>Ga0209287_10000483_pt1 | contig 23547 bp, 23 predicted proteins | sample PPLLak3cmMay2015_2_FD_187255 | JGI IMG/M metagenome (GOLD analysis project Ga0209287, IMG submission 187255) | Freshwater sediment microbial communities from Prairie Pothole Lake near Jamestown, North Dakota, USA - PPLs Lake P8 Core (1) Depth... | ecosystem: Environmental > Aquatic > Freshwater... | reverse complement strand
TAACGGGTATTTTTCTCCTTTCCCTCTGCCTCTTCCCGCTTTTCCCGGGAAATCGTCCAGGAGGCATCGGTCGGAATCGGAAAGGGGCAATCTTTCAGTTGCTCAGAATCGCTGGTCACCTGGAACACCCGCTCGCAGGAGCCGTCGGGCAGTATCCTCGTCCGGGTGGATACCTTCGTCTCCTCCCAGCAACCGCCCGCCAACAGCAACATCAGAGATATTCCTCCCATCCGGATCAGCATGTTTTTCATGGTCATGATTTCCTCCATTTCATGTCATAGGGGATAAGCGCGGAAACCGTTCGGATCGGTCTTCCGCTCGACGCCAGCGGGCCATCAATGCCCGTATATCCTGTTCACGAATCCGGTCCCAGCCATCGACCGGTTCCATTTCCGCCAGGAACCGGCGCACCTCTTTCAATTCCTGCGGATCCAGGCGGCGAAGAAGATTGCGGATCAGCATCCACTCCAAACGGGTGAGCAATCTCTTCGCCTGAGACGAATCACCTGGATCGACCGATGCCAGGATCCGCTCCACAGCCTCCAGCTTGGAAATCTCCAGGTCCGATCCAACCAGCGGTGGTGTCCGAGCCGCCATGCTCCCTTCCAAAATCGCCACCCGGCTGGTCAATTGTCCGATCTGCAACAGGAAAAACGAGAACATCACCAGGATACCCAGCGCCGCAGCCGAAATCAGTAGGGGAATCTCAGGACGCCTGGACCAGCCTCTCTGCGAATAGCTTTCATGGCGGATGACCGCCAAGATGGCGGCGACCTGCGCGCCATCCGGTTCGGACATCACCGGCCGGCGCCGCACCAACTCCATGGCGGAGGTAAACCGCACACTCCGGTTGGATTCGTCCCGGCAATCCGGGCATGCATCCAAATGTCTGGTCAAATTCTGCTTCTCGCGGTCGGACAACTCGCCGGGGCGGGACAACTCCAACAGATCTCTCGCTTCTTTACACCGCATCGTTCACTCCACTCGTTTCGAACGGGGCCGGCAGAAGCCGGCGCAATGTACGCCGCGCCGCGCACAAATTGCTTTTCACCGCCGCCTGGTTGGTTTGCAGCAGTTCGGCGATGGCGGCGATCTCCATATCCATCAGATCACGCAGGATGAACACCGCCTGTTGCCGGGACGGCAATCGCCTGGAGAAAGCCAAAACCTGATCCACCAGCTCTTGCTGCAGGCAGACCGTCTCCGGATCGGGGCAGGGAGAATCCGGAAGCCCGGCAGCTTCCTCCCGATTTTTTCTCCGCCTAGCCGTCTTGATCCGGTCCAGGCAAAGGTTGACCGCAATCCGGTACACCCAGGTGGAAAACCGGGACCGCCGCTCGTCAAACCGGGACAGGTTTTGCCATACCCGCAGAAAGGTCTCCTGCACGATATCCCGGGCATCCTCGCGGTCACTGAGAAAACGGAGCGCCAGCGCCATTACATACGCTTGATAGGCAGTCACCAGTTCTCCATAGGCGTCCATGTCACCCGACCGGCTTTTTTCGATCAGATCAGGGTATTCGGGAATTCGATTCATCGATCCTCACCGGGAAAGCGCCTCCATTTCTGCATATCGATGATACGACAAAAACGGAAAATGGTAAAATGAGGCAACTAGGAGAAAGGATGAACACCCGGATACGAACCAGAATATGGCTTTTTCCTTTGATTATCGGCCTGATCACCGTTCCCCTGATGACGGAAACGATCTCGGGCCGCGTCACCGACGAGTCCGGCCGGGCGATCCCGGATGCGCACGTGCAGATCGATTTCTATCCACAAATCCACAACAAAACCACCCGGACCGACCGGTTTGGTGAGTGGCAGTTCCACATACCTGGAAAAAGGAGCGGCTGCCTGGGACATTTCATATATACGATCACCGCCTCCGGATACCGGGAATACCGGGACGGGGGCGAAATCGCGGGAAGCCTTCCGGTCACTCTGACCGCCATGCTGATTCCAGCTAGCCGACTGGAAATGAACAACGATTTTCAGAAGGGGCGGATTTTGCTGGCGGACCTGCACCCGGATCAGGCCTGGGAATCGTTTCAAAAAGCACTGCAAGCGGCTCCCGATCATGCCCCTTTTCTTCTCTTCCGCGCCCGCAGCGAGTGTCTTCGCAAAAATCTTCCGGAAGCCCGAGCAACGCTTCTGGCAACCCTGTCGGTGCCGTCCGTAGCCGATGATCGTGCCCTCACCACCGCCATCTTCGAAGAACTGGGTGACCTGGCGCAGACGGAGGGAAATCCACTCGAAGCCGAAGCAAAATACCGGGAAGCCAGGGAGCGAACACCCGCTGATCGTGTAATTCTCATCAAAATGGCCAACCTGGCCGAGACGAGCCACCAGGATACGGCCGCCCAAAGATTGTTTGACGAGTTGAAATTAAACTTGATCAAGGTGGCCGGAGATCAAGCAGCGACTGCAAAATCGGAACCTGCCCAACCGGTTTCAGCCATCCTGCAGAAAGCCGCCGCCTACTGCCGGAAACTGGAACAGGTCGCCTACCATTTCATCTGCCGGGAGCAGATCCTCCAGTATCCGAACGACCTTGCCGGTTCTTCTGATTATCGGGAGCACCTGTTCCAATACCGGATCCAGGGAGAAAACCAGAATATCGAGGAGACCCGGATGCAGGTGGCGGGGGGGAAAAAACGGGTGACGATCATCAAGGACGATATCCTCCGGTCATTTGTCTCCCGATTCAGCTTCTATATTCCGATCGACCTGCTGGCCGCGGAAAAGCAACCATTCTTTCTCTACCGGGAACTCGGCCGTCGGGTGATCGCCGGAATCCCCTTTATCATCATCGACATCCGTGCCCGCACTCCTCTACCCGGGAAGCGGGCCTTGGAGGGAAGCGCCTGGGTGAGTGAGATCGACGGCTCGGTCCTGAGAATCGACATCGATCCCGAATCGATTCTCGGCATCGAACGACGGCGGCAGGGAGCAGTGGAAACCGGATTCGACCAGGTCATCCACTTCGACACCCATTGGTATGAAGTGGAAAAGAGCGGCCTTCGCTTTCCCACCCGCACCCACTTCATCGAACTGTTCAAGAGAGGGTCACTCGAGAAAAAGAATTTCGAAGCGGTCTACTCCTACGACCAGTATACATTCTTCCAGGTGATCATCAAAGAAGTGGTCACCCATTGACCGAGACCACCTTCTCTGTCGCCCGGACGGAATTGCTCTTTACCGGGCGAAATGGTAGAATGGAGCAACCCAATTGAGGAGGTACACGGATGAGCGATTTTTACAAATGCGGACAGTGTGGAAAAATGGTCAAAGAAATTCAGGAAGGAAAAGGACAACTGACCTGCTGTGGCAACCCCATGCAAATTCTCTCCCGGTTCCGCTCGATCAATGAGATTATCGAATACGCCATTGAAAAAGAACAGGAAGCCCACGACTTTTACCTGGACTGGTCCAATAGACTGGAAACTCCAAGTTTGAAAGAACTCTTTGCCTCCTTTGCCGGCGAGGAAATGAAGCATAAGGAAAAGCTCCAGCGGGTGAAAAGCGGCGGCACCTTCAAACCGTCGACCCAGAAGGTGACCGACCTGAAAATCGTCGATTACCTGGTCGACATCTCCCCTACTCCGGAGATGGATTACCAGGAGGCACTGATCGTCGCCATGAAGCGGGAAAAAGCTTCCTTCCGCCTCTACAGCGATCTCGCCGCCATGGCGGAGGATGAAGATGTCAAGAACCTGTTCCAGGCGCTTGCCCAGGAAGAGGCCAAGCACAAACTCCGCCTGGAAACCGAGTACGAAAAAGACATCTACACCGAGAATTGAGCGGGTATATGGATATCCCCACCAGAAACACAAATTGTCAATGAGCATCAAAGTCAAAGATATCATCGAAACCCTGAACGCCGAGGTACTGTCGGGCGGAGACAAGCTGGAAAACGACGTCAAGCTCCTGGGGGCGGCCGACATGATGAGCGACATCCTGGCCCTGGCCAAACCGGGGATGATCGTCCTCACCGGATACATCTACCCCCAGGTGATCCGCACCGCCCTGGTGACCGACCTGCTCGGCCTGATCCTGGTCCGCGGCAAGCACATTCCTCAGGAGACGATCGACATGGCCCGGGAGAACAATTTCCTCCTTCTGCGCACCCGCCAATACCTATACTCTTCGTGCGGCAAGCTCTACAATATGGGGCTGCGGGGAGGCGATGAAAAATAGCCCCGACCTCTCCAAGTACGCCGCCATCTTCGAAGGATTGAAAGCCAGTGACCTGATGGTGGCCAATGTGGTCGTCGTATCCCCCGAGCGGAAGATCGCCTTCGCCAAGGAGATGATGAAGATCAAGAAGATCTCCGGCATGCCGGTGGTCGATGACCAGCGGCGGTTGACCGGGATCATCTCCATCGAGGATATCATCAATGCTCTCGAATTCCACCGCATGAACGAGCCGGTGCGGAGCGTCATGACGCAATCGGCGATTTCGGTGCAGATCGACGAACCGATCGCCGGGGTCGTGGACAAATTCGACAATTTCAAATTCGGCCGCTTTCCGGTCGTCGACGGGGAAGGAAAGGTCCGCGGCATCATCACCCGGAAAGACATTCTCCACGGCATCCTGGAAAAATTCAACCTGTTGTATATTCACGACAACAAGCGGAACACCATCCTCAACAGCGAATATTCGGCCATCACTGGAGAGCGGTTGCTCACCCACGAGGTCATTTTCCGCTACCAGATCGACACCGCCGATATCAACTCGGCCGGGATCGGCGCATCGCTGCTGAAAAAATTTCTCCTCGGAAAGAACTTCGATGCGGAAATCTGCCGGCGCATCGCCGTGGCCACCTACGAGAGCGAGACGAACGTGGTCATCCACAGCAAGGGGCACGGAGACATCTACTGTTACATCGAACCGGACCATATCATCGTCCGGGTGGTGGACAACGGAGTAGGCATCGAGGATCTTGACCGGGCCATGCGCGGCGGCTACTCCACCGCTCCCGATTATGTGCGTGAATTCGGCTTCGGCGCCGGCATGGGGATCGCCAACATGAAACGGTTCTCCGACAAGATGGTGATCCTCTCGGAGCGCAACGCCGGCACCCAGGTGGAGATGATCTTCTACCTCCCCGCCGTGTCGTCTGAAGCGACCGCCTGATCCGGCTCCAGCACCAGGGAGAGGCCGAACCAGATATGGGTGCGGCGGCCGATGGCTTCCAGCAGGACGCGGGTCACCCATAAGTAGGGAGCAATGGTCAGCCGTCCCGTCCGCCAAGCCAGGGAAGCGCCGACATTCAGGTCGCTGAACCCCGTTTTCTCCCCCCGTTCCAGCCACTGTCCGCCGTTGTAGCCGAAAGAGACGGGAAAACCGATCTCCAACCGATCAGATACGGTGATGGAATACCCCGCTTCCGCCTGCAGGTAGATGCCGTTGCCGGCGGTGAAATCGCAGAACAGGGTGACGGCGGGAGCGAAAAGCGTATCGGGCATACCCAGGGAGAGAAAAAATTCGTGGCTGGTATCGCGGCCGAAACGGAAGCCCGGCGTCCACCAGCGGCCATAGTGGATCAAGCCGGCTCCGAAGGAGATTCCCCGGCCGATTTTCCCCTCCCAACTCAGCGTCATGTCGATCTCATTGACCTCCAGGTGGGCGAAGGAGATGATCCCGAGGCATTCCAGGGACAAGCCGGAAGTGCCGAAAGCAAAAACGGCCCCTGGCTGGACGATCGGCTGATGAACCGGATTGAGGTCGAATCCCCGCCAGATGTAGCGGGAAGCGAAATCAACGCTCCATTGGGCCGTCACCGTCGCCGGTATGGCTCCGGAGATGGATATCAGCGAAGCGAAACCAAAGATGATGATTGACCGTTTCACTTGGAAATTCCTCACTCCCATTTTGCCCGAACTGCTGAAAAAACTCAATTTTGCTATAATGGAGCGAAGTAAAAATGGACCAATGAACCGAAGACAGACTCCTTTTCTCAACGAAACCAGCATCACTTCCAGAGACTCCGCCAGGGAGGTGCTCGAACTGGCCGGCCGGGCCTGCTGCATCCACGACCTCGCCCGAGCCCGTCTCCCCGGGCTGATCTCCGCCGACGGCGGCTGCCGGAACACCTTCGACATCAATGCCTTTTCCGGAGCCGTATACATTTGCCTGCTCCGGGCCACCGGGTTGATCGAATCGCCTTGCGCCATCGAGGATGAGGTCGCCCTGATCGGACCGATGCTCCACCATGTGAACGCGGACGGTGGATTTTACAAATTCCCCGGATCACCATCCGGCAAAGCAATCACCCGCGTGGTTACGCTGGGGCTGCGCCTGGTCCTCGGTGACATCGCTCCCCGGCACCGCCCGCGGCTTTGGTTCCGCCGCAACGATCTGCTCACTGCCGAGCAGGAGGATCGCCTGCGCCGCATACTCGACCGGGCCGACGAATTTCTGCAAAAGGGGCCAAACCCCGGCCTCGAATTCGAATTCGATCACCGCATCTTCGACCGCCTTTTGAATGCCTATATCGGCGCCGGTCCACCATTTCCGTGGACGCCGTTCCTGGCTCCCCGGTTCATCGCCCGGCTGCATCGGAAAGGGTGGTCTGAACAGTTCTTCCTGCGCCTCGGTCGCCTGTTTCGAAGGCTCCTGCCGGCCATTTCCATCCTCTACGGGGGTATTCGATCAGACAGCCGATCGCCAGCCAATCGCTCCATCTCCAGGCTTGCGGAGGTCATCATCGGACAGCAGAACGAAAACGGGGGTTGGTTTTACAACACCGTTTATCCCATGCTGAACCTCATGGCTCTCCGCGAAGCCGGATTGGATTTGACAGCACCGCCGATCCAAAGAGGGTATTCTCATCTGCGCTCGCGGATGGTGGCGACGGCCGACGGTCACAAAGCTCTGAATGTAATGGACTCCGATGTCTGGAATACCAGTCATACAATCTTTTCTCATATTCTATCGCCGTCGGGCACAGCGAACGATCCGGTCATTGCTCCCGCCATTGATTATCTCCTCGGCGCCCAAGAAGAGGACGGCGGATTCGCCTGGGGACAGCCGTTTCGCCGGGATCCAGACAACGACTCGACGGGATTCGCCCTGCGCGCCTTAGGCATGGCGTTGCCCACCGCCGATTCGCCCATGAAGTCCCGGCTCGAACGGGCGATTCAGCGTGGCATATCCTACCTTCAGCTTAACCAGGGGCGACACGGCGGCTGGTCGGTGTGGGAGCAAACGTCCGCTTCAGGCCGGCCGGGCTCCATGGGAATCCTTACCCAGATACTTTTGGATCGCCCCACCGCCGATGTAGCGGCCCGCATCGTCGAGGGGCTGGCTTACTGCGGGGTGACCGTAAACGCTCCATCCATGCGCCGCGCCCTCCGTTTTTTCATCCACCTGCAAAGCCCCAAGGGCGGGTGGTGGTGCCGTTGGTGGGCGGGCTTTCTCCCCGGCACCGACATGGTTTTGCTGGCCTTGGCCCGGCTTGGATTCCGTTGGGGTGCATGGACACCGATCCCAACCGACCGCATCCTGGACCAGACCCATCACGCCCTGAAGGCGGGAATCGGGTTCATCCTCTCCACTCAGAATGGAGACGGGGGCTGGGGGGAGACGATCCAAGCCGACAGCGACGAAAGCCGAGCGGGGATCGGCGCCAGCACTCCCCTGCTGACGGCTGCGACATTGTCCACTCTTCTACGCACCGGGTACCCGGCCGCATCCGATCCGATCCTTCGCGCCGTCGCGTACCTCCTGTCAACAGCCAGCTCCGATGGCACCTGGAGCGACCGCCAGTGCACCTTTTCAATTTTTTCCCGGACCTTCTATTACTCCTACCCATTCCTGAACGCCATCCTTCCATTGGATGCACTGACCGATTTTCTTTTGGCCACTGGGGATGAAGGAGTTCCACTCCCCCCGGGTATGCCCGATCGCGTAACATGAATACTATCCCAAAAACCATCTGTTTGCCAAAAAAATCTATTTTGTCTTGAATAGAAGACAGTTACCCAGAAAAAGGGTGGAATCAAAAATGCTTTCCATTCCCAGTTGAATAGAGTAAGGAGGAGGAAAATGAAACTTATTATTCAGAGAAACAAGTTGGCCCCAATTCAATTTATGATCGTCATAACCCTGGTTGTGCTTTACGGACCTGGCCAGAAACTTCATGCTGCTCCGGCTCAAGAGAAACAGATCCATATTCGCGTCTGCCGGGACGGTGCGCCAGTGGCGGGGCTGCAAGCGGCCGATTTTCAACTCACCCAGGGCACCCAAACCCTGCCGGTGACAGCGGTCGAGCCGGTGGTATCGAGACTGCAACAGCCCGAACCGCTCAAGCCCAGGTCGATCGCCCTCGTCCTCAACGTTTCCCGCTCCCAGGTCGACCTGCTGGCTCCCCTGCAATCGTTCATCCGCGACACCCTCAAACCCAACGACCGGCTGCTGGTGGTCACCAACCACTTCGTCGTCCCGGAGCATCTCCTCGTCGACCCCGATGCCGAGATCGGCCGGATCGGCCGGCTGATCGAAACTGAGCAAAAGTGGCAGGAGCTGCGCATGAACGTAATGAAAATGGAAATGGAACGATTCTCGATGCGCATGCGCCGGGGGTTGAGCACCCTCTATGCCACCGATGAGTACACCTCTCCGATCTCCGGGGAAAGCGTGGAACTTTTTCAAGTCGAGTTCCCCCGCTTCATGGAAGCTTACAAACAGTTCATCCTGGAGTACCGGCAGCAATACATCCAGATTCAACCGCAAAACCTGGTTCAGCTGAATCAGTTCCTGGAGCGGCAAGGCGGAGGTGCCTGGGTCGTTTCCCTATTCCAGCATACAGCCCTACCGCAAATCAAGGAATCGTCTCAATTCGTTTCGATTGTCCACGGAGCTTTGGCGGGCGGATCGCTCAGCAGTGCCGATGACACGATGAGCAATTTCACCATCTGGGACCGTATGCAAGATCTACAAAAAAAACTGGGAGACATGGAACTGGAGGTCCAGAAACGTACCGATCTTGCTCTTTCCCCAAATCGGGCCCTCTTTCATACCCTGCGGCTGACCGGCAGCTACGGGACATCTTCAGCGGGCGGCGAGTTCGAATGGCGTCCGGTTTCCCTGAGCGCGGAAAACGCTCTGGTGGAATCGACCAGGGCCAGCGGTGGTATATTGACCGACATGCAAAAAGTCGATGCTTTCCTGCAGCAGGTTGCCTCCCGCGAAGAGGTTGGCTACCGGATCACCTGCCAGCCAGTACCTGGATCGATTGATCCGATCTCCATCCGCGTCAGCGGGTCGGATCAGGTTACCCGCTTCACTCCCAATCCAGCTAAAGATGATCGGAACGAAACGATCAGTATCTCAGTAAATCAGGTGAAGGTCGAAAAGCAGATCCTGACTTTTTCCATTGCCGTCACCACTCCAGACCGGCAACCGGTCAGCGGTACAATCCCCGTCACCATCCAGTTGACCATCGTCGATCAGAACCTGAAACCGGTGCTGAGCACCCAGAAGGAGTTCCCGATTACAGCCGATGCAAAACCCATCGAAATCCAGCTCCCGAAACTGAAACGGGGCAAGTACGACCTCGTCCTCACCGCCACCAGCGCTCAGTACAACTGCGGCGACCTGATCATCGAATCACTGGAGATCTGAACCGGGATCGAGTAGAACGAACCGCTCCCTTCCATCGACGGTATACGCACGGAGAACTCCGTTACGATCTTTTTCATTGATCCACTCCCATCCCGATTTGTTCATTCCACATTCGAGTCGATTTTTATATTGGGCTCGATATCACCGTTTTTCCACTCGAATGCGCCCAGCTGCGACCCTCCGCCATAGATGCAAGTAAAGTCTTTTTTCGGAAGGAGTTCTGTGTCATCATCATAGATAATCAGATGATATGGTGTGCAATTTCCGAAATAAAAATACCTGACCCTTTCATCTTGATGGTTGATCAGATGGGCACCAACAGTCACATCTACAGGCAGCCAGCCATAAGGTTCAAAATAAACCTGCGCCCACGAATGCTGAGCGTGCTCGCCAGCAGGCTGAATCCTCCAACCGCCTTGCGATCTGGCCGGAATTTTATTGATCCGGCAAAGGGAAATGAAGAGATTGGATTTTGAACCACAATCCCCGCGCTTATATTTTGCAGTATACTCGGCATTATCTCCCAAAACGGCTTTTGGATCTGTCCAAGTCACATTTCTGCAAACCCATTCATATATTTTTTTCGCCTTCAGGTAATCGTTGGACTCTTTCCCGACTATTTCTTTGGACAAATTCAGTAAATAGGGAGTAAACAGATTTCTCACTGTTTCTCTTGTATATTTTATATAATCTCGATCCGCGACCTGGAAAGGTTGGATATCACCTGGGTTTACATCTTTATAATATCCTTTTGATTCATATTTGAAGATAAATTGACAGATAAAAGCGGTATCTTGGATAGACATTGAATTCTTCATTGGTTTAATCCAATCTGGCGAAGGCTTTTTGAAAAAGTCTCTCCATTTTGAATTTGAGTCATTTTTTTTAGCAATTGTTTTTTCAAAATAGATCATCGAGGTCAAATCCGCTTGATTCGGTAGCAAATATTTTTTTTCACTGGATTGAACAATTCTTATATTCTTTTGGAACTTGTTTTCCCGGGCATAAGGAATCCATGCTTTTACCAAAGTGTGCTCAGGAAAATCCCCGGTTTCCTGAAAAAAACTGAAGCCAACACTGATCTTTTTGGAGAGAGCCGAATTGCTCTCGAAAGAAGAAATTGTTTCAAGAGGGTATCTGCTGGCATCATAATCTGGGTCATCCGGAATCTTTGCACGCCTGGCAGCTTCCTTGCTGACCTGAAAGAGATCAAAAATACAGTTCGAGTAATACTTTTTTTCCCCATCGATCAGGTAATATTCGAGGCTGTACTCATTTTCCCATTCGCTCATGTCAAGTGCTGAAAGGTCGGGGATTTTGATTTTCAATTCCCGATACACATCATCATAAGATAAGGTGTATTCGCTTTTGATTGCCCTTATTTCATCCAAGTATTTCTGCAGTATTTTTATTTCATTGGTTGAAAGTTTTACCTTGCTCAACAGTTTGGACTCAATCCATTTTTCCGTCTTTGAAAACTCGCCTTTTTCTACCAATCCAATCGAATTTTCGATTTCCTGGATAAGGGCCCAGACATCGAATTGAACCTTGTCTTCGGTTGATTTGTCATCTTCTCGGGAAACCAAAAAACAGAGGCATAAAATGAAAATAGCGACCCAGACAGGTATTATTCCCTTTTTTTTCATTCATTCACTCCTTGAAAAGATACTCCTATATTTCGCAGAAAAAGGGGAAGGCGTCGTCCGAGTTCTACATTTTTCAAAAAGTCGGACTTTACCGGAGTGTTTTTGCCCTGATGTACTGGGAGGGGGTGATCCCCTCATATTGTTTGAAGGCGGCATTGAACGTCGATTTGGAGTTGAACCCCACGTCCAGGGCAGTTTCGAGAATGGCCGCTGGCAGCTCCGCAGCGGCGATTCTGCTCTTGAACTCCTCGATCCGGTGACGATTCACAAAATGGAAGAAATTCATCCGCCAATGGCGGTTGATGATGAAAGAGCAATGGTTCGCCGGGATCCCGAGCCGTTCGGCAAACAGGTTGAGGGTCAGGTCGGGATCCAGAAAGGGTTTTTCTGTTTTCATGAAATTCGTGATCCGTTCCGCATAAACGGGCAACCGGTCCGCGGAAATGAGCGGTTGACCCGCTTTTCCCGGATCGATCCGGATGCTTCGATTCAGAAAAAGCACCGGCTGAGTCAATCCCATATAGCCTAAAAATACAATCAGCAAGGCTTCCCAGATTTTCGTCAAGTCGAAGAAGATCGGCAGTGTGATCTCCGGGATGATATTGATCAGGAGGATCGTTCCAAAGGCGAAACCGAGTACCGCAATCCACTGGACCTTCAACCGGGACAAAGAAGAGTATTGCTCTCTGGCTAAGGCCCGAAACCTTCTGATCTCCAGGAGAATGAAGAAAAAATAGGTCAGGAAATGGATTAACGCCAAAATGCGGATTACCCGGACTGCGGGAGTGATTCCCAGCGCCAACATCGCCACTTTTTCCGCATCACCCTTCAAATAGAAGGGAATGTTGTAGAGCACATTGAGACACGCCGGGGAGAAGTGAAGAGCCTTTTTTCTCCCGGAGTCTGGATCACCGGTGAACAGCGCCCGAACATAAAAGAAAAGCAGCGGCCCCATCAGAAACAGAAAGGGGGAAAAGATCTTCTGCAACTTGGGAAAAATCCTGAGGTATCCGGAATACGAGCAGAAGGAACCGGCGGCGATCATCGACATGGTGATCAAAAGGAAAGCGGCGAGTCGGTTGGCTCTGGGGTTGCCTTGCCTGATCCGGAGAAATATGGCGGCAAAGAGAAAGCCGTTCAGGGTGCCGAACAGGTTGATGAATGAAAAAAAATCGAGCCGCAGTTGCATCGGTCTGGTCATTATAGAAGAAGAGATTCCCCCAGACAACAGGCTGCGGAACAATTCTCACTGAACCTTGGTTTATTCTCCATCAGCCCGACCGATAAACTATTCGGAAACAGTCTTGAACACCCATTCGGATTGGAGCCGGCTGCGAAAAAAGCCGAAAGTTAATTTCCTATCGAAAACCGGATCGCCGCTATCCGGCCCGCTCCAGCCCGCGAATGGGGAAACCGCTATCCCGCTTTACGAATACTTTCTTTCCTCGCTGTCATCTCATAGAGAATGGGCAACAGAATTTGTTCGAAAAAGATTGCCACCAGGAAGCCGCCGATGTAGACGACCGCCAGCGGGCGGTGGATCTCGGCACCGGCGCTCCTGCCCACGGCCAGGGGAACTACGCCGAAAATAAGGATCAGTTCGGTCATGAGGATCGGCCGGAACCGGGCCAGCGATCCCTGAACCACCGCCTCGTGAAGTCCGATCCCCCCCCGACGCAAATCATTGATCTTACCGACCAGGACCACGCCGTTCTGCAGGGCGATGCCGAAGAGGGCAATGAAACCGATGATCGAGGATACGTTCAGGGTCAGACCGGCCACCAAAAGAGCCGCGGCGCCACCGGCCATGGTCATGGGAATGTTCAACAGCAACAAGAGCGACTGGCGGAGCGACTTTAGCGAGGCAAACAAGACCACGAGCACACCCAGGCCGACGATGAGCATCATCCAGGTCAATTGGCGCATGGTCTTCTGCTGGCTTTCGAACTGACCGCCGAAGGTGATGAAGTACCCCTTGGGGAGTGATACCCGCCGGTTTATGGCGGCGCGCGCCTCCTGGACGAAACCGCCGATATCACGTCCGACCACGTTGCAGATGATGATTTTCCGTTTCATCAGGTTTTCCCGGAATATGGTCTGCGGCCCCTCGCCCCGGTCGATACTGGCCAGTTGCAACAGGGGGATCCGCTGTCCGCCGGGGACATCGACCATCAGGTTGCGGATGGCATCGATATCCCGCCGGGATTCTTCGGGCAGCCGCACCAGCACCGAGGTGATCCGGTCGATCTCAAAGACATCGGTGACCTCGACGCCGTTGAGCGCCGTTTCCACCAGGTCGGCCACCGCCTCGACGGGAACGCCGTACCGGGCCATCTTGTCCCGTTCCAGGCGGATGATCACCTGGGGAATCCCGCTGGTCTGCTCGATCTGCAGATCAGCGATCCCCCGGACCCCTCTCATCACGTCATGGATATCGCGAATCTTCTCGTTCAACACCTCCAGATCGTGCCCGAAAAACTTCAGAGCGATCTGACCCTCACTGCCGGTCAGCATTTCGGCCATCTTGTTGGCGATCGGCTGCTCGAACATGTAGACCAACCCGGGGATTTTATCCAACTCCTTCCTCAATCCACCGGTGATCTCCTGAAAGCCGCGGCGGCGCTCGCCGCGGGGTTTCAACTCGATCAGGTAGTGGCTGTGATTGACGGGATGGACATGCTCCGACTCCTCGGCCATACCGGTGGTGCGGCAGACGGCATTCACCTCGGGCGCCGAAAGAAAAATCTTCTCCACCCGTTTACCGATGCGAACCGATTCCTCCAGGGAGGTCTCCGGCAGCATCACCGTCGAGGCGACGATCGATCCCTCATCGAGAAAGGGGACAAACTCGTGCCCCAACAAGAGAAAACAAATTGCTCCGATCAGCAGGATCAGGGCGGAGAAAAGCAGCATCCGCCTTTTATGGGTGAACGACCAATTGAGGGCGCGGGAATAAAAACGGCCGGCGGCGAGAACGAACCGGTTTTCCCGGGTGGGGCAGCTCCTCTTGCCCCAGCCGAACGACATCAGGATTGGCTGCAGGGTGATATTGACGATCAGGGCGCCGAACAGGGCGGCCGCAACCGCAAATGCGGTCGGACGGAACATGCGGCCGGCGATCCCCTCGAGCGTCAACAGCGGCAAAAAAACGATGATGATGATGATATTGGCGGAAAACAGGTACGAGGCGATCTCCTTGGCACCCGCAGCCGCCAGCAGAACCGGAGACCGGCATTCTTTGTCGGTCTGCACGGTTTTGAAAATGTTCTCCACCACGATCACCGAGCCCGAGGCCATCTTGCCGATGCCGATGGCCAGTCCGCCCAGAGCCATGACCGTAAGCGCTACGCCGGCCATATGCATCAGGATCAGAGCCAAAAGAATGGAAATGGGTATGGTGAGAGAGGCGATCAGCGAGACCCGCCAATTGGCGAGGAAGAGGAGGATTACCAGGACGACCAGCAGTCCCCCTTCCAGCATCGAAATTTCCACATGTTTGAGCGAGGCGAGGATCAGTTTGGATTGATCGTAGTAGGGCTTCAGACTCACATTCCGGGGGAGGTCGCGGCGAACATCCGCTAAAAACACCTTGATCCGGTCGATCGTTTTCAGGGTATCTCCCCCATACTGTTTCTGGATCACCACTGCGACCGCCTCTTTCCCGTTATACCCGGCATCACCCCGCCGGAATTTGCCGCTTTCCACCACATCGGCGATATCTTTCACGAAAACGGGAATATTTCCCCGCGAGGTGATCACCGTATTCTCGATATGGTCGATCGTTTCGATGCGCCCGACCCCTTTGATCAGAAACTCCTGGGTCTTCTTGGCGATGATTCCGCCGGTAAAATTCCGGTTGCTCTTTTCGATGGCCTCGCGTACCTCGGCGATGGTGACACTGTAGTGGTGCAGCATGTCGGGTTTGAGCCGGACCTGGAACTGGCGGATGAATCCCCCCAGGTTGATGACGAACGAGACCCCGTTCACCCCCAGGAGTCGATAGCGGATGGTCCAGTCGGCGACCGAGCGCAGCTCCATGGGCGAAGCCCCTTCCCCGACCACAGCGCATTCAAATATCTCTCCCATCCGCGACGACACCGGCCCCATCACCGGCCGCGAAGCCCCGGCCGGGAGCTGCTCGGCGACGATCTCCAATTTTCCGGCCACGATCTGCCGGGCCAGGTAGATATCGACTCCCCAATCGAATTCGACTGTCACCACCGATTCGCCGGTGGTCGACTCGGAACGGACCCGGAGCACATGGGGAGTGCCGTTCATCAGGCTTTCCAGCGGAAAGGTGATCAGCCTCTCCACATCCTCGGCGGCCATACCCTCGCAGGAGGTGATGATATTCACCAGCGGCGCATTCAGATCAGGGTAGATGTCCTTGGGCATCTGGCGGTAGGCGACCACCCCCAGCGCCATCAGAAGGAATGTCATCAATAGAACCAGCAGGCGGTTATTCAGGGCATAATCGATGATGCGGTTGATCATGATCCCCCCGCCTAATGGATATGAGCTTCGTGAAGCTCTTCGTGAAGCATCGACTTCAATTGATGATGTCCCTGGACGACCACCCGGTCTCCCTTTTTCAGGCCGGAGACGATCTCGGTGAAGCCATTATCGACCGCACCGGTTTGTACTTCGCGGCGGATATATTCCTTCCCGTTGGCTACAAAAACGATTTTGTCTTCCCCGTCTTCGAGCAGGGCTTCGGTTTGCACCGTGAGCAGCCGCCGCTGGCCGTTCATATGGATATGGATGTCGGCAAACATCCCCGGTTTCAATCGCTGCTCGCGGTTCTCCATCTCGGCGCGGACGGTGATGGTCCGGGTCTCCTCGTTGAGGGCATCCCCGATATAACTGACGACGCCGCCGAATTTTTCTTCCGGATATGCGGGGACCGTGATGTCGGCTTTCTGCCCCTTGCGGATACAGGCGATATCCTTTTCATAAATCTCGGCGTCGATCCAGAGGACCGAGGGATCGATGATGGTCAGAATCTCGGTGGCGGGTTCGGTCATGGCTCCCAGTACCAGCTGGCTGGTCACCACCTTGCCATCGATCGGCGAATACAGAACGATACGCGGGCTCACCCGGTGGGTTTTGCCGATTTCTGCCACCTGAGATTCGCTGAAGCCGAGCACGTGAAGCTTTTTTTCAGCCGCTTCCAGGTTCGCCGAAGCGATCTTGTAATCGGTATCAGCCGATAAAAAGCTCTTTTTCGCTCCCACACCGTTCTGAAACAGCCGTTCCTCACGCTCCAGGTTGATCCGGGCCAATTCGCTGTCAGCGGTGGCCTTGAAGAATTCGGCCATCGCCTTGCCCACCTCCTCGCTCTCCAGGGTGACGAGCGCTTGCCCCGTTTTCACCCAGTCACCGGGCCGGACATGCCCGAACGCCACCCGCGCCGGGAAGGAATAGCCGACGATCGCTTTCCGATTCTGGGGAGTCAGAATTTTCCCCATGGCCCGAAGCCGGGCATGACACTCCCGGAATTCGACGGTCACCGTTTTCACACCGATCTCTTGGACCGATTCCGCCGAAAGGCTGAACGAACCGGCTTGACGATTTGCATCCGGAGAGGGTCCGGCAGCCGCTTCATGATCTCCCGATCGCCCGCCGCAGGCAATAAACAACAGACTGGTGAATATCAACAATACGATCTTACCCATGATGATCCTCCGTTAGAGTCCGTCCCACGGCTTTTTCCAGTTCGCCCAGGGCGGCTTGATATTGAAACAACACATCGGTATAGGTCTTTTTGGTCTCGATCAGGGTTCTCCGGGATTCGATCAGTTCGACATACCCGACTTCCCCTTCCTGATAACTGAACATCGTTTTCCGGTATACCTCCTCCGCCTGCCGCAACACCTGGTCCTCGAAAAAACGGATCTGCTGATTCATCGCAGTCAGATTTTGCCAGGCGATTTCCACCTCCTGGAGGACCGTTTTCTCCAGCAGGGCCAATTCGGCCGCAGCCTTTTCTTTCAGGGCGGCCGCTTCGCGGATTTCCCCCCGCCACCCCTGCCAGAAAAAAAGGGGGAATTGCAGGGCAACCGTCACATCCCAGGTGGAGGTTTCCCCGACAATCCGGTGCCGGGCCACCCCCAGTGTCAGGTCCGGAAGATATCCCAGGCCGGCCTGCTTTTGCACCAGGCTCGACCGCTTGAGAGCGGTCCGCCCCCGAAGGATTTCGGGACGGTGCTGCTGCGCGTATTCCTGCAGCCGGACCGGATCCATCTCCAGGGAGAGCGGTTTCATCTCTCCCCTGATCGGCAGGGGTGCTCCGACCGGGCGGCCAAGAAGTGTATTGAGGGTCACGGTGGCGGTTTTTACGCGGCTGCGGGCGAACATTAGTTCGGTCTCGGCCCGGGCCGTCTCCACCTCGGCTTTCATCATCTCGATCTGGGGAGCATCGCCCGCTTCAAACTTCAGTTTCGCTTTCGTTAAAAAATCCCGGGCCAACTCGAGGTTCTCGGCGCCGAGCGCGGCCTGCTCTTCGGCCGCCAGCAGGGAAAAAAAAGCCAACTTGACCTGCAGGATCAATTCACACTTGACCTGATCCGCTTCAAAACCCGATTCCCGCGCTTCCTGCCGGGCGATTCCGCTCCGGGTCACGAGTTTTCCCGGCCAATCGATCGTCTGGGAGAGTCCCAGATACGATTCCCCCGACCTCCGGAAAGAAAAAAGGCGGGGTTGCAGGTCGGAATCGAAACTCAACTCTGGCTGGGACAGGGAGCCGGCGGTAACGATCCGAGCACGTGCCGCACGCACATCTGCAGTGGCCGCGTGAATGGACGGATGCCCGGAGAGGGCGATCCGCAGGCAGTCGGACAAGGTGAGGGTGCCGGTGTCTTCCGCAATCAGGATCGGCGCGAGTACCATGACAGCAATCAATATGACAACGATTTTCACGATTCCTCCAAAATGGTGTTCGATTAGAAAAAACCCTGTGGAAAAAAAAAGATGGAGAATCTGTCAGGCGGGAGGGCTTCGCGAGAACGGGCGCACCTGAATGGGTGACCAGGGGAGGTCGATTCTTTGCCGGAATACCTTCAGGATCTGCACCAAGACGATCAGGAGCAGGGGGAGATGAAAACAACCCGACAGGGCGGTCTTCTGGAATTGGCAGGCAAAGCAACTATCGCTGCTCGCCAGGCCGCGTTCGCTGTGGAAGAAATTGATCGTCGAAACAAAACCGAAAAAAAAGAGCAGGAAAATAAAAAAGAATTCAGCGCGTCGCGTCGATTTCATGTAATAGCGGATTATAGGTGAACCAAACCCGCTTTGTCAAGAAAAAACTACCTATCACCCCTTTTTTCATAAAATTCAGATCGGGGCTATTCCAATCATCCCCGAAGCGGTCCTGAGAAAACCATTTCACCAAAAAATGGACTGAACGACTTCCAGGACAGACTGATTTCTAAAAAAGCAAAACTACCGCCAGCAGAACCGCCGCTCCGGTGATCGCGATGACCAGGTTGCGAAGGAAATTGGTACGCAAAAAGGGGATGCGGAACAGAAAATGATGCTGGAACTTTTCAAATCCCCGGCGCTCCAAAAAAGCCGTAATCGCCCCGGTGAGAAAACCGGCCATATGGTCGTTTATCTCCTTTCCCAGCGATATCTCCGCCCGCTTGGGGGAACCGATATGACCCAAACCGGCGATCTTTTTCTCCACTCGTCCCGGAAACATCATCTCCTTATCCTGAATATCCGTATCGGGTTGATTCCGATAGTCACCGACCATCCCGTCATCGATATCGAGCATCATGGACGTTTCTACCCAGCCGGCATGAAAATCATTCGGATACGCTTCCAATTGGACACGCATACCCTCGGGAAACCTCAAATCCATTTTCAATTCCTTATAAGAAAAAAAAGCACCCAGGGGAGAAAACGCACACACCCCATGTCTGCGGTTGATTTTCTGACAAGCCTCCTCCACTGCGATCTGAAACTTGGGATTCCCGTGCGAGGCGATCACCACGATATGGCGGATCCCCCAACGGACGAAATTCCGCAGGCACTCCTCCACAACGGTCCGCACCGTCCGCTGGCGGAAATGGAGATTGCCCGGGTACTGCCCGATGCACCCATGGGCGATCGGGATAGCCGGCATGGATAAAAAGGTATGACCGGGATATTTATCGACCAGCTTCCTCAGGCAATCCCCTTCCCATTTCTTTCCTTCCATGATATCCACCCCCAGGGGAAGGTGCAGGCCGTGCTCTTCGATCGGGGCCAGGGTGACCAGCAAAACGGTCTTATCTTTTGGCAGGGATTCGATCTCCTTCCAGGTCATCTCCATGATATCCCTCGTTCCGGTCATACTATACCTCCTCCAGAGCTTGAATCGCTTCACTGAGCCACTCATATTCCGCCCGGTAATGTTTTTCATGGTGCGCGAAAAGCAGGGACGCAATCGTGTTTTCTTCGCGGGATAAATGCACGGCCACCTCTTGCCTATGAATTTCAAGTTCCTGAATTGTTCTTTTTATTGAAGACATGTGGAACCTCAACGATTCAATGATCTGATCCCGGTCACGGTTGAATTCAAAGAAAAAAAGGACGGCATCCAAATCGAATTCAGCCTGGTATGCTTTTTTTATAAAGGAGTTGAGGATTTTTTGCAATTCCCGTTCGCCTTCAGGCGTATTACTGTATACCCATCGTTCGGGACGGTTTCCCCCTTTCTCCTGGGAAGAGACGATCAAGCCATTTTTTTCCATCCTGTCCAAATGGTAATAGATGGTCGGTAACTTGATATGGGCAAAATCGGCCACATGCATGACCATATTTTTTTTGATCTGGTACCCATGCTGGGGACCGAAACGCTTCAACAAACCCAATATGTAGAGCGGGACCTTCATGGGACTCTTCTTTTTAGTCAACACTGACTATTATGATTCAGGACTGAGTATTTGTCAATAAAAAAATAATGAAATAGCGGGGAGGCACTTCATGAGCCGCAGATATGATCAAACAGCTTTTGTTTTCTGAATCAAAATGGATTTTTGATGAACTTCGCCTCGGAACGGGCCAACAGGGTCCGGTCACAAAAAACTTCACCCTCCAGATAGAACAACGGCGGGCGGGATTTGACCAACCTCCCCCGGATGTGCAGCCGGGCATCGCAGGGAACCGGCCGCAAAAACCGGACACTCAAGTCAGCGGTGACCCCCTCCACCCCGTGATGAAGCAGGCAATGGGTCATCGCCGCATCGAGCAGGGCACAGATGACGCCTCCGTGGAGGATACCGTCATACCCCTGCAACCGGTGGTCGGCCTGAAACTCCGCCTCGACATCATTTCCCTCCCGGCGGAATCGCAGTTTTAGCGAAAATGGATTCCGCTCCCCGCACATGATGCATTGAGAATGCCACCGGAGAGGTGAATTAATTGTAATCCTCCATGACCTGCGGATATTCAGCCAACAAGTAACTTGCCAAGGGTTCCATTCCCGACTGCTTCCAAAACAGCAAATTGCGACACGTTTCCCAGTATTTCAGAGCAAAAGACGGGGCCTGGGGGCGTCTCAATGATCGCAGGTATTCGCCCCGACCTGAAGAGTGCCGGAAAGGTGATCGATAACCAGCTTTTCTGGTTCCTCGGAAGGCGCTCCCACGACCACCTGAATCCCCTGCTCCAAAAAGAGCGACTGCGCCCGTTGTCCCATGCCGCCGGCGATGATCAGGTTGGCTCCCCGCTCCGCCAGCCACTTCGGCAGCAGTCCCGGTTCGTGAGGCGGCGCCTCGATATCTTCCCGGTGAATGATCTGTTTCTTGGCGGCATCCACATCGATGAGCGCAAAACGCTCGCAGTGCCCGAAATGCATCGACAGTTTTCCATTGGCCAAGGGTATGGCGATTTTCATGTTTTTGCCTCCTTCCAAATCAATTGGTTCCATAAGGGCAACCCTTTTTATAACCGTTCTTCCTTCAGACGTCAATCCCAAAGGACACCCACAATCCTCCACCTGAAGTTCAGGTACCGGTTTTTGTTTCGCCATTTGGCTTTTCGACTTCCGACCTCAGCCTGATTTCAAGTTGATCATTGCAATTCTCCGATATCACCGGATCGATTCGGTCCATTTCGGGCCACTGTCGGCATAAAAAACAGGCAAAACGTAGTATTCTCCCTGTTTCCGGATTCAGCTTCTTGGACGTTGCGCCTTATGCAAAACATGGTCCCCTCGCTTGAAGAGTGTCTGCAGGTTATGGGTCAGAATCGAAAACCACCACCACGCCGCATTGGCTCCGAATTTCCTGGAGGGCATGCAGCCGCTGGCCAGATCATTCTTCAGGATCGCATGAACCTCTTCACTGCGACCGCAACGCTGATCGTGCCAGCGAATCAACTCCGCACCATCTTTTTCGCTGTTTGTCACGACCGAAAAAACCTTGTACTGCGTCCTGTTCATCTCCATGACCGGAAAAGGTAAAACCAGGTTGGCGTCCATACCGGCAAGTGTCCGCTCCTGCAGCCGCTGGCGAGTGATAAAATAACGATATTCCCTCCCCTTTTTGCTGGCGCAGATTTTGTTGGGCACATAGCACACTTCGGCCCATTCCCGGCCTTTCTCATCCGGATTGCCGGATTTGTCCAAATCGAGAGGTTTCCATTCCAATTCCTTGTCTGTAAGAACCGCTCTCTTGAACGCATCCGTAATCAGAACGCTAAAATGCTTCAAGAACGTCTCCCATGCCTTCTATTTCTTTTACCTAAAAAAGAATTGGTTTTGCCAGTATCTCCGCTTGAATCAAAAAAAGTGCGTTTTGGAAACAAAGAGATGAGTTTGAATATGCCGCTGCCGATAAATACGATTGCATCGATCCATTTCCCGGTCTTTTCCATCCTGTTTTCTTTTTTCACAGCATTGGTTTCATTGGCGGCAAGGGCATTGGATGTAACTTTTGAATCATCCACGATCTCTCCCAGTAATACTTCAGGTTCTTCATTATTTTTCATGACGTTTCTATTCTCCTGTGGCTGTTTCCCTTCGCTCACGCTCTTTCTCCAATTTTCCCAATGACCCGTTTTTCCGCTGGAGCATTCTGGACATGAGCATGATGCAGCAGTACGTGGGTCCCCAGCGGCAGTCCTACATGTTCCGCAATCACTGGGCATTTGACTTTAAAGAGAAAGTATATCCTTCGCTGCTCGTGGCTGAGTGTCTCGAAGTTGCCTTGCCCTTTGGCCAGGACCAGGTCGGCCGCGTTGTAGCGGCGGTTGAATTCAGCGCTGCAATCATCGAGAATCGTCCCTGGAGCGTCCGATCCGTTATCGATGATCTCCACTATTTCATGGAGCCCGGCGGCCTTGGCATCCGCCAGAATTGCGTCATTGATGATCGGTCCTCCCCGAACCACCAGGGTCACCCGGGCCGGGTCGAGTTGCTTGATAAGTACCCGATCAAAAACGATCTCTCCCGCATTATCAGCGAGGTACAATATGCTTTGGGCTTCCACCACTGCCCCGCGGAAACCCTGCAGGTCGCCAGTCAGGGGCTCATGCATGGTTTGGGAAAAAGCAGCGCGCAAATCGCATTCATTTACTCTACCGTTTACGCCCATGTCGATCACATTTCCGGCAATAGCCAGACGCACGGCCATATCCAAAGGGTCGGCGATGGTTTCGATTTCGGTTTTGAATTCTTCTAGGAGGTCTATAGCCATGTGGTTCTGCCATTCCTTGACGGACTGGTAGGGGTCATCCGTAGCGGTAAGCTCACGGATTAAACGGTGAATGCGCTGGCCCATGGCCGGTGGCGGTTGTGACATGTCCATCTCGGATGTCCAGAGAAGAACGTCGCGTAAGACCCGCTCGTGAATAGCTGGATCCCTGGATACCAGCTTGGCGGACTCCAGCGCTTGGCGAATAAAGCAGGGGATGCAATCGAGGTGTGTTCTCATGGCATACTTATACCTATAGACTCTTCAGGGTAAGTCAGACTCGATTCAGTGACCTGAGGTTCTGGTTATGCACGACAAATACCATCCGTAACGATTGTAGACGATCGTCAATACGGGTCTTCAATGGTCGCACGCATTATCCCCGCTACGCAGCGTTCCGGCCAGGTATGAGTTGACCAGGCTTTCCGGAATCTCGCCTGGGGCGCCTACGATTACCTCGATACCGTGTTCACTGAACAGTGCCTGGGCGCGCTGTCCCATGCCGCCGGCGATGATCAGGTTGGCTCCCCGCTCCGCCAGCCACTTCGGCAGCAGTCCCGGTTCGTGAGGCGGCGCCTCGATATCTTCCCGG
>Ga0209287_10000482_pt1 | contig 23613 bp, 12 predicted proteins | sample PPLLak3cmMay2015_2_FD_187255 | JGI IMG/M metagenome (GOLD analysis project Ga0209287, IMG submission 187255) | Freshwater sediment microbial communities from Prairie Pothole Lake near Jamestown, North Dakota, USA - PPLs Lake P8 Core (1) Depth... | ecosystem: Environmental > Aquatic > Freshwater... | reverse complement strand
CACCCCCATCGCCAATATGCCGGAATCGGTGCAGTACCTCACCTACCTCAATCCCTTGAGATATTTTATGGTAATCGTTCGTGGAATTATGATGAAAGGGGCCGGAATAGATACGCTCTATCCGCAAATACTGGCCCTGTTTACATTCGGCGTGGTCGTTTTCGGCTTCTCCTGGATGCGCTTCTCGAAAAGGGTGAATTAGACTCCCCCTATCCCTGCGCCCGGACATTCACTCCCGTGATCTTGTCGAACAACAGCACATCCTCGGGATTCACCGTGAACTTGACCTGATCCCCGACCCCGAAATCGTTCCGGTCGGATTGAACGAACAGGAACTGGTCGTGGTGCTTGACCGTCAGGATACTCTTGCTCCCCAAATACTCCACCGCTGCGACTTTCCCGCCGAACTTGCCGTCGGCTTCGACATGAAGATGCTCGGCCCGGATCCCCATCACGATCTCCCGCAGACGATACTTCCCCGGTATAAACACCGTCGAAATATTGAATGGCTGGATCACGGTATCGCTGACAAAACCGTCGATTAAATTAATCTTCGGAGTCCCCACGAATGAAGCCACGAACATGTCCGCCGGCTGGTCATAGATTTCACGGACCGTCCCTGTCTGGACGATTTTCCCTTCATTCATCACCACCAGGCGGTCCGCCATAGTCAGCGCTTCGGTCTGGTCGTGCGTCACATGCACCAGGGTGGTCCCCAGCTTTTTCTGAAGCTGCACGATCTCCCGGCGCATGCGGGTGCGCAGTTCGGCATCGAGATTGGAAAGAGGTTCGTCCAGAAGAAACAAATCCGGCTCCCGTACGATCGCCCGTCCCAGCGCCACCCGTTGCCTCTGACCGCCGGACAATTCCGCCGGCCGGGCATCAAGCCTATCGGCCATGCCGATCATGGTCGCGACATTCAGCACCCGGTCCTTGATTTCCTTCCGCCGCATTTTCGCGACCTTCAAAGGAAAGGCCAGGTTCTGCTCGACCGTCATATGCGGATAAAGGGCGTAATTCTGAAAAACCAGCGCTACGTTTCTCTTCTGCGGAGGGAGTTCATCCACCCTCTTTTCGCCGATAAAAATCTCTCCGTCGTCAAGTTCTTCCAGACCGGTTATCAAACGGAGCAAAGTCGACTTGCCGCATCCCGATGGCCCCAGGATAACCACCAGCTCGCCGTCGGATGATTCCAGCGATATTCCGTCGATAACTCTCTTCTCGCCGAACGATTTCGATGCGTTGAATATTTTCAACCGCGGCATTTGCTCTACCCCTCGACCTCTTTGATGGTCCCCTGTTCGATCAGGAATTTCCGTCCCTTGTTATCCAATATATCCGGAATTTTCGACGCCGTAGTAATAAAAACCTGGCCGACTTCATCGAAAAGTTCGATCATCATCTCCCTGCGCCGCTCGTCAAGTTCCGCGAAAATCTCATCCATTAATAGAACGGGGTTCACCTTCCGGACCTTTTTCAGATACCGATACACCGCCACCTTCAGCGCTACCGCCGCGGTCCGCAATTCTCCCTGCGATCCAAAATTCCGCGCCGCCATATCCCTCACCGCAAAATCGATATCATCCCGATGCGGCCCGCAAAGAGCGCTCTGCATGACCCGTTCTTTTCCGCGGATCTCCTTAAGCCGCTTCCGGAAAGTGATAGATATGTTTTCCATACTGAAATCCGTGTCTTCCTTCATCACCGAGGAGCGATAATTCACGGTCATCTTATGGCCGTCCGATACCCTGGCATAGCTCTCCTCGATGGTGGGATAAATCGCCCCCAGGAATTCCACCCGATATTTCGTAATCCGCGATCCGTAATCGACCAGCAAATCATCGTACGGCGTATCCCCCCGGTTATCCTGCTGTTTCAGGAAAGCGTTCTTCTGGGCCAGGACTTTCTGGTAATCGGTCAAATCGGCCAGGTAACTCGGAGATGCTTGAGCCAGGTAGATGTCGAGGAAAATCCTCCGCTTCGACGGAGCACCCGCCAGGATTTCCAGATCCTCCGGCGAAGTCGCCACCGCGCAGTAATGGCGGAATAATTCCGAGGCCCGCACCGAAACCTTATCGATCGTTATCTTTTTCCGTCCCCCCTTTTGATAGGCAATTGCCGCTTCTTCAGACTTACCGTCGATTTCTATTTCACCCGAAAGACGATAATATTCCTCATTCTCTTTCAGCATGACCGAATCGACCGCCCCCCGCTGCGAGCGGCCCAGCAATAAAACAAAAATGCTTTCAAGAAGATTGGTTTTGCCGGAACCGTTCCGGCCGTGAAAAACATTCAAACCGGGCGCAAAAGAAACCGATACGGATTCGAAATTCCTGAATCCGATCCCCTTAAGCTCTCGAATCAGCATCGGAAAATAAGATTAATCGGCTAAACGCAGCGGCATAATCAAACAAAGGAACCGCTCTTTCGGGATTTCCGGAGTATATACCACGCCCGCCGACACATTGCTGGATAACTCGAATATCGCTTCATCCCCTTCGATCCTGCTGAGGATTTCAAGGACATAATTAGCGTTGTACCCCAGCTCGATGGAATCTCCGGAATATTCGCACGGAAGCGTTTCCTTGCCTTCGCCGCCGACATCGGTATTGGTAGTCGAAACGGTCAGAGTATTATTCTTTATTCCGAATTTCACCTGGTGCGTCAGGGAGTTGGACAAAATCGAAACGCGCCGGACCGCACCAGCCAGATCCCCTTTGGCTATGACCATCCGCTTGTCGCTTTCGCCGGGAATCACCTGCTCGTAATTGGGATAAGGCCCCTCGATCAGACGTGAAGTCAGGATGATATCTCCGAGATTGAAAATAATATTATTCTCTCCGAAGATAACCCCCATCTCGCCGTCGTTTTCATCGATATATTTCGGAATAATATTCAGCACTTTCGGAGGAATGATTATATCTTCAGCCACCCCTTTCAGCTTTTTATTTTCCAGCGAAACCTTGGCCATGCGATGCCCGTCGGTGGCTACCATCGTCATCATATCCCCGCCGGTGGACCACAAAACCCCATTCAAAGCCGGACGTGTTTCATCAATCGAACACGCGAAAGTGGTCTTCTTAATCATATTGACCAGGTCACTGCCGTTAATAACAATCTGCTTTTTGGTATTGATCACCGGAAGTTTCGGAAAATCATCCGCCGACGCACAGGCTATCTTGTATGAGCCGTTCGGGACTTTTATTTCAACCCGGTTGGCGGTTCCCTCGAAAGTTACTTCGGATTCCGGAAGTTCCTTAATGATATCGAACAGGATTCTCCCCGGAAGAACCGCCACCCCCTGCTTACCGACATGACCTTCGAATGTCGCCGTTATCGATACTTCAAGGTCCGTGGCCGATATCTTCAGTTTGTTTTCCAGCACCTCAAAAAGAATGTTCGACAGAATTGGAAGAGTAGATTTCGATGGCACCACCTGCATTACCGATTGAAGGTAACCGCTGAGTTTTGACTTGGAGAGGCTGAATTTCATTTTCGTCTCCCGAACGGATATTCACAAGGTTCTAACAATATTCTCTGTTTATTTATAAAATCAATAACAATAATAAACGCTGTTAAAATGTGGATGAATCGCTTAATTAAATTATATTCTCATCCCTTTCCGAGGTTTATACCGATTTCAAATTTAGTTTTTGTAGACACTCAATGTCAACAAAACTTTTGAATCCTCGCCCTTTTCCACAAACAAATACCCTCGATGATTTCTCCACTTTCCAATTCATAGCATTTCCACACGGCTTCAACGTAGTAATCTTTCCGAAATTACCTCGACCCTTTCTTTCAAACCGATGTCTTCTTTCACCCGCTGCTCGATTGTATCACAGGAATGAATTACGGTGGAATGATCTCTCCCGCCGAAAGCCTCGCCGATACTCTTCAGCGAAAAATCCGTATGCTTCCGGCACAAAAACATCGCCACCTGCCGGGCCAGGGCAATCTGAGATGTCTTCTTCCGCGATACCAGCATATCGACGTTGACATGGAATACCGAAGAAGCCTCGTTCTGGATCATCGCAATGGTTAAGTCCTTGCGCTTGTTGACCATCTCCCGCCCCAGGACCCGCCGCGCCATTTCGAGATCGATTTTTACCTTTTCGATGGACGCGAACGCCATCAGCCGGGTCAGGCACCCCTCAAGCTCTCGGATATTACTGGTAACATGGTCGGCGATTAAATACAGGACATCCTCCGGTACCTCGGCTTTCTCTTCAATAACCCTGTGCCGAAGAATCGCTACCCTGGTTTCCATGTCCGGGATCTGCAAATCGGCTACCAGCCCCGAAGAAAACCGCGACAAAAGCCGCTCCTCCAAACCGCGAGTGTCCTTGGGATGCCGGTCCGAAGTCAGCACAATCTGTTTGCCGGCATGAAATAAGTCGTTGAACGTATGGAAAAACTGCTCCTGGGTCGATTCCTTCCCCGAAAAAAACTGAATATCATCAATCAAAAGCACATCCACCGAACGATATTTCGAGGCAAACGTAGCAATCGTCCCGTTCGACAGTGAACTGATGAAATCGGACGTGAATTTCTCCGATGAAGCATACTTCACCCGCTTGCCGGGATTGTTTTTCTGCACATAATGCCCGATCGCCTGGGCCAGGTGAGTCTTCCCCAGCCCGGTCCCGCCGTAAATAAAAAGCGGGTTGTAATTGGTCTGCCCCGGAGCCTCCGCTACCGCCTTGGCCGCGGCATGTGCAAACTGGTTAAAGCTCCCGACCACCAAATTGTCGAAGCTGTAACGTTCGTTAAAATGATTCGAACCGTTACTTGCGGAAGGTTCCGGCGGAATCCCCATCGCCGTTTCCGGTATCGAATAAAACTCGATCTCCGTCTGCCCGTTTCCGTTCCCGTTGCCGTTATGGTCGGCCAGAAGGACGAAATCGAGCGGCGAACCGTGAATCTCTCCGATTGCTTCGTTGATCAAAGTCCCGTAATGTCCGTTCAGCCAGTCCGCCACGAATTGATTCGGCACGGTGATTTCCAGACTTCCGTTAGTCCGGCTGGCTGTGGTATGTTTGAACCAGGTATTGAAAGAATGTTTCTTTACCCGGCGCGAAATATACTGCAGACAGTTTTCCCACAGCGGATTACTCTGCTGGATATTTTTTAGCGGTAATGTCACGTTAGTTCCCCCAATAGCATAGAAAATTCCCTTACTCCATTAAGAGAGCTTCTAAAAACCCCCCAAAAATCGCGATATGGAAATTGCTAACAGGTTATCAACAATCGGAAATCCACAGGAGTTGATGTCATTTCTATAGTTAGCAAATGATTAACAGCTTTTCACATCCCCACTGAACCGGTTTTCCACATCTTCTTAACATGTTGTCGATTAATAGCTTTCGACGAGATGTTAATATAAGCAACCAGAACCCTCCGTCAAGAGCTCCGGCCATAAAATTCTCACTTTTTGGAAACCGTTAAAATACGGTCAATTAGAGCCCTTGTTTCCCTGGGTAGGATTTTTCCACCCCCTTTTAACGTTGTGGAAAAAAATTACTGAAACTCGTAATTTCCTTAACCCCAAGGAATAACGGTCAGGCCGCCGTTTCAACCAGTTTCTTCGCGATACTGAGGTAATAGTCGGCCGAGGCCGAATCTTCGTTCAGCGCCACCGGTGCCCCAATGTCGGCTCCTTCACGAATCTCGGTCCGAATGGGAATCTCACCAAAGAACGCAACCCCCAGCGTCTCCGCCAGCCGCTTGCCGCCCCCCTGCCCGAAGATATAATCCCGGGTTCCGTTTACCTCGTAATACGACATGTTTTCCACTACCCCCAGAACCGACAGCTTGGTCTTCTCGGCCATCTTGGCTACCCGTCCGGCGGTGTGTGAGGCTACCGGCTGAGGGGTCGTGACCACCAGGATTTCGGCCTTCGGAAGAGCCTGGCTGATGGTTATCGAAACATCCCCGGTGCCCGGAGGAAGGTCGATCAACAGGTAATCCAGTTGATCCCAATAGACATCCGAGATAAATTGAGTGATTGCCTTATGCAGCATCGGACCCCGCCAAACCACTGGCTGATCTTCATCGATGAAAAATCCCATCGACATTATCTGAATTCCGTCTCTCTGCAGGGGCACGATGTGATCGTCGATAATAACCGGCTTTCCCTCGACCCCCATAATCCGCGGAATCGAAAAGCCGTAAACGTCGGCGTCGAGAATCCCGACCTTGAATCCCAGCCGCTTCAGGGCCGAAGCCAGGTTAGCCGTGACCGTCGATTTGCCGACCCCCCCTTTACCCGACGACACCGCGATCACCCGCTTGGCAATATCTCCGGCGACATTGGCCCCCTCGTTTACCGCCTTGTGGTCTTTGCCGTAAAGCTTCTGTGCGATATTTTTCCGCTGCTCGTCGGTCATCACTCCGAAAGTCACTTCTACCGAATCGACCCCCTCGAGCGCCCCCACCTTCGAGGCCACGTCGTCCGAGATGGTCTTCTTCAGCGGACAACCCGGGACAGTCAGGGTTACTTCGATTTTAACTTTTGCTCCGTCGATATCGACCGATTTCACCATATCCAGTTCGGTCAGCGGGCGGCGGAGTTCGGGATCGTAGACTGTCCCGAGCGCTTCCATGATTTTATTTTTGTCGGCCATTTTGACGCCTTTCGTTTCTTTTCGCGAGATGAGCCTGGTTCATCTCTATTTCATATTGTCTTCGCGATGGAATATATCCATTCTCAGGATAAACGCAACCCCCCGCCCGAAGTTTGATACTAAAGCGGATGGTTTAAACCGGGCACATGGTTTACACAACAAACCGGGCACATGGTTTACACAACAAACCGGGCACATAGGTAATATATTAGCTGCAAAATTACCCTATGGTAGGTCGAAACCTTTACGGTTTCGACATGCTTTTTCTCGCAGAGAAAAATTTAAATGTGTATCGGGTTTCCGAACGAATTCCGTCTTGCTTAACAATTGAGAACCCCGCTACCACAATTAGTTGCGTCAGGTCCTGCTTCCGCATGTCGGTTTTGTGACAAGCCGAAATTGCTCGAAGAGTCACGCGCTTCGCGGGATGACCTGACTCCTGATGCCCTGCCGAAACCCTCCGGGTTTCGCAATCCCCCCTCCTTACTAAGGAGGGGGTTAGGGGGTGGTTTAAACCCGGCACATAGGTTACAGACTCCTGACGCTCGCTCCCATGCCCCCCCTTCATCCCCGTTGACAATTCCTCCCACCTGCAGTTGCGTCAGGTCTTGAATCCGGATGCTGTCTTTGGCGAAACGCGGATTTGCTCGAAGAGTCACGCGCTTCGCGGGATGACCTGACGCATCACCCTGCTTGACCCCCAATCCCCGTTGACAATTCCCCGTTATCCCTTATATTTCCCTTAATCTTACGTTACCATCCAACAAGGGCCATCCCGCGGGAGAGAAGATTATGATTCGCCGCCCCAAATCCGTGTCTAACGCTATAAAAGTCGCTTTTCTCATTTTTTTGCTCTTCGCCGTTCCCGGCGCCCTCTTCGCCCAGGGAAGTATCTTCGGCGAAGTCACCAATTCCGATTTCAGCGTCCCAGCCAACGGAGATATCAGCTTTTTCGGATACCTTGACGACACCGACGAAGAAATCCGCGTCGAATCCTGCACCGGAGCCGGTTACGATAATGGCAACTGGTACGACGATTTCCAAAACTACCAGACCGAATCTGCGGGCAATCCCTACGACTACCATTTCTTCAATTCCGCCAACGGCGAAAGCTATCTATTATCCGGTTTGATTCCGGGTAACTCCTCCCAGCAGGAAAATATCCAGCTCGAGATCTTAACCCGCCCCGCCAAACCGGCCCTCCTTTCCGCAACCAGCGTTTCCGAAACCGCCATAAAGATAACCTGGGAAGAAACCTCCGGCCTGACCTATCATATTTACCGCCGGATCGCTCCTTCGAACAGCTCGCTGTACCGCATCGATGACCCTTCCGGCTCACTGTCCAACCCCGGAGTGTCGGGCGGTGAGTACATCGACGATGTCACCGGCATCGTTTCGGTCGGCCAGACCGTCGATTACATGATTATCGCCGAGGATGCTTCGGGCAACCTGAGCCCACATTCGGACATCATTTCTGTCACGCATCATCGTACTGTTTGGTATATCGCCACCGACGGCTCCGACGAAACCGGCGACGGCAGTACCTCCAACCCCTTCGCCACTATCCAGCACGGCATCGACACCTCCCAGGACGGCGACACATTATTGCTTGCGGAGGGGATATACAGTGGCATAGGGAATCAAAATATTACAATACCAAGTATATCTGTAGCAATAATTGGTGGTTCCGGCCACCAAAATACAATTATCGATTTAAATAGTGCCAATGGATTTATAGTATATGATTCCGCCGGAAATTCAGTTTCTTTGCTATTTGATAATCTGACTATCAAAAACGGTGTTAATGTTTTTTTGCTAAATACTGATGATTTTGTCTGGAACGAAGTATCTCTAAATATTAACGAATGCGAAATCATTGGAAACGATACTGGTTTAGCCTACATTGATTTTGGTGGTTTTCCATTTAGTTCTAATGTAAGTAATTCGACCTTCCAATCAAATGGAATAGGGATATTTCTTATGTATGGATATGTTACAATCAAATCAAGCGTTTTTATTGAAAATGATATTGCCATAAGTACATCTAAGAATTATGCATCATACTGCGGATCATTAGTGGACAGCTCGACATTTGACGGCAATAATACCTGCATTTTGGGTAGCACGATAATATCCAATTCTGATTTATTAAACTGTGACAAAGCGCTTTACGGATCATCTTGGGATAATAAATCCGAGCCGCTGGATGAGCATTGGGTCGATAATTGTAGATTTGAAAACGTTGGCAATATTGTATTTCACGTTGGCGGATATACATACGTAAGAAATAGTGAAGTGGTCAATAACCCAGGAGACATTGCCTATGCTCATTATGGCTCAGATATGTACAGTAGTGATATAATATTCGATAGTTGCTTCATTTATAATAATGGGGGTGGGGTTTACTCTGGTCAAATAATTAAATTGAAAAACAGTCAGTTTATTGATAATGGAGGAGGATTGATACTCAACGCCATGTCGGCTGCCGCCAAATTAGAAGTGGTCAACTCCGTTATATCATCAAATAACTCCGACGCAATAACAATTTCAAACGGATATAATGATTTTATAAATATTTCCAACGCATCAATTATGGGTAATCAAGGTAACGGGATATATGTAATTGAGTCAGGTGGAATGAATGTTATAAATACAATTATTGCAAATAATTCAGAACACGGTATCATCATAGGATATCCATCCCTGGAAATCGCATGTTCAGATGTATATAATAATACCATAGCGGATTACTCCGGCATCCCCGACCAAACCGGCCTGAACGGCAACATCTCCCTCGACCCCCTCTTCTGCGACACCGCCAACGGAAATTTCAGCCTGTTCAGCACCTCTCCTTGCGTGCCGGAAAACAATAGCTGCGGAGTCCTTATGGGAGCCCTGGGCGTCGGCTGCTATATCCCCGCCTGCGACACCGTCGAAATCGACACCCTCCACAGCAACCTCAATGTCGTCGATCATACCCCCTTGATATCCTGGAACTTCATCGACCCCGGTTCATCCTCGCTAATCAGCACCGAAATCGCCGTCGGCTCCGACAACGACTGGGCCTTCGCCGAAATGTGGAACCCCGCCCCGTTCGTCTCCCCCGATACCTTCGTCACCTACAACGGCTCGCCGCTGACCGACGGCACCACCTACTACCTCCGCCTCCGCGTTAACAACGGCCTCATCTGGTCGGAATGGTACGAAACCTCCTTCCGCATGAACTCCGTCCCATGGACCCCCTTCGAACTAACCCCGCAATTGGATACCCTGGTCACCTCCGACCAACCCTGGCTTTTGATAAACGTCTCGTACGATCCCGACGGCGACAATGTCACCTACGATTATCTCTGGGTCAACGACCCTTCCTTCGGCCCCTCCGATACTTTTGGCGTAATCGGATCCGCCGATATCACCACGCAGATCACTCAACCGTTGAACGACAACTGGCGCTACCTCTGGGCGGCGCGAGCGTCCGACGGATTCGAATATTCCGACTGGTCGGCAAGCGAATCCTTCTGGGTTAATTCCATAAACGAACCCCCGGGACCGTTCCAGACCCAGTCTCCTCCGGATGAGATGGGAACCCCTGTCTACGATCTCCTCCCAACCTTCACCTGGACCGTCCCGACCGACCCCGACCCATTCGATTCCATGCATTATAATCTCATCGTCGCCACCGATCCGGGATTCAATTTTTCCATGACTATCGGTGACATCCCGTCCAATTCCCACACCTTGACCGACAGCCTCTCTTTCGGGACCCAGTACTGGTGGAAAGTGCAAGCCGTCGATGACTACGGCCTGATTACCGATTGCGATAATATCCGGGATTTCAAGACGTGGAAACTGGGAGATGTCAATGCCAACTGGGCCGTGGATATTCTCGATATTGTTTATCTGGTGAATTTCAAATTCAAGGGAGGCCCCGCGCCGACTCCGTTGTATTCCGGAGATATCGACGGCAACTGCGTGATTAACATTCTTGATATAGTGTATCTGGTTAATTACAAATTCAAAACCGGCCCCGACCCCCTCCCCGGCTGCGAATGAGGGGAAATATTAAGGGATTGATTAAAAGGGAGGAACATGGAAAGGAAATTAAAACCGTGGCTGGCAGTATTATTGTCATTACCGGTTTCAGGTCTGGGTTTTGTTTATGCCCGTAAATTCACAATAGCGCTAATTTTCTTCATAGCATCATTCATCGTCGCCAACGCATTTCTGGCCATTTTCATCTACGGCAATTTGGGCTTATTCAAATTGATTATCCCGCTTTTTTTGTTGTTCGGTTTTATTATCTTTGAAATTCTGTTTACATATTTCAAGGTCAGAAAAATCGGGTCGGTTGCCATCAACGGCAAGATGGCAATATCGAACAAATGGTACTTCTATGTAATTGTCCTGATAATTGTGACTGTATTGAGACCGTACCTGATTCCGGATCTTTACAGATTCAAATCCTATGTTATCCCTTCCGCAGGAATGATCAACACCTTGTTCCCAGGTGAGTATTTAATAGCAGACATGGAAGCCTTTATTGACAAACCCCCGGAAAGGAATGACCTCGTCATATTTCTCTGGCCGGGTGACGGGGAGACCTTATATATAAAAAGATGTGTCGCCGTCGGAGGCCAGAAAATTGAACTGGTTGATAAGGCGCTTTACGTGGATGACATTGCAATCGTGGAAAACGAGAACGTAGTTTTTACGGATCCGCAAAGGGTCATATCGCGACCGGGACCGCACGAAGGCTCCCGCGATAACTGGGGTCCGTACATTGTTCCCGAGGGCTGTTTCTTTATGCTGGGTGACAATCGCGATAATTCCAGTGATTCCCGCTACTGGGGACCGGTAAAAGCGGAATTGATCCTGGGCAAACCGATTTTCATATATTTCAGTTCCGATTTCGACCGGATCGGTTATAGCCTGGAATAATCTTGAACCTTGAGTTCGTAGGGCAGGAGCCCCGCGCTCCTGCCGATATTTTCTCGAAGAGAAAATTCCATATTTATTCTCCGCCCCCTTCCACAAAATCACTACAACTTCAATGGTGAAAATTCATCGTTCTCCTTATATGAAAGGAGGCTATAAATATGCTCACTTCCCGAAAACAACTTACCCCTCACCCGCAAGACAATTTCCCTTGACATAAAATCTACCTGATACTATATTTTTTCAATCGCATCGTCGACTGTTCGTGTCCATTATTGAACTCTGTCCCGGAGGAAGTCAATGAAGTCAACAGCCATAATCTCCGTAATATGCCTTGTATTTTTCTTCTCGTTTTCGGCATCCGTCGCGCAACGAACCACGGTGGGCCCAACCCCTCCCCCGGGTACTGACCGCGGCCTGAGGCCACCCAGCAGATCCCAGGTAGTGATGACCGGAGTCCCTGCCTATCTCTGGCAGCACGGTTGCAGCCCGACCTCGGTCGGCATGGTTGTAGGCTACTATGACACCCACGGCCTGCCCGACCTCGTAATCGGTGACGCCTCGACTCAGACTTCCGAGGTCAACGCCATGATTGCCTCCGACAGCGATTATCCTTTCTGCGGCCAGCCCAACAGCGATCACTTTCAGGACTACGCCTGCCCGATTGACGAACAGGAATTCCTGGAAACCGGAAATACCATTCCGGATCGTTCCGAAACCGGCGGAGCTCACGAGGACAATTGCGTGGCCGACTTCCACCTGACCTCCCGCAGCAGCGAAGGAATGGGCTATGGATGGAGCTGGTGGTCGGATACCCCCGCCTCCTTTGTCGACTACTGCCATTATGCCAATCCCGATTATAATATTGAAGCTACTAACTATTATTTCTATGATTTTTCCTGGGAAGATTATAAAGCGGAAATCGATAACAACCTTCCCCTGAATCTCCTGGTCGATACCGATGGCGACGCACAAACCGATCACTTCGTGGTCGGTATCGGATACGACGATGCCACTATGGAATACGGTATTTACGACACCTGGGATCTTAACGTGCACTGGTACAGCTGGAGGGAACTGGGAACCGGACCCTGGAGCATTATGGGCGTTACCGTCTATCGCTGTGCCATCGCAGAAGGAGATACCCTCCGTGTACCGTCGGAATTCGCCACCATCCAGGATGCCATCGATATTGCCGAGGACGGCGATGTGGTCCTGGTAGAAGAGGGAACTTACTCCGGCACGGGCTTCCGCGATATTTCTTTCGGGATAAAAATGATTCACGTGGTTTCCGAAAAGGGCCCCGAAAGTACCATTATTGACTGCCAGGGAGATTGGCCTGTCCTGCACCGGGCCTTCAATATTATCGATAACATTACTTCTTTCGCGTCAATCAGAGGTTTTACCATTAAAGGCGGAGTATCGGCCGACAGCGCCTCGGCGATATATCTGCACAATGCCAGCATGAGAATCGAAGACTGCATTATTACGGGGAATTTTTCCCAGAGCGGTGCCGCGATATACTGCGAGAATTCCAGCCCGACTATTTCCAATTGCACGATTGCACTGAATGATGGAATCGGGATTTATATCGATGCCGGATCGGGCCCGAATATCAAAAATACTATTATCTGGGAAAATGCTCCCCGGGAAATCGTAGGAGAAGTCGGCAATGAAGCGAATGTCACCTATTGTAATATTTACGGCGGATGGGCGGGGGCTGCATCCTCGTTATTAACCAATCCCCTGTTCATTGATCCCTATCATGGGAATTTCAATGTTTTCGAAAATTCCCCCTGTATCGATGGCGGCGATATCGCCGTTACCGATCCGGATGGATCCCGGGCCGATATCGGTATTTATTATCCCGACCACCCGGCTTATTTCGATGGCGGCGGATTGATTTACGTGGCGACAACCGGAAATGACGATACGGGTGACGGGTCCCTGGGGAATCCCTACGCAACCATTCGCCAGGGACTACGGGCGTCGCGGCACGGCGACACCGTGATTGTCGAGAATGGTACCTATTATGAAAATATCAATTTTTATGGACATAATGCTTTCCTGACTTCAAGATATTATAGCACCGAAAATCCGAACGATATTTACGCGACCGTGATCGACGGTCAGGGGCTGGGTACTGTCGTTAAATTCAGCGGTGGCGAGAACGCTAAAGCGGCCATTAACGGCTTCACGCTGCAGAACGGGAACTCCTTGAACGGCGGCGGAATCTATTGTGCATACTCCGAGCCGACCATATCGAACGATTATATTATAGATAATACCGTGGAACAATACGGCGGAGGAATCTATTGTCTTTATGCCAGCCCCGTAATTAAGGGCAGCCTGTTGAGCGGCAATTCCGCTACCGGAGATTTCGGCTTTGGAGGCGGAATCTACGCCGCATTCGGCTCGCCTGTGGTGATAAATTGTACTTCGACAAAAAATTACGCCAGTACAATTGCCGGCTCGATATATGCATATGGCTCCGACATTCACATTATGAATACCGTCTCGTGGGCAAATAACTGCATTTACAAGCCGGAATTCTTCTTATCCGGAGGCAATCCGTCTGCAACATATTGTAATGTCGAAGGGGGCCAGCCGGGAGCCGGAAACATGAATTCCGATCCGATGTTCTGTGATTTCGACAATTCCGATTATAAGATGAATTCCGCGTCTCCATGTCTGTACGGAGGAATGAACGGTTCCATGATGGGTGCATTCGGTCCCGGGTGCGGCGATCCCGTGGCCGTCCTGTATGTCGATCCCCTTGAAATAAATCCGGTCCAGGCTTGCGAGCCGGGGATAGAGGAGCACATCATCCTCAAGTTAAAAAATGTCGGAAATGCCATGCTTCCCATCGATAACATCTCCTTTTTCGAAACATCGGGATCGGTTTCAGGGTGGCTCGGTTTGAATAATTCTCCGTCAACTCCGCTTATGGATTATTACCCCGATAACTGCTTCGAACTGGATGTGATTCTGAATATGAACGGGGTTGCCGATATACCGTATGTCCCAACCACTCTCGAAGGTTACCTTTTAATAAGCTGGCTGGGCCATGAAACGAGGGTTGACGTCTCGCTGGAAGTCGACGGCGGAGAATTCGTCTGCAGCTGTACGCCCGGTGAAAGTAACAGCAACCCCCCAACTGATATTCTTGATATCGTTCATCTGATTAACTACCAATTCCGGGAGTGCCCTCCGGGGGCGGGCGGCGGCACCTGCCCTCCGCCGACGCCGTATCCCCTTTGCAGCGGAGACGCCGACTGCAATTGTACATTGAATACTCTGGATATAGTTTATTTAATTAATTACAAATTTATAGAATGTTCTCAAAACGGGAGAGCCGGCTCGTGCCCGCCCCCCTGTTCCTGTGAAGAATGGGTAACAAACTGCGGGCTCCCGATTAATTGATAAAATTCTGGGGGCGGAAGTCACCTTCTTCCGCCCCCTTTTTAATTCTCTACCTTCGACTCTTAATTTTCCTCCGCAATTTCACTACAAAACTGGTGGTGATTCATACCGCCCCCCTATATGAAAACTATCGGAAGCGCTCTTTGGTAGGTCGAAACCTTTACGGTTTCGACAGGCTTTTCTCGCAGAGAAAACTTGTAGCCGTAGGTCTGCGTTCCGAACAAATTCCATCTTGCGGAACGAGTGAGAAATCCGACTCCACTATCAGTTGCGCCAGGTCTTGATTCCTCAGGCCGGTTTTGTGACAAGCCGAAATTGCTCGAAGCGTCCCGCGCTTCGCGGGATAACCTGGCGCTTGACGGCTGTCCGAAACCCTTTGGGTTTCGCCATTCCCCCTCCTTACCAAGGAGGGGGTTAGGGGGAGGTATGATAATTTCACCACCAAACCGCTGCAATTTTTGGTATTCGGGGATGTGTTTCGATTGCTGCAAATATCTCTTTCCACCACGACACTCTGGCCGGAAAGAAAACACACAACGTGTGCCAATTATGCAAAACAAACCCATTTGGCGGGACTAGCATGGAGGGCATCAACTTACGAGGGGCGGCCGGGGGGCTTGCCCCTTAAAACGCCGAAAGCCCCTCTTTTGGGGAGGGGCTTTCGGTTATGGTGTGACACCTGTTAGAGTCAGGCGAGCTGCGTGCTACTTGAGGAGAACCATCTTCTTGGATGAGGAGAAGCTTCCCTGATCGCTTTGGGCATTGAACTTATAGAAGTACATGCCGCTGGCGACGTTGGAAGCATCCCAGACCACCTGGATGGTTCCGGCCGCATCGTGTCCGGAGAACTGTGTCACCCGCTGGCCGTTGACATTGAAGATGGCCAGGGTCCAGTCGGCCGCGACCGGCAGAGCCAGTTCGATGGTGGTCGACGGGTTGAACGGGTTAGGATAGTTCTGACCGAGCGCGAATTCGGTCGGGAGCACAATGGTCTTCTCGACTTCAACCACGGCGCCCTGAGCATCGGAAGCTTCAATGGCGAGCAGTTCGGCTTTGCCGTCAAGGTGCAGAATGGCACCCTGCGGAATCGCTCCGCCGCTTTGAATGTTCGGATGAATCAGGATGCGGGTAGTTCCGTCGACGTAACCGACTTTCATCTCCATCTGGCGAGCGTTGTCGGCCAGAGTCGCCCCAACCTGTCCGTCAAAGACAAAGAGGGCGCCGCCGAGAGCGCTTTGGCTGGCTAGGCTGATGTCGGTGCCGTTGGAAGTGAAGCGGACCGGTTCGCCCGGGGTCAGCTTCGGAAGCGGAGTGGCATCGCCGATGATGACCCTGATCAAGTAGACCAGGTCGGCCACCGAAAGCGGAATGCCGTCGCCGTTGACCTCGGTCGCAGCCTTCTGTCCATCGAGGTTGATGGTGAAAGCGCTGAGACCGTAGATGAAGTAGTTGGTGAAGACCACCGCGTCAGCCACTTCGTTGGCGATACCGTTCAAGTTGACGTCGCCGCGATCATCGATATCGTCGACACAGATGATCCTGACGCAGCCGTTCTGGAAGTAAACGGCGCCCAGGGGAGCGTTCTTGAAGACATCTTCCGAAGTGTAAACGGTGTCATAGCAGGAGACATCCGGACCGGTGTAGCCGAAAGCATCGGCCGAGTCGATCAGGGTTCCTTCGCTGTCGTAAACATTCAGTCCGAGGAACAGGAAATTACCGGATTCGTCGGAGAGAGTGTTGTCGGTGCAGTCAAACCAGTAGAAGCTGACCGGAACCTGCATACATTCGAAGTTGTAATTGGTTCCGACCATGAAATACAACTTGGCCAGTTCGCCCGGCGAGTGCACATGGTTGGGATTGATCACCCCGTTGTTGGTCTCACGGAGACCGACCAAATGCAGAAGACCGGTCGGACAACCGGTGCCGCAATTGCCGAACGGACCGTAGTTGTAAGTGAAGTATTCGAACTTGCCGCCCGCAATCAGGTCGCCGGCAGCCGGCGGAAGCGGGCTCAGAATGGTGTTGTCATAGGCGATCATGAAGTCGAAACCGCCGATGGGATAATCGTTGTCTCCTTCGAGGCTGACCGAAACTTCGGCCACCTGGCCCTGGAGAACGCCCAGGTCGTCGTCGCCGTCTTCACATTCGATGACGACCTTGAACCCGGCGATATTGACCGTGAAGCAGACCGTGTCGGCATTGGCCACGTTGCAGGGCGGGCAAATGCTGGCGCCGTCGCTGACCTTAATGCAGAGATTCCAGATTCCCGGATACTGCATATCGTTGGGAATATCCCAGGTCCAAACACCGCTGTTCGGGTCGACCGTGACAAAAGTCGCGGCATCGCCGGGGGCGCCGCCGCCAACCTTGGTCAGATTGACAAAGCTGTAATGAAGAGCCGAGGGACCGTCGTCCGGATCGGTCGCTTCAACCTGATCGGTCAGGGAAACGCCCATCACCGTAAAGAGGGTATCGGTATCTTCGCCAACCGGCGGCTCGTTGAAGACGCACACCGTGACGGTGCACTCGTCGGTCTCGCCGCACTTGTCGGTTACCAGAATGACAATGTCGTTCTCGCAAATATCGTCACCGCCGGTCGACCAGGTAAAGTGGCCGTCCTCGGTAATCTCTCCGGGACCGCTGACCAGCGAAAAAGTCAGGACTTCGCAGTCGTTGTCCAGATCGTCATCGGTCGCGGTAACGTCAAATTCGACCACATCCCCGAAGTGAACCGGATCAACCGTCGGACAGGCAATCTCCGGGGCCACATTGACCAGGGTGACCGTGCCGGTTCCGACCGTCGGGGTCACTTCGTTAAAGGGAGAGGCGCATTCCACGAAAGTCGACCCGTGGGTATAGGGATCGTCTACCGTGGTCCCCGCAACCGAAATCGATCCGCCGCAGACGTCGCCGGCCACAAAATGTATGGTCGCGACAACATTGTCCTCCATCGGAAGACAAACGTCATTCAGCTGAGCCTTGATCCCGGCTAAACGAACTACATTCCCGTTGATATCCAGGACCGTGGTCATCTGAGGAAGCGTTCCCGATAATGCCACACTGTAACTGGCAAAATCGCCGCTCACCTCAAAGATCACCTCAAACGCCGCCAGGTCCACCGGACTCGATACCGTTACATTCATGAACACATCGGCACAATAAGGAACCGTCTTGTTCTCAAACGTAACCGACTGAGCCGTGGCCAGCGAATAGGAGAATATCAAGAGGAACGAAGTCAGTATTAAAAATAAAGACAATTTACTTTTTTGCATCATTATAATGCTCCTTTAAAATAATTAAAGGTTCATTACTAAGTATCAGGCATCTTTGGAAACCTTTACGATCCAAAAACACCCCAAAAACTCCAGACCTGTTTGGCCCCCATTAATAGGGAACCGGGACGTCCGGATTAATCCCATCCTGCCTCTTTAAGACCTCCGAAAAGAAAGCGATTATACCACCGAAATCTCCTAATCCGGAAGATCTCATCATGACAGGAAAAAGCTACGAGTTTTTGGAAATATTCACCAGGACAATACCAACGAGATATACTTACCCCTGAACTATCCTGATTGTATCTGATAGGCTATGCAAGAAGAGCTTTGTTAATGTAACGCCAACTGATTATCAACGTTACAAAGGTGCGAGGTTTCTCAACAGAAGCGTCTTAACAACACATCTATTCCCTGGACAACATCAAAATAACCTATTATCTCAATCTGTCAAGAAAAATTATCCAAAATATCTAAAATATGACAATGCGTAGTAATGAATACCAGCAGAAATACCCCGAAGCAGGGATAGAAACCGAAGGATTAAGAACGAACGTTTAAATGCTAACGTGATCGACAACGGGCCCGTTTTCCAAACCGGGATACTTGCCAGGCGGTAGAAGACAAAATGGCCGCATAAAGGCGGGCCGGCCCCGCCGAAAATTATAGAACATCCGGATTGGCGAAGAATAGGTATTTCCGGGTGAAACTGAGGTCGTTACAATAAGGCATAGATTGTGAAAGAAATCACAATATTGCCAGCCTCGAGAATGCCGGCTAAGGGGGTGCGGAATGGCAACGATTGTGAAATTATTCACATTGTTGAGTATGCGGAATTCAAGGTTGCTGATGGTGAAAACTGGAAGGAGTTTACCCGCAAGAAATCGGCTTCTATTTATTCTCTTCTCTTCAGCCCCACTCCGTGAGGTTTCAACCTAGAAAGGATAGTGAAAAGAATCACAATGTTGTGGGTCCTGAAAAAGCGGAAAATAAAGCCCGGATCCGGCATTAGAAATGAAGTATACGACAAGGTATGTGAATTATTTCACAACACGTCCTTCTGAAAAACGGTCTGATGGTTGTTTGGCCATTTTAAAAGCGGCAGGTAATATCGGTAGTCAAAAGGAATATTCGGTTATCGTCGGAATCAATTTCGTGCCACTCCCATTCCGCCGAAAAGAAGAGGTCAAGGGTTAAATTTTTCCATATCCCGACGCTTCCGATTACGTTCAAACGATTGAACCAGAAGTCGGAGGTGTATATTTGTGCAGTATTGTAATGTCGATGTCCAACCTGGTTTTCAAGCAATAATAAATTGCCTTTTGAACCTATATAGTCGAAGCCGGCCGAGGCGGATATTTCGTAATAATCGTCATCGCTGCTGTATTCGGTATCTACAAAATAGAACTCGCTTCTGGGTCCAAATATCAGATTTATATTCCCCAGTTTACGTTTCAGCAGCAGGTCGAAACGTCCGAGGAAATAGTCGGCACTGACAAAATCGTTAACGGCATAATCGAATAATTCCAGGCTGAGATTTGTCCCCAGTGTATATTTTTCGGATAAGGGCCAATCCGAAGTTCCATAGAGGGTTGTCAGAAAGTAATCGTCGAAATCATCACTAAGCCGATAATCCCTGTATTCCAGGCTCACATTTCCAGAACTGAACGACCCCAGAAAGGTGCCAATATAACCCAGGCTTCCGCGAATAAGCGAATAATCCAGATCGGTGGAATCGGGAACCTTGCGCAGCTCTCCGGTAAGATTCACCGAAATCGAATTGAAATCCGCGGTCAATATCCCCAGGCCCAGAGTGGCTCCCAAGCGGCCGTAATCATAAACGTATGTGGTCGCGGAATCAAACCAGACTTTTTCACCGTATATCCTCAGACTCCCATCTATCCTCTGGGATATGACTTGCCTGTATTTTAAATGGCCGTCAAGGACGGTTAATTCCTCTCCGGGCGTAATTGAACCGCTAAAACGTCTCTTGGTATCGAATCCTAATTCACCGTTAAAGCGATAGTTTTCTCCTGATAGGCCGAAATCGATATTAGAGACCGCGCGATAGACCTCATCGGTTTGCTCCCAGCCAACCTCAAGGCTATACTCCCTTGGAGAGGCCAGAAATGATCGATTATCAAGGGTCAGGTACAGAATGGCCTTTTTGTCATCGAGATAATCCCTTTTCAAAAGGGTAGCCCCCACGAGGGAATCTTCCCCCAGTAACCGCAGGGAGTCAAGAAAATATTCCTGGGAAACGTAATCGTAACCGATCCCGACTCTAATACCAAAAGCGCCAGAATTTCCGCATATTGCGGTTCCGGCGCAAAGAAACATCAATATTGACGTCCCGAAAAGCCTAAAAAATAGCCGCAAAGATTAGATTCCTGCCAGTCGTTTCGCCTTTTGTAAACTGAGTTGAGCCGCGCGAACATTAGCTGCGCAGATTTCCGTCTGGTTTTCCTGGCAGGGTTGTTCCGCCTTATCAAGATAGCCTAATGCTTCCCGATATAGCTCCACCGCCCGCTCATTGCCGCTGGCCCGGATATCATCCGCAACCAATTCCGCCTCATTCTTTAGATGTTCCAGCATCCTAAACAAAGAGCCGGATTGCGCGCACAGCTCTCCTGCCTCCTGGATAAATTTCTGAGCCAATCTCAGGGAACTTTCGGCCCGTTCATTTTCTCCATTGGAGGCAAAATCGACAGCGTTATTATAAGCTTCCTGAGCCTGGCGGGCAAGATTAAAGGCCTGTTCGTCAGAACACCCTGAAAGGTTTTCCCGAATCCGTTCACGATTGGCCTCAAACTGGCGGAATTGATGCTGAATCCTGTTTTCATCATTGGTTCCCGAGCGAAGTTTTTCGGCTAATTTCTGCATTGTCTTTTCGGCCTGACGGGAAAGCTTCAATGCGGGTAAATACTGACGGTTTCGGTAGAATTCCCAGGCCTGCCTTTGGTTATCTTTGGCGGTATTAAAAACTGAAGTGAAATTCCTGTCGTCGAATTCCCGCATCGCTTCGGCGATTCGTTCTAATAGCTGGTCGGTTCGCTCCAGCTGTTGAATCACTATCCCCTCGTTTTCTTCGGCCTGTTGACAGGCTTTAATTGCCTCGAGTGCCTTATTGCGAGCCTGCCGTGTCAACTGGAGACTTACTCCTGAATTCCCGGTATTTGCCTGTTGTTGGGCCAGATTCTGAAGACTCTTGGCGGCATTCAGTAATTCAGTGCCCCTTAGATTCTGACAATTGGCGACAATCTCATTGGCCCGACTGATAATATCATCAGTCATACTCAGCATCTCCTGAAGCCGCTGCCCGTCGCCCATTTGAGCAAATGAAATTCGTGGAACCAGCAGGAGCAGGAAAATTCCCAGGACTGCAAATATGAATAATTCTCGGCTTTTCTTAGTCATATTTTATCACCCGAGTAATGGAACTCAAATCCCGTGCCAACCGTGTTGAATTATCAAGCTGTTCCATAACAATCAGTTAACAGCCAGCCAGGGGTTACGGGAAAAATATCCTGTACCACCTGGTACAATTTGGGCGGAATAGGTCAATTGATCCCATGGAATTTCATGCGGGAATAGAGCCTTCTGCGGGTAATTTTCAGCAGTTTCGCGGCATCGGTCTTATTTCCACCTGATTCCTCCAGGGCTTTCAAAATCATGGCTTTTTCAGATGCCTCCAGCCCTTTGGGATTGACCACCCCCGCAACTTCAAGCGGGGTTAACTCTGTCTCATCCTCGATTCCGATATGTTCGATTTCAATCGGTTCTCCGGCCGCGAGAATCATTGCTCGTTCCAGAATATTCTTTAATTCACGAACATTCCCCGGCCAGTTGTAAGCTTTTAAAAGATCCAGGACCTCGCCCGAAAGCCTATCATGCGCATAGTTCTTTTTCTTCAGGATATACTCGCAAAGAGAGGGGATATCATCCCGACGTTCTGAAAGAGGAGGTATAATAACGGGAAAGACATTCAGCCTGAAGAAAAGGTCTTCCCGGAATTTATGCTCTGCAATCTCCTTTTTCAATTCTCGATTAGTGGCCGCAATAACCCGAACGTCGACTTTGACATTATCGACTCCGCCAACTCGAACAAATTGTTTTTCCTCCAGTACTCTCAGGAGTTTCGCCTGCAAAGCCGGGGAAGTTTCTCCGATTTCATCGAGGAAAATCGTTCCGCCGTCGGCAAGTTCAAACCGTCCCCTTTTACGTGCTACCGCTCCGGTAAAAGCCCCTTTTTCATGGCCGAATAATTCAGATTCCAACAGGGTTTCAGTCAGAGCGGCGCAGTTAACCGGGATGAAGGGCTTATTTTTGCGCGGCGAGTTTTCATGGACTATATGTGCCGCCAGCTCCTTGCCGGTCCCGGATTTTCCTATTAATAATACCGAGGTACCGGTTGGGGCAACCTTGGCGAGCATTTGAAGCATATTCTGAGCCGCACGAGACTTGCCGATAAATTGATCGTAGGCAAGGTTTTTCAGGTCCCTGGCCAGGAGGTCGGAGAGGTCTGAAAGCTTCTGCTTTTCCGCCAGCTTGCCGCAAAGGATAATCAATTCATCCATGGGGAATGGCTTCTGAATATAATCGGCGGCCCCCTGTTTCATTGCCCGAACTGCGGTTTCGACCGAACCGAAGGCGGTCATCATGACCACTTCAGCCCCCCCTTTTTGCTTTGCTTTTTCAAGGATTTCCATTCCGCCAATTTTGGGCATCGAAAGATCGGTAATAATTATGTCGAAGGAATGCTCTTCGATGAGATGCAGGGCCTTTTCGGAATCATTGCACGGGGTGACCGAAAAACCGGCATCGGATAAAGCATTCCCGGCCAGAACAGTCATTTTTTCTTCATCATCGATAATCAGGATATTCGCCATAATTATTCTCCGGCATTGGTAACAGAAAAGGATAAAATCGCCGTGGTGCCTTTTCCTTTTTCACTTTCAAAATATATACTCCCTTTCATCTGTTCCACAAGCTTTTTGGAAAGGAAAAGCCCCAACCCCGAACCGGTGGTTTTGGTAGTATAAAACGGTTCGAATATTTCCTTTATTTTTTTGCGGTCGATTCCGACTCCGTTGTCGGAAACAGATATTTTTACAGCTTGCGCGTCACGGTCAATTGAAACATCGACCCGGCCCTCAGGGTTTTCAATGGATTCTGCCCCATTCAAAATAAGATTGATGACGACCTGCCGAAGGGCAATCGGATCGGCCACGACATGGAATGGGCCCTGCTCGCCTGACATCGATAGTTTGACTCCTCTTTGCTGCAGGCGGGGAACGAATTTCTGCACGATAGCGGAAACAAGCTCAACAACTTCCGTGTTGGCCGGTTTCAGGTTG
>Ga0209287_10000481_pt1 | contig 23860 bp, 25 predicted proteins | sample PPLLak3cmMay2015_2_FD_187255 | JGI IMG/M metagenome (GOLD analysis project Ga0209287, IMG submission 187255) | Freshwater sediment microbial communities from Prairie Pothole Lake near Jamestown, North Dakota, USA - PPLs Lake P8 Core (1) Depth... | ecosystem: Environmental > Aquatic > Freshwater... | reverse complement strand
GTATGTATAATGATAGTAGCAACTGTATATGTATTTACATTAGGTGACGCATCTAATATAACAAATCAAAATCAGGAAACAGCAGAAAATCCTCTGTTGGCTTTAGGGGAAGATGCATCTTTTAATGATGCAGTAAATGCTTTTTCATTTAATTTATTCGAACAATTATTTGAAGATCCAAAAAACGAGGGAAACATTTTTTATTCGCCTTATAGCACCTATACTGCTCTTGCTATGACATATGAAGGCGCAAAGGGTCTTACTGCTGAAGAAATGAAAAAAGTATTATACATAAATCAAGACAGCAAAGAATTCCACGAGTATATGCAAACACTATATGAATATCTAAACCAAGAAGGAGAATATGATATCTCTACTGCAAATGCACTTTGGGTTAGACAAAACTATCAACTTTTAAAAGAATATACAGATCTTATAAAAACTGTTTATGACGGTGGATTATCAGAGGTTGATTTTTCAAATCCTCAAGAAGCAGTAGACATTATAAATCAATGGATTGAAAATAAAACAAATAATCTTATTAAAGATTTGATTAAATCGGAAGACATAGATCCTTTCTACACAATGTTAGTTTTAACAAATGCTATTTATTTCAAGGGAACATGGCAGGTCCAATTTGATGAAGAAGACACGATAGAAAAAGAGTTTGAAACCTCACAAGGAGAAATTATAACCACTCCAACAATGTGCATGACAGATAAAGAGGATACATTTAATTATTTTGAAAACGAAGATTTACAGATACTCGAACTTCCTTACGCTGGTGAAGATATATCTATGATGATTTTTTTGCCAAAAGAAGGTGTTAATTTATCAGATATAATGGATTCAATGGATCGTGAAACTTACAAGGAACTTCTTGACTCAATGAGTAAAACAAAACTCGATATTTATCTTCCAAAGTTTAAAATTCAAACTCCTGTGTATAAGTTAAAAGACTATCTTATAAAACTTGGTATGCCAACAGCATTTTCAAGTGCTGCAGATTTTTCAGGAATGGATGGAACAACGAATCTTTACATAAGTAAAGTTTTACATAAAGCATTTATTGAAGTTAATGAAGAAGGAACCGCGGCTGCTGCTGCAACAGCAGTAATAATGAACAATAAGAGCATATCAATAGATTTAACAACCGTGTTTGACGCAGATCATCCATTCTTATTTACAATACATCAAAAAGAAACAAACACAATACTATTCATGGGAAATGTAGATAATCCTTTAGAATAAAACTATTGTTCATTTTTTACAAAATTCTAAAAAAAGGGGCTTTTAATTCATACTAATAGAGCCCCCGATAGACTTACGTTTTTTAGGGGTCTGTAACAGGAGAAAAAAAGGGTTAACCAAGCCGATGGAGGGAGTTGAACCCTCGACCTGCTGATTACGAATCAGCCGCTCAACCGGGCTAAGCTACATCGGCAAACAAAGGCTTTGAATAAAATATTGTAATAAAAAACTGCCTATATGTTTGTTTTTTATCGCAACATCTTTTTACATATTATCTGTTACAAGAATTCAATGATTTGCGGCTTGGATGAAGCGGGGCGTGGGCCAGTAATTGGTCCACTTGTTGTTGCGGGTGTAAATTTTAATGATGATTCAAAACTTATTGAATTTAAAGTAAGGGATTCAAAGAAACTTACTCCAAAAAGACGAGAGATACTTGCTGAGAAGATAAAACAAAGTTGCATTAGTTATGAAGTTGTTGTGATTCCTGCAAGAGATATAGATGATATGCGAAAGGTTATGACTTTAAATGAAATTGAAGTAAATGCCTTTTCTAAAGTAATAAAAATGCTAAAACCTGATGTTTGTTATGTTGATTCTGCAGATGTAAACGAAAAACGTTTTGCAGATGATATTCTTGCTAATCTTACTTTTAAACCAAATATTATTTCAAAGCATAAAGCAGATGATATTTATCCTGTTGTTAGTGCTGCATCTATTATTGCAAAAACTAAAAGAGATGAAGAGGTTAGAAATATTGCTATGGAGCTGGAAAAAAGGCTAGGTCTTCCTATGGGTAGTGGTTACCCTGCCGATCCTATAACACAAAAGTTTCTAAGAAAATGGCTTGATAGATACAAGAATCTGCCACCGCATGTTAGGCATTCTTGGCAGACTACAAAAAATCTTTTAAAAGAAAAAAGTATCAAAAAACTTAATGATTTTTAAAAAAATGTAAGGGGTATTAGGGTCTGGACCCTTAAAAGCAGGAATTTATTAAATGTGAATATTTTTTTGGTGTTTGGAATTTTTTTTTTGATCCAGACCCAACAAAAAATTTTTTTGTTAGGATGGGATGTATAATAACTAGCAGGTTTGTAATAATATTTAAGTCTAATCTGGCAAAATGTCAAAATGACAAAATGTCAAAAAAATCAGGTTTTATGTATTTTTTGAGTGAAAATATCTGTTACAGGCCTCTACACTTGCTACAAGTTGCTCCACGTTTAATGGTTTTGCAAGATAATCATATATGTATGAGCCTAGTATGCCCAGTTTTTGATAGTCTTTTGTTCCTTTACCTGTAATTATTTCTATTGCAACGTCTTTTGTATAACCTTTTTTAACTATCTGATTTATTGTCTCCCATCCATCCATTACAGGCATCATGATATCCATTAGTATTACACCGGTGAATCCTTTTTCTATTTCTTTTAAGCATTCTACTCCATTTGTAACTGTTATAACATCATAGTTTTGTCTTTCAAGAACAGTTTTTAGCGATAAAAGAACATCAGGTTCGTCATCAACAATCATTACTCTTTTGTTAATGTTTATTTTTTCACCTTCTCCAATATCTTTACCATGATAATTTCTGTCAGCTATGATATTTAAAGTTAACTTGGTAAAATGTCATATTGAAAAAAATTTGATAGAAAAAAAAATAATTAAAAAAGAAGAAAAAATAGTATGATTTTATTGGTTTTTCTCTTGGAATTCTTCTAAGAATTCACAGAGAGCAGATACACCTTCAACTGACATTGCGTTATAGATAGATGCTCTCATACCACCAACATCTCTATGACCTTTAAGGCCAATAAGATCTTTTTTCTTTGCTTCGTCTACGCATTTGGCTTCAAGTTCTGGTGTTGCCAAATTAAAGGTGATATTCATAAGAGATCTGGATTCTTTTTTTGCTACTCCTTTGTAAAATCCATTTGATTTATCTATTATATCATAGACCATTTTTGCTTTTTTGCGGTTCTGTTTTTCCATAGCTGGTATTCCACCTAGGCTTTTAATGTGTTCAAGAACTAGTTCACATAGATAGATAGCAAAACAAGGAGCTGTATTATACAAAGAATCTTTTTCTGCATGTGTCTTATATTTAAGCATAGTTGGTGCGTTTTCTGGTACTCGATTTAATAAATCATCTCTTACTATTACAACGGTTACGCCTGAAGGACCCAAGTTTTTTTGTGCTCCTGCATAGATTACAGCATATTTTTTTGCATCTATAACTTTATCAATAAAATTAGATGACATATCACATACTAAAGGAACCTGGTTTGGAACCTTTGGTGTTTCATGCCATTCTATTCCACCTATTGTTTCATTGCCGGTGATATGTGCAAATGCTGCGTTGTCACTAAACTGTACATTTTTTGGTATGTATGAGAATTTTTCATCTTCTGAGGATGCAACAATTTTTACTTCACCATATAGTTTTGCTTCTTTTATTGCTTTTTTTGCCCAAGCACCCGTATATACATATTCCATTGGTTTACCTGCTACCTGAAGATTTAATGGTACCATGAAGAACTGAGTTGAGGCGCCTCCCTGTAGCCACATAATTTTGTAGTTACTGGGAATACCCATTAGTTCCTTTAGAAGCTCTGATGCTTTCTTATGTACCGCATCATATTCTTTAGATCTATGAGATATCTCTAAAACCGACATTCCTGTTCCATGAAAATCTAGTAGTTCTTCTTGCGCTTTTTTTAATACCGGCAGTGGCAGTGTCGCCGGGCCTGCATAAAAATTGTAAACACGTTTTTTCATAAATTCTACCCCATAATACTATTTTTGAACCAGTGTATAAAAAAGTGGGATTTAAAGGATTCGGATAACGGTTGTAAAGGAGCAGGGTAAGAGTTGTACAACAAGTCTTTATTAATAAAAACAACAAAATAAAAATTGTGTGAGGTTTTGAAAAATGAAGCGCTTGTTAAGTATGGCTTTAAAGAATCGTTTTGAAATGGCAAAAGAAGATGCTGTTGCACTTGCTAAAACTGTTGAAAATATTTTTGGCGGTCAAGATGAAATAGAAGATATGAGTATAGATAAATACGCAAGAGCACTTTTATATGAACTTCAAAGACAAAATCTGTTAAATCAAAGGCGTGAAGAATTCAAAGAACAAGGTAGAATTACAAGAAAATTCTATTGGTCTTTTAATGATAAGATGATAAAACAAGCAGCCCATGAAGAAAAACTTGATGATCCATATAAAATTTACAAAAAAATTCCTAAAGAAGCATGGGCAACACATAGTTATTGTAACTAAAAAATTTAACAATAACTTTTATTTTAACTTTAGAACGGTAATGAGCTGAAAAAATATTTTTAAGGCCATCAAAAGTTTTTTATAAACATCGTTATTCTCGGCTTAGAATATCGTGGTGTTAAAATGAAAAATAACTATGAACTATATATCAATGGAAAATGGACAAACTCAACAGGCAATAAAACATTTGAAACAAAAAATCCAGCAACCGCAGAAACACTTGCGACATTTTTAATGGGTACAAAAGAAGATACAATAAAAGCAATTGATGCTGCAGAAAAAGCATTTCCGAAATGGAAAAAAACTCCTGCACCAAAACGCGGCGATATAATTCTTAAAGCAGCATCAATTATGAAAGAAAAAAAAGAGGAACTTGGAAAAACTGTAAGTAAAGAAATGGGCAAAATAATTGCAGAAGGACGAGGAGATGTTCAGGAATCAATAGATTTTCTGGAATATATCGCAGGTGAAGGAAGAAGATTATTTGGTGAAACAACTACATCTGAACTTCAAAACAAGTTTTGTATGACTGTTCGCCAACCAATAGGTGTTGTCGGCTGTATCACCCCTTGGAATTTTCCAACGGCTATTCCTTGTTGGAAGATAGGTGCCGCACTTGTAAGTGGAAACACCATTGTTTTTAAACCAGCAAGTTTGACACCATTATGTGCTGTTAGACTCATAGAAATATTTGAAAAAGCAGGGCTGCCCGCTGGTGTTTTAAACTTTGTAACAGGATCAGGAAGTGTTGTTGGAAACGAGATAGTTGAAAACCCACGTGTAAAAGCTATATCTTTTACAGGTGGAGTTGATGCAGGAATTGAAGTTTACACAAAAGCTGCCAAGCTTTTAAAACCCGTAGAGCTTGAGCTTGGTGGTAAAAATCCTCAAATTATAATGGATGATGCAAATATAGATCTTGCAATAGAAGGAATACTTTTTGGTGCTTTTGGAAGCCAAGGTCAAAGATGCACTGCAACAAGTAGACTGCTTGTTCATGAGAAGGTCTATGATGCAGTAATGGAAAAACTTGTAAAAAAAACTAAGTCTTTGAAAATTGGTAATCCTCTTGACCCTAAAGTAAACATGGGTCCTGTTTCTTGTGAACAGCAACTTAATACTTTTTTGAAATATGTTGATATTGGTAAAAAAGAAGGAGCAAAACTCATCTATGGAGGTAAACAATTAACAGATACTGAGTATAGTAAAGGTTTTTTTGTAGAACCAACAATTTTTGAGGCGAAACATGGTATGAGAATCACAAAAGAAGAAATATTTGCTCCAATCCTAAGTGTTATAAAAATCAAGGATTACGACGAAGCAATAAAGATTTCAAACGATGTAAAATACGGTCTTTCGTCATCTATTTATACAAAAGATGTAAACCTTGCATTCAGAGCAATAGATGATTTTGAAACAGGAATAACATACATAAATGCTCCAACAATCGGTGCAGAGGTTCACATCCCATTTGGTGGAGTAAAAAACACAGGAAACGGTGGACGTGAGGCAGGAACAACAGCAATAGATGAATTCACAGAAATAAAAACAGTATGCATTGACTATAGCAATAAACTTCAAAAAGCCCAAATAGAAGAATAAACGATAAAAATTGTTTATAACTTATTTCGTTTAGCTATATAATTATCTAAACTCTTTTTTTCTTCATCAAACTGCCTCAAAATTTCTTCACCTAACTCTGTCAAAATGGAGCTGCCACCATCTTTTCCACCTCTTGAAGTTACAATAACTGGACCGCCAACCGCATCTGATATTTCTTTAATTTCAGACCAAGCATGACTATAAGCCATGCTCATTGATCTTGCAACTTCGGAGAGTGAACCTAATTGCTTAATCTTACGAAGTAACTCAGCTCGGCCATGACCAATAACACATTTAGAATCTATTTCTAACCAGATTTTTGCTTTTACATCAAACACAAAAAAGAAATAGACGAAGTAATTCATAAATTTTTTTTAATTGTAAATAGATGGTGGATTTAAGAGTTGTTCGTATTGAACAATATCTCTTATGTTTTTTTCTTTTTCACGTGCTTTTTTAAGTTCAAATCTTACATCAAAAATAATCTGATAGATAAAATACATAGATAGTGTAAAGCTTAAACCTGCAACAATTAAAACTAATAATAAAAAGATATTTGTTTGTATAAGTGTTAGGTTGTTTAATATTAAAAACACTAACCAAGCACTTGATAATATAATTAGTAATGCCCAAAAGGTCATAGTCATGGTAAGTGCTTTTACTTTTCTCATTTTTTTATTCCTTAAATTAACTTGTTGTTTTACAACTACTTAAATATTTCTTAAAAAATATAAAAAAATATATTAAAATTCTTTAGATAGAGTATTTTTAAGTTTTTCAAGTTTTAAAAAAGATTTTTCAAAAACCTTATTTGCAATATCTGACAACAAAAAAACATATTCTTTGTTGCAATATAATTTTCCGTTTAAACCAACTGGTGCATCAATACGCTCAGTACTTGCTATTTCAACAATTATATTTTTTCCACTTGTTTTAAAACTAGTATTTTTAAAACCGCAAATAGTTGCTTTTTTAACAAGTTTATCTGCGGACTCAAGATTTTTTGTATAAACATGAATAATCGGTGACTGTGCAAGAAACCAAAGTTGACCTTTACCTGAACTTTTTTCCAATGCCAAAAAAATTTCTTCAGGTTTTATTTTTCTATGCCATTTACCAAGAAACTCTGCGTTTTTCTTATCCCCAAGATCAGGCAGTTCAAGTAAAACTATTCTACCATAGCAGCTACTACTGGTATAATAACTCTCATTTGAATTTATAATATCAATTATGGGAATTATTCCTTCGTCGACTAGTTTTTCTTTTTTAGCGACTTCAAGTTTTTCAAGTGTCTGTTTTTTGTTTTTAATAAAATCTTTTTCGTTTATCATAACTTAAACCTTTGAAGGCTTATAATCTATTGATTATTTAAATAAGTTTTAAAATCATTTAGTTATTTCTGTATGCTGGTGGTAAGTTTTGAGTAAAGATATATCACAGAATTTAGAATCAATTACATTAAAATTAGATGAAACCTTAAAAAAATTTGACGCTGAAGAGTTTAGCGATGCACTTAAACCTATTGATGAATTAATGCTTGAATTACAAAAAACAGTAAACGAAAAACTTAGGAAACCTGCAGAAAAACTAGTTAAAAGATTAAAAAAAGATAAAGATTTAACAATAGATGATATTGAAATAATTAAAAAATGGCTTGTAGGCGATTCAGATTTTTATACCAGAATTGAAAACAATCTTATAGACTGGGTTGCTGAATGTAAAAGAATTTTAAAGCTAATAGAACATTATAAAGCAGATTCTTTAGAAGGCAATGAAAATAAACTACTAGCTTTAGGTGCATTACTAACAGATTTAAAATTTACTATGCTGGATGTACAAAGATATTCAAAAGCAATGAACGAGGTAGACAAAGTAAGATCAATGACCTGTGAAGGTACACCTAATGCTGAAACAAAAAAGAAAATAGCAACAATGATTGAAAAAAAACTATATTCTAAATAAAATTTAGCATTATTTGAGAGTTATGTTACGTTTTTCTTGAGGAACACAAAGTTATTTTTTATTAATTATTACATTATTTGAAAAATTTTCAAAATCATTATAAACAAAGTTTTTATTTTCTGAAACAACGATTAAGGGAGGATATAATCTTATGTCAGCCGATTTATGGGACAGTAAAATAGAATCAATGCCTATAGGTAAACTTAAAGAACTTCAATTTAAAAGATTAAAAGAAATTGTGAGTCGTGTTTATTCAAAGAATAAATATTACAAAAAAAAATTTGATGAAGCAAAAGTAAAACCTTCAGATATTAAAAAATTAAGCGATATTGAAAAACTACCGTTTTTAACAAAACATGATCTTCGTGAATATTATCCATTTGGTCTTGTTTGCACAGAAATAGATGACATCGTAGAGGTTCATGCATCTTCAGGAACAACCGGCAAACCAGTTGTAGGACCATATACAAAAAATGATGTTGACCTTTGGGGAGAAGTAATGGCCAGATCTCTTTATGCAAATGGTATGCGAAAAAAAGATCGTATGCAAAACGCATATGGATACGGATTTTTTACAGGAGCACATGGTTTTGAAAAAGGTGCCCAAAAAATAGGTGCGATGGTAATTACCATAGGCTCAGGAAATACTCAACGTCAAATTAATATAATGAAGGATTTTGAAAGTACAGTTCTTGCTTGTACTCCGTCGTATTCACTTTATATTGCAGAGGTTGCAGAAGAAATGGGATTTGATCCAAAAAAAGATTTTAATCTTAAACTTGGAACATTTGGAGCAGAAGCTTGGTCTGAAGAGATGAGAAACAACATTGAGAAAAGATGGGGAATCAGAGCTGCAGAGCACTACGGCTTAACAGAAATTATAGGACCAGGTGTAGTATCAGAATGCAAATGTAAAAAACTACATGTTAATGCTGATCATTTCCTTGCAGAAATAATTGATCCAACAACTGGTGAGACACTTGAGCCAGGTCAAGAAGGTGAACTAGTATTTACCACTCTTACAAAAGAAGCATTTCCTGCAATTCGTTTTAGAACAAAAGACCTTGCAACATTATATGAAGATGCTTGTGACTGTGGAAGAACTCTTCCTATTCAATCACGTATAAAAGGTCGCTCTGATGACATGATGAAAATAAAAGGAGTAATTGTTTTCCCAAGTCAAATTGAAGCAGGTCTTATGCAAGTAGAAGGCGTAAGTGAGTTTTATCAGATTATTAAAACAAAGAGAGGAGATATCACAGAACTTTCAGTTGAAGTAGAACCAACTGAAGCACGTTGGAGGCAAGGGCATCTTGATGATCTTGAGCAAAAAGCACAAGATGAAATATATGGTATTTTAAATTTGCACGTCCCTGTAAAAGCAATACAGCCAAAATCAATTGAGAGAAGTACAGGAAAAGCAAAAAGAGTAATTGAGCGTTAGAGGTTTTTTAAAATGTTTGAAATAATAGATAAATTAATAATTCCTTATATCTCGGGGCTATGGACGCTTCCATGGATACTTGTCGGTTTTATTCTAACAATTATTATAGCAAAGGCAATTGGTAGAGAAAAAATCGATAAAATCATGAAAAAAGTAGGTTTGGTATTGCTGTATTTCTTTGTGCCTGTCTTAATTTTTAGAATATTTCTAAATACACCTTTTGGTAAAAATGAAATAGATTTTGCATTAATCGTTTCAGCAATAATATTATTCATGTATGTTCTAGCATTTTTATATGCAAAATACAGTGCAAATAAACAAAAACTAACAGGTGAAGAAAAAAATCTATACCTTAAAACAGTTTTAACAAATCAAGGTAGAAGCTCAGCTTTTATCGGCAGCATGATGCTCGCAATAGACGCATGGAGGGTATATGCTGCAATATTTATGGCACTTGTAGGTATTGCACTGTTTGCAATAATACCGGCAATACTTTCATATATGCATAAAAAACAAACAAAAAATACTGATAAAAATATCAAAGCATTACCTTGGTTTTTAAAATTATATCCCTGGTATTTGATTATATTTGTAATCCTTGGCGTTATATTACAGTTTTTATTAGGGTCATCATCACCAAAAGGAATCACTCTATCTGCCCATCTCATCGGTTATAATGCAGATGTAATTTTAAAATTATATACTGCAATTACAATTCCTGCAGCATTATATTATGTTGGAGCAGGTATACATCCAACTGATCTTAAAAAATCTGAACTAAAAAAACTATTAGGAATCGATAAAAATATAGAACCATCAGATCATTGGAAATGGGTGAGAAACATTTTCTTTTTAACAGTTATAATTACACCAATAATTATAACACTCTTTTTCGGAGGGCTTTTTTCACTTGGTCTGATTACATCTGCAGGGTTTGCAGTAATTACAATAAATGCATTTTTGCCAATTACAAGCACAAATATGTTTCTACTGCCATATGGTATAGATAAAAAATCAACAGCACATGCTGTAACATGGACGACTTTAGTCTGCGTACCAGTCGTGGTTGCATTAATAACAATATTTGATTTAATTTTCTAAGACGATACACTATTTAAAAAATGGTCATAACCACTCTTTTCTATTTTTTCTTTTTTGTCACCTGAAGAAAGAAAGATTTCTTTGTTTTTTGTTATTTCACCAACGATAAAACCCTGAACTTTTGTAATATTTTCTTTTGAAACAGTATAAACTAATTCAAAATCTTCACCACCAAAAAGAGCATACCTGTATTCATCCTCATCTAAGATTTTTGCAACTTTTCTTACTTCATCAAAAATAGGTATTTTTTCTTTGTGAATTATCGCACCGCATTTGCTTTCATCACAAATATGTTTAACCTCAGGTGCAAGTCCATCTGATATATCAATCATAGAATTTACAAAAGAAGCAACTTTCAAAGCATAATCCAGTTTTGCTTTAGGTTCTAAATACAGTTGCTTTATTTTTTTGAAACCAGTAATTCTTTCTTGAAAAAGACGAAGTCCAGCTCTACCATTTCCAAGATATCCTGATACCATTACATAGTCACCAGGTTTTGCACCACTTCGCAAAGACATGTTTTTTTTATCGACAATTCCTGTTAATGTAATTGAGATCATTATCTGATTTGAATGTGTCATGTTACCACCAATGATATCTACTTTGTATTTATCGCAGATTTTCCACATTCCTTCGTACATTTTTTCTACAAACTCAACTTCAACATCAGCAGGCAAGGCAAGTGATACAAGAACATATTTTGGAATTGCACCCATTGCAGCAACATCTGAAACATTAATTTCTATTGCCTTCATTCCGATTTGTTCTGGTGTAAACCAGTCTCTTCTGAAATGATCACCTTCAACCAAACAATCGGTTGTCAAAACCTGTAAACCTTTAGTTTTGATTACTGCGGCATCATCTCCGATACCAACAATTACATCTTTGTCTTTTGATTTCTTAGAAATTCTATTTATAAGTCCAAATTCACCAATATCTTTAATTTTCATAAGCAACCTTACTTGTTTTTACAGAACAAAATTTTCCACACATACTACAGACATCTTCATCTGCATCAACGCAACGTTCACGAATACTTCGCGCAAGGTCTGGATTAATTGCCAAATCAAGCATACTTCTCCAGTCAAGATTTGAACGAGCAGTGCTCATCTTGTTATCCCAATCAATTGCCCCTGGTAAACCTTTTGCTATATCTGCTGCGTGAGCCGCAATTCTTGACGCAAATACTCCTTCTTTTACTTCTTCAATATTTGGAAGCCCTAGATGCTCAGAAGGTGTAACGTAACAAAGGAAATCTGCACCATAATATGCAGCTAGACATCCGCCTATTGCACTTGTTATATGATCATAACCTGGCGCAATATCTGTGACAAGTGGCCCCAGTACATAAAACGGCGCACCATTGCATATTTTTTTTTCAAGCCTTATGTTTTCTTTGATTTGATTAAGTGGTATATGACCAGGACCCTCTATCATTACCTGAACACCAGCAGCCCATGCTTGTTTTGTAAGTTCACCAAGAACATAAAGTTCTGAGAGCTGCGCTTCATCTGTTGCATCCTTAAGACATCCAGGACGTAGCCCATCACCAAGACTCAGTGTTACATCATATTTTTTTGCCATTTCAAGGATTTTGTCAAAATGTGTATACAAAGGATTCTCAGTCTTGTGATAAATCATCCATTTAAGTGTAAGTGCACCTCCTCGGCTTACAACGCCCATAAGACGTTTTTTGATAAAGGGAATGGATTTTCTGGTAAGTCCTGCATGAATTGTTATAAAATCAACGCCATCCTCTATATGATTTCTGATACCCTCTACAAAATCATTTTCTGAAAGCTCAACTACGTCATCAACCTTACAAGCCGCTTGGTAAACTGGAACAGTTCCTACAGGAATATTACTGTTTTTTATTATCTTGCGGCGGATAAGATCGATATCGCCACCCGTACTAAGGTCCATTACTGTATCTGCTTTTGCATCAATACATACGCGAAGTTTTTCAAGTTCGTATTCAAGTTCTGCTTTATCCGGAGAAGAGCCAATATTTGCATTGACTTTAATACTGAGCCCATCACCGATACCAATAGGATTAAGGTTTTTATGAAGAATCGAAGCAGGAATTACTACCTTACCTTCAGAAATTTTATTTTTTAACTCATTAACATCAATGTTTTCTTTTCTAGCAACAAATTCCATTTCTTTTGTAATTTTATTGTGCCTTGCTTTTTCTAATTGAGTCATTTACTTTTAACCTCCTTTATAAGTCTAATAAAATCTAAAACATTACCATATACATCATTAAAATCTAAAACAGCAGAAACAGCAACTATACCATCAGCACCTGATTTTATTACATCAACTACATTTTCTTTGTTGATACCACCAACAGCGATGATTGGTAAACCAACTCTGTTTCTTATTTTCTTAATCATATTAAGACCACAAGGAATACCTGAGTCTTCCTTTGTATCAGTTTTAAAAATTGGTGCAAGACCAATATAGTCAACCCCAAGGCGTTCTGCTTCAACTGCCTCTTTTTCATTATGAACGGTCAGCCCGATAATCTTGTTATTACCAAGCAACTTTCTAGCAACATCAACTGAGATATCCTCCTGGCCAAGATGAACACCATCAGCATCTACTGCAATTGCTACATCAACTTTATCATTAATAAGAAAAAAAGCACGATCATTGCATAATTGTTTGATTTTTTTTGCCTCATTAATCATCTCACGAGTAGTTTTATTCTTCTCACGATATTGAATTACTTTACATCCTGCGTCTAATGCTTGTTTAACATCAGATAATGTACCATTTTTACTAATACTAGAATAAGTAACCAAATAATAATCAAAATTAATCAGCTTCTTCAACTTGAATCATCCCTTTAACGCCAGGTGCTCCCAAGCGTTTAGCAAGCATATCTGCGAGTTTTTTACCTGACAGCAGCATGCCTCCAAAAATCGGACCCATTCTGTTTGCGCCAAAAGCCGCGTTTGCAGCCATACCACAAACATAAACATTAGGATAGATTTCTTTTGTGTTTTCCACGACAGTTTTCTCACCGATTTCAGCATTCATTGATTTCTCACCCATGATTTTACCAGTTTTAGTAAATAGTTTTCCATCAACTTTTTTTTCAAGAATCTTTAAAATCTCCAGTGGGTGACCTGTTGCCTCAACAACAATTTTTGAGCGTACTGACAATGGATCAACATGAAGACCTGCAAGATCAACACTGCTCCAGTTAATTACAACGCCACAAATTCCACCCTTATCTACCATTACATCTTCCACACTCATGCAATTAAAAATCTTTGTTCCTGCTTGCATTGCCTTTGAACAAATAGTAGAAATAGCCTCCACAGAATCAGCTGTATAATAACCAGTCTCATACTTCTTATACGAGATTCCAAATTCATCAAGGATTTCTTTACCATCATCACCTACAACGATCTCATTAAACATCATACCACCACCCCACATACCGCCACCGATTGACAGTTTACGTTCATAAATAGAAACTTTAAAACCTTGTTTTGCTAGATAATACGCAGCAGTTAAGCCTGATGGGCCTGCACCAGCGATAATTACGTCTTGATTAAGGTTGTTTACAAATTTTTCTGTAAATCTTTCAATTATTGCCTTTGTTATTGTTTCATCTTTTAATTTCATTTTATTTCCTCCTTTATTTCTAAAACCTTATTTGCAACATCAACAGCATCTTTACCTAAAATATAGGCACATGGCTCTATTCCAAAATCCCCTTTGTGGACTAGTATATCAAAATTTTTATTTGCATCTTTTAGCTTGAAATCTTTTGTAAGAAAACCAGTTTTAAATTTTGTTTTTTCTATTTCTTTTGTATATGCTATATTCATAATTGCGTTTGCATTCAGGTTTTTCCCAAGTTTTATAAGAATTGATGATAGATGTCTGCTTTTTCCAAATCGTATACTGTTATATCCTGTAATTTTCTCTTCAGTAATTATTAGGCCATTAAGAAAACTTGCTACATCATCAGGTTTTTTTGCATTTTTTTTACTCATTGCAATGTTTATTTTAACTTCAGGTATAAGGCTACCTATATCTTTTTCTTTTAATTTATAAAACGCCTGTTTTAAGTTATCAGTTATTTTGCTGTTTTCATCAGTTATAATTTCACTTTTATCTGCAACAAAAAGTTTACCAGAAAGATTTTTGTCTGAAAATGTTACACATGTTTGAAAGTTCATAGGTTGTTTATCAATTATTTTTTCTGCTATTTCTTGTGCCATTTTCATTATTTTGTCAGGTATTTTTTCATCTGAGCTGCAGTAGTTGCTAACCATTGGTTGAGAAAGATTAAGGATTTCTGATATCTTTGATTGTTCTATTTTTTTACTGTAAAGTATTCTTGCTATTGCTTTTTTGAGATGTATTGTTTTTTCTCCCCCGATAATAAATACCTCAACAGGCATATTAATCATTAATAGAAAATTATTAATCGTTTATAAAACTATTGAAAAAATAAACAATACAATTAAAAAACCAAATAAATATAACAAAAAATAGTGACAGAAATAAGAACCTTTGAACCAAAAGACACATTCAGTGTAATAAAAATAGCAAGCCAAACTTTAACAGAACAATACAACCCAAGCTTATTTGCATTTTTCTATGAAACAAACCCAGATGGCTTTATAGTTGCAACTTTAAACCACAAAATAATAGGATTTTTAATAGGAGTAAAAATAACCAATCAAAAAACAAAAATATTAATGATATCAGTATCACCAAAATATCAAAAACAAAAAATCGGAACAAAACTGCTAGAAGAATTCATAAACAGAACACAAAAAGAAAATATACATACAATCGAACTAGAAGTAAGAATAGACAATAAAAAAGCAATAAATTTTTATGAAAAATACGGCTTTAGAAAAACAATAAAAATAAAAGAATTTTACCAGGATCACGAGGCTGCATACACAATGCAACTAAACTTTTGACGATATGACGCTGCGAAGAAGTTCTTTTTCTTTTTCAGTCATAAAACGTTCAGCCATTTGATCAAGTCTGCCTGAGACTTTTTCAAGACCTGGACAGTTGTTATTAGACATTAAAGTTGCAATACCGCGACTTAAAGTAAAAACAGCAAGCTTATGCTCACGCTTTGACTTATACACTTGATATGGGGTGACATCGAGTTTTTTGTACGGCATAAATTCTGCCCCACCATTATTAGTAACCATATCTTCCAAATGCGTTTTTAATTGTAATAAAAAAGTGTGTAGCTGTATCAATTCATCTTTCTGCATTATATTTTTCCCTCAATTCCCAAAACAATTTAGAAAACTAGATACCAGCACTGCTTTTTATGATTTTCTGTCTAAAATTTAAATATAATGAATTGATACTGGTTTATTAAAAATTTTTATAAAAGAAAAAAATAAAAAAAGTTTAATCTAAATCTTTTTTTGTTAAAACCCTGACAGAACTTGGGATCTTAATAACATTACCTAGTTTAATACCAACGACTTCTTTTACGTTTTTACTATTGGCAATGTCCAAAAGCCTTTGAGTAATAATACCATCGAAAACAACAGTTGAAATATTATTACTCTTCTTCAAAGAATCAGTAAGCTCACGAACAGGTATTTTTTTGATTTCTTTACTATTACCATCAAATAAAACTGCTTTGAGACTACCTGATATATCATCAAGAATCTTACCATAGCTCTTCTGCTTATCAGTAACTATTTTCTCAGATTCTTTTTTATCTTCTTTAATCCCTTCTTCTTGTGTTACTTCTTTTATTTCCACTTCATCTTCTTGTTCTTCTTCCTCTTCAACTCGGGATTCGTTTTTAAGAGGTTTTTCCTCCTTTTTTTCTTTTTTAGAAGGAGCTATCGGCTGTAGCTGTTTACCCCCTGGACCTGTCTTTTCTTTTTTCTCAATTTTTATATCATACATTTCAGCGTACTGCTCAGCAGGTATTTTGTTTTTCAAAGCTTTCATTATAAGTTTTTGAGGTATTTCTTCTACTTCACGTGTTTGTGGTGCACGAGATACAAAATCAATATCTGCGATCTGCAAAAGTTCTTTTAGTATTAGTTCTCCACCACGGTCTCCGTCTACAAATGCAGTAGTGATTCGCTCTTTTGTTAGCTCTATTACTGTTTTTGGAATGTTTGTTCCACCAACAGCAATAACGTTTTTAATACCATATTTTAGAAGGTTTAAAACATCTCTTCGTCCTTCTACAATTATTATTGCATCGCTTTTGTCAATATTTGGACCCGCAGGACAATGATCAGGACCAAAATGCGTTATTTCTTCAACTTGAACTGATTGGCGAACGTTGTCTGTAATGCTTTCTCCTTCAGTTTTTCCTTCTTCAATTACTTGGTTTAATAATTCTTTTGCACGGTCTATTACCTGTTTTCTTCGTACAACTCTTACATCTTCTACACGTTCTGTTTTAATAGCTGCTTTACAAGGACCAACACGGTCAATGCTTTCAAAGGCTGCCGCAAGAATTACGGTTTCAACCTTATCAAGAGAAGTTGGAAGTGTGATTTCTCCTTCGCTTTTACCATTTTTTGATTCGAGTTCTACTTCGATTCTTCCAACACGGGCAGAACGTTGAAGCTCTCTAAGATCTAATTCATCACCCAAAAGACCTTCAGTTTGGCCAAATATCGCTCCGACCACGTCAGATTTTTCAACTATTCCTTCAGCCTTTATATGAGCCTTAATTAAATATTTCGTTGTTGCTGGATCAATTACCATTAATTATCACCTTTTTTCATTTATCTTTTTATCTTTCTGAAAAATAGCACCATTATCCGCTCTTTAGCAAATAATAGGTGGATTTCTTTACCCTTCCTAATTATTTATTTACTTATGCATTTATTAATTATGAAATGTTAGTTAAGCGGTTAAATACGAATTAATCTTAATTGATTAATGCACCAATTAAGGTGCTATTTTTCTATTATATTTACTTTATTATTACTTATTTATTAGTCATACGCCATATTTAAATGTTGTGCTTGCATACTGCATTGAGAGTTTCATATGAAGGAAAAAATCTATATCGGTGTTGCATGGCCTTATGCCAATGGTTCACTTCACCTAGGCCATATCGCAGGTTGCTATTTACCTGCGGATATATTTGCAAGATATTCTCGGATGAAAGGTAAAGACGTTTTAATGGTATCCGGTAGTGACGAGCATGGCACACCAATTACAATTACTGCAGATAAAGAAAAAACAACCCCACAGGTAGTCGTTGATCGTTACAACAAAGAGCATACACAAAACATGAAACAAATGGGTATATCTTTTGATCTTTTTACTAGAACTACTACAAAAAACCATGAAGAGGTAGTTCAAGATATTTTCTTAACTTTATACAAAAAAGGATATATCTACAAAAAAAGTATAGAGGCTTTTTATTGTAATAATTGTAATAGATTTTTACCGGATAGATATATTGAAGGTAATTGCCCAAATTGTGGTAGTCAAAACGCTCGTGGTGATCAATGCGATGAATGCGGAAAGCTTCTTGACCCACAGGATTTATTAAACGTTAAATGTAAAATCTGTGGCAGTACACCTGAGATTAGAACTAGTGAGCATTTATTTTTTGCTCTTTCTAAATTTGAAAACAACCTTCTTAGTTGGATGAAAGATAAAAAACATTGGAAATCTAGTGTCTTAAAATTTACAAAGAACTGGCTTAAAAGTGGCCTTCAGGATAGAGCAATTACTAGGGATATGGAATGGGGGATAAAAGTTCCAATCAAAGGTTTTGATGATAAACGCATATATGTCTGGTTTGATGCTGTAATTGGTTATCTTTCAGCTAGTAAAGAATGGTCCGAAAAACAAGGTAAATCAGATAAATGGGAAAAATGGTGGAAGGATTCAAAAGTCTTGCATTATTATTTTTTAGCAAAAGATAACATTCCTTTTCATACTCTTATTTGGCCTTCTATTTTAATGGGTTATAATGATAAACTAAATCTTGCGTATGATATACCTGCAAACGAGTATCTAAGACTTAAAGGTGAACAATTCTCAAAAAGCCGTGGTATTGCTATATGGGTTCCTGATATCCTTAAAAATTTTGATGTTGACGCTGTGCGTTATTATCTTTCTATTAACATGCCGGAAAACAAAGATACCGATTGGCTCTGGGATGATTTTGTTGCAAAAAATAATGATGAGCTTGTTGGAGCATATGGTAATTTTGTTCATAGAGTAGTAACTTTTACAGAGAAAAATTTTGGCAAAATTCCTAAACTTGGCACTCTTGATAAACTAGATAAAGAAGCTTTAGAAAAAATAAAAGAATCGTCTAAAGAAGTATCTGATGCTATTGATAAATTTGAGTTTAAAAAAGGTCTTCGTGCCGCAATGACTCTTGCTCAGTTTGGTAATTTTTATTTTGATAAAAAGCAACCATGGGCATTAGTTAAAAATGATAAAGAAGCATGTGGTAGTGTTTTGCATATTTGTCTTAAAATTGTAAAAGCACTATCTGTTTTTATGGCACCGTATTTACCGTTTTCATCTGATAAAATATGGTGTTTGCTAGGTGAAGATGGATCTATTCATGATAAAGCCTGGGATGTTGCATTTGATGATTTAAAAACTGGTTTTGAGCTACAAAGACCTCAGCCTTTGTTTAAAAAACTTGAGTTAAAAGAGATTATTTTAGAAGACGACCCTTTCTCAAAAGTTGATCTTCGTGTCGCTAAAGTAATCGGTGTAAAAGATCATCCTCAAGCCGATAAACTTTATATGCTGCATCTTGACCTTGGAAAGCTTGGTAAAAGAGTAATTGTTGCAGGTATGAAACCATATTATACGCCAGAGGAAATCACAGGTAAATCTATTGTTATTGTTGTAAATCTTAAACCTGCAAATATTCGTGGTGTTATATCAAGTGGTATGCTTCTTGCAGCTGAAGATAGCAAAGGTGTTGTAGCATTGCTCAACCCCGGGGATTCTAATCCTGGTTCAGAGGTAGTAGTTGAAGGTATTTCTAAAAAACCTGCAAATGTTTTAGAGTTTGATGATTTTAAGAAAATTAAACTTGTAGTTGATGAGTTTGGAAAAGCTACTTATAATAAAAAAGTATTGCGTGCACAAAAAGCAGATGTAACATCTGATAAACCTGTTGAGAAAGGTGCAAAGATATTATGAATTTAGGAAAGGAAAAAATATGGTTGTTGTAATTGAAACTGATTTACCGTTGAAGGCGTTTAAAAAAGGAAAAGTTCGTGATGCTTATGATTTAGATGATAAGCTGCTTTTAATTGTTACAGATAGAATTAGTGCTTTTGATTTTGTGCTTCATGAACCTATTCCAAAAAAAGGTATTTGTTTAACACAGATTTCTAAGTTCTGGTTTGATTTTTTTAAAGATACTGTTCCCAGTCATATGATTAGTTCAGATATTTCTGATTTCCCTGAAGATCTTAAAAATTATGCGGATATTCTTAAGGGCAGAAGTATGCTTGTTAAAAAAGCAAAGGTTTTTCCTGTTGAGTGTATTGTTCGTGGCTATATTTCTGGTTCTGCTTGGAAGAGCTATCAGAAAGATGGAACTGTTTGCGGTGTTAAACTACGCGCAGGTTTAAAAGAATCTGATAAATTTGATAAACCACTTTTTACCCCAAGCACAAAAGCTGATTCTGGTCATGATATAAATATTTCTTTTAATGAAATGAAAAAACTTATTGGTAAAAAAGATGCTGAGAAGCTAAAAGAGTTTTCTCTTAAAATGTATAACAAGGGTGCAGAGTTTGCTCGTAAAAAAGGTATAATTATTGCAGATACCAAGTTTGAGTTTGGTAAAATTGGCGATCAAATTATTGTTGTTGATGAGGTATTGACTCCTGATAGTTCTCGTTTTTGGCCTGCTGATTTATATGAACCTGGTAAGAGTCAGCCTAGTTTTGATAAACAATATGTTCGTGATTATTTAAGTAGTACTGATTGGGATAAAAATAGTAGTCCACCGCATTTACCTGCGGAGGTAATTGCTGAGACTCAGCGTAAATATCAGGAAGCATATGAAAAGATTACTGGGAAGAAATTTAATTTTTAATCTTCTTCTTTTTTGATTTTGTAAATTAGGATATATTTTAAGGACTTTAATAGCCAAAAATGGAGAACTTGTTGTTCTCGTTAAACCTAAGTTAAAATAATGTTATTATATCACTAGGGTGGTTCAATTTTATCTTTAGTTAATTCCTTACTTTTAAAATAAGATTTAAGATCGTCAGATTTTACTGCATCCTGAGAAATATCAAATTCATTATTTCCTGAGAATAGCTCATGTATTTTTAATGCACCCTGAAGAACAGATGGATTAAAGCTCCCATTAAGTTCATATGTGTATTTTTCCTTAAATTCATCTAAGTTTTTATCCTTACAAATTGAACAATTACAATGGAGATCTTCGTTGTATCTTTCCTTCCAATTTTTTTCTTTAAAAATTCCGAGAGCAATATCATCAAAGCGATTATCACATTTAATATCTTCTGGTTTAAGGTTCGCATTTTCCATAATCCATCTAGCAACTTGATTTTGTGTCATTAATTTAGTATAAGGAGAAACTGTATCAATCGCCCAATTTTGCAATACGTGAAGATGAGCTGAATTATCATCTCTCTTTCGAGGTTTTCTAGGGACATCAAAACAATGATACCATATTTCTTCATCTTTATGAAAATGAATTTCATTAAATTGTTGAATGTGAGCGTCTATGCTAGAATATTTAAATCCAATTATATTGCACAACCCATTTTCATGAAGTTTGCGAAATTCTGCAAATTCATCAATAAATCTTTTTGACTCATCATCTATATGTAGAATTGGCATAACCTCTTGACCACGTTTTCTGGCTATTTCACTATAATCAATTACAACATTTCTAAAGTCATCCCATCCGTTATATTCAAATGGGGGAAGCGAAATTATGCTTACATCAGAAATATTTTGCAATTCCAAAAAAAGTTTTAATCCTTTTCTTGAGATCCTCATATTTGTTGGGGTTTTTACAGTTGAAAGAACAGTATATTCTCGCATAATTTGTGTGCTTGAAGTTAGAGCACTACTCCTTTTATTAAATGAGCCATTTCCTTTAAGAAAATCATCAATGTTGCTGTTGTTAAATTCAATAATATACTCAGATATTGGATTTGTAATTTTTGCTTGATGAGGTAAACGCCCATTTGCATCATATTCTTTATGAATTGCAGTTCGGCTAGGAGTTCTAAAACTAGTATGTCCTAAAGAAACATGAATGTTTCTTCCCCCGAATTGATTATCTTTATTTACCTCACTAACTTTGATAGTTGTGCTCAAAGATTATCCTCTCCGTCTATATAACTTCCTTCCAGGGAAGAGTTCTTTAAGAATAACAGATTGTTTTGTAAATGAGTCATAGTTAGAATATACATATTTCATAAGACCTACTAGTTTTTTTTCATCCCAATAAAGTCTAAATTGTAATATAGCTTCTTTCTGTTCTTCAGATAATTTTGTATAACTATCTTCCCCTATTTTTTCTCCTTTTTCAGTTAAATAAAAACGTTCATTGTTAGAAGATTTTTTACCTATTGTTTTAATAATATTGTTATCTATCATTAACTCAATAGCCATATCAATTGTATCTGAAAAAGGACCATATTTATAGCCATAAAAACCTGGGTTTTCAGTAGGTATTTTATATTTTTGTGCAATTTCCATAAAAAATAGAAACATCAATTTTTGATAAAATGTTATTCCTGGAATGTAGTTTTTCTTGGGATTAATCTTATATTCATTGTATTTTTTTCCTACATATAAAAGCAATATCAGCGAATCATGAACGGTAAGAAACAAATGCTTTTTTTTGTAATCAAATATTTTCTGTAATTCTTCTCCAGGGTACCTAACAAGATGGCAATGATCACATTGATAATAATGATACTTGAATTTTTTTCCAAGCATACGCTCTTGTTTTTTCCATGAATGTTGGTGAATGCTATTTTTACGCTGGTTTGACATGTTTAACTACCCAACAAATTTCTTGGACATTTATACAGAAGTCTTCAAACAATATAATTCGATAACATACATGATTCCAATTTGCGCATACTTCTTTTTCATTTCTTTTATGCCTTCTTTTGATTTTACAAGGGAATGAATCATATAGCATGTCTATTAAGTTTAATACATCCATACCACAGTTCTCTAGTTCCAATCTTGCATGATCGGTAAATGCAACATATTTATCACCCCAATAAAATTCTTTAGGGTTTAATGCACGTATATCTGTCAAACTTTGCACCGCCAAAGCGTCGTTAAATATCCAACTTGCGAATATATAACCAACTTTTTATCAATATATAATTCGCAATTTCTAATTCTGTGTTTCTAGTGTATAGTATTTTGTTGTAAGTTTATTAATTCTTTTTTAAGGTCATTGAAAGTATAGATTTCAGTTAAATTTGTTGCAATTTCAAATATTTCTTTTAATTCTTCTATTGAATATTCATATTCTGAATTTATAACACTAAATGATTTTGTAGAATCAAATTTATTCTTTTTTTCTCCTTGTTTTTTAATTGTTACTTCGCCCCAACGACCATTATCAACTTTCATTAGATTATACCTCTAATTATACCATTAGTATAATTTTAAAATATAAAAGGTTTGTTATCACAAATCTAAAGAATTAAATCTAAACGTGTAATACTAAATATTGAAAAGAATGGATGAAAAACAGATAAAAACAAAATTACAAGAATTAATTGATGACTTTAAAGAGCATTATGAGCAATATAAGAAGGAATTAGAGGCAAATACAGAAACCAAGCTTGTGGAACCGTTATTTGAGCTTCTTGGCTGGACAAAAAAAGATTTTGTGAAACAAGTAAAAGCACGACGTGAGACACGACTGGGGCATGCAGATTATGCTTTTTACATTGGAGATAAAATCGTCTTCTTTTTAGAAGTGAAAAAAGTTGGTATCCCTTTAGAAAGAGAGGCTGATAAGCAGGTGATTTCCTATGCATTATCAAAACGTGTTTCTTTTGCAGTTTCAACAAATTTCGAAGAGTTAAAGATTTTTTGTGTTGAACAAGAAGATGCATTGAGAAATAAGTTCAGAGTGTTTAATTCCCCTGAAGAATATCTTACAAATTTTAATGATTTATTATTTCTCTCAAAAGAGAGTTTTGAACAAGGATTGACATTGAAGAAAG
>Ga0209287_10000479_pt1 | contig 23985 bp, 20 predicted proteins | sample PPLLak3cmMay2015_2_FD_187255 | JGI IMG/M metagenome (GOLD analysis project Ga0209287, IMG submission 187255) | Freshwater sediment microbial communities from Prairie Pothole Lake near Jamestown, North Dakota, USA - PPLs Lake P8 Core (1) Depth... | ecosystem: Environmental > Aquatic > Freshwater... | reverse complement strand
GGTGTCTCACCAATCAATTTCTTTCAAACCCTTTTTACTTCCGACACACCAACCGCCCAGGCAGCTTTGTATAGAAATTCAAGCTGACCTGTGCTATCATCAATATCCATAAGGACTAAACTGTTACCCCAATTTCCACTCAATCTATTAACGGGCAGTTCATTTTTATTTATTCAGGACCCTTTTTATCTCACCTGAAAGGGTCTCCATTTCAAAGGGCTTCTGCATGAAGCCGTTGCATCCCCTTCCAAGTATATCCGTCGCCTGGCCCTCCATGCTGTAGCCGCTTGAAAGGATTACCTTGGCGTCGGGGTTAACGGCCTTGATCTCGTTATATACTTCACCCCCGCCCATATCCGGCATAATCAGATCGAGTATCACAAGATCGATCTTGTCCTTTTTCGACCTGTATACCTCCACGGCCTCGATGCCTCCTTTGGCAGGGATCACATTGTAACCAAGGGCTTGAAGAAACTGTACCGCGACATCAAGGACCATGGGCTCATCATCGGCAATAAGGACTGTCCCGCTCCCTTTTTTCATTTCCGCAGGCGCGCTCTTGCCATATGTCAAAGGCCTCTTTGATTTCGGCAGGAGGATCCGAAAAACCGACCCCTGCCCTTTTTTCGATTCAACGTCAATATACCCTCCGTGGGCCTTGATTATACCGTAAACCGATGCGAGGCCCAGGCCTGTGCCTCTGCCGAGTCCCTTTGTCGTAAAAAACGGGTCAAAGATCCGGCTGAGAACCTCCTTGTCCATGCCGATCCCTGTATCCCGTACGTTCAGCACGACATAATCGCCGGGTTTAGGATTATACAGGCTGTCTTTTAAATTCGCCGTATTTATATAATCTGTGGCCAGATAAAGATCACCCCCTGTGGGCATTGCGTCCGCCGCATTTACAAACAGGTTCAGCAGCACCTGCTCAATCTGGCTCTGATCGGCGATTATTCCGCATCCGTCTTCATTCAGATCCAGATGGACCCTGATCTCCTTTCTGGCCGTGGAAAAGGTATCAGAGGTCTCTATGATCAGCTGATTCAGGCTTATGGGCCTTATCTCATAGTTGCCTGCCCTGGCATACCCCAGGAGCTGATATGTAAGCTTTGCCCCGCTCTGAACAAGCTTTTCGATGTTTTTAAGCCGCACATAATACGGATGGTCCTCATTCATGTCCAGCATCATCAGAGAGCTGTTCCCCTGTATGCCCATGAGAAGGTTATTGAAATTATGGGCTATGCCTCCCGCAAGGGTGCCAAGCGATTCCACCTTCTGTGCCTGCACAAGCTGCGACTCAAGCCTCTTCTGTTCGGTGATATCCTCAAAAAATATTATCTGGTCGCCGGTCTCCATGGTAACGCCAGAAAATTTTATTGTCTTTTTGGAACCGTCGCTGCACTGGACATCATGAGTCTGTATCCTTGCCTCGCCGATCCCGGCTGTTTCCATGTTATAGATCCAGTTGGCGATGACAAGGTTTCGGTATTCCTTGTCCGGGTATGCCTTTCGGAGCCATGCTTTTCCTGTTGAAATCTCCTCCCGCCTGTAGCCGAACATTTCAATAAATTTTGGATTCACATATCTGTAATTGTTGTCCTTATCCAGCAGGCCTATTCCCATCGGAGATTTTTCAATAAGGAACCTGAACCTCTCTTCGCTTCTTCGCAGTTCATCTTCGGCATGTTTCCGCCCGGTGATATCCCTGAGTATCCCCCTGTAGCCTATTACCCTGTCTTTGACATCATCGTCCATTATAAGAGACACGGATGCCTCAACATACCTGATCTCTCCATCTCCCCTTGTAATTTCCCAGTCTATTTCCTTCCTGGGAATTCGAGTTTCAAAAACCTCTTTAAAGGCATTAAATCCTTTTGCATTGTTGGCATGGTCCGCGAAATCGTTTATATTCGCGCCAAGCAGCCTGTTTCTGTGATAGCCGAATATCTTGCATAGCGCGTCATTGACAAAGACAAAGGCCCCTGAAAGATCAACCTCGTAGTATCCGTCCTCAATCATCCGGACGATGTCCTCATATTTGTTTTCACCGCTCCAGTTGATATCAACCTCTTCACAGGGTTTTTTGATGTCTATGGCCGGCTTTTTATCGGATATATTATTCATCGATGCCTTTCATTTCAGGTTATATATATTCAAAAAGCTGTCAGATAGAACCATTAGGATATTCAATATATGCAAATATTCTGCCATTTTTCAAGACGGAGTGCGGGATAATTTTTTCAGGAGCCCGTTCATCACAATCAACAGCATATGATGTATAGGGCAGATTCGAAGATACAATATAATGGGATATTGGCACTTAAAACAAACTCCCTTTTCAGCACAAGCCGATCTTTTAAAATAAACGAGCCGACTTAACACAGACAAATAAATAACACCTTTATCATCGAACTTATGACGATTTACTTTAATAAATCTGAAATTTTTCTTTTGTTTAACACCATATGGATATAATATGCATCGGATGATCTTCCTGATCAGGGGATATAGCAAAACCATTAATAAGTTATCGGCAGCTCAATCCCGGATTAGCGGTGGCTTGGCGCCTTTTTCAGGAAGTGAATCTTTAATGCTCAACAAGGAGATCAAGAATGGAGATTAAGACAATAGGCGTTTTAGGCGCCGGAACCATGGGAAGCCAGATCGCACAGGTTGCTGCCCAGTCCGGTTTCAACGTAGTTATAAGGGATGTTGAGGACCGGATCGTGGAAAACGCCATGAAGAATATTGAAAGGTTTCAGTCCATATCCGTTGAAAAGGGGAAAATATCCGAAGAGGAAAAAAAATCTATCATTACCCGGATCAAGCCTGCAACAAGGATGGGCGCCGTAAAGGACGTGGATTTCATTATCGAGGCGGTAGTAGAGGATATTGATGTAAAACAAAGACTCTTTGCCGAGCTTGATGAGCTTACCAGGCAGGAGGTGGTCCTTGCATCCAACACATCCTCTCTTTCTCTGACAGAGCTGGCAACCGCGGTAAAGAGACAGGACAAGGTAGTGGGCATGCATTTTTTCAATCCCGCACAGCTCATGAGGCTCGTTGAGGTTGTGAGGGGTTTGAACACCTGTGATGAGACGGTGGGCATAAGCATGGACCTTGTAAAAAAATTCAGGAAGGAGCCGATTGAGGTAAGGATCGACTCGCCGGGTTTTGTTGTAAACCGGATGATGATTGCCTCCAACATCGAGGCGATCAGACTCTATGAGCAGGGGATAGCATCAAAGGAGGATATCGACAAGGCAACCAAGCTCGGGCTTAATTACCCGATGGGGCCCTTTGAGCTCATGGATTATACGGGGCTGGATATAAATTATTATGTCATGAACGGCTTCTACCACAATCTTCAGAAAGAGCTGAAATGGGACCCACCTCTCTCCATCAAAAACCTGGTCAAGGCAGGCATGCTGGGAAAAAAGACGGGCATCGGGTGGTATGACTATAAGAAGTAGAAATCCGAACACAGGGTGGCCCGTTCTGCTTGGCCTCTTAGAGACGAAAGTCTGCGATCTTTTTGATAACAGGTAAGCATTCAGCTGTAAGAAAAAAGACTGTCACTGATAAGGCTGATTGCTTGTATGAAATTTCACTCAAATGCAGTAAGAATCTCCTCCCCCTTAGGATAAGGGGAGGTGGGGAGGGGTTACGTTAAGGCTCATTGTCTTTAACATAACTCCCCCTGACCCCCTCTTATCTTAAGAGGGGAAGAGATATCAGGACCTCTATTTTTTAATAAAAACATTTTGTGTTAACATTCATCTTGTTATAGTTTCATCTTCGATTAAACTGTCCGCGACAGCGGCAAGCGGCGATGCTGATCGCTGAAAGCTTCATCCATAAATCTATGATTTATGGATGAACGCTACGTAAGCCCCGGTATCGGCGGAAGGTTCAGGCCGCCGGTGATCCTGCTCATCTCCTCATTCACCATATTCTTTGCCTTTGAGATCCCGTCATTGACTGCTGCCACGATAAGATCCTGGAGCATATCCGCATCGTCCGGGTTGATTACCTCTCTATCGATCTTTATTGATATTATCTCCTGTCTCCCGTTGACAACAACAGATACCATTCCTCCGCCGGAAGATGCCTCTACTGTCTTTTCACCAAGCTCCTCCTGGAGCTTCGCCATCTTTGTCTGAAGCTGCTGGGCCTGTTTCATCAGGTTGCCCATGCTGGGTATTCCTTTCATTTATATCTCCTCCGTAAGTTTATTCCTCTTATTTACTTTCTTTCTTTCCCGCAGTCGCATCTCCTCTTATCTCTCCGTTGAATATCTTAAGGACATCCTGAACCGGCCTGGGCATTTCGCTGGATTGCCTTGTCTTCAATTCATCCTTTGCCGGGTTTTTCGGCTGTTCCGTTTTATTGGAAGGGGCATTTCCGGTTATCCTGATCCTTACATCCCTTCCGAAAAATTCCCTGCAATATGCCGTAAGTCTGTCCATCCTCTCTTCATCATCAAGATACACGGATGAAAATGAGCTCTCGCCCCTGATAAGCTCTATGCTGCTGCCCGTAAGATCCTTGAACTTCCACTCCATAAGCACCTTTGACATGGGTGCGTTCTTGGATGCCAGGAACTTCATAAATTTTTTCCACTCGTCTCCAGGAGCCGGATCAGCCTTCTCTTCAGTGTCCTTCTCCTCCTCAGTGTCCTTCTCCTCTTTCTGCTTTGCATCCCAGGCCGGTTGGCCCTCCGCGACAGATCCGGGGTGCATGCTGCTATAGGAGACTGGGGCAGCGGACAGCCTTTTTTCAAGGTCGCTGATCTTTTCCAGTATCTCCTTGAATGACAGCATATCACCCAGCCCGCATATCCTGACCATGATGGTCTCCAATACCAGCCTTGTGTGGGAAGTGAACCTGAGCGCCTCTTCTCTGTTTATAAGTATGTTCAGGGATTGGTGAAGCTTCTCCATTCCTGCCTTCTTTGCCTGGACCTCAAGTTCACGAATGCTTTCATCGGTCATGTCCAGGATGCCGCTTTCAGGAGCTATGAGGCATACTATAAGGTTCCGGTACTGATCCATTATAGCCCGGTAAAATTCCTTTATGTCATAGCCGTAGTTGTATATCTTTTCGACAATCTCCAGGCATTTGTCGGCAGCGCCGTCAATCATGGCCCGCGACGTATCCATGATCATGTCCCTGTCGATAATGCCCAGGATGTCATTGATGTCCTTGTCTTCTATCTTCAGCCCCGTATAGGATGCTACCTGGTCAAGGAGGCTCTCAGCATCCCTCATGCTCCCATCCGCCTCCCTGGCGATGATGGAAAGCCCGGACTTCTTGATTTCAATGCCCTCTTCAGAGGTGATCTTCCCCAGCTGATCGATAAGCATCCCTACCGACAGCCGCTTGAAGTCAAACCTCTGGCACCTGGAGAGGATAGTGATAGGGACCTTGTGGGGTTCGGTTGTGGCGAAGACAAATTTGACATGGGGGGGCGGCTCCTCAAGGGTCTTCAACAGTGCGTTAAAGGCCTGGAGCGTCAGCATGTGGACTTCATCGATTATATAGACCCTGTATCGCCCGGATGAAGGCATATACCTGATGTTCTCTCTCAGCTCCCTTATCTCGTCAATCCCCCTGTTGGATGCCCCGTCTATCTCCTGCACGTCCACTGAAGAACCTTCGGTTATGCCTATGCAGGACGAGCATTTATTGCAGGGGTTGCCGTCAACCCTGTCTGGACAGTTTAACGCCTTAGCCAGTATCCTGGCGACCGATGTCTTACCTACACCCCTGGCCCCGCTGAACAGGTAGGCATGCGCCAGCCTGTCCGTGTTGATCGCGTTTAGAAGGGTCTGTATGATATGTTCCTGGCCGACTACCTCCTGGAAGACCTGCGGCCGCCATTTTCTTGCTAAAACTTCGTATGCCATGTTCTTTATATCCTAATCATCCTGGATACCGGATTATTATGAAACATGAAGGGTAAAAGAAAGATCAGCCGTTTATCGGGCAAAATCTCATGCCTGCCGGGATATATACCTCAGGGAAATAATAACAGTCTTGATTCAATACTGCTGTAAAATCAAACCGGTTTTTTCTATCATCAAAGGCAGGGTTTGTCAATTTGCACTTTAGCTGACAGCAGCGATTTATCGGATGCATTGGGAATCGCAGGGAGATGAAGGGATGTTATTTTTCTTTCTTATCGCCATTGTTGCGCAGGGTCCTTCTTATTTTTTCCAATAGCCTCATCGGTGTAAGCAGTATCCTCTTTAATATCCCCGGCACGCCCCCTTCCATCGTCTCAAAGGGCGCATATCTCACATCCGGGTCTGAAAAGGTCCCCTTGACCTCAAAGGGGTACGACATAACTGATTTGTTTTCTCCTGTGATAATGTAACCAAGTATCGGGACAATGCTTACCAGACTGTCAATGGTGCCGTATGGTTGTGCGAAGAGTGTGAAATCAAGATGTTTCTGCGGTATATCAATGCTTCCGTTTGCAATGGCATTCAGGACAGGGCTCCTCATGACAAAATTATCCGATTTCAGTATCCCTTCTTCAACAACCACATCCGAGGACATGCTCTCAAAGTAAAGGCCATCCCCCCTGAGGTCCGGCGGTCTCTGTTCAAATATCTTCTGCAGGCTCAGAAAATCCAGCACCTTGATGATTATATTGGGATTTTTTATCAGCCCCTCTGTTATTGAAACCTTTGCAGACCCCTTCAGTCCGGAAAGCATGTCCTTTTTCTCCCTGCCCTTCATGGAAAGGGAGCCGTCAACGGCAATATCTCCCTTGATCGCTCTGTAATCAATACCCAGCCCTTCAATCAGTTCATCAACAGGCTGATCATTAATGCGGATATCGCAGGCAAACTGCATCTCACGATCGGGCGACTTCAGCACATGCCCGTCTATTGCCAGGTCCCCGTGATCCAGCCGGACCTGCGAGTCTTTTATAAAAAGATTGCCCTTGTCAAATACAAGGTCAGCCTCGGCCGGTCCATACTCCAGCTTTCTGAATCGACCCCTTGATACATCCATGGATATCGAGAGGTTAATATGATCCATGATACTGTTTCGCGACGGCGCATCCTCCGTTGAAAGGATGTCTGAAAAATCAAGATAATCCGAATGTGCCTTTATATCCCCTTTAAGACCCCTCCATCCGCTGACATCGCCCGTGATCGAGAATGAGCTCCGGCCTGTCTTCAGAGTACAGTAGTTTAACCTTGCCCCCCTTCCTGAAAAATCCGCCTGAAATGAGCAGTCGCTGATAAGCGGCGAGTCCCTGCCGGTTTGAAAGGACAGGCCTGCCCCTTCCACCGGCCCCTCAAGAAGCAGACCATCCCCCCCTTTCGTTTCCGGCATCGATATATTGAGGTCGCCTTTTAAGAGCCCTGCGGAGAAGATCTCCCTTTGATCCGTTATGACGGACAGGTCTTTCATGAGAAGCCCCGAAGAATAAATCCTGACCTTAACGGGTCTTCTGCGCTTAAGATCAAATGAGCCTGCAAGGTTAACAGAGGATTCCTTAAGCCTCAGCAGGGCATTGCTGAGATCAACCCTGCCTTCATCCGGCCTGACAGACAGCTCAAAGACAAGATTATTGCTGTCGTCTCCTGTGGGCCTGACAGTAAAACCCCCGTATTTTACATGTGTGTCCATCAGGTCGACCCTGCCTTTAACGGACCAGCCTTCTTCTTCCTTTGCCATGGATATATCCCAGGGAAGGTATTCATTGAATATCAGAGGAAGCCTGCCGGCCGGATTGAAACAGGAGAACACCTGGTTCATATCAGCCTTCGCGGATAAACGGCCGCTCTTGAAATAGGGCGTCACACCGGCTATGCCGAAATCGGCGGATGCATGGAATGAATTATTGCCCCATGAACCTGATCCCGACATGTAGTCGGAACCGGCGTTATCAATATGTACAAAGGCCTCGTCAAATCTCACCGGAAATATATATTCCTTTTTATCAAGAGAGAGACGTTTCATGAGAAGGTCGCCGCTTAATATCTCAGGACGACCCCATCCCTTCCGGTAGCCGATCGAGATATTGCCGGATATCCTTCCTTTGATATCAGGCTGCCGGTCAAGGAAACGGGATACATTCAACGGCACAACATCCATGCCCTTCTGGCTCATGAGCTCCCTGATATCGAAATCACCGTCTGCATTTATTTCATAAAATCGTGATATGCTGAAGACATCACTGATTTCAATGCCGGCATTTTTTATCAGGGAACTGCCGAACCCGGCGTTAAGCCCCTTGATGCGGAAAAAACCGTCCTTAAGTTCCATGTCGGCGGTTACATTCCTGAAGGGGATGCCTATGCCTCCGCCGGAGACCTCCAACCCCCGGCACTCAAAAAACATCTCCAATACAGACCGGTTTTCAGGCCTTGACATATGTCTTATCTGGTCAATGCCCCCCTTGAGGTTAAAACCGTTTATCTTTATATCACCGCCCGCGATTATGGGGAAAAGCCTGTCTTCAAGCCACATGGGAAGAAGGGGCGACGGGAAGAGGGCCTTAAAGGTCTCAGCATCCATGACCTCGCTCTTGAAGTTCATATCCAGAAAGGGGGTCCCGCTTTTTTGAAAACCGAATGTAAACCCCAGGTCAATCGCAATATCATTTGCCTTTATCTTCAGGGGTTGGACATCAACATGATCGGCCATGATGGTTGATTTAAAATCGAGCGTAATTTCAGGGATAGAGAATTCCTTGAGCCTTTCCTTTCTGATATAATCGAATTGAAACCCTGTTAAATCGATCAGGCCTTTCATGGCCAGATGGTCAGTGGGGTCCCCTTCTATATTGAGCATGGTTTTAAAATAACCGTTCTTCACGGGGATCGATGCAGGCCACTTGAACCAGTTTAAAGGGGCACTCTCTGTTGCAACCTTAACTTTAACAAGCATGGGCTTGCTGTCACTTGAAGGGGGCGTTACCCTCCCGCTCAGCTCAAAACCCGCCGTTTCACCCTTGAAACCGATTTTCCCTTTGGATATGACAAAAAATACCAGAGGCGAAGGGCTTATCCTGCCTGCGCGAAGATCAAAATCCTCCAGGTTGAAAGTTACCCCGGAGAAGATAACACGGCCCTGTTCAATAATAAGGGATTGAATCCCGGGAAACCAGAAAAGCGGTATCTTTTCAGGCAGGAACCTCTCAAGGGCATGATTGATTTCATACCCCTTCTCCCATGGCAGTTCTATTACAGGCGTGGAAAGATAAAGAGTTGAAGGGACGACGCGCCCTGCAAGCAGCGCCTTTACGTCCAGTGTCAGCCTAAGGCCCGAGGCGGTGAATTTCTCGCCGCCTTTTCTTGACCGGGCCGAAAGGTCATTGATGTTTATGCCCAGGCCGTTCCACAGATTAAGTTCAATGTCCTTAGCATGAATATCATATCCTATGGCATCGGAAATCCGTTTCAATATCATTTTTTGAAAATGGGAGCCCTGGATAATGGTGCCGGCAAGGATGATGAGTGCCCCGGCAAGGAGGCACAGTAAAATTGAACGCTTGATAAAGGCCCTGATTTCTTTTATGAACATTTATCGGAAGACCCCGGCGTTAATCCTGTTCATCTGAAAAATAATCCTGAAGTATCTTTCCGTGATCAAAGGCCAGGTCATCGGGCAGGTTGTTGCGGTTAAAAATCCCTGCGTCAATCGCGTCATCAGCGGCCCTGGGCGTTCCGGAAGCAGCCCTGGCCCTGAATATAACCGAGATCGTATGATGTCTCGGATCCCTTGATGGATCGGAATATGCCCTGAACTGTGATACAAGTTCCACATCCAGGGAGGTCTCTTCCCTCGCCTCCCTTACGGCAGCCTGCTCAAGGGTCTCTCCGTAATCCACAAACCCGCCCGGCAGCGCCCATCCATAGGGCGGATTTTTTCTTCGAATAAGGACAATCCCCTTTGCCGTCTCTATTATTATGTCAACAGTAGGCAGGGGATTTTTATATCTCTCTATCTCCCTGCCGCAAAAGGGGCAGTGGATAAATTCCTTCATATCAACATGTTCTCCTTAAGGATATATCCGATAAATTTCCCAGCCCGAATTGCCCGGTTTCAATCATTCAGGTCATAATATTGATGAACCTTTTTGCCAGATATTGTTCATAATCTCCTCCCGTTTTAGGGGAGGATTAAGGTGGGGTCTCTTTAGGTTATTGGTATTCCGTTTGTTTTTTAAAACCCCCTCCTGGCCTCCCCCTAAGAGGGGGAGGATTTGGTCCCGGCCTGTCCTGGTTAAAAACGACTATTAAGTTATAAGCGCTAAAGCCCGTATTCTGAAATAAGCCTGGAAAGATACGTCCTTTGAATATCCATTATCTTTGCGGCCTTGCTCCTGTTCCCGTTTGTCTTTTCCAGCGTCTTTCTGACGAATTCCTTTTTAAACCTGTCCAGGGCGTCCTTAAGGGTCAACCCGGCCTCTATCTCCCCGGTAATGCTCACCCTGGATCTCGATATCGGAAGATCATCGGGCATGATAACCTTTCCGTTGCCCATTACCACGGCCCTTTCAATGGCGTTTCTGAACTCCCTGACATTACCGGGCCAGTTATACTCAGTCATCCTTTCCATTGCCTTCTCGGATAGGTGCAGATCATAAAGCCCTGTTTCTGTCTTGAAGATATTCAGAAAATGGTCGGCAAGCAGCGGTATATCTTCTTTCCTGTCCCTTAAGGGAGGCATGTTGATCTGTACCACATTGAGCCTGTAAAAGAGGTCTTCCCTGAATTTCTCCTCTGACACCTCCTTCTGGATATCCCTGTTTGTGGCAGCGATGACCCTGACATCGACGCTCAGGGCTTCGAGGCCGCCGACCCTGTAGAACATGCCCTCCTGAAGCACCTGGAGGAGCTTTGCCTGCATGCTCTGGGACATCTCGCCTATCTCATCCAGGAAAATGGTGCCGCCGTCCGCAAGCTCAAACTTGCCGATCTTCCTGGTTGTCGCCCCGGTAAAGGAACCCTTCTCGTGACCGAACAGCTCGCTCTCCAGAAGTGTCTCCGGCAGCGCCGCGCAGTTCAGGACAACCATGGGCATTGATTTTCTCGGCCCTGCCCGGTGGATAAGCCGGGCCAGAAGCTCTTTCCCTGTGCCGCTCTCTCCCAGTATCATGGTGCTGGTCTTTGAGTTGGCCACCTTGAGGGCGTCTGATATGACCTTGGTAAGCTCCCTGCTCTGTCCCACAATCTTGTACTTGTCGCCGATCTCCTGCCTCAGATCCCTGTTTTCCTTTTGCACCTCTTCAATCTTGCGGGCGTTTATAATAGCCGTGGAAGCCATGTCCGCTATGACCGAAAGCATCTTCATGTCATCTTCCCTTATGGGGCTCCCGTCCTCTTTATCGATGATCTCAAAGACTCCTATTATCTTGTTATCCGCCTTTAAAGGGACACAGGCTATGGAGGTGGTCTTGAATCCGACGGACTCGCTTATCTTTTTATCCCACCTGGGGTCCTTCCGCACATCGGGTATCAACAGGGGCTCGCCTTTCTGCGCGACATAGCCTGCAATCCCCTCCCCTAATTTCACCTCGAACTGCCTGACCTGATCGCTCTTTTCACCGGTGGCAACCTTGAAATATAATTTTTGCGTCTTTTCATCCAGCAGGAGCAGGGAACTGGCCTTGGCCTCCATCATGCGCGTAGCAGTGTCTATTATCACCTCAAGGAGCTGCTCCAGGTTGAGGACTGAATTAACCCAATTTGTGATCTCCCGGAAACAGGCTATGGGCAGATCATGGCTGCTAGATTTTATTTCCATTTGGCCTCCATTAAAGTTGGATTAATTTAAAAAATGTTTAAAAATATCTACACATATACCATCGGAAATTAAAACTGTCTACTTAAAGAGAAATATATTCCATCTGCCCCGTTAAAGGATAATCACTCCCTGTAGCCGTCAGGAACAGGTTTGCGGTCCACATAGACATTATTGGATTCGTCCAGGCTGAACCTTCCCCTTGCGGTCATCTCAATAGTGCGCGGGAAGATCTCCCAGTCGCCCGCCTCCTTGAGCCGCTGCTGGTGGATGTCCGCAACCTCCATCAGCCCCTTTTTGTCTCTTTTCAGCTCCTCCAGAGGGACAGGAAGCTCCACCATGACAGGCCTTGAAACCATGAGCAGGGGGCCTGTATCAACGCCCTGGTCCGTCCACAGGGTTGATGATCGAAGCGCCTTCTCCCCTGCTGAAATCGCATCCAGTACCGCGTGGTCGCCTGTATACCTTCTCCTGCCGTCGGGAGTCAGGATGGAGAGATCCGCAGGGTGCACATTGATGCAGCGCCCCAGTGTAATAAAGCTCATATAGCCTCCAAGGGCTATCACGTCTATGTCATATGCCCTGACCAGCTTCTCCGCAATGGAGTCAAACTCCCTTCTCGCCTCCATGCCCTCGGGGGTGGCTACAGTGCGCCTTATACCCCTCATGTTATGAAACGCGCGGATGTCATAACTGAAATAGGGTATGCCGCTGCCCAGGGATATCCTTTCTCCCCGGCATTTCCCGTCGGACCTGTCGCTGAAGATAAAAACAATATGAAAGGGAGATGTGCCTGATTGTTTCTCAAGCGCCTTCTCCTTTTCAATCAGCTTGATAATATTGGTCCCGGAACCTGACATGAAGGCGGCGACCCTCATGGGCCGCCCGCGTTTTTGAGGGTCAAAAATGGGTGTAAGCCTCATATCTCTCATCTCTCCCCATTATTCTGATTAATAGCCTGTAGTATTAGGCCTATTGTATTGTAACCAATTTATATTTATTATTCCTCAAGGTCAAACAGAATTCCTGAACACCACTTTAAAAGAATTGACTCGCTGCCTGCTTTAAACTAGACTGCCTTTTTTTTAATACCCCCTTGCTGAAAACATATTCCATAAGGCTGAGAGGATTTTTATATGATATTAAAGATGATGGAGACAGGGCCTTTGATGGTCAACACCTATCTGGTCGGCGATGAGGCAACCGGAGAGGCGGCGGTGTTTGACCCGGGCGGGGATGTGGACTCGATACTTGACGTTGCCAAACAGGAAGGCCTGAAGGTAAAATATATCATCAATACACACGCGCACTTTGACCATGTGGGCGGAAACAGGGAGCTTCACGATAAGACCGGCGCCCCCATAATAATCCACCAGGATGAGGCAGCCGACCTGGCTGTTGCCGGGAGCAGGGCAACCATGTTCGGCTGCACCGCGGAAGGCTCCGATGCCTCGCAATTCGTCAATGAAGGCGACACGATTGAAGTGGGCAATATAAGCTTCAAGGTCATTGACCTGAGGGGCCATTCAAGCGCCGGCCAGGGATTCGTCTTTGAAGGTGAGCTTGAGATCAACGGAAAGAGGGAAAAGAGAAAGGCAGTTATCTGCGGTGACGCCCTCTTTGCCGGGAGCATAGGAAGGACGGATTTCCCGGGCGGCAACCTTGATCTGCTCCTCGATAACATCCGGAGAAAGATATTTATCCTGCCGGACGATACCCTGGTGCTCTCAGGGCACGGACCTGTTACCACAGCCGGGCAGGAGAAGCAGCATAATCCGTTCTTTTAGGTTTGAATAAACTGGCGGAAGATATATGCAGAGCCAACGATATTAGACCCCACCTTAATCCTCCCCTGCTAAAAGGGGAGGGGCTAGATTATTGTCCTTATATCATTACTGTCCAAAACGATTTTAAACCATTATATGAAGTCTTTAAGGAAAAACATTAGTATCTCGTCATGCCCGAAAAGCATGCCCCTGCGAAGGCAGGGGACGGGCATCCAGTAGTTTTTTTTAGTCAACTGCAAACTCTGGATTCCCGCCTTCGCGGGAATGACAGTTCCAGGTTCTCGATTTATATAATTAGCGAATAGACCACCTTTATCTGCTCTCATAAGCAATTGCATCAGTGTTTTAGACAAGATTGTCCTTATATGAAAGATGATTAAAATAGCAATTTTAACTGTTGGCTTTAATTCTTAACGTTCACACCTTAAGCTTTGCGCCCTGTGCCCTGCGCCCTGCGCCTCGTCTTTATAACATCTGATACGGATCCACATCAATAACCATGCCTACCCCGCTCTTTTTCAGGATATCCCTGGAAAGCGCCTCGACCTCCTTAAGCATGTAATGGAGTATCGCCGTCCCCTTTCCCTTTATCAGGATCTGCCAGCGGTATTTGCCTTTCAGCTTTGCTATCGGGGCGGCAACAGGCCCAAGCACAAGTATCTCCCTGCCCCTTTTCGGCCATCCTGCGATCATGGATTTTATCTCATCTCCCATCCTCCGGGTAACCGCCTCAGCGACTGCCTTGTCATTCCCCTGGAACCTCAGGCAGGCAAGGTAGGAAAAGGGAGGGTAACCCAGTTGTTCCCGAAGCTCCCTCTCCTTTATAAAAAAGGTATTGTAATCATGGTCCCTGGCTGACGTTATAGCGTAGTTGGCCGGATTAAAGGTCTGGATAATTACCCTCCCCTTCTGTTCACCCCTGCCTGCCCTTCCAGCTACCTGGGACAGGAGCTGGAACGTCCTTTCTCCGGACCTGAAATCAGGAAACCCCAGGGAAAGATCGGCTGAGACAACGCCGACAAGCGTGACGTTGGGGAAATCATAACCTTTTGTTATCATCTGCGTCCCCACAAGGACATCTATCCTTCCGTCATTAAAGTCCTTCAGGAGCCTGAAGGTCTCCCCCTTGCGCCTGGTATTATCCCTGTCCATTCTGCCGATTTTCGAATCAGGGAGCAGCTTCTGCAGTTCAAGCTCCAGCCTCTGCGTCCCGAACCCGAATGCCTTCATGTGCCCCTTCCTGCAGGAAGGACATTTATCGGGGGGCGTTATATGATAGTCACAGTAATGGCAGCTGAGGCTGTTTTCCCTGATGTGGTATATCAAAGTCACGTCGCAATTGGGACATTTCATGGACTCGCCGCAGGAGCGGCATAGGTAAACCCTGCTGAAACCTCGCCTATTCAGGAAAAGTATGGCCTGGTTCCCGGAGGCAAGGGTTTTTTTAAGGGCGTCTCTCAGCAGAGGGCTCAGTATGTCTTCACCCCTGCCGGTGTCCTTAAGGTCCTTCATGTCGACGATCTCAACCTCAGGCAGCGGCCTGCTCTCTATCCTCTCCGGCATGGATATCATACGATATTTGCCCTTGGATGCGTTATGAAAGGACTGGACAGACGGCGTGCCGGCCCCGAGGATAACCAGGGCATTCTCCATCCTCGCCCTTACAATTGCCGCATCCCTCGCCTGATATCGAGGGGATTCCTCCTGCTTGTAGGACGAGTCGTATTCCTCGTCCACAATTATAAGGCCCAGCCTCGGGAGCGGAGAAAACAGGGCAGACCTTGCCCCTATGACAAGATCCGCCTCGCCCCTGACCATGCGCATCCACTGGTCATATCTTTCACCGTCGGACAGACCGCTGTGAAACACGGCAAGCCTGTCTCCAAAACGCGACCTTAAGATCCCCTCGGTGTACATGGCAAGTGCGATCTCGGGCGCCATTATTATGGCCTGCCTTCCCTGGCCGACGGCATGCCTGACCGCCCGGTAATAGACCTCTGTCTTGCCGCTGCCTGTCACGCCGTTTAACAGGCAGACGGTGAAGGCCTTTTTATCGAGGTAACCCGTTATAGTCTTAAGCGCCTGGGTCTGCTGATCAAAGAGAAGGTCGGGCTCAGGCGAAGGGGCCAGTATCCCGCATTGGGGGCTTCTGAAGACCGTCTCGCTGCAGCGCTCGATCAACCCTGCCGCGGCCCATTTGTTTACCAGGTACAGCCCGTTGCTGAATCTTGAGGAAAGCTCATTTAACTGGAGAGCCCCTGAACTGCAGAGGAGCTCCAGAAATTCCTTCTCATTTTTCGGCCCCGGCCCGGTTTTCTTTGCTGCCAGGATGGAGTCTGGAGCTGCGCCGTCTTTGACCCTGACGCAGATCCTTTTAAGGGGTCCAACGGTCCTTTTGACCTGATTTTCCAGGATAATAACCCAGCCCTTTTTGACCAGCGCGGACAGAATTTCGCGCTGTGGAGGAAGCCGCTTGCCGGGATTGTCCTTTATCCATGAAAGAAGGCCCCTTTCGTCCGGCGGGATGTCTGGTCCATCCATCACCTTCATCCCCTCATCAGAGAGCCGGGCTGATTTATATGATTCCTGGTTCAGACCTCCGGGGAGGGCCGACCGGATTAGAAGCCCGATGGGAAAGAGATAATAATCGGCCATCCACAGAAAAAAGGGGGCGATTTTCTCATGAAACAACGGTTCACTATCAAGGACATCAAGTATGTCCCTGATGCCTTTTACTTCACCCTGTCCCTGTTGTTCTATCCCGATGATATAGCCTGTTACCTTCCTGTTCCGGAAGGGGACCAGCACCCTGCACCCTATACCGGCCCTTTGCTGAAGAAAGGCAGGGGTAGAATAGGAATAGGTCTCCCTGACCGGCAGGGCCACGGCAACTCTCAGTATGTGATCAGACTTGTCGGACAATTGGATGGACCTGTGAATGATATGGTTCAAGGTTTAAGGTTCACGGTTCAGACCGATAACCGAATCCCTTACCCTTTCAATCAAGGCATTCATGTTTCTTTTGGAATAGTCGGTTACCGGTATGGCCTTGCCGATCCTGAAATAGATGGTGCCTCTGTTTACCTTCAGGCTTCCCTTGGGGACGATATCGCGGCTTTTCACAATTGCAACAGGGACAATATCGCAGCCGGATTTTAATGCAAGATGAAACCCGCCTTTTTTAAATTCCCTGACAGCCCCGTCCTCGCTCCTTGTGCCTTCCGGAAAGATAAGGACCGAGGCCCCGGCCCTGATCCTTTCGGCGGCCGTGTTCATGCCTTCTACGGCCTTCCTGCTGTCCTCCCGGTCCAGGCTTATATAGCGTGCGCCTTTCATTGCCGTGCCCAGTATGGGTATCTTCATAAGCTCTTTTTTTAGGATAAACTTAAAATCCACCGGGAGGCCGGCTAGAAGCGTAAATATGTCAAAATAGCTCTGATGATTCGACATATAGATGCCTGGGAGGCCTTTCCTGATATTTTCAATACCGCTGACCTCCAGTTTAACGCCGCACATGAAAAGTATTGTCTTTGCCCAGGGCACGGCGCACCAGCGATGTATCATACTGCCGTCCCTGTCAAAGAATGATAGAATAAAAGCCCATAGGCAGAGGACAATAGTATGGATGCCTATAAAACCATTAAGGAGTATAAACCTGATCATTTATGGCCTCATTTTTATAGCACGAAATGCAATAATAATTATTGACACTTTAATTGCTCTATTATATAAGAATACATAATTGAAGTATAATTAAATAACATTAGTTCTTCTCCCGAAACCAGGGAGACAATTATCGGAGAAGGATATGTCATCTTATATCGTTTGTCAGAAAAAAAGAAACAATCCCCGTATGGATGTCCGCATCTGTGAAAAAAAGTGCGACATGAAGGAAGAGTGCAAAGAGTTTGCATCTTTTAATAAATCAGAAATAAAAGGCGTCAGCATCCAGATACCCGTTGCATCACAGGGAGTGCAGATGGGAATCTGAGGCTCAAGGGAATCAGGAATTTGAAATTTCAAATCTGAAATTTGAGATGTATTCTCTCGCCTTGCACCTTTAGCCTTTATCCTTTTTCCTTACGTCTTACACCTTGGACCTTGCGCCTTGTACCTTATTAGAGATGCATATCCCCCATATATCTCAGTATAAGATCCATGTGCGCCTTGACTGACCTGTTTGGCGCCGTTGGCGACCATTTATGGGGATTCGGCAATATAGCCGCCAGTGTTGCAGCCTGATAGTCCGTAAGATTACGGGCGCTTGTCCGGTAATATTTCTGCGACGCCACCTCGGCCCCCATTACTCCCGTGCCCCAGTCCACCATATTAAGGTATAACTCCATTATACGTGTTTTGCTTAAGAACAGCTCTAAAAGCACGGTATAATATGCCTCCAATCCTTTTCTTGCCAGACTTCTGTCTTTCCAGAGGAAAAGCGTCCTGGCCAGCTGCATGGTGATAGTGCTTGCCCCTCTTGCCCTTTTCGTTTTGTTTTTCTGGATTTCCTCATAGGCCTTATTGATCTCAACCATATCAAAGCCGTGATGCGACATAAACCTCTGGTCTTCTCCGGCCATGACCGCCCTTATAAGCGAGGGCGAGATATCCTTCAGGTCCCGCCATTCATGATGTGGCATGACCTCTTTTTTTGAAAAGAACAGATTTGTCACCCACAGTGTAACCATCGGGACGGTGAAGGGAGGGTTGATGAATTGAACAAAGACTACCTGGGTTACGGAAAAAAGGACAAATATCAGGATAAGTGAAGACAGGGCCTTAAATATCCATCCTGCTGTCCTTTTAAAAATATTTTTACCTTTTTTTGCCATGGGCGACTGATGTTATTTCCCCGAAGATTTGATCTTGTCCCATGCCCGGTTCATATCTTCAACCCCGGCCTTGTCTATGCCGGAGCCGGAGGACCGTAACTCGGACTCCATGCGTTCAAATCTGTTGATAAACTTCCGGTTGGAATCCTGCATGAGCTGTTCGCTGTTAAACCCCCAGTGCCTTGCAAGATTGACAAGGCTGAACATGAGGTCTCCCATCTCTTCCCGGACCTTTTTTTCATTATTTTCCTTTACGGCCCCGGCCAGTTCCCCGAATTCCTCCTCAACCTTTTCCCATATCTCTTCCTTGCCTGCCCAGTCAAAACCGACCTTGGAGGCCCTTTCACTCAGCCTGTGCGCCCTTAAAAGGGCCGGCAGGTTCACCGGGACATTGTTAAGACGGGACAGCGGTGAATTGTTTTCCTTTTTCTCCTCCCTCTTGATCCTGTCCCAGTTGTCGGATACATCCGAAGACCCTGTAACGGTTTTATCTCCGAAGACATGGGGATGACGTCTTATCATCTTTTCGGTGATGCGCTCAATAACCCCTGTCAGGTCAAATTCTCCCCGCTCCTTTGCCAGGGCCGCTATAAAGAACACCTGGAAGATAAGATCCCCCAGTTCTTCGCATACATCTTCAGGTGATTTGCTGCCGATGGCGTCAAGGACCTCATATGCCTCTTCGATGAGATACATCTTTGCCGTATCATCGGTCTGCTCGGCATCCCACGGGCAGCCGCCGGGTCCCCGAAGCCGGAACACCAGATCATTGAGGCTGGAAACCGCCCCTGACAATCTGTTCTTAGTCATTGTCTTTGACCAGATCCTTTATCTTATCGGAGGCGCCATCACTGATCTTTTTAGACCCGCCGATAATTTTATCCTTGAGGTTCCTGTAATGATCAGGAGAGACAATTGCAGTTACGCGCTGATATGACTTGACAATCCATGGAGCGAGGGTCGAATCGGCAATAAGGGGGGTTTTTGCGGGAAGATAAAATGTCATGATGATTATTGCCAGATAGGTCAATACTACTCCTTTCACAAGTGCCAGCAAGGCCCCGGAGGTCATGTCAGGCCATGTCATGGGCGCCTTTCTCAGCCAGAGGCTTATGGACCATCCAAGGATATTGCATACTACAAGAATAGCGAAAAAAAGGAGGATGAAACTCAGTACGGGGAGATATTGAGGCAGAGGGAGGTATGGCTTGATAATGCCGGTCAGCCATGCCTGAAAGATGTTCCCGAGCCAGATTCCCAGCACAACGCCGGCAAGGGAGAAAATTTCTTTTATGAACCCCCTGAATATGCCCCTGATAAGCAGGTATAGCAGAAAGGCAATAATAATGTAATCAAGTATATTCATATTCTTTTTTTATCAAAGCATATCGGCCTTAGTCAAGGTTAATCTTGAAACAGAGTTGTTGAAAAAGAGGAATTGCCCGCCGGATTGCGTAGGCCCATATTATCGATCAGATCATTTCATTCGGTAAATTTTTAAATTTGTCTGGCTGTCTATTGTATGTTATAAGATGAAAGCTTTTGCTAATCTGGAGGAAGATCCTGTTATGATGACTGAAAAAGAAAAGATGGAACTGATCACGCGGATCAGCCTTGATATCAACGAGGTAAAAGATCTGGACCTGCTCCTGGAAAAGATCCTTACAAACGTGCGCAGGTTTTTTAATGCCGACGCCGGATCTATCTATCTGAGAGAAGGCAATAATTTAAAATTCAGTTACACCCAGAATGACACCCTTCGAAAGAGGCTGGCGCCCGGCAGAAAGCTTATTTATAACACCTTCTCCATCCCCATAAATAACCGGTCCATAGCCGGATATGTTGCTGAAAAGCGCGAGGCAGTCAATATCCCTGATGTGTACGTCCTGGACGATTCCGTGCCCTACAAGTTTGACTCCCACTTCGACCGGATAAGCGATTACAAGACGTGTTCAATGCTTACGGTCCCCATAACAAATCAAAGGCATGACGTGCTCGGCGTGATGCAGGTTATAAACCACCAGGATGATAAGGGGGAGGTCATCCCTTTTTCCTCCTCCGATGAACCCCTGATCAAACACTTTGCGACAAGCGCAGGTCTGGCCGTAGAGAGGGCACAGACAACCAGAAATCTGATTCTAAGAATGATAAGCATGGCGGAGCTGAGGGACCCCAAGGAGACAGGAAATCACGTGAACCGTGTAGGCGCCTATTCGGTCGAGATATTTGAAGAGTGGGCAAGGGACAAAATGCTTCCCCATGATGAGATAGAGAGGAAAAAAGACCTTTTAAGGATGGCTGCGATGCTCCATGACGTCGGTAAGGTAGCTATCAGCGACTTGATCCTCAAGAAACCCGACCGCCTTACAATTGATGAATTTGATATCATGAAATCCCATACCTACCTGGGCGCCAGATTGTTCAGGGACATGCAGTCGGACTTCGATGAACTGGCCTATGAGGTAGCATTGAACCATCACGAAAAATGGGATGGCAGCGGATACCCGGGATATATCGATTCGATTCACTCGTCTTCTTTGGAAAATCTCGCCGCAGAAAAGAAAAATCATCCCCCTAAAATTGGGGCTGATATACCTTTATTCGGAAGGATCGTGGCCCTCTCGGATGTCTATGACGCCCTGTCTTCAAGGCGATGCTACAAAGAGGCATGGGATGAAAGCCAGGTCCTGGAAGAAATCCGGGCTATGTCCGGCAGGCATTTTGATCCTGAGATTGTGGAAGCGTTTTTTGCCTGCCTTGATGACCTCAGATCAGTGGCAAAACGCTACTCGGAATAGGATCGACATTGGACAACTTTTTCGTTAACCTGTGGCATATTCAGGCCATGGGTCTTAATACCGGCCCGGCAATGTATGCCGGGTTTTTTATCTTCTATTCAGCCGGGAGACCATTATGGAAGGATTAAAACTCAAGGGTTTTGAGAAGAACAGGACTGTCGAGCATCAGGTGAAAAGAAGGAGTAACGGAAAAGTCGCCTTTAATACGGAGCTTTTCCAAAGACAAAACACCATCACCCTTGACCCTTCCTATATCTTTAACGCCGGCGAAGTAAATACCATATTACCGGAGGATGTAGAAGCTATCATACCCCGTGTCCTTGAGGCCGGCAGATTACTCAAAAAGGGCGAGGGTGACATTCTGGACAACGGCATACCCATGGCCGGATGGCAGGACCTGCCTGCGGAGATTAGCAAGGGACACCTTGAAGAGATTAAGTCGGTTACAGATGACCTTTCCAGGGAGATTGATGCCTTTGTCTCCATAGGCATAGGGGGCTCCTATCTCGGAATAGAAGCGACCTTCCAGGCATTGACCCACAGCTGGTTCAACCAGTTAAGCAGAAAACAGCGTGGTGGCGCCCCTGAGATATACTTTCTCGGCCAGAACATGGACCCGGATTACTTCAGGGACACGCTCGACATGCTGGAAGGCAAGAGGATAGGGATAAATGTAATCTCCAAATCCGGGACCACAACAGAGACGGCTATTGCCTTCAGGATAATATTGAAGCTGATAGAAGAGACCTGGGGAAAAGACGCATCAAGGCTTGTTATTGCCACCACAGATAAATCAAAGGGGGCATTGAGGGCGCTCTCGGAGAAAAAGGGATTCAGGACATTTCCCATCCCCGACAATATCGGCGGAAGGTTCTCAGTTCTTACGGATGTGGGCCTTGTGGGGCTTTCAATGGCTAACATAGACATAGAGGAATTTGTGGAAGGCTTCAGGCGCATGAGGGATATAACCATGGCTGATGATATTATGGCCAACCCTGCACTCCTCCACGCTGCGATAAGGCACGCGGCATGGCTGAAGGGAAAAAAGATAGAGGTGGTTGCGGTTAACTCCAGGGCGCTCTATTCCGTTGCCAGGTGGATGGAGCAGCTCTTCCCTGAAAGCGAAGGGCACAATGGACACGGCATGTGGGTCTCGCCGACCATGTATTCCGAAAAACTCCATGCAAACGGCCAGATGATCCAGGATGGAGAGAGAAACATACTGGAGACCTTCCTGCTTCTAAAGGAGCATGACAACAGGATAGAGGTCCCGGGCATGGAAGGCGACCCGGACGGCCTGAATTTCCTGAGCGACAGGGAAATTGACATGAACTTTGTTAACAGGAAGGTTATTGAAGGGCCTGCCTATGCCCATTACAAGGGCGGCATCCCCAACATGACCATAGAGATCCCCAGGAGAAACGCCTATAACCTTGGGCAGTTCTACTACATGATGGAAAGATCCGTTGCCATAAGCGGGTATCTGTTTGGACACAACCCCTTTATCCAGCCCGGGGTAGAGGCATATAAAAAGGCCATGTTCGCCATGATCGGAAAACCCGGTTATGAGGCAAAGGCTAAGGAAATCAAAAATGAAATTCAAATGCGGAAAAAGAACAAATTTATTGTCTGAGTTTATAAAGGTAGTTAAGAAAAAGGTATTGAGGTCAATTCTGTCGAATGAATAGCTGTTTATTGCCACAGTGTAGAATATTTTCATTTATTACCATAGGAATAAATGATTGCATTTTGATCGTGATTGCCATAAAATCTTACCAGTAAGATAATGAATTCATATGGAGATATAAGATGACAAATGTATCAACAACCAGGATGTCCTCAAAAGGGCAAGTCGTTATCCCGGAAAATATAAGGAAACACCTAAACTTAAGGACAGGAACCCGATTCATTGTTCTTGGTGAAAAGGACGTCGTAATCCTAAAGAACGTTGCGCCGCCATCCCTGGATGAATTTAGCAGTCTTATTACTAAAGCCAGGAAAACTGCGAAACAAGCCGGGCTTAAAAAATCTGATATTGACGATGCCATTTTAAAAGCCAGGGGCAGAAAGAAATGAGAATTGTCCTTGATACGAATGTATTCATATCAGGGATATTCTTTACAGGTCCTCCATCGCAAATCATTAAGGCATTTGGAAATCAAAGACTTCAAATTGTTCTCTCAAAAAAAATACTTGACGAATACCGTCGTGTTGCAGCGACTCTATTATTGAGATTCCCAACAACAGAGATAATACCCTTCATTGAACTTGTAACAATATATGGGGAGTTCGTAGATACTAAAGGTTTCAGAGTGTCAGTATGTGATGATCCTGATGACAATAAGTTTCTTGAATGTGCCATTGCGGGTCAATGCAATATAATCATCAGTGGTGACAAGCATCTTTTAAGACTCTCCGGGTATAATGGCATTGCGGTTTTGAGTCCTCGTAATTTTGTAGATAATTATCTGTAATTTAATCGGAAAGTGAGGATTAAAAAATGAAACCATTTGAAAAATGCCCCGTATGCGGTGGTGATTTAGAAAATAAGCAAGTGGAAAAACTTCTAAGAGGCGGAGGCAATACGGTAACATTGAAGGTCTCAGCAGAAGTATGCCTGCATTGCGGAGAAAGGCTGTATCCTGAAGATGTTGTCAAGGCATTTGAAGAAATTAGAAACAAGCTGAAAAAACATGAGTTCAGCAATTTCAGGAATCTTGGTCAATCCTTCACAGTTGAAGATTGGCCCAACAAAGCTATCCAGCCGACTGCTTAACATCATTCCTTCGGCACATA
>Ga0209287_10000478_pt1 | contig 24019 bp, 13 predicted proteins | sample PPLLak3cmMay2015_2_FD_187255 | JGI IMG/M metagenome (GOLD analysis project Ga0209287, IMG submission 187255) | Freshwater sediment microbial communities from Prairie Pothole Lake near Jamestown, North Dakota, USA - PPLs Lake P8 Core (1) Depth... | ecosystem: Environmental > Aquatic > Freshwater... | reverse complement strand
TCAGTCCCTCATCGGGCTTGCTTTTTTCCAGAATCTGATGCTTATGCTCATAATAATCTGAAATCTCCACCTGGCATATCCGGTTTACCGAGGCTTTTTTATAGATTTCACTGAGTAGAGAAACTTCCATACCCCATGTCGGAGAAATCCGCAGACCCATGGCCAGATGTGTAATGACCGCAAACTCGCCCGATAATGGATAACGGAAATTATCCAGATATTTAAGAAATTCATTCGGCCCAAGGATACGCCGCAGAGTCCGTACCAGCGGAGTATAAAAGAGTCTTGTAACTCTTCCGTAAAGCTTGTCGGTTACACGCGCATAATAACCTTTGCTGAACTCAAAATCGGTTGCCGGATGGACAACCGGGTAAATCAGCCTTGAAAGCATTTCACTTTTATAGTTAACTATATCACAATCGTGTGTGGCTATTGCATAAACATCCCTTTCAGAGAGGATATAGCCGAGCGTCATCCACACAGATTGTCCCTTGCCCGGATTATCAAGATCAAAGTCGGCATCCTTAAGCTCCTGATATAATGCCTGCATGTTCGGGCCATCGTGCCACACGATCCTTGTTTCGAAAGGAAGAGCGGACATCATATCCCGCGCCGAACTAAATTCGCTGAAATCAGCCTTGTCTAAAGAAAGAACAACTTTGTGCAGATAGCGGACATGTTTCAGTTCTTCGATGATGAGCGGCATGGACGGTGTCTGGAATTCCGAATAGAGTGCGGGCAGAAGAAGAACGATTTTTCTCTTTTTTGCGATCTTTTCTATTTCAGCTTCAAGATCTGCAACAGGCCGGTCTTTAAGACGCTGTAATACAGTAATCGCTCCATGTTGCCAGAAATCAGCCATATCAAGCTCCTTTCCTCCAGTTATTTATCAGATATTCCTTCATGGATTCAAAAACCTGCGCATCTTCCTCGAACTTCATCTCCGATTCTTCCAGATTCTTGTCTCTCAATTCAATAACGAGGGAAGCCACTTTTGCGTAATAGAGAGGTATCAGGGTGTCTATAATTTTCATTCGCTGTCGCGGAGAGATCGTATAAGCCGAGGCGTACCTGTAGACGGTTCTTACCCAGACTTCAATCGGCAGAAAAAATTTTTTCCTGTCTTTATCCTTGACAAGTTCTTTTATTGCTTCGAAATCATCAGGTTCCAGAATGCGTTCCCAAATCTCTCCGAAGTTTCCGAATCCCAGTCTGAAATAGTCGATAAGGCCGTTTATGTCGATCTCGAAAGATGCCGGGACCTGATCCACCAATTCTCCCAGGATGGGAACATCTTTCGACTTTGTAATCTTTTGCCAGAAATTTTCGTACATGCTCATCATATGAAATGTGATTCCGATAACCTGCCTGAACATGGGGCCCAGATCCGCTGCCGGGTCTTTTTGTCCGTGGATTTTAACCCCCAGACGTGCCTGGCATATATTGAATCCATCAACTATAGCTACCGTAGTCATATAAATATCGATACCGAACTTTGCTACATCGGTTTCCCAAACATCCTGATCCAGATAATGCCTGGCAAGTTTGCTTGAAATTCCGAAATCTCCGCCGATGGGTTGCCGGACTCTTAGCCCATACAATGCTCTCGTCAGATTGTAAGCAATGGTATTGGTGACTGTCCCGTCCAGCTTATAACGACGGTAGTAGGGCGCCACTAAATCGTATCCGTTGAAAACAGGCTCCAGTACGTTTTTTATCCAGTCCGGTGATATAGAGATCAAATCCGAATCGAAAACAGCGATAGCCTGTGCTCTAAGGAAGCGGGCAGCTTCAAAAACAGCCCGAAGGCTTGAACCTTTGCCGGCAATTCCCCGGTAAATTATTACTGTTTTTTCTATATTGAAAGAATTGATCTCAACACGCTCCGCAATCTCACGGGAATCATCAGTTGATCCGCCGTCAGAAACAATGATCAGAGCTTTTTTGTCGCGGTAATTAATTTCGAGACCTTTTGCTACGCTTCGTATGACATGAATCAGAGATGTACCGCTGTAATAGGATGGTATACCTACTACAATATCCGCTTGCCCGAGATTTTCTATAAGCTCCCGGACAGGTTCTCGTAATGCTGTAGAAAACCGTATGGGTTCATTCATTTAAATGCTCCTTAAAAAGTATGGCTTAATATTTCAATCATTATTTGATTCCAGCCTTTGCTCCCGGGCAGTACTGCACGCCGCAAATGATTTACGTGTAAATCTTCATAACTCCCGTCCGGATGGGGAATCAGAACAGGAATATTGACGCGTTTCAGCATTGAAATATCATTTGCACTGTCTCCGATGCCGATACTTATAATCTCATCATGTATATTTTCGGAAATAATTTCAGTTGCGATTTGAACCGCTCTTCCTTTATCCTGATATTTTCCAATCAAATGGGAAAAGCGCCCCCCGCGAGTGATTTTATATCCGCGTTCTTTCGCCGCATTCTCAAGTATCGGAAGAGCAGACATGTCTTCCATGATAAATGGCTCGGTGAACTCCCTTGTTTTAGCAAGATTTGCCTGTACTATGGTTAAACCGGATAGTGACGCAATCTCTTTCTCAGGCATATCTCCGAACCCACGGATCTTGAATTTGTCTTTAACTGATTCTACGAATTTCCTGATTTCATCATATTTTATTCCAAGGTGGATCGTCGTATAACCAGCTTGACGTAATCCCAAATTTATGCTGAATCCCATATAACCGTATGGGAAATAAACGGCAGCGCCGTTTTCAACAATAAACGGCTCCAAAATTCCCATTTTATTCTGCAGTTGTTCAACTTCCGTTCTGGTTTTGCTTGTTACAAATATAAGCGGTATCTGCCGCTCCCGGATGATTTCCAGCGCGGGTTTTGATTCCCGGTAAGAATATGTTTCATGGTCCAGCAAGCTGCCGTCAAGATCTGTAAATACCAACAGTTTCATTTTAAATTATTTACTTCTATTATAATTATTGAATAAGATCCAGCATGCGTAAAACAATTTAATCTCACCGCTGCAATTGCCGGCCTGGATCTGCTTTGGCCGTAAGGATTATTTGTGCGTTTTACGTTCGATCAGTCATCCCATTTCAGGCAGTGATGATTGAACCCGATGTTTCATTTCAAGGCCGGTTGTTGATTATGCTCAACAGCAAGTATTTTATTATCCCTGCAACAAAAAGATCGGTAATGGATGATTGAACTCATGATCATGAGTAGGTAATGTTGCTGCTGATTGATTTATACATTAAACGGTATCGTTTTGATGGTCAACCTTTTTATTCGATCCAATGCTATGTTGGATTATAAATAAGTTTCAGAACAAGCGGTAATCAGTGTTTTCCATTGTCCGTTTTCACCGATATTTACGAATAATTCGAGGTTATCACGGCAATGCGGCCAGAACATCGGCAATAAACACGTCAGTATTCCAGGCTTTTCGAAAAGTGGTTGCACCGAATCTTACCAGCACCAGCTTCTTCGATGGAATAATTATAACTTTCTGTTCCTGGAAACCGTCGGCGGAGTATGCATCTGCAGGAGAAGAAGGCCACCTTCTTTTCCCGTGATCCGAAGCCTGCCCTACGTTCAGCCAGAAAAGAGCGCCGTATTCACCTATCGGGGCTCCTGATGTCGGGGTCGTGGTATAGGCGATCCATCCCTCGGGCAGAATCCTCTCCCCATTCCAAACCCCGTCTTGAAGATAAAGCTGGCCGAAACGCGCCCAGTCACGCGGGGTTGCAAACGTATAGGAAGAACCGACATAAGTCCCTGAAGGGTCAGGTTCAGGTACAGCACTCAGCATTCCTATCCTGTCGAAAAGCTCCTCCCTCATGAAGGTAAAGCAGTTACGGTAGCTTTTTTCAGCTTCCGTGCGCACAATCCTGGATATGATATTAGCCGTGCCGCCGGAATAGCTCCATTTGGCATCAGGCGCCGCTTCAAGAGGTTTTGCGGCTGCATATGCTGCAAAATCGGAACTTCCGTAAAGCATTTTTGTCGCGTCATAGAGAGGTTTGTATATTTCTTCGAATTCAAGCCCGCTGCTCATCCTTAAGAGCTGATCAAGGGTTATTTTCCCACGCGGATCGCCCTCCTTTTGCCATTCCGGAACGGGCGCCGGGGCATTTATGCGCAGCTTCCCGTTTTTGACCATGATGCCTACAAGCGCGTTGGTAATGCTCTTGCTTATAGACCATCCGAGCAGGGGCATGTTGCGATCAAATCCGGGCGCATAACGCTCGGCAATGAGACGGCCGTCGTAAACAACCAGAACAGCCCTCGTGTATTTAAGCTTTTTAGAACCGCTTTCGGCAAAGGCGTTATCCAGGGCTTTGGAAAGCTTCCCCTCGTCAATTCCGGCAGGAAGAGGACGGGCGATCTCCCCGTTTCCTGCAGGCCACGGAAGATCATCCGGAAGCAGCTTTTTTTGGGCCGCTGCCGCAATATCCTGTCTCCTCAGATCCTCTTCGCTCAAACCGACTGCAAGAGTACAGCCACAGCCTTCACGATATACAGCGGTCGCTTTAAACAATCCGAAGGAATCCGCCTTAACACGTTTATTAATACGGTCAATATCAACGGATATAACCGCGGCAAGAGGATTGACCGGCGCAACATCCTCCCGGAAAACCGCATCCGGGTCCCGTCCTGACACAAAGACTCCCGAGCAGATATATTTCGCAACATAGCCGGTACCGATTGGTATCGCCTGGGTCAGATACCAGCCTGCAGCAGTAACTGCAACTGCGATAATAATGCCTGTAACGGCCAATGTGCGCCTAATCCATGGTCTCATCTGTCCAAACCTCCCTTCTTAACTGCTTAGTGTCCATCCAAAATCTATAATTATGGACACTTATGAGTTTCCATTCGGAAACCGGCAATTTTGGGCAAGCTCAAGAAAATCAAGGGATTGCGCTTAAGACATACGCATAGTATGTCGCACAAGAAATCCCGCAGATTGACACAGAGATCGCACAAAAGGGCCATTTCCGGATGGAAACTACTTCAATTGGCCGTTCGCATACATCTGCCTCAACCCTTTTTTATCGAACTTCATTACGCTTGTCTTCGGCAGTGCGCTGATGAACGCATACTGCTTCGGTATCCAGTATGAAGCCTTAACCTTATCTTTTAAGAATTCCTGCAATTCAGCAGCTGTAAGGGTCTCACCCTGCTGAACCACTATGCATCCGAACGGCACCTCCTGCCATTTGGGATCAGGAACACCGATGATGGCCGCTTCCAGCACCTTCGGATGAGCCATTATCATGTTTTCAAGATCAACCGACGATATCCATTCACCACCGCTCTTTACCAGATCTTTTGTTCTGTCGACTATTCTTAAGTATCCTTCTTCGTCAAGAGTGCCCATATCCCCGGTATGAAACCAGCCATCCACAAAAGACTGCCTGGATCGCTCCGGATCTTTATAGTACGCATCGGCTATCCACGGCCCCTTAAGATAAATTTCACCCATCTCGGTTCCGTCATTCTTCACTTCCCTTCCTGTAACAGTATTCATAACCTTCATGTCGACACCGAGAGCAGGAAGACCGGCGCTGTTTCTCACGCTGTAAAGTTGATCGGGGGAGAGATTCGTCATGTAGCTTTTTTCAAGCGCGGCTGTTGCAAGCGGGGATGTTTCCGTACCGCCGTAAGCCTGTCTTATGGGAAAATTGTACTTTTCATTCAATCCGCGCATCAGGGAAAGCGGGCAGGCCGAGCCTCCGCTTGCTATAACCCTCAGGGTTGAAAAATCATGCCACCCACCCTTTTCAAGATAATCGTAAAGCATCATCCAGATTGTCGGCACACCGCAGGTAACGGTAACCTTCTCATCCGCAATCACCCGGCAAATTTTTTCCATATTGAGCGTCTCTCTCCCGGGCAGTATCTGCTTGATGCCCATCCCTACGCTTATAAACGGCATGCCCCAGGCATTCGCATGAAACATCGGAACGATATGCAAAGCGCAGTCGCTCTCGAAAGTGCCAAAAGTCACGGCCCCGGCATAGCTGTGCAAAACGATGCTTCTGTGAGTATATACGACGCCCTTCGGATCTCCAGTTGTGGCCGAAGTATAACACATCATCGCAGGGTCTTTCTCATCAAGATCTTCGGGAAAATCATATTCGTCGGAAAATTGCGAAATCCAGTCATCATATAAATAAACCGGCGAAAGAGTCGTATTCGGAAGCTTGCCGCTTTGCGACAGAACAACAAAATGCTTCACGGTCTTCAACTGGTCTTTTATCATATCGGCTATGATAAGGAGATCTTCGTCGATAAAGAGCACCTTGTCTTCCGCATGGTTGAGTATGTAAACAAGATGCTGCGGGGGAAGCCTGAAGTTTGCCGTATGCAGAACCGCTCCCATGCAGGGGACACCGAAGTAGAGTTCAAGGTGCCGGTGATTGTTCAGGGCTATGCTTGCAACCCTGTCACCTTTCTTAATGCCCAGGGACTTAAGAGCATTTGCCAGCTGGCAGGTTCGTTTGAAATAATCTCCGTAAGTATATCGGAATATTTCATCCGGAAAAATTGATAATATTTCCTTCTTCGGGAAATATCGTGCTGCCCTCAAAAGAAGTGTTCTCATCAACAATGGATAATCCATCATAATTCGCTACCTCCTTTATTAATTTTAGGTTTTTCTGCCAGCAGATTTAGCCTAAGGGGTCAAGGATTGAACCCTTGAACCCTGCTTTATATTCTTTTCCGCTCCGACAGCATCTCCATGAAAGCGTCTATCCGCGTCTGGAATTGCGCCATTGAAAACTTCCCGGCATCCATATGATCCCCGTCAAACATGACACCCGGAACATTGAGTTCTTCCGACAGCACCTTCATTATGTCCATCTGTCCCATCGAGATAGGCTTGCAGCTCCTGTTTGAATGAAAAATCGCTCCATCTATTTTATAATCCTTTACCGCCTTTTTGATAAGTTCAATCCTTTTATCAAGCGATACACAGGAGACAAGAGGATACGAGACAAGTGATTTATAAGCGATGCTCTCAAGGGGCTTATCCGGATTCATTCTTAGAGTCCATGCCGAGGTATAGGTTTCGGCAACCACCACGGCATCCCATTTCTCAAAGTAGTTGAACAGTTTCATATTATACCAGAGGGGAATATTATCCCAGAAGAGCCGTATCCGCTCGTTCGGAATCACACCTTCTCCTCTTTCAACCTTTTCTCTTACCTCTTTGAGCACATCCTGCAGAAAATCGACAGCGATCTTTGTGCCGTGCCTTGTCACCATGACAAACATGATACCGATCTCCGCAGCCGAAAACGGGGACGGAATTGCACGGCGCGCATCCATGATCTCATCCCAGATCCTGCATGCTTCATCTGTGTATGCAACAGCCTGCCTGAGCCTGTCGATGTCAAATTTTCTGCCTGTAAGATCTTCCAGGAATTTTATCAGCCTCTTTATTTGTATGACCCCGTATTGAATGTGGTGATCTTTTATATCTTCCAGCCCGATCTGCGGCAGATCAGCCCTGAATACGGGAACACGGAAATGATCGCAGAGCACCTGAAAGGTTTTCATCGTGGGGATGCAGCCCGCGCCGAAAGAGATCAGGAAATCCGGCTTCGGCAGACCGTCAAGTGGCTGATTCGCCTCCTGGATCCCATCCAGCGCATATCCAACATTGTTTCTGAAATACCCGCAGAGATCACCCGAGTAGCCTTTCTTCTCAGCGTAAGCAAAGTTGTTCGTATTGGTTCCTATCGCCGCACATATGGGAGCCCAGTTTTCGGGAAAGATCGGATGAATATCCATGGAATAGAAGAGTTCTATGAGGCCGTTCATGGGCGGAATCCACCCTACCGGGCGGCCTTCGGCTTTTGCCCTGTGAGCATCCGCATAAAAATCCGTGATAATCTTACGCAATGACTTGTTCGCGTGAAGCCTCTTGGTTGTCTTTTTCCCCTCCGTCATCTTCTCTCCAGCATCTCAAAGAAGCTTTCAACCCTCGTCCGGACCTGGCCGGTGAACCCGTCCCCTTCCAGTTCAATCTGCATATGAGGTATCCGCATATCGTCAAGGATTTTCTTTAAAAATGGATGATCGGAAAGGTGCGGATCGCAGAATTTCTGATGTATGAAAATCACTGCATCAATATCGAAATCAGTTATTGTCTCAATTAAACTCGCCTTCCGGGAAGGAAAGTCAGCCCTTGAAGAGCACCGGGGCATAGTAAGATAATATTTGACAAGGGATTGAAGCGGATCTCCTTCCGGTATCACATTCCGGAGCAGGCGGAGACCTGTGCAGGCATCATCGGCAACAATATCTCCGCCGATCTCTTCTATAAAGTCCATGAGGGAGGCATCGGAAATAACGCTTCCGGAAATAAGGATCTTAAGTTTTTTCCGGCTTCTTCGAGCCTCCTCTTCAACCGTTTTGACATACTTTTTGAGTTCAGGCAGAAATATTTCCACCGGAAGTGTCTGACTGCAGATATTCATGGCATGTATATCCGCATAACTCACTAAAAAGCCTTTCTTCTTAAGAAGATAAAGATTCTTCATGAGCGATCTTGCTTCGCTGTAAAGGGCGATAGATCTTTCCAGGCTCTCCTGTGAAAACTGTTTTTTGGCAAAGGATTCGAGCTTCTCGATAAAATTTCCGAATTCAGCCGTTGTGTATGCCGATGCTTCATCAATCTCCATATAAGGAAGGCTTATGAGGTGAGAAAACCCGGGTCGCAGATTCCTGGCCCAGATATTATAAAGCCCGCATACAGCATCGCAGGAATAGGAGAGAACAACCCCGTCTAAAAAACCGTAGTGACCGTCAAGACCAAGAGCCATAAGATGCCGTACAGGAGGACAGATAAAGGTCTGAAGCAGGGCATCAGCCTTGTGGAGATTCCCGGATTCTCCCCAGATCCTGACTGGAATAACTCCGAACGAGTGCAGGATTTCAAAAGGCGCATATGAGCAGAATGTCCCTATGACAGGGCGGTTTGTTTTCTCTTTCTGCTCCTTAACAATATCGAGGCGGCGCTCATATAGATCTCTGAAATTCATACCATCCAAAGCGTTATCCCCTGTCTAAGGTTCTGTGCAAAACCGGCGATAATTTTTCCGTAACTACTCAGGAGTCAGAATTCAGGAGTCAGAATCCAGAATAGAAACAATGTAGTCTCCCGCAAATTACTACTTCAAGTTTAGCACTGGCAAAGTATCACTATAACTAAAGCAGGTTTCCTTTTTATTCTGGCTTCTGAATTCTGAATAATTACATTGTTTCTTACATATTGCCCTGATTCGCAAATTGAAGCTCCCCGCCGCAGAGCGAGCGGGGAATCTTCACCGTAAGGAATATCATCTGTTTTTAATTTGCTCGCTAACCCCGCCGCAAGCAGCGGGGAATGCGCTCGCGTTTCGGTTCAATGTGCCTGGTTATTCAAATCTATAGATAATCGCCCCCCATGTGACTCCCGAACCAAGCCCGATAAAAAGGACCGTGCTCCCCTTCCCTATCTTCTTCATCTCGATTGCCTCATCAAGGGCTATGGGTATGCTTCCGGCAGTCGTGTTTCCATATCTTTGAATGTTGTTAAATATTCTATCATCGGAAAGGCCCATGGAACTCTGGTATGCCTGGTTTATCCTTAGATTTGCCTGGTGGGGAATAACAAGATCAATATCATCCATTGAAAGTCCGGTCTTTACAAGAACCTCTTTTGTTACTTCAGGGAGCCTTCTTAACGCAAGCTTGAATATGGTCTTTCCGTCCATTACAGGATAATGCTTGCCCTGCTCAAGCATTTCGACCGTAAGCCTCGGAGAAACCCTTGATGCCGGCGCTTCGGTCATGAGACTCGCTGCAAGTTCTCCTTGGGCATGAAGCGCAACCCCGAGAACACCGATATTTTCCTCGGTTTCAACACCTTCAAGGCATACGGCTCCCGCACCGTCTCCGAATATGACCGTAACATCCCTGCCTCTTGTAGAAATATCGAGACCCCCGCTGTGAATCTCGGCGCCGACAAAAAGAATACGATTGGCAAGGCCGCTTCTTATGTATGCATCGGCAGTTGCAATACCATAATGGAAACCAGTGCACTGCTGCCTGATGTCCAGCGCGGGGGTGTTTTGAAGACCGAGCTTATGCTGCAGAAGGCATCCTGAACCAGGGAAAAATATGTCGGGGCTTAAAGTCGCAAAAATTATAAGATCAATATCTTCGGGTTTCCATCCAGCGCGTTCCAGGGCTGTTCTTGATGCTTCAAGGCCCAGGTCTGAAACGCCGATTTCCTTGTCGGCAGGCACCCAGTAACGCTGCTCAATACCTGTCCTCTGGCGAATCCACTCATCGGACGTATCCATCCATTTCGCAAGATCTTCATTGGTTACAAGACGTGCGGGAAGGTATCGGCCCGTTCCCCTTATAACTGACTTTTTCATAAATATTTCACCTCCATAGCGATTCTTTCAAACCGGATACCCTTTCTGTTTTTCGTAAGATAGCATTCCGTAGCACACTTTCTGTTCCCAGCAAAGCAATCTTTCCGGTTGTTCTTGTCAGGCCTGTGTAAACAAGCTCCCTAGTCATAACAGGATAATCTTTTTCAGGCAGAACAAGTACGATATTTTCAAACTCCGAACCCTGGCTTTTATGTACGGTCATGGCATAAGCAGTATCATGATCAGGAAGAACGCCCGGCGCAAGCTTTCTTGCCGGCCCTGAGTCTGCGTGGAAAAATGCGTATAAATTATCTTCATCCTTCCCGCCTGTTATTATTCCTATGTCACCGTTAAAAAGACCGAGGCCGTAGTTGTTTCCCTTAATAAGAACCGGCCTGCCCCTGTACCATCGGCTTGAAGGATTTATAAGCCTCTGTTTTGCCAGAACCGATTCCGAAAGACCGTTTATGGCATCGACTCCGAATGGCCCTTTATTTACGGCACAGAGTATTTTGAATCTGCCGAACGAGTCAAGGGCTGCCTCCGGATCATCTAAAGACAGGTAGTTTTTATAACCTTCAACTATCCTTTTTTCAAGAGAGCAATTGAGTTCATTACGGTTTTTTATCTCTTCCCAGACAATTCTTTCATCCGTATTTTTCCCGATAATATCAAAAAAGGTATCTGCTTCTCCTCTGTTAACAGCCCTGCTTAAACTTCCGATCCCGCTTGATCCGGAAAAACGGTAGTTTTTTTGCAGGACAACGATCGAATCGCTTAAAACAGGTTTGCCGGATAATTTGTACCCGGAAGGATGTTCAATTTGCCCGATCAAAGCCTGATATGATTTTACAGAATATTTCGGTAAATCACCCCTGTTGCAGATATCGCCCAGGACCGATCCGGCTTCAACCGACGCAAGCTGGTCCTTGTCTCCAACAAGGATCAGCCTCGCCCTTACAGGCACGGCTTCCATGAGTTTTGTCAGCACTGCCAGATCAACCATTGACGCTTCATCCACCACTACGACGTCTGCCGGAAGCTGGTTGCCGGAATCATGGTAAAAATCCGATGAACCTGGAATCGTTTTCAGCATCCGGTGGATAGTATACGCATTTTCAGGCACCATGCTTTTTACGGTACTGCTGCAATTGATATTGACCTTGGTGCCGCGGATGGCTTCGCTCAGTCTCGCCGCGGCTTTTCCGGTGGGAGCGCACAGATAAATTTTGAGTTTTCTGGCCTCTTCAACCTCTGTTAGAAGAGCCAGAATTTTAGCTATCGTTGTTGTTTTCCCGGTACCGGGGCCGCCCGAGATAACGCAAAACCTTTTAAATACAGCTTTGACGGCCGCGGCCTTCTGAAGGTTAACTTCTTCTTCCGGAATATCCGGAAACAGCCTTTCCAGGGAATTTTTTAAAAGATCAGTATCAATACCTCCAATATCATCGGCAATACGCAGCATTATCGAATCGGAAAGCCTCTTTTCATAATTCCAGTACCTGTAAAGATACAGCCTGTTTTTCCCGTCGAGCACCAGGGGGCGGTAATCACCTGGTCTGCCCACAGATTTCGTATTGTCCAGTTTTTTAAGCCAGACATCAAGTGGCGGGCATTGGGCAGGTTTCCTGTTCTCCCCCTCTTCATAAATCACCTCTCCTGCAAATGATTCAAGATCAAGGCATACATCCCCGTTTCCTGCCGCATTGCTTACAAGGGCGGCGGCAAGGAAAATATCAGAATCGCTGCTCCCTTCAAGCCTGTTTATGAAGCGTCCGAAATGATGATCAATAAGTGTCAGCATACTCTTGTTATATTAATATTTTATCCATCTGTTATTCATGTAAAACTTATTGTATCGGTTTCCGGTTCCAGGTTTGCAGCTTATGGTTTTTAAACCTCCTCCCCCTGCCCCCGAACCCTCGCCTATTATTTATCAATACCCCGGTATAAGCACCTTACCGAGCCTGTCAATAAAAGAAATATCAGGCAGATCATAGTATATGCCCGAACCGGGAGATTTTGAATCATCAACACCACGGATGAATATGTAAAATATGCCCCCGAAAGAATCTTTATATGTATAACCCGTATTTTTCAACTTCAGATACTGATGAAGGGCAAGCGTATACAAATGGTACTGAAGTATATATGATTCTCTTTCCATTGTTTCATAAAGAGAGTTCCTGCCGTAATATTCCAGGCCGGTTCCCAGGTAATTCGATTTCCAGTCGACAAGAAAGAACTTTCCTTCATGATAAAAGACCATATCCATATAACCCTTCATGAAACCCTTTGCCGGGGCAAAAAGGAGGTTGTCTGTCCAGTCCGGATCACTGCCTGCCTTTATTCCTCTTAAGCCGCCGAAGACTTTTTTAATCGTATGAGGAGTTATCGTTTTCAGCGGAAAGTAAAACTCCATTTCATTGACTCTGTTTTTTCTTTCGATATCCGATAATTTCAGGGTCATTCCTTCTGCATTAAGTAAAACCGCAAGGACTTTCTCTATCATGTCGCAGACAGGCATTTTCCAGATTCCACCGAAACCATATTCCGCCAGTTTACCGGCAACAAGCTTTTCCCGTAAAGCAGCTTCCGGCCCGGAATAATCCATGCTTTCAAACAGATCGTGAAAGAATGTGCCGGGCCTTGCCCCTCTGGGGAAAGAAAAGATATCCGGCTTTTCTGAAAATTCCTGCAAATCTTTTGCATCTTTGTAGGTTTCCACGGCTCCGGCATCAACATCTTTTATATCGTGAGTTGCGGAAGTTCTTGCCGCAATTGACGAATAGCTCGATATCCTGAAAGTGTCATCTATCTTTCCGGTAAAATTCCTGCAAAAAAGCCGTTCCGCGTTCTCTTCCGGAATATCATATTTTATATCATCCGGCGGCGGAAGGACCGAAAGACCTATGGATCCCTTACCCTTTATTACGAGATCATCCAGATCATCAATCAGATCCTCATTCTTTTTGCCGGCCATATTATCTTTCAATGACTTTATGATATCATCATCTCCGGAAGATTTGCGGTTGCGGGCATAATGGAACAGATAGGCCATAGCAGATGTTTCAGCGGAATTGATCCTCCCCCATACAAGATAACATTTTTTTTTGGCTCTCGTTAACGAGACATACAAAAGCCTTATGTTTTCGGAAAGAAGCTCTTTTCCGGCCGACATAACGCTCCTTTCGTCCCTCCCGAGATCCAGGACCGGATTTCTTTCTTTCCCTTCATCATGAAAGAGAATTTCATCTCCTCTCACCGCTGATCCTCCCCAGTTGAAAGGACAAAAAACAACAGGGAATTCAAGACCCTTGCTTTTATGCATCGTAACTATTTTTACCGCTTCGTCATCGCTTTCAAGCCGGAGAAGATGCTCTTCAAGCCTCTCCCCGGAAATATCCCTTTGTTCCGAAAACCATCTTAACAACCCTGTAATCCCGAGGTTTTTTTCGGTCGATGCCCTGTGCAGAATTTCGGACAGGTGGAGCAGGTTTGTTACGCGTCTCTCCCCGTCATGGAACCGTACAAGCCTTTCTTTCACTTTTTCCATTTTCATAAAATGGCGGAACATTTTTATAAATCCATACCTGGTCCAGATATGGCTGCACTCGATAAAAACTGCTTGCAGCCTGTCCCACAACAGAGGGTCCTGACAGGCGGAATCTATATCCCCGCCAGTAACACCGATAATGTCAGTTACAAGGGCAGCCCTGACGCTTTTTACATTTGACGGGTCCGAAACCGCCGCAAGCACTCTTTCCAGCTGGGCTGCCTCGCCTGAATCGAAGACGTTTTCATGGCTGTATATGACCGAAGGAATCTTTCTCTTTAACAGAGACTCCTTTACCGTCCGGGCCTGATCATTTGTCCTTACAAGAATTGCAATATCACCTTCCCGAAAGCCTTTTTTTGCCTCACCGTCCCCTGTGTTTGTGAGGCGTAATACTTCAGATGCAACCGACTCCGAGATTATCTCCTCAGCCTCTTTTATAGGCAGGGATTTGTCATTTGCCGCATATCTTTCTGAGAACATATGCCACAGAGTCAATTCGGCATATGACAAATCCGGGTCGACCCGGGTCTCTTTAAGCCCGGAAATGCCTTTTGTAAAAGAAATCTCATCAAACACAAACGGTTTTTCCGCAAAGGAAAATATGGCATTAACGGCATCAACCAGGCATGGATCGGATCTCCAGTTCTCCGTAAGGGTGTTCTTTGAACCTGTCCTTGCAGCTGCTTTCATATACGAGAATATATCAGCTCCCCTGAAACTGTATATGGCCTGCTTCGGATCTCCGATAATAAAAAGGACACTTGCTTCCGAGTCGAATAGATTTGAAAATATTTCATACTGGACCGGATCGGTATCCTGAAACTCGTCAATAAGTGCCGCCATATATTTCCGCCTTATCCGGAAAGAGAGATCATTGCCGGTGCTGCCGCTTACGAGGGTATCCCTTACTTTTGTCAGAAGATCCTCATAATATTGAATATTTCTGTTTTTTTTGCGCTTTTTCAGTTCCGTGTCTGCATATTTTATGAACTCTCTCTTGAGGTAAAGGATATTTTTTTCAAATTCCGCAGCAATATCCCGGCTCGATTTTAGAACCATGTCGCACATGTCAAAAAGCGGATGCGACGGAGCTTTATGCTTTATTTTTATAGAGTTATTAATTTTTTCAGCGGTAAAATACTCGAACCTGTCAAACAATGGAAAACCGACAGATCTCCCATTCAGGAACCTCTCCATCCCTGAAAATAAGGCTGATATTTTAATATCTCTTCCGGATATCCCGTCACTGGCCGCCTCTGTTTTTCCATATATATTCCCCTTTATAGCAGGGTCATGCATCAATTGCGCAATCTCATCTTTTGATACAGACCATATGCTTCTTACCCTTTGAATAAAGATGCGGTAATCATAAAGAAGTTTTTCAAATGAGGGTTTTTCAATGCAGGGGATTATTTTTTTGCATGATGATACCTGTCTTGAAAGCAGTTTTAAAAAATATTCCGGTCCTTTGAGCTTTTTTGCAGAATAGCTTATAAATTCGGGCGCGGCTTCATACAGACTGATGCGCCAGAAGTCTTCGGCCACCTCCTGCATCAGGTCTGCCTGGTCCGTCACAAGCTCTGTGTCAAAAAGGGTTCCTGTTTCAAAGGAGTATTCGGAAAGAATCCTTGCGCAAAAACCGTGGATTGTAAAAATAGCGGCCTCGTTGAAATCGATAAGGGCTTTATTTATCAGTTCACCCGCAAGAGCATGATCCTCATATTTTTCATAAAGGGAGTAAATAAGGCTGTCATTATTTGTACCGTATTTGAAAGTATCTTTGGCATTTATAAGCTTGTTCCTGATTCTTCCCTTTAATTCTTCTGTCGCGGCCTTTGTGAATGTTACGACAAGGATCTGGTCAACGGTAAGCTTTTTTTCTATTATCAGCCTCAAAAAAAGGCTTTCTATGGCGTATGTTTTGCCGGTCCCGGCTCCGGCTTCGATAAGGGTGGCGCCAAAAAGAGGCGCATTGACAAGATCAAACTTTTTCATAGGCTATGCAATATCACTGTTCTGTTGCAGATTTTTCGCTCGAATTCCTGAACCTTTGAACCGAAGCAGCGAGCTCATTACCAGCCGAAGGTCCGCCGCGGCGGACTTGCGGCGGGGAGCTACAATCCTGGAATCTTCATAAATTCACCGACTATTTTTGAGATGCTTCTTATAAATTAGTTTCCATCCGGAAATGGCTCTTTTGTGCGATCTCTGTGTCAATCTACGGGATTACTTGTGCGGCATACATTGCGTATGCCTCCGCACAATCCCTTGATTTCCTTGAGCTTGCCCAAAATTGCCTATTTCCGAATTGGAAACTTAACTGTGTCCGAGCTTAGTTTCCGTATGGACATAAATTAACATAACAGAAAAGATTATACTTAAAAAGTCTAAAGTACCTGTGATACATATATGGCCATTCGGATTAACAGAAAGGATAAAATATGGGGAAAAGGACTATTTTGATAACAGGCGCTTCATCGGGCATAGGAAAGGCCGCGGCGGAATATCTTTCTGAAAAGGGTTACGGTGTTTACGGGGCAAGCCGCACCAAAGCAACCGGAAACTTTTCTTTCAAAACATTACAAATGGATGTAAACAACGACGATTCGGTTAATGAAGTGATCAGCCGCATTATTAATATCGAAGGCAGGATTGATGTTCTGATAAACTGCGCAGGGTTCGGACTTGCCGGGTCAATTGAAGACACTTCCGTCGATGAAGCAAAAGATCTCTTTGAAACAAATTTTTTCGGTCTCTTCCGTGTCTGCAAAGCCGTTATTCCGGAAATGCGGAAGCGGAAATCAGGGCTCATCATAAACATCGGCTCACTTGCCGGGCTGGTTCCGATACCATTTCAGGCATTTTACAGCTCGAGCAAATATGCCGTTGAATCCTTTACGGAGGCGTTAAGGATTGAACTGCTTCCCTTTGGAATCAGGGTTGTCCTGATAGAACCGGGAGATTTTAAGACCGGATTTACGGCAAACCGTAAAATGACGGCAGAATCAAAAGTAAAGGAAACTTACCTGGAAAAATTTTCAAAAGCCATCTCGATAATGGAACAGGATGAATCAAACGGCCCGCCGCCGGTTAAAATAGCAGAGCTTATAGCGCGCATAATGGATGACCCAGCTCCGCGATTACGATATACTGCCGGCAAACTTTCCCAGATATTGCCTGTAAAACTCCGCAATTTTCTTCCGCACAGGCTCTCGGAATATCTGCTGATGAAATATTACTGGCTGTGATGATTGCCTTTCAGGATGCAGGATATGCCGGAGGTGCAATTCTTCTGCTATGATCTTAATTTTTCAATGGCATTGCCTGCTTCCGGGGCCAGCTTAATAAAAGCGGACAAGGTATCGCAAATATAATCCCCACATACCGCGCAATTTTCAACTTTTTTCGAGATGCAGCACCGGCGGATCTCACACATATTGCAATGCAGGAATTTCCGACCCTCTGATTTGCAGCCGTCACAGTTTATCTGTTCCGGCTTAATTTCCGCCCTGTACAATCCGGACCATTTTTGCGCAGTTTCATCTCTTTTGCTGTCGCTGTTTTGCTGTGTCGCGAGATACGCATCACATTTGGAACAATTTAATCCGCAGTAAGCAATCATTTTCTTATCCTATTTATTCTGACTTACTCCGATCTTCCAAACGCCTTTTTCAAGAAATGCTTCTATGGTTTGGCGATTTGCTTTATTTATCAAATTAGAGTGTGATATTTTATTTTTTTTTGCATATTCTGCGAGTGTCATTATATGCGCGCCTTCCAGATACGCAATTCTCTTATAATAACTGTTTGTAAGCGCTTTGCCGAGTATTTCCTCCATGATTTTGGTCGTGCCATTTTCGTCAAATTCCTTAAACGCTTCGTAATACATATTTCTATCGATGAATTTAATATTCACCGGGACAAAACCTTCCCGTATGAGCAAATAATTATTTATTACTCTTCCTATGCGGCCGTTACCATCAACAAACGGGTGTGTGTGTTCAAAAGTTAGATGCAGCAGCGCAATACGTTTTACAATATTTTCGCGGCTGTTCGCATTATACCCTGCAAGCATTCTCTCCAATCTTTCTTCTACTGCTTTTGGGTCCGGCGCTATGTGGTTTGCAACTCTGACCCACTCACCGTCCTTGCGAAATCTGCCGGCTATGTCATCCCGGATATTCGCTATAAGCATTTTGTGAAGTGACAGAATGACTTCAAGAGTAAGCTCCTGTTCTTTGGCTCTCGTATTGATATATGAAACAACCCGCGCGAGATTTTTTGCTTCAAATATTTCTCTTTCAGTAATATATCTATCTAAATTTATTTGTAAAAGAATTTTCTCTGTCTCTTCAAGAGTAAGAGTGTTGTTCTCGATGGCGTTGGAGTTAAATACTTGCTCAGCAACCTCCGCTTCACTCAATAATTGTAGAAGCGATTGTTTACCGACAGACGCAATATAATATCGCTCTCTTAAGCGATTGATTAAGTTAAAAACATGTAGTATTTTTGCCATAGCTGCAATATGCTATTTTTCACGGTATTGTCAACATAATCGTGAAAATTTATAAAATAACTGCGGTTTTCACGGTTATATGCGCTACAAATCCCCATAAAACGTCTTTTGCAATGCCGGTTTTTTCAATTCATCCGGATCGGCCGGCTTTTGCAGGTAGATGAAAAAGACAGGAAACTCCTCAAACACCCTCCTTTTGCCGGAGAAATTGTTGCAATAACCCTTGAGCCCAAAGCTGCGGTAGGAGAATTCGCCTATCTTCAGGTAAAGGATGTCGCCTCTTTCAGCGCGTTTCTTGACTGGGGTTTTGAAAAAGATCTCCTGGTTCCGTCAAGCCAGCAGCAGGACAGGATGAAGATAGGTAAAAGCTATGTCGTCAAGGTATGCCTGGATGAATTGACCGGCCGGGTTTACGGCACAAACCGGATTACACATAACTGCGACAAAAATCCGAAAGATCTGTCCGAAGGGGAAAAAGTCGACCTCCTGATTTACGGGATCACGAAAATCGGCATCATGGCTGTAAATAATATAGTCGATTGCAAATGTCCAGAGCGGTGAAACGGGATTTGGAGTGATACTCCACCCGCTCTGCGGGCGGAGTATCACTTTTTTGCATATCTACACAACAACCTCCACCGAATGTTCCTGGCCATCATCAAAAAGTGTTATTGCGTTTCCCGGTTTTACGACCCCATCCACCGAAACAGTCGATGCTTCTTTTTCACCTGCCTGTTTCTGAATAACCTTTATGTGATAGATAGTTGCACGAAAGCGGTAGTGGATGGTAAAACCATGCCAATCGGATGGGAGACAGGGCTTGAAAAACAATTTGTCCGCTTCCAGTATGATACCCAGGAGCGATTCCATGATAAGGCGGTACATCCATGCAGCCGACCCGGTGTACCATGTCCATCCGCCCCGGCCCGTGTGTGGTGGCACTGCATAAACGTCAGCCGCGACAACGTAGGGCTCAACTTTGTATTTTTCGATTCCTTCCGCCGATTTCCCATGATTTACCGGGTTGATCATCGCGAGAAGTTCCCACGCGCGGCGGCTGTCGCCTAGTGAGGCAAAGGCCATGGCAGCCCAGATCGCTGCGTGGGTGTATTGTCCGCCATTTTCTCTTACACCGGGAACATAGCCTTTTATATAACCAGGATTCAAATTTGATTTATCAAAAGGCGGATCCAGTAACTGAATCAGGGAGTCGGTCCGGCGAACCAGATATTTATCCACCGCTTCCATTGCCATCCGTGAATGTTCGCGGCCACCCACCCCAGAAAGAACGGACCAGCTTTGTGCTATCGAGTCAATCCGGCATTCCGGGCTTTTTACCGAGCCGAGCGGTGTGCCATCATCGAAGTAAGCCCGTATGTACCATTCACCATCCCAGGCGTGTTGTTCGATATTCCGGCGAAGTTTTTCAACCTCGCCCTCGCATTTTTTACTGAAGTCAAGGTCGCCACGGAGTTGTGCAATAACGGAGAACCGGATGAGCACGTCACACATGAAGAACGCCAACCACACACTCTCCCCTTTACCTTTCTGGCCGATCATATTCATTCCGTCATTCCAGTCACCTGAGCCGATAAGAGGAAGTCCGTGTTCACCGAATCTGAGACCTTTCAGGATAGCCCGCACGCAATGATCGTATAAGCTGGCTGTTTCACCAGACAGGACGGGAAGATCAAAATAGGAATCCTCTTCCGGATTAACCGAACGGCCCTTGATGAAGTTAATCGATTCGTCCAGTACACCAGTGTCGCCGGTACTTTGAACGTAGCGGCACGTTGCCAGCGGGAGCCAGAGAAAGTCATCGGAGCAGCGGGTGCGCACTCCCCTGCCCGTTGGCGGGTGCCACCAATGCTGGACATCTCCTTCGGAAAACTGGCGACCCGCGCAGAGGAGCAGGTGTTCCCGAACAAGATGCTGCTCAGTGTGGGCGAGGCTCATCGTATCCTGTAACTGGTCGCGGAAACCGAAGGCGCCGCCGGACTGGTAATGTCCGCTCCGCCCCCAAAACCGACAGGCAAGCGTCTGATAAAGGAGCCATCCATTTGCAAGAAAATTAACGGATAGGTCGGGTGTTTCAACCTGGACTGCGCCGAGCGTCTTGCTCCAGTAGTGCCAGACCGCTTCAAGCGTCTTTCGTGCCGCGGTGGAGTTGCGGAAGCGACGCGCAAGACCAGCGGCGTCATCTGCATCCTGCCCGGCGCCGAGAGTGAAAACAATCTCCCGCTCTTCTCCGTCATCGAGATCAAAAGCCACATGAATGGCTGCGCATGGATCCAACCCTGCCCCAACCCTGCCTGAAAGGCGTGATCTGATCATTGCGGCGGGATTGGCGAGAGTGCCATTGCGACCGAGGAACTCGGTTCGGTCTGCGCATAATGTCCTGGTGGCATGGTCTACGTTAAAGAAGGCAACCCTTTTGCCAAATTCGGCGTTGTAGGGGTTGTGTGCAAAGAGCGCGCCGCTTTGAGGGTCGACCTCGGTCGTAACGTGCATCGCTGTTTTAGACCGCATTTCCCCAAGCACCCACTCCACATATCCACTCACAGAGAGTCGCCGTGAACGTCCGGACCGGTTGTGAACCTTGAGCACAGTGAACTTCACAGATGCGTCCATTGCCACGTACACCCATACCTCCGAGCTGACACCTCGCTCCGTGTGCTCGAACACGGTATAGCCGAATCCGTGCCGAGTGACATAAGGGGTGGTGCCACTTATGGGATGCGGCATGGGGGACCAGAAATGGCCGCGCTCCTCGTCGCGAAGGTAAAAGGCCTCGCCGCCGGAATCACTTACCGGATCGTTGTGCCAGGGAGTAAGACGGAATTCGTGGGCATTCCCGCTCCACGTGTAGGCAGCTCCGTTTTCCGAGACGACGGTTCCGAAGTGAGGGTTAGCCAGCACATTGACCCACGGCGCCGGTGTCACCTGCCCGCCACCGGTTGAAATGATATACTCACGACCGTCAGGTGTAAATCCACCTGTTCCGTTAAAAAACATCAGGTCCTCACGTGGCATGGACACAACTGTCGACGGAATGGGACGGTGGGTGCGGGTCGGAGCAAGGGCCGGAATTAACGGCTGCACGGGGCCGGGGCAATTTATCTGTTCCGCGAGCGTTCCGCGGCTGTCGCTTATAATAGCGCGGGCCACAGCTTGAAAGAGGACGCGGTCTTCATCAGATATCTGCTCGGCGTGCCTCACAAATATTCCACCTGGCCGATCAGTCAGGTTGACCTCAATGCCGGCAATGAGTCCCATGATCTGGTCTTGCAGAACTTGCCGGTAGCCGGCATGATCTTCATTCCAGATCACCAGGTCGACGGCAAGGCCCTTGAGACGCCAGTATGCGTGGGCCTGAATAAGCTGTCGCGCCAGCATGATATTTGCCTGATCTTCAATCCGAAGCAGCACGATCGGGAGGTCGCCGGAGATGGAGTAGCCCCAGAGGCCGGATTGACCCCGGTGGTTCTTTATAAGGAGGCTAGAACCGGCTCGAAGCGAGGAATTTGCATAGAGAACGGAGGCTGCAAGCCGCCCGTAGAGTAGTGCGTCGGCTTCAGTCGCGTTGATTTGTCGCAGGAGAACCTGGCTATGGGTCCATGCCAGCTCAAAAACGCGGTCAGCAAGATACCTGTCCTGATATTTTCCCACAAGATCCGCACAAACATTGCGGGTTTCGCCGGCACCAGTAACGACATTGACAGTTGCCGATGATTCTGGATTGATGGTTATTTGACACCGGATGGCCACAATCGGATCGAGAACAGACCCTTCACATCCGGAGAGAGGGGATAGACCGCGCATTGCTTCGGGAGAAGTCAACGTGTTACCACGGCCGATAAACCGCAACCTGTCGGTCTCATAGGACATTGAACCCGTGTCCGCACCGTGCGCCGCCATTGCGTGAAACATCCATGACGGCTGCTCATCATCGGAACGGGGTCGACGGGTTGCCATGATCGCACCCTGGCGCCTGATGATCTCAGTTTGAACAAAGAGATTGCTGAAAGCGGGATGAAGCGCATCAGATGCCGGCGATGAAAGGACGACTTCCGCATAACTGGTAATCTCGACGGTTTTCGAAGTCTTCGACCGATTGGTTATGGTGATCCGGCGTAATTCAATATCATCCTCTGGTGAAACAGCGATCTCGGTATGAGTGTCGAAATTCTCATCCCGACGACGGAACTCTGCCCGGCCTTCGGAGAATATTGCTTCGTAACGTTTGGATAGCTTAAGCACCGGCTGGTAAGCCGTTGACCAGAAGATACCGCTTGATATGTCGCGGATATAGCAGAAGGTCCCCCAATTGTCACAGGTGCTGTCCTCACGCCAGCGAGTCACTGCCATGTCTTTCCAGCGACTGTAACCGCCTCCTGCGTTGGTGATCATTACATGATATCTTCCGTTGGAAAGAAGCTGAACTTCCGGTACGGGCGTATCAGGAGTCGTGTAAACACGTACCGGCTTCTCCTCCAAAGGATGCGAAGCCTTACGCGCTTCTGAAAGAGTTGATGAATAAAGAGCCGTGGCTTTCGGCATCCGCTCCTGAAGAAGCAGCAAGGTCGCTTTAAACATGGGATCCGACTCGAATCGTTTCTGCATAGGTCGGTTGAGCAGCAGATAAGCGAGAGAGAGAAGGCTCATACCCTGATGGTGAGCCATGAAGGATCGTATTACAGCGTTTGATTGGCCGCGGGGCAGGTGGGTTGGGGTATAGTCAATGGCGTCATAAAAACCATACTTACCCTGGAAACCACGAGAGGCCATATTCTCAAGATTCCGACAGGCCTCCTCAGGCGCCACCATAAGTGCCAATGCCGAGGCGTAAGGCGCAATGACCAGATCCCCGGCGAGCCCTCGATTGAGACCAAGACCAGGCACACCAAATGCCTTGTACTGGTAGTTGAGATGACTATCGATGATGTTATAGCTCGATTCTGAAATCCCCCATGGTACGCCACGCTTCTTTCCATAGTCAATCTGCCTTGACACAGCCGTCTTGCAGGTCTGGTCGAGGAGCGTCTGCTCATAAGTCGGCATCACGAGAAGAGGCATCAGGTATTCAAACATGGAACCGCTCCAGGAAAGGAGAATCGTTTCTCCGCCTGAAATGGTGAGTAGACGCCCCATTGCAAACCAGCTTTCCTGAGGGATTTGTCCCTGTGCAATTGCAACGAAACTGCTGAGTCTAGCTTCCGAAGAGAGCAAGTCATAGTAACTCCCGTCAATCCGACCTTCGCTGACGTTGTAACCGATAGACAGGAGATGGCGAGTCCTGTCGTACAGAAAAGCATATTCCATGTTATTGGCAAGTTTCCCGGAGTTGTGCGCAAGGTTTTCAAGAAGGGCAATTCTTTCTCTCGCACGGAGGCTTGACTCGATGATGAATCCCCTAAGTTTTTCAAGCTGTTGTTTTTCCTTAGGCGTCACGCACAATCTTTGCCTTTCCCCGATAAGGGGCAGCATGTCATGATCGAGACCGGCCAACTGGCGAAGTGT
>Ga0209287_10000476_pt1 | contig 24046 bp, 8 predicted proteins | sample PPLLak3cmMay2015_2_FD_187255 | JGI IMG/M metagenome (GOLD analysis project Ga0209287, IMG submission 187255) | Freshwater sediment microbial communities from Prairie Pothole Lake near Jamestown, North Dakota, USA - PPLs Lake P8 Core (1) Depth... | ecosystem: Environmental > Aquatic > Freshwater... | reverse complement strand
CACCCTTGGCAGCTGCTGCACCGCCAGGATGCGGAGAGACGACATCGAAGTAGCAAGCCTCCAGGTCGATATGGGCTCTTGCTGGAGACGACTCAGTTATCCCCGGGGTAACTTTTCTGTTATCAATCGCCACCATAAATAAGGTTGATTGGTTCGCTAGGCCCTGCTTTCGCAACGCGGATTGTTGTTAACCCAATCCGTGTAAAGCCACCTTTTACCCTTGCATTCTACAGGAGATTTCTGAACTCCTTGAGGTGACCATTGGGCGCGCTTGATATCTTTTCGAGCGCGTGGCGCCCCACCCAAACTACCCACCTATCGTTGTCCTAGTTTTAGTTAGCAACACGGCAAAAAAAGGGTGGTGTTCCATTGGCGCCTCCACCAGAACTAGCGTCCTGGCTTCGATGGCTACCACCTACGCTTTACAATTCATACCGTATCACAGCGACAGGCTGTAGTAAAGCTCCACGGGGTCTTCGCTCCCTTCTTGAAGGTACTGGACTGTGCGCCAGTAAGTCTATTTCACCGGCTTCCAAGCGGGGACAGTAGCGCTCTCGTTAAGCCACTCATGCAAGCCGCCAATTAAGCGGCAAGGTATTACGCTACCTTAAGAGGGTCATGGTTACCCCCGCCGTTTAGCGGTCCTTCGCCCCCTTGAACAGGGTTTTCAGATACCGCCACTGGGCAGGATTCGGCGACCATACACATCCTTTCGGACTTGCGGTCTCCTACGTTTTTATTAAACAGTCGGAGCGCCCTTGTCACTGAGACCTGCTTTCTACAAAGCAGGCACCCCTTATACCGAAGGTACGGGGCTAATTTGCCGAATTCCCTCGCCTGGATTAAGCCGAAACACCTTAGCCTACTCAGCTAGGGGCACCAGTGTCAGATCTCGGTACGGATCTACAAACTACATCCTCAATAAATTTTCACGGGCACCTGGGATTAACCCAATCCGTCTAAAACGACAGACTATTCGCGCTTTGTTCAGGTTCTCACCATTACGGTACTCCCCTAAACTAATACGCTTGAACAGACAGACAAGTCTGCAAGGTCTACCCTGATGCGTCAAAATTGAGGCAAATGTTTGTAGAGTACAGGAATATTAACCTGTTTCCCATTCGGCAACTTCGGTTAAGGGTTGCCTTAGGACCGACTAACCCTCGACTGATGAACATCGTCGAGGAACCCTAGCCCTTCCGGTGGTAGAGATTCTCACTCTACTATTGCTGCTACTTTATCCAGGATCCTCATTCGAACGCGGTCCACCTGACCTCACGGCCAAACTTCTACCCGCGCACGACGCCCCCCTACTCAATCTTCTTTTAGAAGTGCTTACGTATCGGTGATTAACTTAGCCCCGTCCATTTTCAAGGCATATAACCTCGACCAGTGAGCTGTTACGCTTTCTTTAAAGGATGGCTGCTTCTAAGCCAACCTCCTGGTTGTCTGAGGTTATAAACACTCTTTGTTCTATGACACTTAGTTAATACTTAGGGACCTTAACGCAAGGCTGGGTTGTTTCCCTTTTGGACATCAAGCTTACCCCAGATGCCCTAGCTACCCTGAGTCTACGATGATTGCACATTTGGAGTTTAACAAGATGCCGAGGAATTTCTTCCCCTAAGCATCAAATTGGTGCTCTACCGCACAATCCATCTCGTCAGAGGTCTACCTGCGGGTAGTCTCGGGGGGAACCAGCTATTGCCAGTCTAGATTGGTCTTTTGCCCCTATACGCAGCTCATCCGAACGATTTGCACATCAGAACCGGTTCAGTCCTCCACCCCGTTTTCACGAGGCTTCAACTTAGCCACGCATAGATCGATTGGCTTCGGGTCTCCAGGTAATGACTACAGGCGAGCACACCCTGTCCCTCGTTGCCTGCGGACATTTGCTTTCGCTATGGTTCCGAGCTTTAAGCTCTTAACCTCGCCATTACCAAGAACTCCCTGGCCCGTTTTTCAGAACGGAAAATAAGACACTGCTCCACCAACAGAGTTGGTTTCGCTGCTTTCATGCCTTATAAGTCTGTAACCATTTGATTTCATGCTCTTTGCACCTCCCGTGAGGGGTACTTTGCAACTTTCACTCGCGCTACTACTACGCTATCGGTCTCGAGTTGTATTTAGGGTTGGAAGTTTATGCCTCCCATATTCACGCGCGATATCCAACGCACGCTACTCTGGATACCCAAAAATCTTCCACTGGTTTACCTCTACAGGGCTTTCACCCTCTAAGGCGCCCCGTTCCAGGGGACTTCGAGTTTGCCAGTTAGGAAGTAAATGAGTCCAAACTCCACATCTCCCTATACTCGTCGTATAGGGATTCGGTTTGCCCTGTTGGGTTTTCGATCGCCTTTACTAACCCAATCTCTATTGATTTCTTTTCCTCTGCCTACTAAGATGTTTCAATTCGGCAGGTTCCTTTTCACATAAGTGAATGCCGCCGAAGCGGCAGGATGTCCCATTAGGTGATCTCCGCATCAAAGGCTCCTTGCGCCTACACGGAGTAATCTCGCGGCTTGGCACGACCTTCTTCAGCACTCGAACCGAGCAATCCACCAAATGGCGTAGCACTGGCTCAATTCACGTCCAGGTTGCGTATGCAATCCATTGCACTATTTGCAATGGGACAATCATTGACTGAAATATTGCGAAGATGTCAGTCTCTGTCCTTACCATCTTATTCTTCACGAAACAGATGGCGTGGTTATGTTAGTTATTTATTTGAATGGAAAATCGCGATGGACCGGATGGGATTTGAACCCATGGCCTCCTGCTTGCAAAGCAGGCGATCTTCCGCTGATCTACCGGCCCAACCTATAACAAGTAATTCGTGTCAGTGGGTGAGCCGATAGTGGTTAATATATTTTTTTATCGACGTATGTTTTTAATGTTTTTGATCTACCCGACCATCTTTTTATCGTAGGAGGTGATCCATCCGCAGGTTCCCCTACGGATACCTTGTTACGACTTAGCCCCGCTTACTAAGCCTAAGTTTGAACGTAGCAAGAACTACGTGCTCACTCAGACCCAACTCGCATGGCTTGACGGGCGGTGTGTGCAAGGAGCAGGGGCATATTCACCGCGGGGTGTTGACCCGCGATTACTACAGAATCCAGCTTCATGAGGGTGAGTTTCAACCCTCAATCCGAACTATAACTAGGTTTCGAGGTTACCTTCACCTTTCGGTGTCGGAGCCCATTGTCCTAGCCTTTGTAGCGCGCGTGTAGCCCGGAGGATTCAGGGCATACTGACCTACCGTTGCCCTCGCCTTCCTCTGACTTATCGCCAGCGGTTTCGTTAATGTGCCTGGTAAGCGGACTTACCAGTTGCAATTAACGATAAGGGTCTCGTTCGTTGTCTGACTTAACAGAACGCCCTACGGTACGAACTGACGGCGGCCATGCACCACCTCTCGGAAAATCAGGCAAGGTCATCAGCCTGGCCTTCATATAACCGTCGCCTCCGGTGAGGTTTCCGGCGTTGAATCCAATTAAACCGCACGCTCCTCCTGTTGCGGTGCTCCCCCGCCAATTCCTTTAAGTTTCAGTCTTGCGACCGTACTCCCCAGGCAGCTCGCTTAACAACTTCTCTCCGACACTAATCGGGCTCGGAGCCCGACTAACATCAAGCGAGCAGCGTTTACACCCTGGACTACCGGGGTATCTAATCCCGTTTGCGCCCCAGGGCTTCGTCCCTCACCGTCAAACCCGTTCTAGCTAGACGCCTTCGCCACTGGTCGTCCCCCTAGGATTACAGAATTTCACCTCTACCCCAGGAGTACCTCTAGCTTCTCCCGGTTCCGAGTCTAGCAGTCTACCCAGAATTCGTACGGTTAAGCCGTACAATTTACCTAGGCATTTACTAAACCGGCTACGGACGTTTTAGGCCCAATAATAACGATCACCACTTGGGCTGCAGGTATTACCGCGGCGGCTGGCACCCGTCTTACCCAGCCCTTACTCTCTCTGTTTTTTAGACAGAGAAACAGATGACTCAAGAAGAGCCAACACTTGGGATTCCCTTGTCGTGCTTTCGCACAGTGCAAAGTTTTCGCGCCTGCTGCGCCCCGTAGGGCCTGATATCGTGTCTCAGATATCATCTCTGGGTTATTGCTCTCACAACCCATATCCGTCGTAGGCTAGTCAGGTCTTTACCCTGACTACTACCTGATAGTCCGCGGACTCATCCTTAGGCACCGAAGTTTTTAAGCTAAGTGCATTCCAGCATCCTAGATCTATGGAGTCTTATTCTCAGTTTCCCGAGGTTATCCTCCACCTAAGGGCAGATTGTCCACGTGTTACTGAGCCGTCAGCCGAGGGCCGAACCCTCGCGACTCGCATGGCTTAATCGAATCCCAATAGCGGTGACCTCTGGCAGGATCAACCAGAATCAAACACACTAAAATTTTTTTTTTGGAATTGGTGGGCAGATCAAAAATTACACCAACATACGTCGATCGTCAGATTCAAGAGAGCGCAAGTCACCTCTAAGGGTGTTTTGCTTTTTCTTGAACCTCCACTCCCTTTTTTTTATGTAACCCAGATCTGAAAAGACCCATTCATGGATAGTACGATGACATGCTCTCATGGGTCAGACCGGAAAGGTCTGGGTTGAGATTTAAAAGGTATATGATAGTCATATATAAAGGTTATACATATATTTTACGTAAGAGATGATTTTTTGAAAATAAGTTTAAATTCTTGTTAATGCGTGTATATTATAATATATGCAAACAATTAAAAAAGAAAAGAAAGTTTGGGGGAGAATTTCTATTGAGATTCTTTGAAGTCAAATTCTCTTATTACTGCCCAATGAAGCTTGAATGTACCAGTTGATAGACGCATTTTTATTTCTGCTCGATTTACAATTTTGCTTTCTGTATTGGAACTCCATTCTGTCCAATCGTAATCATTCCATTGACCATCTAAGAATTCTTTTGAAAACATTTGTACATTATCATTGTATAGAGTTACATTCAATTTGTCTAGGTTGTCTCCTGCTTTTGCGTTGATTCTGAATCCGCAACAATCTATTGGATCATCGAGTGTCAGTATGAGCGGGTCCCAAGTCCATCCGCCATGTAATCTACGATATGATGAAAATGATGAGGGATTACCGTCGTGTGCTCTTCGCGGGTAATACCACCAATTTTGAACATGCCAATCTGGTGTGACCCATTCTGAACCTTGACCGGAACCGCCTCCGAACACCGTTGCTCTGATATTGATTGTTTTAGTTACATTGTCAGTCGGATCGCTTTTTCTTTGAATTTTTACTTTTATGCTACCATTTTCAAATTGCTCATTTGAAAAATAAACATTTAGCCCTATAGATTGTAGTGGGTCACCTGGATTAATTGTCCCTTGGGTCTTTGTAAATGAATAATCGATAAGCGCAAGGTTAGGATCTGTTGACATATCGATAAGTTCCCATTCAAGAACTTCCCATCTAAGATTCCAAATCCACAATACACCATCAATTGTTGTATCTTGGTCTTTGGGAACATACAGAAGTGGATTTGTAACTGGGAACAAATCTATAATGCCGTAGTTAATACTAAATCCAACATCTATTGATTCCGTTGGATCATTTATTTTTTTAATAGATATTGTATTATTTTCTGATCCGTATTCTTGGGGAACATCTGGTGGTACAAACGAGAAGTTAACTCTCTGGCTACTATTCGGTCCTAATACGCCATTTGTTGGGGCGAAAACCCAATCCGTACCCCATTCCATATCTTCGTAGCCTGTGAGATCCCATTCAATCGTATATCCTGGTGAATATATCTCCTTAGCAATATTCTCGACATAGAAATAGCCTGTAAGCTCATTTTCTTCGTTTAATTGTTCTGCTATATCTTCAAATTGCCAATCAAATCTTCCTTGAGATACATCAAAATATTTTTCAACTATGGCAATTGTCGTAGTATCTGATGTTGTATCTTGATTATTTCCATGATCAATAACTGTGACTGATGGCGTATAGGTATCCGGTTCTGTATACATCAGATCATCTGTCTCAACTACTATTGCTTCATCTGAACCACCAACATTTATAGTTACAGGTTCTGAGCCATTATCGAAATTAAATACAAAGCTGTATGGACCTACGTTTTCTGGACCAGGGTTATACCAAGCAATTAGTGATATGTTTGTTCCTGGTAAATCCTCATAATATCCGACATACATTCCAGTACCGCCTGCTGGTTTGCTAAGAAGTGTTACAGCTCCGTTTACTATTGGTGCCGGGCGAGTATCCAAAATTGGGATTCTAATCCAACCTTGTAAAATAAAAGACCAATGCCAGCGATATATGTTTCCAAATATGTTTTGGAAGAATTCTTGTATGTTTATGTTATTTATAATTAAATTTGTATTTTCCATTCCGTCTTCATAGATTGGCTGGCCTTGTTGATCCATTATAAGTATCTCACCAGATTCTTCGATAACCACGCTACCTTCCAAGAGAAGATTTTCATTAGCTCCGTATATTTGGAATGTTTGAGTATTTTCATTTAATACTAAAATCGCTTCGCTAGTCTCTACTATATATTCTTCAGAACTTGATTCTTCTCCGAATGAATAATCAACTTCTCCTGTGCCCTCAAATGCCCATTTTCTTCCCCAGTAAGGTAAAAGGTAAGGCATTGTGACATATCTATCACAATTCCATGTAGCTTCAAAAGATCCGTAAAAATCTCCTGTTAATAAACTACCAGTTGCTTCAATGTCGATATGTAGCTCACCGGAACCATTGATTACTAAGAATCCATTGAGTATTTCTAGATCATGATTTCCTTTTAAATCTAATTCGAAATCGATATCTCGCTCGTTAGCTCCTTGTAATAAAGTAGATAATGAGTTAACATTTATCGTAGCTTCTATTTGTCCAGTAAATTCTAACCACGTAAGATTTTGTAATAAAATTGGATCGTATCTTTTAATTTTTATTAAAGAATCAGAGTATCCTACTACTGCTATATGCAAATTGTCGATAACAAGTTCTTCAGGCATATTCAAATTTAATGCAAAATTACCTGGTTCTAAAATGACTTGCAAAGGTCTATCTCTAAATGCCAGCATGATTGGTAATTTGAATAATATCTTACTATAGTCGTTAACTTTGCCTGCAAGATAAATATAATCTCCTGCAAATGCTAAGGATAACGGGTTAATATTTCCTTCAAATTCGACATCAACAAGTAGAACGAGGTTATATACTAAAATCTGATCGAACGTCCACAATCCTTCGATGCCAATTAAGAAGTATCCTTTATTATCGAGTCCAATTGAAATATCTGGGCCTCCATCCAATCCATAGAGATTTACGTAACCCACCATGGTAAATTCCCCTGCTTTAAAACCCTCAGGAGCATGAATGTCAACCATTAATGGGACATCGCCGTTCAAATCAAAATCAACAGATATAGTTGTTTTTCCAATAATTTCAAGATCATATATTCTAATCTCTATGTAAGTAGTACTAAGATATCCCCAAAGTGTGTTAACTGTAATTTTTGCATCACCAGTTAAGTCGGCATGCAACATTATTCCTTGAGTAAGATCTATATTCATCTCTACGTTAGAGCCCATGAAACTAACATCAGCATCCTCCAAAATAAGGAAAAGAATCATATCGTTAATAGCCACATCGAGAGAAGCGTTCTGAATAACCATATTTGTATTATATGCAGAACCACTAATCAAGCTTAGATTTTTGTCGATTACTACTTTTCCTCCGCCGCCACCTGTTATTTCAAAATTGTCTACATCAACGGTCATATAAATTAATCTAGAATCTGAGTTAACTACTAAGTAGAAGTCGTTCAAAGTTACATCACTGGATGTATCAATAATTATTCCATCGCTTATGTTGATTTTCACGCCACTGACTATATCTAAAACATCGAATTCAACTAGAGCATTGAAATCTAATGATGTAAGTGTTGCATTGAACATGAAGTCTTCAATTAAGATTCCGCTCCCATCTTGAGATTCTTTAGACCCTTTTTTATCACCTTGAGTTTTAGTGTCGTCACCAACACCAATACCTGCTTCGATGTAATCTTTTGTTATGTGAATATCTGCGTTACCATTTATTGAAATAACACCTACTTCCAAAGCTATATTTGTTGATTTAACCTTGTTTACATATGCAAAGTTTAGATCAGCTATTTCAATATTTACATCGCCTGTGAAATCTACGCTTAAATTTTCCAAACCAGTTTCATTGAACTCAAATTTCATAGACCCGCTTAGATTAGCAGACATATCCACGTCAATTGTTCCATAGAGAGACATATTGACTTTTTCTTTTATGCTAACGTAAACATGACCATTGTCAAGTGAAAGACCAGCTTCTTCAACGATTAAAACTATCTCACTTTTCTCAATTGATGCGTTTATACCGAAACTAACCATGAAGTTTTCAATTGAAATGTTCACCAGTTCCGCATATGTTGTGCGGTTCTCAAGATAAAGCTCAAATAATTCTAGGCTTAAAACAGCAGAACCTAAAACATCTATATGCGCATTACCTGAGATGTTGGAGATATTAATAACAAAGCTATCACTACCAGATGCTAGACTCATCTCAGCAGCTAAATAACCTCTATAATTGTTTATGTTTCTTATCTGTGCATGAATATCCAAATCTGCTCTGCCGTTACCACCGATTGTTATACGTATCCAATCAGGACCAAAGTCTATTTTTAAGTCAGAATTGAGTGTGAAGCAAGCATCAAAGTCTCCGGTTACATCAAATGGACCGTAGAATGAATCATTGAAGCTTAGTATCAAGCCATTCATTGTTATGTTATGTACTTCTATGCAACAAGTAATATTCAATTCTTCTTGGTAGTAGGAAATTCCAGCATGCCCTTCGGGCTTTATAGTTACACTTTCTGCATTAACAGCAGCTGTAGTTTTTGAAGAAATAACTTTGAATTCAAATTCTGTTATAACTAGATTTGTTAACCCATCATATGATACGCTAAAGTTAAACAAATCAATGAATTCAGCTGTTAACTCACCATGTTGTGATAACTCAAGGTTTCCACTTACTGAGAAAACACCTAGGACGGTATTAACAGATAATTCATCTATATGACATTCAATTGAATCGCTAGATAACGTTATTTTTTTATCTTTAATGTATATGGTGCCTTTTCCGCTAGCACTGATTCTCTTCGCACCAACGGATATAATGTCGCCAACTTCTAAAACTAGATCTGTGACATTGAAATCGAAATAATCTTCTTCAGCACCTAATGTTACGCCACCCAGTTCTTCTATTAAAATATCAGCAGATGCTTTTCCTTTTGCACCAAATATTATGTTCTTAATACCAAGAACATTATCTGCACTTACGTTAATCGATGCGTCGAGTTCCAGAGCTAATTTATCTTTTGATAATTCGAGATATCCGTTGCCGTTGAAGTTAAGTGCTAAGTTTTCCAATAACATTGTTTTTGCTGAGGCGTTAGTTGTAAAGATCGAAGTGTTTATTATTGCCAAATTGCCTTCTCCGCTAAGAGAAACAGCTTTATTGCCTAGTGTTAATGATCCGCTCCCGTCAGCATTAAACGATGTAATTGTTAAACCTGTTTTATTACCCGAAGTTGCAATGTTTTCCAATACTAGATTAGTAACGTCTATTGAGGCACTTGATATAGATGCTTTTAAAACATCGGCGAATCTAACAAAAACTTGTAAATAATGAATATATGTGTCAATAGTAGAAGTTGTATGATCGTAGCTACGCGCAAATATGTAGTATTTTCCTCCACCTAACTTTGATATATTCCATTCATATGACCATTGTGTTGTTCCATCTACTTCAATCCAGTCTTTTTGGTTGAAACTTATTTCAACTTTTGTAATTCCATCGTCATAATCATATGCAGTACCACTGATCGTAACAGCATCATTTAGTAAAACATCTAGCTTGGAAGGAGTAAGTATTTTAACAGTTGGATACCAGTTGACACCAGGATTATCAACAACTACGGTCCTAGAAGAACTAGAGGTATATCCTCTACTATCTAAACATTCTACAGTTATGAGATGGTTCCCATTTAGTAAATTAGTTGTATCCCACTCATAAGACCATGAAATTGTTCCAATAGCAGTAGTCCAATTACCATCATCTATCATTATTTTAACTGATTTTATTTCTTTATCAAGTAATGTACTTGCAGTACCGTTAATAGTTACTTTTCCAGAAACAACATCTTCTTGCTCAGGGCAAGTAATTGAAACACTAGGGAGTTCTATGTCTTGTAAACCAACAGAACAATTCTCCAATACAACATCAAGATCTGTTACTTCAAAATCTATATTATTTGCAGATGGATTAGTAATTGGCTTTAAAACAAGATTACCAACATTGGCACCAGCTTTCAGGTCAAATGAAAGTAAAGATGCAACCAATTTGAATGCTTTCGGTTTTATCATATTTAAAAGTGTAGAGCTGGGTAGATAAACGTATAAATCAGATAATGTCGCAGAGCCTTTTGCATCGATTTCTAGATAAAGACCTTTTCCTCTAATTGCACCCAAAAGAGCTCCTGCCGTAGTAAGACGATTCGTATTCCAACCTAGGCGGAAATTTACACCTGTTGTTGGCACAAAACCAAGTGATATAGCGCCATCAACAGCAGCATTTACTGGCCCAGTACCAGAACCATGGGTATTAAGTTCTATATGTCCTTTTTCTGTAAGCTGCCAAGACAAAGTTACTTTCTTTGGAATGTTTTCAATCTTAACAAAACCAGTATCCTCGCTTGTTGTGTGTTTTATTGTAACTGAGACATTGGAAGATGAAACAACTTTTCGACTAAGTTCTAGTGTCTCCCCTCTGCCAATAAGTCCTTCCTTACTCATACTGAAAGACATTTCGTTTCTAATAGCGGGACTATGGTTAACCTGTATGCTTATCTCAGATTTCACTGAGTTATTTTCTATATCCGCAAGAGAGAGCAAAAGATTAAGCGGTGCTTTTCCAATCATAGCGCCTGGATTTATGCTTATGCGGTGTGTGACTTGCTTGCGTGGATACAAAAGATGTGGTATGTATTTATGTGAAACAACACAAGATTTTGGTAAATCCTCAACCCTTGGTGACTCATAACCAATTCTTATACGTTCTAGCGAAGGAATTTTTGCAGATATCCTATCAGGCGTATATTCTAAGTAAATCTCAAACGAGCTATCCTTTAAGGAATCCATACCAGCTAGACGTCTGACCCATAGAGATGTTTTTAAGCAAACCGCTGGCGGACGAAGATCAATACCTGGTCTGCGGATTATCCATACACGTATATCTTTGGTACCATCGTCATCAACATCTATAGCTGTTGGTAAAAATTGCCTCATTCTAGTGGTTTTCACAACGTCTTTGTATTTTGTTACTAATGATGGAGAAAAAATACCCTTTCTAAGAGCCGATAATTCACTAATAGCACTATTAGTTAGAGATTTTCCAAGGCTCTCACCTTTAACTTCTTGACTTGTTTCTTCGATCTTATCTACAATTTTATCGACTATCTCTACAATTTTATCCTTAATTTTTTCTCCAGGTTTCTCAGCAAATACTGCTGACGAAAAAACAGTAGAAACCATTAGTAATACCATTAGAATGCTAATGATTTTCGCTGGAGAGCGCTTGTTTATTATATGGCTTAATCTCATGTTTGAATTCGTATTTTCCCCCATTTATTATCCCTTCATATACTTTTATTGAGGATGGTATATATATTTACATTTAATACTTATATTTAGTAGTATATATAATTTGCTATATAAAAGTTATCTGATTAACAAAAATAAGATATAAACTAATTATATAAACGGTTTTTAAATAAAACGGAATTAAGCTGTATTTCACTAGATCCGAAGACCATCGGGATCGTATTAACATTAAAGAGTCTATTGCTAACGGTAACATTAAGCGACTGAGACCATCCGCTTGTAGCACCAAGAGAATCCTTCGCCATCACCTTCACTTGATAAACACCAGATCCAGCCCAACTGTAACTTCCCTCCACACCGATACCTGATGTCCATGGACCATCCCAATCACTTTGATTTCCATCACCCCAATCCCACTTATAATACACATCATCACCATCAGGATCAGTAGTAACTGTAGTATAAGTATAACTGTTACCAGCAAGGACACGGTTAAATATTATGCCACCGCCTGCCGGCCCATCTGGTTTCTGTGGCGCATTAGGCGACAAATTGCTGTAAATTCTAGCGCTAACTGAAAACATATTAATCGCAAAAAATCCCAATATCATTAAAAGAACGGCTGATTTTTTTATTTTACTTATTTTCATATTATCTTCCTCTACTCTTCATGGTATAATTGGCCATCTACCAAGAGAATACCAATAGTTACCATCATACATATCCAAGTCAACTCTACCGGTTTGAATCTCACCATCAATTTGAATGGAGAGGGGCTTAATTATAAACACACCAGTGTTTGGGTTGTACCACAGTGGATCCCATTGTATACACCACAGGTCGGCATCAAAATAATGATCTGGGAACCTCAAACGCATACCCCAGCCCAACAGACGATTTCGATTGTAAGAGATTTTTAAATTATGGAAAGAAATAGGATCATTCTCTGGACCGCTATCAAGGAAAACCATGCCATCTGCATCAAGATCAATGTTCCAAGCGGCATGTATATACCCGGAGGTTATGTAGCCAGTTCCTGAGTTTAAACGCTCTATCTTGAATGTTGCACCATTATCAAAACCTAGCTCAAAATAGTTAATATTTAGATTGTTTTTTATTTCAATTAAAACATGTGTATCGGAGTCACTTATAGCAACCCAGTTTTCAAACTGTATGTCACCTGTTCCATCGAAATAAAAGCTATCAATTATATCGAATGAACCAGATGGCATAGTTATATCGTTGACATCTAAGACCCCATCTATTTTTTCAACATTGAAACCTATATAATAAGAGGAATCATCACGCACAGGTAAAGTTGAAATTGAGAACTCACCATAGAAAGTGATTGAACCGATTTGTATTGTTTTATCAATGTTAGTCAACTCAAAGTTTGTTAACTCAAATGATTCAGCTGAACCACTTAAATTAAACAATGGCTCATTTTTTGAGCTAATGTTAAAATATGCTGGTCCTGAAACATCGAGGTTTTGCCATGCTGATGATAGCGTGGTCTCGCTGTCGTTAACCTTTGATAAATAGAAATCATTGATTAACATCTGGCCGTCATGTAAATATGTTTTTAGTGACGAGTTTTCTAAAGTGATAGATGCATTTTCATATGTCAACAAGGAGAGAATCTCAAGTGAAACAATGAACTTATCCAAACCATTGTTATCATTGTATTCTACTTTGAGCAAAAACTCTTCAATGTTTAGATTACCGTTGAATTCAAATTTTATAACATCTGGTATGCTGCCCGTGAGTCGCTCCCACCAGATATCAACAACGCAGTTTTCTGCTGAAAGATTGCCTTTTATCGTAACAGTACTGTTATCTGATAGTGGAATAACTCGATCGATTGACATGTCTCCGTCTATCTCTATTTTTAGGTGACCTGGTGTAACAGTCAGAGAGCCATTGTATTGGTACAACGGATGCCATATGCCATTTACTAAAACCCATATATTGCCCCCGCCTTGTAAGTGTATATATCCAGATATGTTGAAATCATAGATGTTAACATTTTCTGGGTACAGGAAAAGGTTTGGCGTGTTTATGATAAATCTATCAGATTTTATTGTTACGTTATCGATACGGAACCCTGCGCTATCAGATATTGTGGAGCTGCCAATGTGTTGTGCTGGAACTAAAAATGTTAGGTTCAGTTTTGTGCTAGTGTTGTGTGTATCAATTAATATGTACTCTTTTTCGTACTCCATGTTGCTCACCTCAAAGAAAAGGTAACTAGCAGGTTCATCGAGATATATGTTTAAATGAAAATCTGATGTTGCCAGAGGTGGTACAACATCTACACCTAGATTGTCTATTGCGCTGCCGTTTGTGATCTCAACTGATATTATATCAAAAAGTCTGACCTTGGTTTCAAAAACACCGCCTTTTAGTTTACCCGAGTAGATTCTTGTAGGAATCGGTAAAACAACACCGCCGAGCACTAAATTAAAAGAGAAATGATCAAGCAATATAATTGTGGTAGGACTGTTGTTGAAACGCAGGTTAGCAAAAGCAATAATCATATCGGTTCTGTTTATGGCTGAATCAAAGTTTATTTTCGAGTAACCATCATTGATGCTAAGATTTTTCATTTTAATGGTACTGTAGTTAGATAGGTGTTCTATGAAAAACTCACTAAGAATAAAAGAACTATCATTAGCACTTATGCTCATTGTTATGTTATTCCATTCCAGTAATTCACCAGCATAGTATGGATTAACATAGCTTTCATTAGTAATATTGAGTAGAGAAACAATTGTTCTGCCGGTGGATGACATTGAGATGTTTATTGAACCTAGGTCAAGCCATTGCCAGCTCGTATTAAAACTATGCAGACTCGTGTTGAAACAATCAACATGTAAATAGACATCGGCATCCTCTGTTGTAACAACAAAAGTGTTTCTGGTTGCATTAGCACGAGTGATATTCACTTGTAAAAGGCCGTTGAGTTGTGCTGTGAGGTTTTCAATTTCTAGCGACTGGTTGCCATCAACTGTTTTTCTGATGTCTAAATCATTTATTGTTAAAAACCCGCCGTTTCTTATATCAACCTCAAAGCTTGTAACATTATAGTTATCCCAGGAAGCAGCTATTAACGCTGATGTATCACCTGTCTCAATCATTGCATCAATTGATATGTTTAGTTGCACGTCTGATTGATTGGATTTTGAACAATTAAAAGATGTATTTAGATATAGAGAGCCGCTGCCTTGGAATTCTAACTCAAAAGCGCCTGTTTGTTTCGACATGTTCTCAATTTTTAGACTGCCAGATAATGTTGGTATTGAGACGTCAATTATTTCACCAAACCACATACGAAAATCCGACAAGCTAACCAGTGCGCCACCATCCAGTGTGAATCTTCTCTCATCATCTATTGTGTTCCATGAAATATTAAACCTATCACCTATGGAATTCAAACGGATTTTACCTATGATGCCACCATATGTACCATTCCAGTTCAGAGACATATCAACATCGATGTTTAGGCTGCCACCAATTGAGATATAACCACTGGAAAAGTCGCTACTGAAATAGTAGTCAATGTTGATTTCCCCGCCAAACTCAAAATAGAATGTGTCATTCTCAGCAACATAAACATATGATGCATTGTACCACTGACCATTATAGCCTAAAACAAGACCATAGATTTCTATGCCACCTGTAATACTAAATGAACAGTTACAGATGATGTTGCTACCATTGTTTTTCGCGTACAAATTGATGTTGATACCACCAATGTTTTTCCTTAGCATATGAGCGATTTGTAGAGTAAAATTACCCTTGCCAACTACGTAGCTTTTAACATCAAGGTTGTATAAATCGAAGTACCTACCAGATATAGAAAAATTGATTTTTTCATCGCGCAAATCATCATAATAAATATCTAACGGGTTTTCTTTGATATGTTTGAGCAAGCATGCACCTTCAAATGTGTTACCATTTTCACCACATATTGACATTGAAAGGTTCAAGTCTGTTTTGCTTTGCTCAATTTTTAGATGATGGTTTGATAGATTCCAAGACATAGTCATATTAGCATCGTTTTCAATTAGAACATCAACGTTTACATCTGCGTTAAAACCGGTTTTTAGTATATCCTGGATGTTTGTGTTGAGGTGCGCTGAGCAACCATTTGTGTCACTAAATAAATGCAATTTTCCTTCTTCTAAACCATATTTTTGCGACAAAGACCAATTTAGTTTGGCAAAAGTTGGTAGGTCGTTGAAATATAGTCTCCAGCCAGGATCTGTTAGATCATCACAGAAACCTATTTCGCTTATTGTTTTATCAAATGTGTCTAGTTCCATCCAGCCCTCGCACTCAGGTAAGAACGATAAAGTTATCTGCTCCGACAGGTTTTTGACGTAGAAATAAAAGTCTTTGCTGTTTTCTCTAAACAATGTTACATTAACCGGGTTCGTACTAATCTGTTTGTACTCAACTTTACTTGTTTTTCTGAACAACTTGGTGAGAGCTATGTTAAATGTGAAACTAGATAATTTATCTATCAAAAAACCTACGCTATCGTTGTCATTGTTTTCATCTTTTGTGTAATACAGTTTAACTTTTGATTCATGTGAAGCATCGAGTTTGATTGTAATGTCTTTACTTTTTTTCATTCTGTCAATTGAGAAATCTGCTTTCACGGCTGGGTCGTAGTTGATTTTGAAAACATTCTGCGAAAAAACAGTGTCACCCTCAGTGTCAGCGATTGATACAAGAAGATTCAATTTGTTTTTACCAGCTATTGAACCGGGGTTTACAGAAAACCTATGTGTTGGCATACGTCTTGGGTATACGAGATGAGGAACATACGTATGGGTTATTGTACAACTATCTGGTATCTCCTCGCCATCCGGCGACTGGTACCCCATTCTTATGCGATCTATAGTTCCACCAGATATTTTGGATAAAAGCCGGGGGAGGTATTCTAGATATATCTCAAAAGAGGTGTTTTTTATGTTGTCCATACCAGGCAGACGTTTCACAAGCAGAGATGTTTTGATAGAAAAGGCCAGTGGATGAAAATCAATGCTTAGGCGGCGGAAAACTGAAACGCGAACGTCTTTATCACCATCACCATCGACATCTATAATGGTGGGTAGTAATAGTTTTAATTTGGTTGTTTTCTCAGTGTTGTTATATTTAGTGACAACATGCAATGGTATTATCTCTATTCTTTTTAAAGAAAAATTTTTTAGAAATGTTTGTAAGTTAATCCTTTGACTGCTGGATTCAGCTGTTTTAATTTTTTCTATAATCATGTCTTTTATTTTCGACTTAGTTATGCCATAGGCTAAAATCGGTGATGAGAATGTGGTTGCAGTCAATATAAAAACTAGGAGAACACAAATGATTTTGACTAATACTCTATTATTGTAACGGTATTCCCCCATTTTTTACTACTCCTCTCTTGTTAACTGAGCTACAGAGGTGTTTTTATCATATCTATGACACTATATATAATTTATTATATGTAAGACAAAATTTAATACCGTTTATGGAAAAGTTGTCGCTGTCACCCAACAATCCTGAAATATACGGGTCGTTGGGTGTTGCCACATATCCTCCATTCGTATGCAGCAGATGGCTAAGATATGCAACAAATTCGCGACATGTATACGATACCAAGGTTGTCCTCTTTTTCATCTCTTGACGTCACGTCTGAACGATCAAAGAGGGACCCAAATTGGCATAGATTTTTGTTGCCTTGAATTTGCTGTTCCAGTCACTTCATCATGGAACTCTTCGAATCAAGGCAAATAAAAATCATGAAAAGTGTTGTTAATTAATGTTTTGGTAGATTGTTTTTATCTATATTTGTTAATTTCTTTTTGGAGAGAAAATGCTTTTTCTCTAGATTTTTCTGCAAAATCTTCTTTATCCCCTGCAAAGATTATCTCGCGAGATGAATTAATGAGTGCCATTTCGTGCTTGCTGTTTGTTCCGTACTTAACCGTTTTTTCAACATCCCCGCCTTGTTTGCCAATGCCTGGTATTAGTAGTGGTATATTGTCACCGAGTATACTGCGTATGGTCTTTAGTTCATCTGGATAAGTGGCACCAACAACCGCACCGCAACATCCGATTTTATCCCAATCTTTTATCTTCTCAGCAACAATTTTATACAACGGTTTTCCTTGGGTTTTAAGGTCCTGGAAATCAACAGCAGACGGGTTAGAGGTTCTACATAAAATAAAGCTGCATTTATCCTTATATTCCAAAAACGGTGCAACACCGTCCTTTCCAAGATATGGGTTGACTGTCACCGCATCTGCATTAAATTTCTCAAATAAAGACTGAGCATATTTCTTAGCTGTGTTGCCTATGTCGTTCCTTTTTCCATCAAGTATAACAACAACGTTTCTGGGAATATGTTTTATTGTTTTATCAAGAAGTTCAAATCCTTTCGAGCCTAGAACTTCATAGAAAGCCATATTGAGTTTATACGCACAAACGATGTCTTTAGTTGCATCAATTATAGATTTGTTGAAATCAAAGAAGGGATCCTTACTTGTATTAAATAAAAACGTAGGTGTTTTTTCTTCGTCAATGTCAAGACCAACACAAACTAGGCTATCATTTTCATGAACAATATTTGAGAGTTTTTCTCGGAAGTCCATAAGACCCTCAAACCCGTTAATAGTATATCGGATATAAAAGATGCTGTCACCCAGTTAGTTATATATGAGAAAAACAGAATACAGCAACTTAGATGAAAATAATCTACGGGGTATGTTCCTGGGGCCTTGGTCATGCAACAAGATCCTTGCCAGTTATACGTAAGTTGATCGACGAGGATAACGATTTAACAATTATTTCCAGTGGTAGATCTCTCGAATTGCTTAAAAATGAATTGGGAGAAAACATAGAATACATTGACATACCAGATTATCCGATGTTGTTATCAAAAAACGCACGGCAGTTCATGGCAAAGAGTGTGATCTACTGGCCTAATTTTATTGGTGGGATGAGAAAAGGTCTGAAGCAACTCACTAAGATGCTAGAGACGAGAAAATGTGATCGTATCATTTCTGATGCACGTTACGAAATATATAGCAGGAAAATCCCATCGTTTTTCATCTCTCATCAAATAAGAATAATGAACCCGCTTCGCATAAAGATGTTTGAGTCTGGCAGCGAAATCTTCAATTTATTCTTCTTTAGAAGATACTGTGGCGTTATCGTACCTGATTACAAGGATGATAATCTCTCAGGCGATTTGTCGCATAATCTTAAAAGAATAGATGAGAACAAAATTCACTATGTTGGTGTTCTCTCCGATTTCAAAAAAATGAATGCAAAAAAGGATATTGACTACCTAATTTCTATTTCAGGACCTGAACCGCAGAGAGGCATATTAGAAAAAAAATTGCTATCTCAAATAAATCAGCTTGAAGGAAAAATTGTAGTAACGTTGGGAAAAACAGAAAAGAAAAACACCGACGCTCAGGAAAATGTAGAGATATATTCATTTTTAACAAAAGAAAAACGGGAGGAATTATTGAACCGAGCAAAACTTGTAATCTCTCGCAGTGGTTATTCAACAATATTAGATTTAGCAGTAATAGGTACGAAAGCACTAATGACACCTACACCGGGGCAGATAGAACAAGAATATTTGGCTGAATATCATAACAAAAATGGTACTTTTTATTCTGTTAATCAGGAAAAAATAGATTTGAAAAAAGATGTTGATATCGCAAAAAAGAAAACGGGGATAACAAGAAAATGTGATGTTAAAAAATCTGTCGAGAACATAATTAGGATAATTAACTCTGTCGATAAAAGCCCTTTTCAATAGTTTTTCCTTTTGGAATCGGTTTTATTAAGGTAAACGATATATAAGATTATCATATACCGTGAGGAGATGGCCAGAAGGCTTGTAACAAAAATTAGAGCGGTTGCAAAAAGTTGGTTTTTTTGGTTAATACTAATTCTAGCTATCGCAATATTTATTCGTTCTATACCTGCTTGGACTAATGCAGCTTGGGGTGGCGATTTTGGTATTTACTATGGGCTCTCAAAATCGTTCGTAGAAACAAAAGAATTATTTAACCCATATGTTGGCTGGGGTGGATCATACCAGTATTTCCCTGTGTTGTATGCAGTCACTGGTATAGCTCATTGGGTAACAGGCTTGGATGTTATAACGATTCTACCGAAAATTGCACCAATCTTTGGTGGTCTTTCAATATTTATCTTCTATTTTATAGTATATCACCTTGTTGGTGATAGAAAGAAAGCACTTCTTGCAAGTCTCTTTCTTTCAGTTTTGCCATTCCATGTTTACCAGACCAGTCATGCTGCACCACTCACAATGGGCCATTTTTTCATGATGCTGTCACTGTATCTTTTCCTTAAATTTAGACAAAGAACATGGTTCATATTACCACTCTTCATCTCGACAGCTCTATTGATTATGTCTCATCATCTCACCACATATTTCTACATCCTCTCAATTGCATCAATTATATTCTTTGAAAATATTAGTGTTGAACATTGGACTAGTTCGATAAAGAAAGATGTTACATACGTACTTGCAACTAGTATTCTCATTTTTTCTTATTGGATCATAATCGCTAATCCTGTATACAGAGATTTTATGTCAGGTGGGCTTAGGATAGGAGGTTTTTACATAGGATCCATCTTCGTGATAGCCCTATTTTATCTGAGTTTCTTTGCGATGTTTGGGCTAATTTTGTTTAAAAGAAAAATGGGATTTTCCTATGTTAAAAAATTACCTACAGCAAAAAAATCTTTTTTTGTATTTTTAGTTACTACAATTGGTTTATTTTTATTAGCTTGTTTTTTTATTGTAGAAAAAATTCCGTGGACTAATTTCAGTCTTACGCCACTGTCTGTACTATATTCAATTCCCTTGATTTTCGTATGCGGTTTTGCAGCCGCCGGATTTGGACATATACGCTTTATCCAAAATGGTAATTTTATTAGAGGATGGTTTTTTGGAATCTTCATATCATTCATATACGCATTGATAACAAATGGTTTACTATTCCCGGATAGACATCTTGAATACCTTATGGTGCCGATTAGCATTTTTGCTGTTTATGGCATTCAAACAATTTGTATTATAGCATCAGAAAAAATTTCTATTTCAAAAGAAAAAATTCAACAAATAAAACCTTCTGTTTACTTTTTTAAGAAACCTGGTTTACTAAAAAAATCCCAGTTTCTCTATGTAGCTGTTGCACTGGTACTTATAGCAGCTGTTGGCTCATCAGTATATCCTTCCAACCGAGCATTGAATATCCAGGACGAGTCAATTACAAATGAAAATGTCGCGGTTATGACTTGGTTAGAACAAAACGTTGAAAAGAATGGTAGTTTGATTGCATCTGATCATCGTCTCTCACGACTTGCGGAGGCGTCTGGTTTTAATACAACAGTAAACGAGGCGCGTAACATTTGGGTTGCGGAGAACTTCACAGATTATTCAAGCGAATTATACGGGTTTGGTAAAAATTACAGCAAAATTTCTCTAGTGGTAATCGATGATATCATGAAGAAAGATGTTGTATGGGTTGGACTCTGGGATATCGTTTATATGACAAACGAATCTTATGAAAAATTTTCTCATGAGCCATTCGAACTGTTATATAGAAATGCTACTGTTAATGAGGACATGGAAGAAGTCCATTGGACAGAGGTTTATTCTGTGAATTGGACTTATATAGAAAAGTATCTTGTGGCTTCTTAGATAAACTATTTTTTGTATTGTTCTAAGAGTTGCTTGTAAACTTTTTCGTATTCTGAGCCTACGTTTTTCATTGAATGTTTTTTGCTAAGTAGTAAACTGTTTTTACTCATAGTTTCACGTAGTTTTTTATCAGACAGTATTTTGATTATGTTATTTGCAAGTTGTTTGTTGTCACCTGGTTCAAACAACAAACCGTTGTTGAAACTGGCAAGTTCTGGTACGGCTCCTTTGTTAACTACAATGGTTGGTAGTCCTGATGCTACTGCCTCTAATGTCACTATACTCTGTAGTTCTGATTCGGCAGGCATAACGAAAACATCAGCAAGTGAGTATATGTTCTGGTAGTCTTTCCATTGCAAGAAATCTATGAATGTTGTATTGTCTGAAACGCCTAGGTCTTTTGTCATTTGCATTATCTCTTTTTTGTAGCCGCCTGATCCACAGAAAAGAAAATGTGCGTTAATTTTTTTTGTAACAATTGGTATCGCTTTTATAAAAACATCAAGGTTTTTTTCTTGGTTTATTCTACCTGTGTACAGAACAACGTTTTCTTTTGGTAAACCAATTTTTTTCCGTAGATATTCCCCGTCTTTGTTTGGTTTGAATGTTTCTGTGTCTACACCGTTTGATATTGGTGTTATATTTGTTTTTAGTCCTCTTGTTTTGTACATGTCTGCGCCTGTTTGTGTTGGTATTGTAGCCCAGTCGACCATGTTATATAGATAGACTAGGTATGACCATGAGTATTTGCGCATTGTTTTGTAGAATTTTGTGTTAGAAAACGGGGCAAGCATATTCTCAGGAAGCATATGAATAGAGCCTATTAGTGGGATTTTGTGTTTCTTTGCGCAAACAATTGCGCTCATGCTGATTGGGTAGGATGAGCAGATGTCTATGATGTCTGGTTTGAATGATTTGATGATTTTGTTTACATAAAAAAGTGGGAATGGCGAGAAATGATATTTGCCATTCATGTAAAATGGTAGTTTTATGCCTTTTGTCCGGTAGATTTTTGATCCGTTATCTTCTTCGATTGTGTTTTTGTATGAGAAACCTGGTGCTATGACTCTTACGTCGTGTCCTTTTTTTATTAGTTCATGGACGATTCTGTGTTGTGCTATCGCTCCGCCGTCTATAATCGGGTAGTATGATTCCGTTGTGAATAATATCTTCATGTTTATTTACCTATCAAGTTTTTTAGTTAAAATATTTGTTTGATAAACTGTTTTTTTATTTAAAAATGTACGGGCTTAGTGATGATACCAAAGATCGTGGTGATGCAAACACGTCTGTTGCGAAGTATTGGTACCACCCGCAGCGTCTAGGGCAGTTTTTCATGTCGATTCTCGCTTGCTTTGCTTCCCTGGTTTTTAGGAAATCCATGAATGATCCTTCCGTAAAATTGTAGATTCTTTGTCCAACTGTTCTACACGGATAAAAAAGACCGCCATCCGAGTCTATTATTATAGATGATGCTGAACAACCATGTGGTTTGTTTATGTTTTCTAGGAAACCGCTTGGCGTTGTTATCGTGTTTTTGTATTTCTCTTTTAGTCTGATTATCTCTTCTTTGAAATCCTTTGGATCAGGATAGTAATCACCTGTTCCATCTAGGTGGCATGCTGGCATAACAACTGTTCTTGCACCAACCTCATATATTCTCTTAACCTTGTTTTCAAGATCAGGCATAGTTTCTTTTGTTACAACTATTTGTATGCATATCTCTGGACCGTAGCTCTGGAATTCTTCTAGTCTATCAAAAAATTTTATGTTGTCGTGCCCCTCATCTATGCTTATGTGTAGGTAGTCTATGTGTTTTCCATATTCTTTCATAGGACGTTTGTCAAGTAAGTGACCATTTGTTGTGAAAAATAGGTAAAAAGGTTTTTTGTGTGCGTATTCAAGTATCTCACCCAAATCTTTTCTTATAAGTGGGTCTCCACCCTCAAGGCTCAGGACGACTACGCTAGAGTTCGCTATGTTGTCTATTACTTTGAAAACATCCTCTTTTTTAAGATCTGGTGTTTTCTCCATCCATACATTACAGAAACTACATCTTAGCCCACATTTATGGGTGACTTTGAAAGAAGCATAGAAAGGGTATATGCATTCTCTGGAAACATAATTTGAGAAAGCATAGCCCATAGTTTTTATGTATTTCTCTAAAGGTAGTTTCTTCATATGTTCACAAAGATAGTTTTACTTATTTATCGCCGTATTTCACAAAAGATTTTTCGTCTTCCCATATAGAATAATCTTTTTTACTTCTTAAGCTTATACGTCTTTTTGGTTTCTCTTCTTTTACTTTAGTTTCTTCTTTTTTCTTTGTTTTATCTCCCGGGAAGATATGTGGGAATATCTCTGATAATTTCCTTGTAATTATATGGGCTGATAAGAAAAACGCTATTACTACTTCGACAAACAGTAGTATTGCTGCTACTATCCAACCCATTGTCAGGAAACTTGCTTTAACGTCAAATATTTGGTAGATATAGTTCAGTATGTACATCAATAGAAATGCCAGCGGGACAAATATTAGATAGATGGAGTCCAATATGAAGGGCATGGACTCTTTTCCTGTTGTGATACTCCTGTATAACGCCCATGC
>Ga0209287_10000475_pt1 | contig 24048 bp, 14 predicted proteins | sample PPLLak3cmMay2015_2_FD_187255 | JGI IMG/M metagenome (GOLD analysis project Ga0209287, IMG submission 187255) | Freshwater sediment microbial communities from Prairie Pothole Lake near Jamestown, North Dakota, USA - PPLs Lake P8 Core (1) Depth... | ecosystem: Environmental > Aquatic > Freshwater... | reverse complement strand
AAATTGTGACCCGACGCGCGGAAGCCGGGGGCGGCAGGTCACAAATCCGCGTTTGGGCGAGGGCTTGGGGGCGGATTCAAGACCTGCCGCAACTTATTTATTGGATTCAAGACCTGAGGCAACTTTGTGGGGAATGGAGACCTGGCTCGACCGACCTTGTCCAGTTGCGTCGGGTCTTGATTTTGGAGACCGGATTTTGAGATAGCCAAAATTGTGACCCGACGCTATAATAAGACATGGGCCTGAGATTTCCGGAGCAAACCTATTCAAATTGCTTCTTCGTAACCACTCCGTTCAAGAACTGGAAAAACCTCGGCAATATCAAAGGGGTCTATTCCGCTTTGGAGGATTCACTTGAATATTGTCGAAAGAATTATTCCGCCTCAATTCTTGCGTACGTATTGATGCCAACCCATATCCATATCGTGGTAATGTTGCAGGGAACCGACCTCGCCGGATTCATGCGCGATTTCAAGAAATTCGTTTCTCAAAAGGCCTTTAAGGATCTCGGCATAAAAGATCAACCGGTCTGGCAGTCAAGATATGACCGGGTCGCCATTGTGAGCAGGGATGTTTTAGAGACGAAAATAGATTACATCCATCAAAACCCCGTAAGGGCGGGATTGGCTGAATCTCCGGGGCAATGGCGGTGGTCGAGCGCGGCGCGTTATCTCGGCGGTAGGGAGACCGGAGTCAAGGTCTATGGGGATTGGTAATCCTTCGGGGCGGCAGGTCACAAATCCGCGTTTGGGCGAGGGCTTGGAGGCGGATTCAAGACCTGCCGCAACTTAAAACCTGCAGAATTGTGACTCGTCGCGTGAAGGCTCGGGGGCGGCAGGTCACACTTCCGGACAGGCAAAGGGCTTTCGACCGGAAGCAAGACCTGCCGCAACTTAAATGACCTATAAATTGTGACCCGACGCGCGGAAGCCGGGGGCGGCAGGTCACAAATCCGCGTTTGGGCGAGGGCTTGGGGGCGGATTCAAGACCTGCCGCAACTTAAATGACCTATAAATTGTGACCCGACGCGCGGAAGCCGGGGGCGGCAGGTCGCAAATCCGCGGTTGGGCGAGGGCTTGGGGGCGGATTCAAGACCTGCCGCAACTTATTTATTGGATTCAAGACCTGAGGCAACCGTTGATTTTATTGTAATTTACCGGGAAAATTTTTCCACTTTTCGCTTGACAAAAGGGGGTATAAACGTATCTTGTAACCAGAGCGTGTGTTATCTGTTGTTAGCCGATGAGAGCCACAATTCGGCAAACGACAACAAACCAATTACTTCTTTTTAGATCCAATAGTTAAAGGGTGCAGTTCTCCCTAACGGGTGAATAATGTACATCAGGATTTATTGCTCCCTCTTTCAACCGGTCGTTGTCAGACAGTAATAAGCCGTTGTATTGCATTCTCTTGACTATATCCGGATCAAAGCCTACCTCATTTCGATTCTGTCAATAACGTCAAACCGCAACATTATCCATGTTGATGGAATTTATAGGAGGTGACAACACGATAACAACTGAGGCTATAAAATTTGAAGAGCGCGAAGCGTTTGATTTCCTCAGCACATTTATTGGAGTTAATAAAACTGAGACTCCTTTCTAATCTAGGAATTAGAGGTATTAACCTTGAATTTCTCACATTCCCTGGACAGAAGTGAGATTGTTATGAAGAACCCAAAATTATCGACCAGAATGAAGGACCTGGCTTTCGGCATGGGCAAGCAGCCATATTGCCGGGAGGCGTCTGAAGTTATGGTTCGGGATCTCTTCGTTGAATTTGGGTTAATAACTTCTTTCATCTTATTTCCTAATTTTAAGGAGGAAATAAATGTTTCTTTTTAGAAAACTGATAATCGCGGTACTTGCTTTAGGGTTGGTTTTTTCCTTCGGTAGTACGGTATTGGCAAAGCAGTTGCCGAGCGGCAAGGTATTGGGTGAAGCATTCCAGGCTAATCCAAACGCACCGCTGGGAGCTGGAAATGAGATTGCAAGGAATCTGCCTCCGTTTCAGAAGCCTTTCAGCGATCTCGATGCCCTTACTCCGTCGCGCACTATCACATCCCCCCAGGGGCCATGTGTTAATATCGACTACAGCGGCGGCAGTGCATACTACTTCTGGGATATACCCAATGTCTACGGCACTACCAATTTTAGTCAGAGATTCACACCGGACGGCGCCTGTACGCTGACCGCGGTCTACGCCGCCTTCGATTTCGATCAAACGGTCGGAGCTCCCGATCTTGATCTATACATCTATGGCGACGACGGTTTCGGATATCCGGATGCGGGCAATATGATTGACCACATCACGATTCTGAATGCCGATCTTCCGACCACGGGTATGGGTTACTTCGGCGTATCCGGTTTGGAACACCTCTTCGCCGATGGCGAAGAATTTCATATTGCCTGGGGTATTTCCGGCGATCCTTCGGGAGCCATGGTCGGATTTTCCGATGACGGCGCTTCCGGGGATATGCGGAGCTGTGAATTCTGGAACAGCACCTGGGGTTTGATGCTGGATAACTGGTCGCTCGACGTCAACTTCCTTATGTTGGCTTCGGTTTGCTATGAGGATGCCGGCGGGCTTCCGGATGATTGCTACTGGAATTCTCCGGCTTGCGATCTGGCCTATACCTGGCGGATTCCGCACCCCAATGGACACATGTATTACTTCCAGCGGTTCGATGTTGAAGGACCGGAAACGCTGAAGACCATTGCGTTCCCGTTCTATGGCGCAGGAGCCTACGCGCATGCCTGTACCGAATCGCGGGTTTTGGTTTGTGGAATGGACGGCTTCGGCTATCCCGATACGACCAATATCATCTTTGAAACCACGATTCTTCTGGCTGACGCGCAGTTGTATCCTAATTATAATGAAATCGATGTCAGCAGTTTGAGTCCGGTTTTTACCACATCATTCTACGTGGTTGTTACACCGGCGGCGGGTGCTACCGGATACCTGAACGTGCTATCCAGCAGCAACGCCTGCGGCAGCGGCTGGGGCGGCATGGATTTTGATGGCGGTACGGGTGCAGAGTGGTATTTCTTCGGTGAATTGTACACCACCGGTTACCTCCACATGCTGTTCGAAGTCGAACTCTGCCGTGACGTTTATGCCGAATGCCACTGGGAATCCTATTATGGCGGACTGGCCTACTTCTATGGGCTGCCCAGCACTTACGGCGAAGTAGCGTTCGGATCGAAGATATCTGCCTCCCTTGGCGGATGCGACATGGTTGAAATCGACGCTTACTTCTACAACAACGGTGCTGCGACTTATGCCGGAAATGCGGAAGTGGCTGTTTATGCCAGCGATGGCGTCGACGGTCTCCCGGGCACGCAACTGCTCTCGATTCCGCTTTCGGCCCCGTCGATTCCCACCGGCTGGAATTTCTTCGATGTTGCCGGACAGCTTTTCTATGACGCCGATGTTTGGCTTGTCATAGAATCGTTCTCGGCCACGACCACCGATATCCAGGTGATTATCGACGACGGGACCACTCCGACTGGTCGTGCGGCTGTCAGCTATGGCGGCTCGTGGATCTACATGGTAGACGACCCGGGTTGGGGTGCCGACTACGATCCGGTGATCGATGCTTATGTTTGCTGCGTTCCTCAGGAAGGTCATAACTGCGCCCTTGGCGCCGGTGAAGAATGGCCGACGCTGGGCAAGACCTTTGCCCGCGAGAACTACTCATATAACGGCATCGGCGGCATCGGCACGGCTGACGACGCTCGCTGTTACCTGACCAAGGATTGGGACTATGTTGGTCCCAACAATGCTCTGTATAACTCGCCGGTTCTTCTGGACGGCAAACTGGTAGTCGTGATGACCAACCATGTTATCTGTCTGGATGCTTCGACCGGCGCCCAGCTCTGGGATAGACCGGCCGACAACATTTACCTCGGCACTTCGTCCCGCTGCACCCCGACCATTCACAATGGTCTGGTATATGTCAGCGGCGGCGACGCTCAGGGCTTCAATGCTATTGATATGGCCGACGGTTCGTTCGAATGGCAGGTATTCACCAACGGTTTCGGCGTATACGGCCCGAGTGTCATCATCAATGTCGGCGGTACCGACGTTGTGTTTACTTCCGATGACCTTGGCGGCGTGTATGCATTCAACGCTGCGACCGGGGCGAATTTCTTTGCCACGAATCCGTTCTTCACGGCTACCGGCTTTATTCACAAGGCGGTCACGACCGACGGCGATTATCTCTATGTCGGCTGCGATGCTTTTGCCGGACAGCCCAATTTGTATAAGATAGATGTGGCTACCGGAACGGTCGTCCTCGACTTCGTGGTCGACGGCGACGGCTTCCAGCTGCCGAATCTGCATTCCAACGAAGCCAGCATCGAAGGCATTTACCATGCTATGGCTTATGAAGACGGTTTCATTTACTTTGCCACGTCTTATGCGCCGCAGAACCTGAACCCGGTTACCAACGGCGGTTTGATGTACAAAGTAGACGTCAGCGACTTCACCATTGAATGGCAAGCCGAAGCCAACGGTTCCGTTTCCGGCGCTCCGGGCGGGGTCGTTCTCGATCTGGCCAGTGTTTATTTCGGCGGCTGGTCGAACTGGATCAACGGCGGCAGTATCTGGGGCCCGACTTCTTACAACAAGAACACCGGGACCATCAACTGGACCCAGACTACCACCAATCCGACGATTTACCAGCATGCCCTTTCGGCGGCTCTGCTTACCTGCGAAACCCTGGATGATCCGGCGGTACCGGATTGGTTAATCTGGGGCACCAGCGACTGGTATCTGAACTTCACGGAAACCACGCTTGGCGAGCAGGTATTCCATCGTCGTTATGAATTCGCATCCGCGATGTACAACGCTGCGATCATGAACGACGAGTACCTCTTTGTGGGCAGCCTGGACTTTGTCGCCGCGATGAAGAACCAGGCCACGGCGCGTCCGCGCCTGGAACTTCCTGAAAACATGGAAGTCCGCGTATCGGTTGAATTCGGTCTCGGCCCGAGTGTGAATGTCGCCTTCCCGGATGTCATTTACAACAACGGCTGTGCCGATCTGACCATCAACGGTATTACACTCGATGCAGTCGACAACGGCACCTTCCCGCTGGCGGCCTTCTCATCCGTAAGCCCGAACAGGAATGCGGAAATGAATGCCATGGCGGACCAGATGGCCGGTAAGTATGTCGAGTTAATCGAAACGATGTCTTCGGACCTGTCCGAGCACCTGAAGAAGGATAAGGCTTCCAGCTTTAACCGCGCTTCGTTTGCTCCGCCGGTCTGGGTCAACGGTGTGACCAGCCCGACGGCGGGCGCCATTGTCGCTCCGGGCGATTTCATGGACATCGTAGTTAATATCGACGGCACGCAGCTACCCAGAGGTTACAATCCGTTCTATGCTTTCGTAGATACCGATGATCCGGATTACTTCCTTGATCATGCCTACATCGACGACAATCTGGATTATGGTGTTCCGTCCGTGAAACTCGCCGTTATCGGCGGCTGCTTGTTGAACTTCACCGAACTCCATTTCGGAGCGGGCGGAGCCAACTACACGACCGTATATAACACCACCCTGATTTCCCGGGGTGCCAGTTATGACGGCGGCGTGCTCATTGACGGCGACAACGACAACGTATACGTCAACGACGGTTACGTCTTCACCTGGAACGACATATATCATGTCGCGATGAACTGGGACGATCCGTTCAGCAACGTAGAATATCAGTGGAAGAGTATTCTTCCCGATCCGCTAATCGGCGACGACTGCGCCTTCACATCCGGAACGGCGCTTCTGGCGAAAATGTGGGACGATATTGCCGATGATTATGAAGACATCTACGGCACCATCATCAACTACGCCTATGTCGATTCGATTCAGGATATGCGGAACGGCGGAGACTTCACCACCTGGATTTGGGATTACGGCTGGTATAACGGCGGAACGCTCGGCGAGCCTTCGTATAACGATTCACTGACCGAAGGCTTTGCTTTCCGGGGAGTGGTATCGGAATACGGTATTGTCGATGTTCCGGAGTTTGCCAACTTCACCATTTCCAGACATGCCCTGTACAGCCGTTATGGCTATGCCATTGACGATGTATACATGGGTGTCTACACCGACTACGATATCGGTGACTATAACCGGAACCGCGGCGCTTATAACGCCACATATTCTCTGGCTTGGATGTACGATCGCTTAGTCGACGAAGAGGGCTGGGGATATGTGAAGATACCGTTCGGTCTGGGATACGAACCGATGAAGAACTCGATTTCCACGACCTATGCAGCCTTCTTACAGGATCCGGAACCGAACTTCGACTCCCTGCATGTTTGGATGTCGACCCGGACCGGCCTGTTCGAAATGTCCGGCAACACCGACGCCGACCGTCGTCTCTTTGCGACGATGGGAAGCCTTGATCTGCCGGCCTGGGGCTGGACCCCGTCCACTCCGGCCGATCACATCCCTGCGGATGGAATCGCGGAAATCGGCGTTGTCCAGTTCGGTTACATGGACCTGACCACAATGACTGATCCGATGGAATACGCCCCGATGGCGCTCCTGGTGAACAAGTTCTGCGGTTTTGGTCGCGGTGACGTGAACAACGACGGTAACATGAACCTTATTGATATCGTTTACCTGAACGCCTTCAAGTTCGGAGGCGGCGACGGTCCCAAGCCGTTCGAACATCTTGGTGATGTAAACGGCGACAGCGATGTCAACGTTCTTGATATCCTCTATCTGATCGATTGGTACTTCCAAGGCGGTCCGGCGCCTGTCGGCGAATGGGCTCTGCCGCGTTCCTCCATTGCGCTTCCGTAATGGTTGAAACAGAAGACTACCGATAGATCTTCGACAGGGTTCCCTCAAAAAGGGAACCCTGTTTTTTTGCCCTGAATTAATTTCTTGAAAAAAATCGATTATATTGTATATTTTATAAGGAGTGTGTGTGGGCTTTCGTCTGCCAATAAAACAATTGTTCGGCGGAGGATGAATCCATTTACTTCGTTTACATCAGACAATAAAAAGAGCTGATTTCCTTAATGAGGATTATTTAGTCTCGGATTTCATTTAAGCTGTGGTATCCGGTCGGCGTCTCGGCCGGGTATTTATCGGTTTCGGGAAATTAACGTTTATCATAAAGTCTCCTGTGGCAAAGGAGGGACAAGGTGGTTCTTCAAAAAAGGCTGTTGATCCCGGCACTTGTTTTGGGATTGGTATTAATCCCGGCGGTTGGAGTCTTTTCGGAGCAGATGCCAAATGTTAAGGGCATTATACTAGAAAAGGAATTCCAGAAAAACCCGGAGGCGCCTCTGGGAAATGCGGCCGACATTCCGCGGAATCTTCCCGCGTATCAGAAACCCATCAGTGAACTCGAGGCGGTCAGCCCGTCGATTTCGCTCACGGTTCCCAACGGGAACTGCGACGATATCGAATACAGCGGCGGAAATGCTCACTATTACTGGGATATTCCCAACGTCTACGGCACGACCAATTTCAGTCAGAGATTCACGCCGGCCGGCGCCTGTACGCTGACTGCGGTCTATTTGGCCTTCGATTTCGATCAGACGGTTGGAGCTCCCGATCTCGAAATTTTTATCTATGGCGATGACGGTTTCGGATACCCGGATGCGGGTAACACGATTGACCATATCACGGTTCCGAACGGCGACTTTCCGACTTCGGGCCAGGGTTACTTCGGGGTAACCGGTTTGAGCTATACATTTGCTGAGGGCGAAGAATTTCATATTGTATGGGGCATTTCCGGCGATCCGTCGGGAGCCATGGCCGGATTTTCCGATGACGGCGCGTCCGGGGATATGCGGAGCTGTGAATTCTGGAATGACACCTGGGGATTGATGCTGGATAATTGGACGCTCGATGTCAATTTCTTGATTACCGCTTCGGTTTGTTACGAGGATGCCGGCGGGCTCCCGGATGATTGTTACACCCAATCGCCGGCGTGCGATTTGGCCTATTACTGGTATTTGCCGCATCCCAACGGACATCATTACTACTGGCAGCGCTTCGACGTTGACGGACCGGAAACGCTGAAGACCATGGCGTTCCCTTTTTACAGCCACCCGGATCACCCGTATACTTCCTCTGAGACGAGGGTATTCATTTGCGGTCTTAGCGGCGGCGGGTATCCCGATACCACGAATATATTATTCGAGACTTCCATACCACTGTCCGAGGCACAGATTTATCCCGATTATAATGTTATCGATGTCAGCGGCCTGAACCTGGTTTTCACCGAATCTTTCTATGTTGTCTTCGCGCAGCCTGACGGGGCCACCGGTGAAATGGTTGTCCTTTCCAGCGATGATGCCTGTGCCACCGGTTTCGGCGGTACGGACTATGGCGGGAATTGGCATTACTTCGGCGACATTTACTCATCCGGATATATCAACATGCTGATAGAGGTCGAACTGTGCCGTGATGTTTACAGTTATTGCCATTGGGAAAGCTATAACGGCGGCCCCTATTATGGGGTCAATATTCCCGATTCCTACGGGCAGAAGGCTTTTGCGGTTCGCATTTCGCCGTTCGGCGGCGGATGCGATCTGGCAGAAATTAGAATAGCCTTCTCGGGTGATCCGGCGGCCGCTTATGCCGAGGACGGAGAAATATTCGTTTATGCCGGCGACGGTCCCAACGGGCTGCCCGGTACCAAGCTCTATTCGGAATTCGTTCCCGGCGGGACGATTGCGGGGGGATTTTGGAATTACTGGGGCGGTGTTGCCGGAAATGTCTTTTTTGACAGCGACGTCTGGATCGGATACGAATCGTTTGCCGTGAACCAGAATGACGTTCGTTTCCTGGTGGACGACGGCAGCACTCCGACCGAACACAGGATCGCTACCGGTTACGGCGGCGGGACATGGTATTATATGGTTGACGATTGGGGTTCCGAATACGATCCTCTTATCGAGGCATATGTCTGCTGTGTCGGGCCTGTACCACAATGCGGACCCGATGAAGAGTGGCCGACGCTGGGCAAAACTTTCGCCCGCGAGAATAATACCAACAATTCCCTTGGCGGCAGCGGCACGGCCGACGATGCCCGCTGCTACCTGACCAAGGATTGGGATTATCTCGGTCCGAATATCGCGCAGTACAATTCGCCGGTCATAGCGGATGGCAAGCTGGTAGTTGTAATGACCAACCATGTGATCTGTCTCGATGCTTCGACCGGTGTCCAGCTCTGGGATAGACCGGCCGACAATATTTATCTCGGCACTTCATCCCGTTGTACTCCGACTATCTATAACGGCAGGGTTTATGTCAGCGGCGGGGATGCCCAGGGCTTCAATGCTCTGGACTTGAACACCGGTCTTCCGGTCTGGCAGAGATTCACGAATGGTTTCGGGGTATACGGCCCGAGTGTCATTATCAATATCGGCGGGACCGATGTGCTATTTACCTCGGACGACCTTGGCGGCGTTTATGCATTCAATGCCGCGACCGGAGCGGATTATTTCGCAACTAATCCGTTTTTTACGGCTACGGGCTTTATCCATAAGGCTCTCACGACCGATGGCAATTATCTCTATGTCGGCTGTGACGCTTTTGCGGGACAGCCCAACCTGTATAAGATAGATCCGCTTACCGGAGCGGTCGTTCTTGACTTTGTCAATGATGGCGAAGGATTTGTACTTCCGCTTTTACATTCCAATGAAACCAGTATCGAAGGCATTTACCATGCCATGGCTTACGATGACGGATTCATTTACTTTGCCACTTCTTATGCGCCGCAGAATCAAAATCCGGTGACCAACGGCGGTCTGTTGTACAGAGTTGATGTCGATGATATGTCCCTTATATGGGTTGCCGAAGCCAACGGCTCCGTCAACGGCGCTCCGGGCGGGGTCGTTCTCGATCTGGCCAGTGTTTATTTCGGCGGCTGGTCGAATTGGGTCAATGGCGGTGATTTCTGGGGACCGACTTCCTACAACAGGCAAAATGGTTCGATTAACTGGACCCAAACCGCCACCAACCCGTCGATTTATCAGCACGCCCTTTCGGCGGCTTTGCTAACCTGCGAAGAGCCCTACCCTACGCCAAAATGGTTAATATGGGGAACCAGTGACTGGTACCTGAATTTTATGAACGCGACCACCGGAGAACAGGTATTCCATCGTCGCTTTGAATTCGGAACGGCCATGATTAACGCTCCGATCATGAACGAAGAGTACCTTATTGTGGGGAGTCTGGATTTTATCGCCGCGATGAAGGGCCAGGCTTCGCCCCGTCCTCGTCTGGAACTGCCCCCCGGAATGGAAATTCGCGTGCCGGTTGAATTCGGCCTTGGGCCGAGTGTCGATGTCACCTTCCCGGATGTCATTTTCAACAATGGCTGTGCCAATTTAACCATAAACGGCATAACGCTCGATGCCGATGACAACGGGACATTTCCGCTTTCCGCGGCATCTTCGGTAAATCCGCGAAGAAATAATGAAATGAATGCTATGTCGGATCGGATGGCCGGAAAGTATGTCGAATTCATCGAGGCAATGTCTTCGGATTTGTCCGAGCACCTGAAGAAAGATAAGGCTTCCAGCCTTAACCGAGCTTCGTTCGCTCCGCCGGTCTGGGTTAACGGGGTTATCAGTCCGACGGCCGGCGCTATTGTCGCACCGGGCGCTCATATGGACATCGTGGTGAATATCGACGGAACGCAGCTGCCCAGAGGCTATAACCAGTTTTATGCTTTCGTGGATACCGATGATCCCGACTATTTCCTCGATCATGCTTATATGGATAACAACAGCGATTACGGTATTCCGTCGGTAAAGCTGGCCGTTATCGGCGGCTGCCTGCTTGATTTCACCCAGTTGCATTTCGGGACTGGAGGAGCCAACTTCACTACGGTGTATAATACCACTTTAATCAGCCGGGGCGCGGATTATGACAATGGCGTTCTCATTGACGGCGACAACGATAATGTATTCGGTAATGACGGCTATATTTTCGGCTGGAATGATATTTATCATATCGCGATGAACTGGGACGATCCGTTCAACAATGTCGAATTCCAGTGGAAGAGCATTCTTCCCGATCCGCTTATCGGTGACGAGTGCGCCTTTACGTCCGGAACGGCTCTGCTGGCAAGAATGTGGGATGACGGGACTAATTCCTATGAAGACATTTACGGCACTATCGTCAACTACGCTTATGTAGATTCGATCCAGGACATGAGACTCGACGGCGCCGATTTCGCGAACTGGAACTGGGAATACGGCTGGTATAACGGCGGAACGCTTGGCGAACCTCCGTATAGCGATTCATTGACCGCAGGCTTTGCATTCCGCGACGTGGTTTCGGAATATGGTATAATCGACATTCCGGAATTCAGTAATTTCACGATTACCAGGCATGCCTTGTACAGCCGTTACGGTTATGCCATCAACGATGTTTATCTCGGTGTCTATACCGATTTCGATATCGAAGACTATAGCAGGAATCGCGGCGCCTACAATGCCACGTATTCACTGGCCTGGATGTATGATTATGCGATCGACGAAGAAGGCTGGGGATATGTGAAAATCCCCTTCGGTCCCGGATATGAGCCAATGAAGAACAGCATTGCCACTACTTATGGAACATTCCTTTACGATATAGAGCCGAACTTCGATTCACTGTATGTCTGGATGTCGCAGCGAAACGGCTTATTCGAACTGGCAGGTAATGTGAATGATGACCGGCGCCTTTTTGCGACCCTGGGAAGCCTGGATTTGCCGTCCTGGGGCTGGACCCCATCCACACCGGCCGATCATATACCTGAAGGGGCCCTGGCGGAAATGGGTGTTGTCCAGTTCGGTTACAACGACCTGACCCTCATGACCGATCCGATGGAGTACGCTCCGATGGCGCTCCTCGTGAACAAGTTCTGCGGATTCGGACGGGGGGATGTCAACAATGACGGAAAGATGAACATACTTGATATCGTTTACCTGAACAGCTTCAAGTTTCATGGCGGCGACGGTCCCAAGCCGTTCGAACATCTTGGCGACGTAAACGGCGATGACGATATCAATGTTCTTGATATTCTATATCTGATTGACTGGTATTTCCGTGGCGGCCCGGCGCCGGTCGGCGAGTGGGCTCTGCCGCGTTCCTCCGTTGCGCTTCCGTGATGGTTGAATTAAGAAGTATCTAATAGATTTTCGACAGGGTTCCTTTAAACGGGAACCCTGTTTTATAATTGCCGTAAAATCGGGAGATGAAAAATAAGCGGGAATCCTTGACATGCGGGCACTTTTAGGGCTTAATTCTGTTAAGGTTTGAAAGAGTGAGATATGCAGAATTTCGATGAAATGTCCCGGACCCTGTATTACCGGCTGGCGGACCTGTACGATATCACGGCGATTTATCATCACGGTGACAGCCTGCTGTTCCGGGTGCGGCCGCATATCGATGACGCGGCGGCCGAGGCGGAAATGAAAAGGCGGCTGGCCGGAACCGAGTATGAGGCGGCGGTCAGCGATGACGGCAACGGGACGATAATCACATTCAGGGAGCGGAAGGAACGGAAGATTCCCTGGCTCAATATCGGGCTTTTCATTCTGACCCTGGGGACGATGTATTACATCTATCCCGGAACGGTCAATGACAAACTGGAATTCGTTGTCTCGCTGATTGCGATTCTCCTTTTTCATGAATTCGGGCATTATTTCGCCGGACGGAGGCGAGGAGTCAATATGTCGCTCCCTTATTTTATCCCGGCGCCGAATATCGTGGGGACGTTCGGGGCGATTATCAAATCGAAATCTCCATTTCTGAATCGGCGGGATTTGATCGAGGTCGGGGCGATGGGGCCGATTGCGGGATTCGTGGTAGCGATATTGGTGCTGATGTACGGGCTGCAGAGTTCCCCCATGGTTCAAGGCAGTATGGAGGGTGCGATCATCCTTGGAGATTCCCTGCTGCTGAAATTCCTGAGCTGGTTGATAATAGGTCCGTTGCCGGCCGGGTACGACTATTCGCTGTCTCCGGCGGCGTGGGCGGGGTGGGTCGGCCTGCTGGTGACGATGCTGAATTTATTGCCTATCGGGCAACTGGACGGGGGTCATATCATTTACGGCCTGGCGGGACGGTTTCAGCATAAAGTGGCCAAAGTCTTTTTGATTTTCATGGCTATCCTGGGATTCAACTGGTACGGCTGGTGGTTTTTCGGGGTGATGGCTTTCATATTCGGAATCAATCATCCCCGGACCCTGGATGACGAAGCAAAGCTGCCGCTTCATGCCAAGATCATGGGTTATGCGGCGATCGCGATATTTGTCCTGAGTTTTATGCCCGTTCCGATACGGCTGATGGACTGAGGATCTTTTCCTTATAGTCGGGGAAGCCGTTGCGATGGGATTCGCTTCTTATCTGTCCCGATTCATAAATCTCACAGAATAGTTCCACGATATCGGGGTCGAATTGCGAGCCGCTGAACTGGCGCAGTTCGGCCAGCGCCGTAGAGGCGGGCAGTCCCTTGCGATAGGGGCGGTCCGAGGTCATGGCATCGAAAGTATCGACTACGGCCAGGAGCCGTCCTTCGACCGGGATTTCTTTTCCTTTCAGTCCGAAAGGATACCCGCTGCCGTCGAACTGCTCATGATGATACAGGACGTAGGGGATAATCGGTTCCAGGAAAGGAATGCCTTCGAGGATCCTCGCGCCCATTTCGGGGTGTTTCATCATGATATTGCGTTCGTAATCATCGAGTTTGTCGGGCTTGTTGAGAATGGAGTCGGGGACTCCGATTTTGCCGATATCGTGCAGGAGGCAGCCGGTGCGGAGATCCATGAGACGTTTCAGGCTCCAGCCCATTTTGCGGGCGATGACGCGGGCGATGCGGTAGACGCGGTCGGTATGGCCGGCGGTGTAGCGGTCGCGGGCCTCGATAGCATTGGCGAGGGTTTTAATGGTCTGGTAGTACGATTTTTTCAGATTACGGTTCAGGGCGTTGCTTTCCACGGCGGAGGCGGCGGTTGAGACCAGAAGGGAAATCATGCGCCGCTGTCCCGACGATATATATGAAAAGCGGCTGATGTAAATCACATTAAGCAGTCCGATGATATTGCCGTGAGAAAGCATGGGATGTGAAACGAAGGACCGTTTGTATGATTTGCCCTCGATTTCCAACTCATCATGAATAATATGGGCCTTGCGGGTGGAGAGGATATCGGCGAAGGCTTTGCTGTGTCCCCGGATAAAGACGTTTTCCTTTTCACCGTGAATGTCGCCGGCCATCCCTTTAAGATGGAAATTGTCGGATGAGCCGCTTTTCAGCATGATAGATGCGGATGAGGCCGGAAGGGCGCTGACCGCCGATTCCACCACCAGGTTTAAAAGGGGCTGGAGTTTAATCCCGCGTGAATACTCGCGGGCGACTTTCATCAGTTCCAGCTGGCTTTTCAGCTCGACGTTGTCTCTTTTTATCCGCTGGCGTTCCAGCCCGCGGCGAATGGTGGCCTTGAGGTCTTCCAGCTTGAACGGCTTGGTGAGGTAGTCGTATCCTCCCTTTTTCAGGACCGAAATGGCGGTCTTGACGGTGGGATAGCCGGTCATGAGGATGACGATGGCGTCGGGATGATTTTCGAGGGTATGTTCCAGAATCTGGACGCCGGAGAAATCTCCCATAACCAGATCGGAAAGGACCAGGTCGACGCTGTTTTCGGAAATATAGTCGAGGGCGTTTTGGGGATTATCGAACTTGACCACCCGGCAGTCTTTAAACTCGGCCAGGGCCTCGTCAATGATATTACAGATATACTTCTCGTCGTCAACGACCAGGATGTTTTTCAATTCTTCATTCAGCACGATACTCTCCCCTTATGCACCGTTTGGTATGAGGTATCTACGGTGCACTCAGTTTCGAATATCGGCCATGATTACGAATACAGAAGAGGCCAAAGGGAATCTGTTTGATAATTTTTCTTTATATGGGATGCTTCCCATTTATGAACGGAATTGTTCTCCGGCGTGATATGAAGAACGGACCAGAGGGGCGGAAAATACATGCGGAATACCGGCTTTACGGGCGGCATCTCCGAGACGGGCAAACTCATCGGGCGTATAATATTTACTTATCGGTATATGATTTTTCGACGGCGCCAGGTACTGGCCGATGGTAAGATGTTCGACCATATGGCGGTGCAGGTCTGCGAATACTTCGTACAATTCATTGTCCGTTTCCCCCAGTCCCACCATCAGGCCCGATTTGACCGCCATGCCTCCGAATTCCCCGGCGGCTTTCAATAAAGCCAGCGAACGATCATAATCGGCCTCGGGGCGGACGGCGGGATAGAGCCTCGGGACGGTTTCGACATTATGATTGAAGACATCGGGAGCGGCCTCAAAGACGATTTCGGCGGCAGCTTTATCTCCCTGGAAATCGGGAGTGAGGACTTCGATCGCGGCACCGGCACCGAGACTGCGGATCGCGCGGATGACGGCCGCGAATTGCCCGGCGCCGCCATCGGGGAGATCGTCACGGGTGACTGAGGTTATGACGGCGTGTTTCAGTTTTAGAAGCCGGACGGTTTCGGCGACGCGATTCGGTTCATCGGGATCAAGGCTATCGGGGACGCCGTGGGTGACGTCGCAAAAGCGGCAGTCGCGGGTGCAGTAGGGGCCCATAATAAGGAAAGTCGCAGTCCCGGCGGAAAAGCACTCGCCCCGGTTGGGGCAGTTGGCTTCCTGGCAGACGGTATGGAGGCGGTGTTTTTCGAGCAGGCTTTGGACCTCGCGGTATTTTTGATCGAGGCTGACTTTGACTTTCAGCCAAGGGGGTTTGCCGCCGCCGGTATTGGGATTATTCTTTTCCATAGCAAATGTTCAAATAATATACACCCTATTTGGCCGGGGATGCTTTTCATCCCTCATACATTTCCAAGCCGTTAAGTTAAAGAGATTTCTCTCGATATCAAGAGAAAGAGGAAAAAATATACGAGAAAGGGAGAGAAATAAATGGGTCGGACATCGGTTCTACTTCTGGCGCTGGTAATCGTGCTCATGTCGGCAGCGGGGGCGATGGCTTCGAAGGAAAATGCCAGAGTCGAAGCTCTAAGAAGCCTGGACGCGGCCTCGGTTCACGCCGCACCGCAATTTGCGACGGCGGTGCAATGCACCGTAAATAACCTGGGGGATCCCGCCTGGCAGATCAGCGGCTGGTTGATCGGAATGGAGCTTTACAAGTCCTATCAGGATCCCGGTCAATCCTGTTCGGGCCCCTACCCGTTTTCGGTGGAAGAGGTTCATATGATGATTTGGGCCAACACGCTTCCCTGCACCCTGTTCGTTTCGGTCGATGTTGAAAGCGCCGACCTGACCGACCCCGATTGCCCGGTTCCGGGAGAACTGCTTTCTCTTTCTTCGGAATACATGTTTATTTTGGATCAGGCCGGTTACAATCTGTACCTGATTTCCGTGCCTCTCGATTCGACGGCGACGGTAGATGGTCCCTATTTTGCGGGATTCTACATCGCCAACGTAATCGATGAAAGCCGGGGGGTTCAGATGATAACCGACGACTTCCCTGCCCTATGCCGCGACTACAACATCTGGGATCCTGATATCGGGTATATCGACCTAGCCAGTAACGACTACTTCGAATTCCCCGGTCGGATTTACATGTTTACCACCGGTCAGGCCGGTGGAAGCGGCGGGATACAGCCGGAGCCGGTTTTATCGCTATTGAAGCCATCGAACAACGAAATCATCACCGGCCCGCTGGAAGTCTGGGGGGTCGAGTCAGCGGGAAGCGAGATTATCGATTCGGTGGTATTCTCGTATAAAAACGGCGGCGCCTGGACGAGGTTCGATAACGACAACGACGGATCGCGGGCACTTCGGAACGGAGTTGATCCGGCCGGAACCGGCGAGGGTTTCTATACGATTCTGGATTATTTCACATTGAACGAGGCGCTTTACTGGGTCAAGGCGACTGCATATGATTCACTGGGGCGGACTTCGACCGATTCGCACCTAGTTTCAATCGATCCCACTCCCCCGGACCCGACCCTGGTAAACCCGGTGGGGATGGATACCTTGTGTCTTCCGGCGGCGCTTATCGCCGAATCGGACGATGAAAATCTCGATGTCATGCGGTTCATGCGGAAAAACGCGGCCTCCAACTACGCGGTAGGAGCGGTGACGCTGAACCAATTCGATTACGGCGACGGCAACGGTAATCCGGTCGACGGAAATCCGGCCTCGGCGGGGGAAGACGGCGATTATTACAGCGGCCCGGTTGCGGCGGCGACGGCCATCAAGTACTGGTTTGACAAGGGCTTTCTCAATACCATGAAGGAAGGGCAGTATTACATTCCGGTCGATACCGTGGTGGAGAGAATGGCGACATTGATGCGGACCAAGCAGGAAGACGGAACGTACGACGATATGTTCTATTACGGCCTGACTCAGTACAACCAGACCCACGGCAATCTGCTGCTGTTCAACAGCTATCCCAATCCGGATTACCTGACCATGCGGAGCCTGTTCCAGGAGGAAGAAAATTTCGTGGTTATGGGAATCGGCGGAGATCCGGGGATATATCTTTGCCTGGTCGGAGTGAACGGCCTGGAAGACTTGTCCGGTTACTATGATGTCACGGTCACCGACCCGGTGAACGGAACGAATCTGACTACCGACGTTAGAATGAATTCGGGAAACCTCGAAATTCTCTTCCAGGGGACCTGGCATCCGGTGGATATACTCATTACGGTCATCGGCGGAACTCACACGGTTACCTGGGATTTGATAGCTAATGATGCCGACGGCATTAACGGGTGGTCGTACAACTGGTCCTCATCGACGTTGAGCGACGGCGACCTGGCTTTCATCAGCGCCATGGCGATCGACGACGACGGCCGGACGGCATCCGATCACAGCCTGATAGTCTACGATTGCGGCGCGGCATTCACGGCGGCCGATTATGACGGAGACAGCGATGTCGATTCGCAGGATTTATTGTATTTGATTAATTTCATATACAAAGACGGCCCGATACCGGCCGGTGGAGCGCACCGCGCGGACGCCAACTGCGACGATGTGATCGATATCAGCGATGTAATTTACGCCATCAACTTTTTCTATTCCGGCGGCCCTTCCCCCTGTTATTGATATAGTGCAATAGAAAAAAAGCCCCCGATAATCCGGGGGCTTTTTTCATTTCCGGGAAATCGCGGCCATGGCGGCCCGGCGGGCGATTTCGGGGTCGATTTTGCAGACCTCGATAATCTTGTCGACCGCTTCGTCGATATACACCGCCCAGGATTTGCCGGGGTATTTCTGACGGAGTTCGTCGGTGACCTCATCGGCAATGGCCGCAATGAATTCAGCATAGCGGCGGCGCTGTTCGGTTTTAAGAAGAGGGACAAGGTATTTTTTGGCCAGCCAGGCCAGACAGGTCATCAGCAGGGCTCCGATTCCGCCGGCCAGTTCGATAATATTGCCGGCCAGGAATTCGAGAATCGACCCGATTATGGGAATTGAAAAAAGCAGCATAACACCTCCTATATTACCAGGTTAAAAGCCAGTCAGGCTGATTGGGAACAATAACTTTTTCGCGCAGGACGGTACCGTCGTCGAGGCGGACGGTAATTTCATAACGGGTGGTATCGGGCAAAAGCAGGGCATTGGGGATAAGATCGAGATAAAAATAGCCGGTGCTGTCGCTGTACGATACTATTTCGAAGGGAGAGACAATACCGCCGCCGGCCCGAATGACACCGGAAGGAATCCGGGCGGTAATTTCGGCACCGGTTTCGGGAATTCCGGCGAGATCGTACAGGAATCCATAGACGCGGCACAGTCCGGGGAATTCGGCGGTTCCGGGATCGAAGCGATAGCCATATATCGTATCGACAAGCGCTCCGGAAACAACAAGCGTATCGGGACTCGCGAAAATATATCCGGAGGCATATGCCAGAACGATAAAGGTATCGGCATCGAGGTTGAAAGAGAGCCTTCCCAGAAAATTGCAGTTTCCGGCGGCAATCAGAGCGGACTGGTCGGAATTCCGGATCGCCACGCTGACTCCCGGCACGGCCTGATCTATGGTGCTGTCATAAGCAAATATGCCGACAGAATACAGGCCGTCTCCGATGCCGATGCCGGAGATTTCGCGGTCGAGATATTTGCCAAAGGTCCCGGCAATGATATGGTTCGACTGCGGGGTGTTCCAGACCGCCCGCGCCAGTGAAGTGGAATCGACGGCTCCTTCGGTCCGGTTGGAGTCGACGACACCGCCGGTAATGTTACGGGTTGCATAATTCCAGATACCGAAAGCGATTTCGGTAGAGGCGGATCCGGCAAGCTGGACATCACCGATGCTGTTGGGAGCGATTTTCTGGGAATTAAGCGCGGCCGGACCGATTTCGGAGGAATCGAGAGTGCCGGTGACGTCATTGAGATTGATGCCGATGTTGTCCGATACGGTCAGGCTCGAAACCCAGTCGTCATGATTGCGGAGGCTGTCGAGAATTATCGACAAGGAATCCAGGGCCGAAATAATATCCCGCTTCATACCGACCTGAAAATCGAATACGAACGGGGTATACAGGGCGGAATCGTTGTCGTAGGCACGCACCAGAACGAGATATTGCCCATCTCCCCCAACGCCGTCGATATCCTGGAATTGATCCGTGAACAACAGCCAGCCGTCGACGGCGGAAACCTGTGCATCGGCAGAGTTGTACCAATCGTCATGCAATTCGCTGCCATTGCGGAAGACCTGGATACGCAGGGAATCGGGTTCGGCGAGGCCGCCGTTAAGATAAATGGTTCTTCCGGCAAGCGTCACCTGTTCGACGGGTTCGATAGTAATGGACAGGGCCGGCTTTATTGTCAGCAGCGCCGATAACAGTATTAAGAGGAGTTTATTCAATATTCCCTCCTTGTTCAATGAGTATTTGTCTTCTTCGAGAATTGCCGCTTTCCGGAGTCTGTCCGGCGATGTATGTCACATACATGGAGAGCAGGCGGTCGGGATAGGACCAGGTGGGGGGATTGCACGGGTTCAGCGGGGGCCAGGGGTCATTGAAATCCCGGATAGCGTTTGCACCTATCTGCGTATCGTACTTGAGATAATAGGCGCTGGCGCCGCAATAGGCCAGAATCCAGTAAGCGGCACCATCGACGATTGCGGATTCTTCGGCCGCTTTCATCTGGTACCAGCCGTTTCCGGTTATGGCGAAGGTCCCGGTCGTGGAATCGACGAAGGCGTCGCAGCCTCCGTCATCCGAATATACAGCTCCCCCGATTGTGCCATAGACACCGTCGTCGACCAAATAAATGCAAATGCTGTCGATAGTTCCGTCGGCAGGCGAGGTGAACAGCCCTCCGGCAGAGTAGTTGGGATTGAGCAGGAACGAGGTTTCACCTGCAGTACTATTGCCGAACTGGGGGTCGACAGTCACGGGATAGGCGGCTTCGTCCAAGAATTTCACGGGAAGATGAATTTCGAGGATGCTCGATTCGATATCGATGTACAGACTGCATTTGACAGTGTCGCCGTCATAGTCCCAGGCGTACGGAGCGTAAATATGAAAGGCCTTGCCGCAACCGTAGCGGGCCTCTTTTTCGGACTGACCATCGGAATTGATGCGGTTGCCTCTGCGATTTTGATGATACACGGCATAGGAACCGACGACCGAATCGGGGCGGAAGGCGCCGTCGGCGATTTCGGAACCGGTCAGTATCGGCTGGTAGTAAAAGGAAAGCCCGCGGCTGATAAGTGAGTAAGAGAGGAGCGGAGATTCCGGTTTACGATCGAGAGTAATTTCCCATTCGAGGTTGCTATCCGGTTTTAAATAGAAGATGGAATTGCGGTCGGTCTGGATAGAGACAGCGCATTCGCCGTTCCAGGCATCGAGTGAGAGGATTTTAGCATTACCGTTGTTCGAAATTCCCGCAGTCAAGTTGCGTGAGAGGCCGGTCTCCTCCGCGGCGTTATCGAGATTAAAGACGGTGACTTCGTTTGACTGAGCGAAAATCACTGCCGGAGTCGATAACAGGCATAGCAGGGCAAAGGCGATGAATCGGTTCATTTGGGCACCGTCGATTTGCGCTTGCCGGAGCGGGGTTTTTTCGTAAGCTCTTCGGTTCTGATCTGGTTTAAGCGTTCCCAGAATTTCTTTTCGGCTTTGCCTTCGATGGCGAGTTTCTTTTTCATTTCAATCACCTTCAGTAATTCTCCCACCTTGGGGATATGTTTGGGGTTCAGTTTGGCGATCTCGTCTGTTTCCGGTTCCGGTTCTCCGACGATAGTATCGTACAGGAGCCGTTTGAGACGTTCGAGGATGACGATATCGTCGTAGCGGTTGTCATCAGTCATCGGGGATGCCCATTTCGTAGATGAACAGGTCGACCTGCACCGGACCGGAAGCGTCAGACGTACGGGCGATACGAAAGCCCTGTTGGGATTCGCTGCCGACCACAAATGCGGTGTACTGCGAACGGGGTGATACGACCACTTTCGGTTCGGCTATTTTTTCGGGAAGAACACTTCCTCGGAAATCGAGCAGGTCGGTGAAGAGGACGTCCTGAGCGGTCTCTCCGATACCGGTGGCGCCGAATATAACACGGTCGGTGTTTTCGATTCGTTCGACGGCGAGGTAGTGCAGCCGGACTTCATCGGTGATGCCCCAGACGGTGAAATCCCGCACCACCCACAAGCGTCTGCCTCTCAAATATGACAATGTATCCATAGGGCCTCCTTAAGATCGGCGCGGTCCGCTGGGGCGGGAACGTTCGGGGTGAAAGATTTTTATCAGGTGTTCGTAATCTTTGCGGAAGTTATCGGAGAGGGCCAGCCATGAGGATGCTCCGCGTGAAGCGGAAGAAATTCCTTCAAGGTCACCGGCGGCGGCAATGCGGCAGAGGATCGATGCGGCCAGGTAGGTCGCGGCGGCCTGCAGGACAGGGTCGGCTCCGAACGATTTGTCCGGATCGACTTCCCGTTCGACTATGGCGTTCGCTTCGTTTACCGTGATAGTCACAATGGCATCGTTGGCATGATGCCAGGCGGAATCGTAGTCGACCAGGATTCTCTGACCGATATTGATGTCTCCGTTGACCAGGCGGCGGATGTACCCTTTGGTATAGTTTACCGAATAGTCGACCCCTTCGGCGTAGACTATGTACTTTTCGTACCATATTGATAGCGGCTGGCCCGATGCAATGGCGCCATCGGGGATAATGGCAATTTCGCCGGAATCGTAAGTCACGGCGTAATCGATATTATCGCGATATACGGTGCTCAGGGAGCGATTTGAGGCGATTACGACCGAATTGGGGATAAGATTGCCGCCTGAGATAACGATCGGATCGATCCCGGCGACGTATTCGCCGTACGAAGGCTTGGGAGAGCCGTTTGCCTTTACGAGCATACTCCCGGGGATTATCCCTTTGCCGGGAAGGTACATTTCCGTATTGGCGGTGAAGATTACCGGGTAATCGCGGATGTTATCGGCAGGAGTATCTTTAAGGCCAATATGTCCCTTGGCCAGTTCAATATTCGTGTACGGCATATCAGGACTCCATTAAGGTTAGGGCCTTGCAATCCGGGATTGCGGTAAACATCGTACCGACCGGAGCGAGTGTGAAGGGGGCGGTCACGGTTACTTTTATCCAGAAGAGGAGATTATCCTGCACGGTGCATTTCTGCCAGTCGGGCGGAATGGCGATGGTATCTTGCCAGAGGAGGAGTTCTTTTTCGCTGTCGGAGAAAGACCAGGCGCCACTGTATGGAACGAAGGCGGTCCATTGCTGGCCGTCGAAATAGGTCCAGTTGACGGTGCCGCCGGTTCCCGCGATTGACAGAATCGTTTTGAGGTATGAGAATCGATCGGACATTCCAAGGTACAGGGTATCCCCTAACTGACTCAAGAGCGCCGAAGAGGCGGTATGGAAGACATCTCCGGTGGTATTGTCGGATGCTGCGGAAGTCACATCTTCGAATGTCCCCGACCCGGAATGATACAGCAAGACCTTCGAAAAAAGACGTCGTGACGGATCGACCGGTTCCGATACAGAAAACGAAGTTCCCTCGCGGCGGGAATAGACGATATTGGTCGGTCCGGAACCATCCTGCCGCAGCCAGATTATGTATGGGACATTGGAGCTGTACTGTAATTGCGGGGAGGTTCCCTCCTGCGCGTCAACGGTGATTGCTCCGCTCCAGGCGGTTCCATCGAATTCAACAAGACGGAGTTGGCCGTCATCGAAGACCACGCCCAATTTCCCGTTTTGGGAGATGGCGGCATCGAAATGGCTGTCCAGCCCGGAAGTATTTATGATCGTCTCTTCGGTTTCGAAAATCGCGATATGGTGCAGCTTGCGGCTGAGGCGAATGGTGTTGCCATTCAGAGCGTAAAAAACATAGATGCAGCTGTCATCGGCGAGGACTTTGGGAAAAGCCGAAGTCGCCTCGCTTGAAATGGTGACGGTGCTGCTCCAGGTGGCGCCTCCATCGACGGAGCTTTTGCCGCAAATATAATAACTCCCTCCCGACAGCCTGCTCCATATTGCCCAGACTTTTCCACCCGGTATCTGCGCCAGAACCGGAAAATAATTCTGATCCTGATCATGAACGGTAACGGTTCCACCGGGAAGCCACGAACCGTTGAGAAAGGAGAGCTTGCGTGAGTACAGAATCCCGGTATCGGAATCGGTCCAGATCAGCATGATGGAATTGTCCTGCAGGAGCAGGCTGTCGAAAGGGAATCCCGAAGCATCATTAAGCACCGTGACAGGATTGGACCACGACCGGTACGGGTAGTCGGCCCAGGTGAGTTTAATATCGCCATCGGATGATTGGTACAGCGCCGCGATTCTTCCGGCCAGGGGACCATCGGTAAGCCGAAAGATTTTGTTTCCGGGGGGGATGCCGACCGGGTATGTCGCGGAAGTATCGGAGAGTGCTTTAAACATAGGTTTCCTTTCAAATGCGGCCCGGAAACTTACCGGGCCGCATTAATGGGCGGTTATGCGAAGACGGTATCGAGCACGACCGACGCTTCTTCGATGACTTTGGCGTAAGCGACCGATTCGGTCACC
>Ga0209287_10000474_pt1 | contig 24055 bp, 19 predicted proteins | sample PPLLak3cmMay2015_2_FD_187255 | JGI IMG/M metagenome (GOLD analysis project Ga0209287, IMG submission 187255) | Freshwater sediment microbial communities from Prairie Pothole Lake near Jamestown, North Dakota, USA - PPLs Lake P8 Core (1) Depth... | ecosystem: Environmental > Aquatic > Freshwater... | reverse complement strand
AGCTGTGCCTCAGTGGAAAGACCTGTTTTTTTGATCTGCGGATCCGAATCAAACGGCTCAAAATATGCGGAATTTATAGAATATCCTACAGAAGGGCCATAGAGGTCCTTATAGGATTGTATCATACCCTCTTTGTCTTTCCTGGCATAAAAAACCGGACGCACCGAATAATAGCTGACCGGAATATAATACATAAAGCTTTCGCGCTCCTTGTTATGAGCAATGCCCGTTATCATATCCGCCTGGCCGGTTCGTATCTGTTCGAGCGCCCTTGCCCAGGGATGGTGTTGAATCTCTATGGTTATTCCAAGTAATTCCGATAAGCTTTCAACTATGTCAATATCGATTCCCCTGAACCCTGAGGGGCTCTTTTCATCGATTATCCTGAAGGGGGGCCATTCCTCTGTCACCATAATCATTCGATCCGTTCGACCATAACTTAATGAAGGAGAAATAAACAGTAAAAGAAGGGTGAGTCTCAGTACAGGAAAAAATGATCGTAATTTTAGTTTAATGGTCATTTGAGACTCCTTGTGAAATTGGATATCTGCCTTTTATCTTTTAACTTTTTATAACCCTGAAATCAATCATATTTTGCCTGACAGCAATAAGAAAGGCAGGGTCTGATAACCCTGCCTTTTTCATACTGGAATATATATGGTGTAATTATTTGTCTCTTTTCAACTCTTCAATATCTCTTGTAAGCGTCAATGCCTTACTCTCTGTCTTTACAATGATCTCATTAACCATATCAAAGTATGTCTCCTGCCTTATATCTCTTGAGGAAGCGCCTACCAGCAGCCTGTACCTCCCTGCCTCGGCTATCCATGATGAAGAGGCTGTGTCAAAGGAGGCAAGGCTCCTGGATGGGATCTGAAAGGTTACTGTTTCAGTCTCCCCCGGGGCCAGTAATTTTGTCTTGGCAAAGCCCTTGAGTTCCTTTTCAGGTTTCCCCATCTTCTCTGACGGCGCCCCGATGTAGAGCTGCACCACCTCTCTCCCTGCAATATCGCCTGTATTGGTGACATCAACGGTAAGAGCCAATTTCTGAGAAGCATCAGCACCGACATTGATGTTGTTGTATTCGAATTTTGTGTAGGAGAGGCCGTATCCGAACTCATAGCTCGGCGTGACATTAAAGGAATCGTAGTAGCGATAGCCGACATAGATGCCCTCCCCATAGACTATCTCAGACGGTGAAGAAGGAGGCGGACCGGGGGTGGCTGTTGCCTGATTTTCAGCCGCGCCTTCAGCGGCCTGCGCAAGGACGACTCCCGGAAAATTGCCTGAAGAGGGCACATCATCATATTTTAGAGGAAATGTCGATGCGAGCTTTCCTGAGGGATTCACCTTTCCGCTTATGACATCGGCAATGCAGTTACCGGTCTCCTGCCCTGCCTGCCATGCCAGAAGGATCGCATCAGGGATGTCTCTCCAGCCTGCGGTTTCAATGACGCCGCCTACATTAAGTATCACAACACATTTCTTGCCGGTCCTGTGAAATGCCTGTGTGACCGTGCTGATCAGTTTCTTTTCAGCAGCAGTCAGGTTGAAATCCCCTTCCCCGCTTGTGCGGTCATAACCTTCGCCGGAGTTCCGGCCTATGGTTATTATGGCGAAATCCGATGAGCCTGCCATCTTTGCGGCTATGGAGGATGACACCTCCATCTCTGGAATTGTTTTTGGGATCTCAAACATGCTGGTTGCAGGAAGTTTTTTCTTCTCGTCCTTTATGTAGGAATCGTAAATCTTGAGCAGGTCTTCATTCACGGAATAACCGGCATTTTTCAGCCCGTCAACAAGGGACACGCTGTATGCCTCGTTGACATCGCCGCTGCCTGTGCCGCCAGTGATGATGTCGTAGGATGTTTTTCCGAAGGCGGCAATCGTCTTTACATCCTTTGCCAGAGGAAGTGCCTTATCTGTATTCTTCAGGAGTACCATGCCTTCGACAGCTGCCTTTCGGGCCACTTCAGCATGTCCTTTCAATGCCGGTTTATTTGAGAACTTATATCCCTTGAACCTTGGTGTCTTAAGCTGGACGCTAAGAATCCTGCCAACATTAGTATCCAATACATTTTCATCCAGTGCTCCTTCCTTCACAGCCTTGATTATAGTCTCAGTCTGCTTAGAATTCCCGGGCATCAGGATGTCATTCCCTGCCTTCATCTGGGCAACCGCATCGCTTCCTCCGAACCAGTCCGTCATGACAAGGCCTTTGAAGCCCCAGTCATCCCTCAGGACCTTTGTCAGAAGTTCATAGCTCTCCGAGGTATATGTCCCGTTGATCTTATTGTATGACGACATGACCGCCCAGGGCTGCGCGTCCTCCACTGCAATCCTGAAGCCTTCCAGATAGAGCTCCCTTAACGCCCTCTCTGAGACATAGGTGTCCAGGGTCATCCTGTTTGTCTCGGCATTATTGGCCGCAAAATGTTTTATAGTGGCCCCTACACCCTGTGATTGAATGCCCTTGACCATTGCGGCTGTTATCTTTCCCGTGACAAGGGGGTCTTCTGAATAATATTCAAAATTCCTTCCGCACAGCGGGTTTCTGTGAAGATTCAGGGCAGGGGCAAGGAGAAAGTCCACACCGTATTCCAGTACTTCGTTTCCTATGGCCTCTCCAACTTTTGAAACGAGTTCTTTATCCCATGTCGACGCCAGAAGGGTTGCAACAGGGAACGCGGTGCAGTAATAGGTGTTGGCGTCATCCTTCCTGGTGGGGCTTATCCTTAGACCTGCAGGACCGTCCGCAAGGACCATAGCGGTAATCCCCAGTCGCGGAACTTCGTAGGTTGTGCCTGCGGCGCCGCTGACCAGTTCACTGACTTTTTCCATAGCGGTGCTTGCCGCTTCACCGGAATCACCCTCAGGGCTATCGCTTCCGGAGACCCCGGCTGGCAGCGTCATCCCTGTGCCCACCACAAGAGAGGCCTTCTCTTCCAGGGTCATGGCATCTATGACTTTATTTGGAGCCGCTTTGCCAAGCTGAGGCGGAACTTTTTCGCATTGAGCTAAAAACATGGAAGCTGAACATATCATTGAAATGGCAAATAAATTCATATAATTTTTTATAAATTTTTTCATATATCTATGCCCCCTGTTCTTATGGATATAAACACCTTGCTCCAGTTTCATCTTCTCAATGCCAGGATATTATGTCAAGATCTTACTACCAAGCCCTCAATATCCTTTTTTGTTGCCTGGCAGAAGAAGTGCCTATATAGTTAATGTACATCCATAAATCGGAGATTTATGGATGGAGCTTTCAGCATTCAGCGATCAGCCTAGCCGCTTGCCGCCGGCTCGGCCAATTTAATCGTGTATGAGACTGCAATCGGATTTCAGCTGCGGAGCAGCCAAATGTTAATAGATTTTGAAGGTGATAGATTTTTTAGCTCCGGAGGAGCGGCATGTTAAATATTATATCTGATTTGCATTTTTATTATTATGCCGCTCCTCCGGAGCTAAAATTAAATTGCAACTCACCTGCTATTAATATATCGCGCCCATGGCGCTATGTTATGGTAAAATAAATGAAGTTTCATAAGAGCCGTCAGCTTAAAAGATTAAATATTTTATAAGGAGTTGATCGTTATGGGCAATATAACATCAGATTTAACCCTTGAGCAGCGCCTGGCCCGCGTTGAGGCGTATATTGAGATACAGAACGTGATGTCCGCCTACGCATATTTTCATTCAGCCCACAGGCACCGGGAGGCAGCGGAACTTTTCGCTCTTGACAGCGAAGATGTATGGTCTGAGATGACGTGGGGACGTTATTGCGGCAGAGATGGAATTATGAAACTTTACACCGGGTTTCATGTCTTTGTTGATGGTGATTGCAAAGGGAAGATGCATGTCCATACCCTCTGCCAGCCCATGATAGAGGTTGCTGCTGACTGCCGGACAGCAAGGGGCATCTGGGTGTCTCCCGGCCACGAAACCGGCTCATTTGTAAAACCCGGCGAACTGGAGGCCTTCTGGTGCTGGATAAAATACGACTGTGACTTTATACTTGAAAAAGGGCGGTGGAGGATCTGGCACATGCGCACGCCGGGCATAATGATGACCCCCTACGAGATACCCTGGACAAAGCCCGTATTTGAATCAGGGGCAGCGGGGCCTCGGATGCCTGAAGAGTACTTTCCTGACGAGCCTCCTATCGGATCGAACTGGGAATATGCGACTGACAGGGTCTACCCCTATAATGACCCTGAGCCGCCGGCTCCTTACAGGACATGGTCTGATCTGAAACCTGCCAACAGGGATAATTCACAGGGCAAACCGGTTACGCCTCTGGCTAAGAAGAAATGAACTTAATAAGCTGGGAAGCTGGGAGACTTGGAAGCAGGGAAGCTTGGAAGCTAAATACTCAGAGTTTTCTATCTTACTAGTACTTTGTAACATTTAAAACATCTTTTCGTCATTCCCGCGAAGGCGGGAATCCATGGTTTTCATTTAAAGGTTAATTTCACTGGATGCCCGCCTTCGCGGGCATGACGTGGTATCTCAGATTATTTTTGACAGTAATAATCAGAAAATAAAAGGTTACAGGGTACTAGATCTTAAGCCTCCTAGCTTCCAAGCCTCCCAGCTTCCTAACTTCCATTCATCCCTCCCACCAGACTGTCGAAATATGCAGGGACCTTGGTTTTTAAAAATACCTCCTTGCCGCTTAAAGGGTGTTTAAAGGAGATAGACAGCGCATGGAGGGCAATCCGTTTGTGGCCGTCATCTCGCTTCCCGTATTTGCTGTCTCCAACAATCGGATTTCCAATACCTGCCAGATGCACCCGGATCTGATGCTTCCTGCCTGTCAGCAGGTCAACCTCCAGCAGGGAAAAATCTTTGGTTTCTTTAAGAACCCTGTAGGCTGTGTGAGATAATTTGCCTTTCTCTCTGTCATCAGTAGAATAAACAATATAGGCCTTGTTTTCAGCAAGGTATGATGTGATAGTTTCGTACTGCTTATCGCATTTGCCGTGGACCACAGCCAGGTACTTCTTCCGCGTCTCCTTCCAGTTGTCCTGGAGGTCGTATTTTGCCTTCTCTGTCTTTGCAAATATGACTATCCCCGATGTCTCCCTGTCAAGTCTGTGAACAATAAAAATGCGCTTGGAAGACCTGGAATAACCCTTTCTGACATAGTCCGTAATGGCAAAATAGGCGGTCCGTTCTTTCTCCTTCTCAGTACCCATGGTCAGCATGCCGGGCGGCTTGTCCACGACAATGATGGCGCTGTCCTCATAAATAATCTCAAGGCCCTTGGGCAGATGCCTGTTGCCTAATCCGGAATGTGCTGCCATAATGTATAACCTTGTTTGAAAATTAAATTAAATGTTGAATAAAACTACCTCTCTTTAAATTGAGCGGCCACCTCCCCCTGACCCCCTTCAAGAGGGGGAGAAAAAGATTCCACCTTCTGTGGAGTTCGCTCAAGTTAATAAGGGGCTAGATTGTCCCCCTTTGGAGGGGAGGGGGAGGCAGGGGTTACCTTTTTACGTATCGTACCTCCCCCTGCGCCCCATCAAGAGGGGACAGAATTTGTAATAATATAACACATAAAGGATAATTCAATGGAAAAGATCAGATTGGGAATAAGCTCCTGCCTTTTGGGTGAAAATGTCCGTTATGACGGAGGGCATTCACATGACCGGTTTCTGACCGACACGCTGGGACAGTACGTGGAATATATCCCTGTGTGCCCTGAGGTGGGATGCGGGCTGCCGGTCCCGAGGGATGCCATGCACCTGGAGGGGAACCCTGCCTCTCCGCGCCTTGTCATAATCCGCACAAAGAAGGATATCACCGAGCTCATGCTGAACTGGTCGAGAAAAAAGGCGGCTGAACTCAATAAATATGATCTCTGCGGCTTTATCTTCAAGAGCAATTCACCCAGCAGCGGCATGGAAAGGGTAAAGGTCTATGATGAAAACGGTGTGCCTGCAAAAAAGGGCGTGGGGATGTTTGCAGCGGTTTTCATGGAGCATTCCCCCCTGCTCCCGGTGGAGGATGAAGGCCGGCTTAATGACCCCGTACTGAGGGACAATTTTATTGAGAGGATCTTTGTCTTCAGGAGATGGCGCGATCTTCTGAAAGAGAAAGAAAGCCGGGGCAATATAACGGATTTTCATACGCGGCACAAACTGCTCATCCTCTCCCACAGCCCGGAACATTACAGGCTGATGGGAAGGCTGGTTGCAAAGGCAAAGGATCTTCCGATAAGAGAGCTCTACGTGCAGTATCAGGGCATTCTAATGGAGGCCCTCCGGTTGAAGGCTACTCCGAAAAAGCATGCCAATGTCCTTATGCACATGATGGGTTATTTTAAACGGCAACTGACATCCGATGAGAAACAGGAGCTGCTGGAGGTGGTTGAAGCATACAGGACCGGCCTTCTCCCTCTTATTGTGCCGGTAACGCTGATAAACCACTATGTAAGAAAATATGACCAGCCCTACCTTAAGGGACAGGCATACCTGAATCCGCATCCCCTGGAGCTCCAGCTGCGGAACCATGTGTGATTGATAGCTGCTGTTTTACCACAGCTCTCCCTCACACCCTCATAATCCGGAAGGAAACAGGGAAGTACTTTAAAAATAAATTTATATCATTCTTCCAAAGCTTTTAAGTTATGTTTGCTTAAGATATCAGTATTTGTATAATCTTTAAATGTTTCGTAAAGTAAATATTATTCATTTGACACACAACTGCAATTTCTCTATATTCCATTCATTCAAAAGTGTGTTCTTATCAACTTAACCAACTTAACATCATAAACCGATCAGTCTACGTTGCCAAAGACCAAAAAGGAGAAAAAACATGGACGAAGTCATTTATCCCAAGTTTAGATGGTATGTTATGTGCACAATGATCATTGTAACAGCAGTACAAGGAATTGCACTGATAGGTCCCGCTCCCCTTATCCCGGAGATATTAAAGACAATGCCTCAATATTCCCCGGGAGAGATTACGCTCATGACCATGAGTTCATTCAACCTGTTTGTTGCCCTGGGCGCCTTGTTCGGAGGTATCCTGCTTGATAAATTCGGTGTCGTTAAGGTCTACATCGGTTGTCTTGTGCTGATCGGCGCAGGCGCTTTTCTGATGCCCGTTATCGGCAACAGCCTTTGGGGAATGATCTTCAACAGGATGCTACAAGGCTTCGGAGCCGGCCCGATCATGGCCTCCTCCGCCCCTCTGGCCGCCGCTTACTTCCCCCATAAAGAAAGAAGCATTGTGGCCGGCTTCCAGGGGTTCTCGGTCGCATTCGGTATAGTTCTTGGTCTATCTATTATTCCCGGTCTCGCAGTATCTATGGGGAACTGGGCAAAGAGCCTGATGGTTATAGGCCCCATCGCCACTATCGCAATAATCCTCCCGGTAATAATCCTGTTTGGGCCAAAACCGCCGGAAACGGCACCACAACAAACCAAACAAGAAGCAGACGCTGGTATCAAACATGCATTTAAAGCTGCACTGGCCATGCCGGTCACATGGGTAGCCATTGCCGCCTATTTTATCATGTCATGGGCATTCCAGGCCTTTTTGGATGTTACTCCTGGGTACATCGGCGTTGACACCTATGGTGGGCTTGGTCTGGGTACAGTTAAGGGTGGGCAATTTTTAATAACGGCACAAATATTCTTTATGGGCGGTGCAATCCTGGGCGGCATTATCACGGACAAGGTGTTCAAAGCCAACGGGAGACCTCTTATGGCCGCTGGTTTCCTTGTGGGCGCTATTTTCACCTTCCTCATTCAGGTTGATTTTGTCACCTCGAATCAGGCTGTGCTGATCTTTTGCCTGACCGGTATTGGTTTGTTTTATTCATTCGTCAATCCCCAGGCAGTTGGTTATCTCGCCAAGAACTACCCCAAGGAGATTACCGGTAAGCTGGGAGGCCTGGCAACGGGACTCGCTATCTTCGGAGGTTGGGGCGCTGCCACCATGGGAGGTATACTGATTCATACTTCAGGATACCCGGCGTCAATACTTGTCAACATGTTCAGTCTTTGCATAATTGGATTCATCGTTTCCCTCTTCCTGAAGCCGAAAAAGGGAGTTGAATAGTCAGATAATTTGTGTAAACAACTAGAGAATAAAAAGGGGCTCATATATAGCTGAAAACCGTATATGGGCCTCTTTAATTATTATCACAGACCGCCCATCATTGAATCTGTAGAAATGGGGAACGTACATGAAAATATGATTTTGAAGTTAATTTTCATATTTTCATGTACGTCCCGTATCCCACACGGAATGACGACTCTATTTCCCCCCTTCAATAGGATTGCCATCAGATCATTCCATCCAATTTTTTCAGCATTTCAAATACTCCAATCTCCATTTTAGAGAAGGCAAACCACTTTGTACCAAGGTCTTTCAGTGATGCACCGAAGTGATACACTGTTTTGCTGATAATTAAAAAAATCAACGGGTTTTTATTTAAAGTTCTCAGTTTAGTGTTCACGGTTGGCTTGAATGGCTGGGAGCTGGGATGCGGAAATGCAGAGATCGGATGTCAGCGGTCAGATATCAGCCCAGCCGCTTGCCGCTGTTGCGGCCAGTTTAATCGTGCGTGAGACTGCAATCGTATTTCAGCTGCGGAGCAGCGAAATGTTAATAGATTTTTGAAGGTGATAGATTTTTTAGCTCCGGAGGAGCGGCATGTTAAATATTATATCTGATTTGCATTCTTTTTATTATGCCGCTCCTCCAGAGCTAAAATTAGATTGCAATTTACCTGCTATTAATATATCGCGCCTATGGCGCTATGTTACGGTAAAACAAATGAAGTCTCATACAGGAAATCAGAAAAAATAAAAAAGTCTGGATTCCGGACCGAGTCCGGAATGACATCCTAAAAGACCTGATAATATATGTTATTAAAGTTGTCATAGCTGCTATGGTATCGTAGGTTTTGGGATGATGCCGGATTATGGGATATCTCCAACATATCTGAACATTTTCCATGACTCACGAACCTGTGATATTGAAAACAAGAGTCTGGTTAATGCGTTTTTATATGGAATCAGAATTTTAGATATATTTGCCAACAGATCAATGTTGCGGCAGAACTCTTTTACTTGCTTCCGGATTTTCTATTCTTCAGTTTCGCAGTATTGAAGATAGACAAATTATTATGCCGCATAGGATTTCATCACTGTCGGCGATGTTTTTGGATTTATCACCCTCCAGTTATACTGATGGTTTTTGGTATGATTCTTATGAAACACTGATTTTTTTATGGACTTATTATATTGGATAGGACAAAATTAATCCGCAAGATATTTTTTCAGACTAAATCATTAAAGGATCCGCCCACATGGAAAAGGAACTGCTTTTTATTACCGTAATCGGCCAGGACAGGAAAGGAATCGTCGCCAGGATATCCGATTATCTGTACAAGAATGACATCAATATCGAGGACATCAGCCAGAAGATCATCGGGACCTATTTTGTCATGATGATGCTTGTCGACATGAAGGAGTCGGGCAGGGAGATAGATGAGGTGCGCAAGGCCCTTGAGGAGATCGGCAGGGATCTCGGCATGCACATCCAGATCCAGCATGAAGATATCTTCAAGATGATGCACAGGATATAGGCCATGACACTATCAGTTGAAGAAATCTTTGAAACTGCAAGTATGATCCTTCACCAGAATCTGGATATAAGGACTACAACGCTCGGCATCAATCTGAAGGACTGCATTCACAGCGACTTCGGGCTTTTTACCGATAAGGTCTATGAGAAGATACATGACAACGCGGTCAGGCTTATCAGGGAGGCTCAAAGGCTTGAACATAAATACGGGATACCGATCGTCAATAAAAGGGTCTCGATTACCCCCGTAAGCCTGATAATGGAGACCCACGCGGAGCCTGAAAAATATGTACGGATGGCGAAGACACTGGACATGGCCGCCAGGGATGCGGGCATAGATTTTATCGGAGGATTCGGGGCCAGCGTGCAGAAGGGTATGACAAAATCGGACAGGGTCCTCATAGAATCCCTTCCCGACGTATTCGCGGAGACTGAGAGGGTGTGCTCGTTTCTTAATGTCGGCACCAACGTTGCAGGCATGAACTTGGACGCTGTCAACCTGATCGGCAGCATGCTTAAGAAAACTGCCGGAAAGACAAAGGACGCCGTGGGCTGCGCAAAATTCGTCGTTTTTGTAAATGCGCCCGAAGACAATCCCTTTATGGCAGGCGCCTACCATGGCGTCGGCGAAGGGGACATGTCCCTCAATGTCGGTATCAGCGGTCCCGGGGTTGTGCGGAGCGTTGTTGAAAAGAACAGGGAATGCGACCTGACCCAGCTCTCCGAGATAATCAAGCGGACTGTCTTCAAGGTAACCCGGAGCGGAGAGCTTGTCGGCAGGGAGCTTGCAAAAAATCTCGACGTCCAGTTCGGTATTGTGGACATCTCTCTTGCGCCTACAACGGCCAGGGGAGATTCCGTTGCAGGCATTATAGAGGCCTTCGGAATTGAGTCCATAGGCGCCCATGGATCAACCCTCGCGGTAGCCCTTCTGATGGACGCCGTTAAAAAGGGCGGGGCTATGGCAAGCGGCAATGTGGGAGGTCTAAGCGGCACCTTTATCCCGGTAAGCGAAGATAAAAATATGATAGACGCGGTAAAGAGGGGCTCCCTCTCCCTGGACAAGCTTGAGGGGCTCTCCGCAGTGTGTTCCGTAGGGCTGGACATGTTCGCCATCCCCGGCGACACCCCGGAGGAGACGATAAACGCTATAATTGCCGATGAGCTTGCCATCGGCATAATCAACAACAAGACCACGGCCGTAAGGGTTATACCTGTTCCCGGCATGAAGCCCGGCGACTCCGTGGATTACGGCGGGCTGCTCGGAGAGGCCCCCATCATGGAGGTAAACAGGTTCTCATCAAAGGCATTCCTGCAAAGAGGCGGCAGACTACCCGCCCCCATTACAAGCATGAGAAATTAGTGTGAATGATTTTAACATTAAGCGGAAACGGGCGATGAATTGGATCTTTATTATCAGGGCTGTCTTCTGTTTTATCCTTTGTGCTGTTGGGCTTTCTATAATAGTTACCGCGACCGATGCAGCATTATTTACCTATAAACATGCCCTTATCTTTCTGTTATGTGCTGTCCCCATTTCAATCCTTTATGCGTACACTGTGGAAAAGCTGGGCTCCGGCCTTGGAGCAATATTTTCAGGCTGGACTTCAAAAAAGATAAGTCCGAGGGAACAGCTTTCAGCTGATCTGGCAAGGGCAAGATACAGCAAAGGAAGAGGCCAGTTTGAAGATGCACTCCGCATAATAAACCAGGTCCTTGAAAAAGACCCTGAATTTCCAGATGCCCTGTACCTTAAGGCTCATATACTATGGGAAGGATTTGAGAATAGTTCAGAGGCTTTCGAGTGTCTCAACAAGGTTATGGAATTAGTTAAGGACCATAATGAGCCCCTTTATCGCTGGGCTTTAAATTATTCCCACGAGATTAAAAAAGGCCCGGTTTCTGATGAATTTGATTTTTAGTTTGTCAGTCGATGTAAGTGGTCGGGCTATTTTTTACCCCGTCACAAGCGGACGGGGTATTAAAAATCATAAAAAAATCACTTCAGGGGCAACAGGATATTCGCGCCTCCCTGGGTGACTACCACGGATGTTGGAGAGACTCCATTCCATTTCTTGGCTATCTCAAGCTGGATAACCTCCGGTGAATATTTTAAAGCCTCGCCTTTTATCCTTACCGCCTCCGCCTCGGCCTTGGCCTCCACGATCGTTATTTCCGCGGCCTTCTGGGCCTTCTGGAGTTCATAGGTCTTTGATAAGGCCTGTTGCTCCTGGACCTGCTTGTCCTCGATAGCCTTTTCAAGCTGGGCTGTCAGATCTATGTTTTTAAGGGGGACATCAACTATTGTCACCATTCCGGTGACCTCCCTCGTGACTATCTCCTTGGCCAGGACCTTAACAGCCTCTCTCTGCTTGACCATCTCTTCAGCCTTATATTTTGCGGTTGCCTGTTTTAACGCGTCCTGTATCCTCGGGTCCACAAGTGAGGCATATGGATCGCCATGATATAGTTGGTAGAGTTCAATAATTTTATCGGGCGGGAGTTTGTAAAGCACCGAATATGATACCTTGATGGTCTGAAGGTCTGAGCTGAAGCACTCGGTTTCTCCATCCACTGTAATCTGCTGAATGGGTATCTTTACAATTGTTTCAATAAAGGGTTTCTTGAAATTCAACCCTTCGCCTTTAATATTCTGAGATACTTTTCCAAGTGTAACTGAAACACCGCGATGGCCTGGAGGGACAATTGCGCATGATCTTGATAAGGCGATAAGGACTATAATTGCGATCACGAGCCATAAAAATGATTTAGGTGAGGTCACACCGAATCCCCTGCGAACCCTGTTTTCAAGATTGATTCTTTCCATAATATAAATCTCCTTTCCTGTTAAACGCTTGGAAGACATGATAATGGTAAAAATCTTTATCGGATACTATGCGGCATGTTATTTGAATGACATTAAGGGTTAATTGCCCTCTTCTTCTGATATGCCATAACATGCCTGTTATGTTCTTCAAGTGACCTGGAAAAATAATGAGAGCCGTCATTCTTTGATACAAAATACAGATAATCCGTATCGCTGGGATAAAGCACTGCCCTGATTGATTCGATTCCGGGATTGCAGATAGGGCCGGCAGGAAGCCCCTTGATGACATAGGTATTATATGGCGTGTATTTTCTGAGGTCGTCCCGCGTCAGGTTGCCGTTAAAATTCTCTATGCCGTATATGACTGTAGGATCAGAGTCCAGACGCATGTTCTTTTTTATCCTGTTTAAAAATACGCTGGCGATAACAGGTCTTTCATCAGCTTGCCCTGTCTCCCTTTCAACGATTGATGCAAGTGTAAGGACCTGTTCCAATGTCATCCCGCTCATCCCGATCCTTTCCTTAAAAGGCAGGATCACCTCGTTGAAACGGCCTATCATCACATCTATTATGGATTCCGGAGATTGTCTTCTTCCAAACTGATAGGTATCGGGATAAAGATACCCCTCAAGGCTTGCCCCCGATATCCGATACTTTTTCAGGATCGCGGGATCATGCACAAGGGAAAGGAAGGCCGACTTTTTAACATTAAGGTTTTTATTCTGCTCAAGGGTCTCACCCATCTGCTCAGCTGTAAGGCCCTCGGGGAAGGTAATGGAATGTGTGATGATTACGCCCCTGGTCAGCAAATCGAAGATTTTCGCAGGCGCCATGGCCGGGCTCAGGCTGTATTCCCCTGATTTTATCCTGCTGCCGTATCCCTTGAGCCGGGCCCAGAGCAGAAAGAATGTCCTGTTTTTAATTATGCCCGTCTCTTCAAGACCTGTGGCTACCTGCCTGAGGGACATCCCGTCCTCGACCATTACAACCTGCTCTGATCCTGCCATATCCGCAGGCTGGACAAAATACAGGCCGAACCATAAAAAAATTATCATGGATGAAAGGAAGATGAGCCCTATCATGACCAGTGTGATCCGTTTTCTCGACATGGTTATATCTTGATGAATCCGTTTAAAAGCCTGCTGACAACAAGGCCCAGGGAAATGAGGAGACCCTGTGCTATAACGGTCATTACGGTAAACGCCTGCCCTGGAATCAGCTTTTCATAGGAATTGTATTCCTTCCATGCTGTCTTCATGGCCTTGAACGCAAAGGGAAAAGAGATAAAGGCCAGCATTATCAGAAAAGATATATGGAATATGGCGATGAGAAAAATAACCGACATGAAGGACATTGCCATGATGAGGCAGTAAAGATACCTGGCCAGCTCAGGGCCCATCCTTACAACCAGGTTGTTCTTGCCCACACTTTTGTCCGCTTCATAATCAGGAAATTCATTGATCCAGAGCACGCCGGTGATGAGAAACGCGTGGGGGATTCCGATTACAAAAGAATTAAAGGTCATGTGTCCGGTAATGGCGTAATAGGCGCCGAGGCTTACAAGGGGGCCGAATGCAAAAAAGATAAGGACCTCTCCCCACCCCTTTGACATCAACTGCAGGGGCGGAGTGGAATATGCCCACCCGATAAAGAGCCCCAGGAGACCCAGCGGTATAACCATGGGTCTGCCCGCCTTTGTCATCCAGACTGCGGTAAAAAGCGCAAGGGAAAGAAAGACCACAATCATTACCTCAACGGCATTCATGCTCAGGCCATCTTCCTGAATTGCCCGGCTTCCCCCTGAAAACGGAGTAACCTTGAAATTGATTGCATCGCTTCCCTTTGCATCATAATAATCATTGATCAGATTGGCGGCCGTATGGAGCGACGCCACGCCGATCACGGCGGCAATGAGATTGAGCCAGGGGAAAGCGCCTTCGATTCCAACAAACGCCAGTGAGGCGCCGATCAGTACCGGGGCAACGGAACCGCTGATAAACGGGGCGCGCAACGCCTTGATGTATTTTTTCATGGAATCCTTCTCCTCTCAGTTTAAAACGGCGGTATTTATTTTTTCCCACCCCTTGAGCGGGCAGGAATCACACAGGGGTTTACCACGGCATAAATCCTTGCCTGTCCTTACGATCAGCGCATGAAATTCATTAAAAAGCGCTTCATCCTCCGGGAGGTTATCCTTAAAAAGCGATTGAAGCCCATAATAATCTATCTGGTCTTCAACCAGACCGTGCCTGTTGAGTATCCTGTATGTATATGCGTCTATCACGAACACGGGACGCCTTGCCGCATAAAGGAGGATGCTGTCCGCGGTCTCGGCGCCGACCCCCTTGACGGACAGGAGCCCCTCCCTTAAAGCCTCTGTTTTTTCCTCCAGAAGCAGATCCACGTCGCCGGAATATCTCTCCACAATAAAATTGATAAGATTTTTCAGACGTCCGGCCTTTATATTGAAATATCCGGCAGGCCTTATTTCCTCCGCAAGCATATCAGCCGGCATGTTCCTGATGCCTTCCACGTTGAGGATGCCTTTGCCCTTCAGGTTGCCTATGGCCTTTTCAACATTCTTCCAGCTTGTGTTCTGTGTAAGGACGGCCCCTGCCATCATCTCGATCTCGCTCTCTCCGGGCCACCAGTGCTGAGGCCCGAAATGGTTCAGCATGCGATTATACATCTCCATTAGTTTATTGCCGGTTGAACTTTGCAAAACATCCCCCTTAATATTTTCTTCCCTTGAGCCCTGTGCCTTAAGCCTTGCACCTTATGTCTTTATTACCTTGACATGGTTAGCAGGATACCTTAGATTTACGCGGCATGTCAACGAAACATGCATGATTATAAAAGGTTATTTTTTCTTCAGCGGATATAATATGGCAGTCAGTCAACAGCTAACAAAAACACGAAATATCGGTATAATAGCCCATATCGATGCGGGCAAGACCACCGTCACGGAACGGATTCTCTATTATACAGGCAAGGTCCATAAAATGGGCGAGGTCCATGACGGCGAAGCCACCATGGACTGGATGCTTGAGGAAAGAGAGCGCGGCATTACCATTACATCCGCCGTTACTTCATGCCTCTGGATGGGACACACAATAAATATAATCGATACGCCGGGCCATGTGGACTTTACCATAGAGGTGGAACGCTCCCTCAGGGTCCTTGACGGCGCCATAGGCATCTTCTGCGCCGTAGGAGGCGTTGAGCCCCAGTCGGAGACGGTATGGCATCAGGCAGACAAGTACAAGGTGCCTAAGATCGCCTTTATCAACAAGATGGACCGGATCGGCGCAGATTTCCACAGGGTTGTTGACATGATCAGGGATCGGCTGAACGCCAGGCCAGTGATCCTCCAGATACCATGGGGTTCTGAAGACACATTTAAGGGCATCATTGATCTCATCAGGATGAAGGCCATAACATGGACTGATGACACACTAGGCGCTGAATACGAGGAACTGCCGATCCCCTCCGAATACATGGAGGAGGCATCAAAATACAGGGAAGCCCTGATGGAGGCCCTTGCCGATAAGGATGACAGTATAATGGAGAGATACCTGGCCGGCGAGGAGATCGACAAAAATGACCTGAAACATGTCATCAGAAATGCAACCATCAACCTCGAGATTGTACCGATCCTGTGCGGAGCGGCCCTGAGGAACAAAGGCATCCAACCCCTCCTGGGGAGCATAGTTGACTACCTGCCCTCACCGCTTGATGTCCCGCCTATTCTCGGCCATCACCCTGTGACCCATGAAGAGGAGTCCCGCGAGGCGGATATAAAAGGCCCCCTGTCAGCCCTTGCATTCAAGGTGGTGATGGATCAGGGCAGGAAAATGACCTATATACGCATCTATTCCGGTTCCGTTGATACCGGGGATGCTGTCTATAATCCGGGCAAGAACATTATAGAAAAACTTTCCAGGCTTTTCAGGATGCACTCCAACAAGAGAGACAGGATAGAAAAAGCTTCTGCCGGAGATATCATCGCTGTGATGGGTTTAAAGACAACAACTACGGGGGACACCCTGTGCGATGAATCCGAACCTATCCTCCTTGAACCGATCAATGCCAATGAGCCTGTTATCTCCATGGCTATAGAACCGAGGAAGGTCCAGGATCAGGATAAACTGATGGATGTGCTTCTTAAGCTGTCCGATGAAGATCCGACATTCAAGTTCAGGGTGGATGAAGAGACCGGACAGACTCTTATTTCAGGGATGGGCGAGCTGCACCTCGAGATCATCGTTAACAGGATCAGGAGGGACTTCCTGGTGGACACCAACCAGGGTAAGCCGCAGGTTGTTTACAGGGAGACAATATCCAAATCTGTTGAACATGAGGAGCTCTTTGACAGGGAGCTGGCAGGGCAGGCGCATTACGCCATGGTCAGGCTTGAGATATCTCCCAATACAAGGGGCGCCGGAAACAGCTTTGTCAGCCGGTGCGAAAAGCCCGGGCTTACGGAAGAGTTCCTTCAGGCTATTACCGAGGGGGTCACAGAGGCTGCCGACGGAGGCGTCCTGATGGGCTATCCCGTGATAGACACAAAGGCCGTTCTTATTGATGTGGGGATCAACGATGCATCCTCGGACCCAATGTCGTTCAAGATAGCCGCAAGCAAGGCCTTTGAAAACGGCTGCAAAAACGCCGGTCCGATAATGCTTGAACCGATCATGAAGGTTGAGATACTGGTCCCCGATGAATTCATGGGAGATGTCATAGGAGAGCTCAACTCAAGACAGGGAAAGATAGAGCAGATAACCCACAAGGGGCCGGTACAGGTCCTGACGGCAAGCATACCCCTGTCAAAGACATTCGGATATTCAACAGCGCTTCGTTCAGTCTCCCAGGGACGGGCCACCTTCAGCATGCAGTTCAGTCATTATGATAAAGTCTAGGCCCAAGGCACAGGGCTCAGGGCACAAGGTAAAAAAACATTAAGATTATCCTTGTATTTATCTTGCTTATTTTCATCTTTTCCTTTGCGCACTGCGCCAAATCCTTCTCTTTTTTCAACCTTGCGCCTTGAACCTTTCGCCTTGCGCCTCTCTTGTCACACATCTATTCTCCAGTCGCCCTATCCCTTCTATCTCCACGGCAACCTCATCACCGTCCTTCATATACAGCGGCGGTTCTCTGAAGCATCCGACGCCATGGGGTGTGCCTGTCAGGATAACATCACCGGGCATCAGCGTAAAAGTCATTGAAAGAAAACTGATCAGTCGGGGCAGGCTGAACAGCATCTCCCCTGTGTTGATCTCCTGCACTGTCTGCCCGTTTAATATCGTCCTCAAATTCAATGAATGGGGATCACGGAGATCCTCGCGGGTTACTATCCATGGGCCAAGGGGGCAGAATGAATCAGGAGATTTGCCTCTCACTATCTGGTTATCCTTGAACTGGATGTTTCTGGCGCTTACATCATTGGCGCAGGTGTATCCGAAGATGCCTTCCATTATCTTCTCTTCAGGGCATTCATAAATCCTTCTGCCGATAATGACCGCCAGTTCACCCTCAAAATCAACCTTGTCGGTCAGATCCGCATTCCAGGCGATCAGCCCCCTGTGGCAATTTAATGTATTTGGAAACTTTGCAAAGATAAGGGGATAATCAGGGACCTGCCTCTTCCATTTGCTCTCGCTGAAATGGCTGGGATAGTTAAACGCCACACCGATGATCTTCGAAGGCCGTGTAACAGCCGGGGCAAACTGCACATCTTCAACAGGCACAGGGTCACCGTTCTTCCTGAAATCCATGCCCGACTCGATCAGATCGATCATATCGCCCTGATAATCAACAGGTGTAAGCAGTCCGTTCTCTATCACTCCCAGCCTTATTTTCCCATTGTTGTAATACTGTGCAATCTTCATTTATTCTAAAACCCCTTCTATAATTTTTTCACAGGACTGATATCAAATTTACTGTCTTATTCCAATATAAAATACTACCATCTCATTTTAAAAGGTCGATACACTCCATCACCCTTGAATAATCCTGCAAGGTTTTTAGCCTGCTTCTGTAATATCCCATCCGGAGAAATCTTTTGAGAGCGCCATGGAATAACCCTATTCCATCGTTTAGAAAAGCTTACTGCCAGTTGTCTCTTTGATCTTGATTTTAAATACCCATGATCTCCTATCTCCGGTTGAAATCCACGGCCAAGCATCCCCAACACTATGCGGTCAGCGAAGGGGGCGCGAAATTCCTCTATGAGGTCAAAGACGAGGCTTCCATTGTTTCTTTCAGCGCCGTGCATGATGCCAAAATAGGGATTAAGACCTTCTTTTGCAATAGCCCTCCAAATTTCCCCATAGAGCATCCCATAAGTGTAGTTGATGCATTGGTTAACAGGGTCACTGGCCGATCTGGTTACACGTCCTCTAAACTCAAACCGTTCAGGGATTATTTGTCCAACCTGTTTCCAATAGATTGATGCCGCCTGCCCCTCAAAGCCCATTGCGCTCGTCCTAACGGCTGCCCGCGCCGGATCGAGCATGCGGAGATTCTCTGCCAGATTGCGAATTTCATCAGCTGCTTCTTTCATCTTATCCTTATTTTTTTGACCTGGTCTCATTTTGTATTTTGAAAAATATTTCAGCACGGCTGCCTGATTCCCGATTTTGGCTGCAAGCATATCAAGTCCTCCCCTGATCACATCCGGATTATCCCTCATCAATACCTGACTGCCCCTGAGAAATGACTTGCGCGATCCCAAAGGATTCAGCACAGCTAAAGGCTCTCCAACGGGCGGTGCAAATACAACCGGGATGTTCAATTCAGCCATGCGCAACTGGAGAGCAACAGAGATATTAATGCCGTATCCCTGCAAAAATAGTAACTCGTGATCATTTAAAGCGCTTCGGAAAATTTCTGCCTTCCCTTTTTTTATCACTACATCATTGTCGGATAATGTCAAAAAACTCCCGTGGACAAATATATATAGTCTATTGGCATATGTGACAATAGATGCATCATGATTATCAGCCTCAGCCTTGTGGTCTTTATCTTCACTGCCTATTGCTGCTGAGTATTTACTTTCTTTAAGCGATTCTTCCGCCCCATCGTCCTTAATTAACCAGTCAACGGGTCCAGCGTTATCTGCAATTTCAGGGTAGCCGTTTCCGGCATTGACCCGCGATTCGGCATAAGGCGTGACTACAGTGCCGCTCGGTTTATTTGTGTAGAACCTCTCTCTGCAAATCCATGCCGGATCGTCCCTCAATTTTGCCGGTAAATAGAAATTTGCCGTTTGATCAACATATTCATCCAATTGACGCATCTGCCCTGCAATTTGCTCTTCATTTGGGAGTGAAAAATATTCTCTGACACCTCGAATAATTGAATTGAATCTTGTGATTAATGATATATCTTCCTGTAGCGTTGATCCCGTATATCCCAGTTTTTTAATGAACCTAAAAAGCACTAGTTGGATCGATTCAATCTTCTTTGATCTGACCTTCACCTCGGCGTGGTTAATAGAAAACCCAAGGAAATCAAACCCGCTCTCAACAGGGACATAATTTGTTTTGGAAGGTTTGAGTTCCAGCTTCAATCTAGAGCGAAGAAACTGTTCCATCTCATTGAGTGCCTTTTTTGCATCATCCTCGGATTTTGCGAAGACTATTATATCGTCTGCATATCTTACAAAATTGAGACCCTTCTCCTCAAAATGCCTATCAAGGGGCGTCAGATAAATATTTGCCAAGAGCGGCGAAAGCGATTCTCCCTGGGGAACTCCGATAAGTATCGGCAGTATGTCATGAAAATCCAAGACATCTCCGGAAAGCCAGAGTTTAATCAAATTATGAATGGCAGGATCCCGAACGCTTTTTGAGATCATTTCAAGAAGCAGATCATGATCAATATTGTCAAAGCATCCTTTGATGTCGGCAATAACCGCCCATTTAAAACCCTCAGCGATGCGGCATTTCACAAATGCCACCGCTTGATGAGCATTGCGCCTGGGTCTGAAGGCGAAACTATGTGAGTTAAAACCGGCTTCAAATATCGGCTCTAAAAGTGTCAGGCACGCCGATTGAACAACTCTATCCCGGACGCAGGCTATGCCAATTTGCCTTTCGCCCCCATCCGGTTTAGTTAGGCGAATCCGCCTCAACGGTTTGCAGCGATATGATTTGCCTTCCAGTTCTTTTGCCAATTTCATCAGTTCATCTTCTAAATTATCTTTAAACTTATCAATGGTGATGCCATCGACGCCATGAGATTTTGTTGCGCCGCTTTTCACCTTTAACCAGCCCAACCGAAGGATATCCCGATCACAAAGCTTTTGATATAGTCTTTGTCCTTCGCTTTCTCTTTCGATGTTGCGTGTGATTGCGGTCGACATTTGTCTGATAAGCGCAGGTTTTCGTCTTCCGGCCGAACGTCGACGATATCTATTTGACCCGTTCAATTCAGCAGCTCCGGAACCGACCCTTGCAACAACAGACTTATCCTTTTCCTTTGAATACACCCACAGTTGACCTGGTTCCATCCGATTGATCTCATCTATCTGCAAGTGATTCAGCCAAACCCCATGGATTGAATTCTTTAAGTCTAATTTTTCCCCGATAACCCAAAGAGAAGAGGACGATGCAATCCAGTTAAGGGATAATTGCGGCAAAGATCGATTTGCGTGAAGGCTGTCCACATATATATGGGTTATTTCGCCCATAGTTTCCTTTACCCACGGTGGGATATCGGAACAGGTTATTGATGGGGGGAACAAATGGACAATAGTAATAGCAGCGGGTCTATTGCTCTTTCCGGACTGTGTTTCTCTAGAGGTCCTTATATAATTCTCAATGGCCCCTTCCACCAACACCGTAACAAACATATGTTCTTCTCTCTCCAAGTGCTCACTTCTGCATTCAAGCCAAATTATGGAATTGCGATTTAGGTCCTTTAAAATATTCGCCTTGTTATTGCCCTCTGAAATCCCGTATACGGCCGGAAACCCCAGCGCCCATTTCAGCATATCAAGAAATTGTTGAAGATCCTTCGGGTCCTTCTGTGTATTGCCAAACCATGCTCTGACCTCATACGAAGACAACGATCTGAGCAAAGCGCCTAAGCCTACTGTTCCGTTTCCGGAAAGGTTGTAAGCAGCCTCGCATGCCCATGAAAGGGTCTCATCTGAAATATTGATCCGTGATATCTTTCGAAGGCCTTTCAATACATTCGATAGAATAGACCGAAAATGTTCGGAACGTTCCAACTGAAACATGCAAACAGGGCAAAGCCGATCAGCCAGATCGTACCATGCAATTTGATCCTTCAACAAATTTGCACTTGCCGGTCCGTCCAATGCCATTGCTCCACGACCGGTATAATCGAGCAAAAGGACTGCGCCATCGGCTTTGTTTTGCAAAACCCTGGACAGGCAGACGTTCGCCGCATCATAAGCCTTTCCAAGGATGGCAATGGAATTGGATGAAGCATTTATGTCCGATTCATTTCTAGTCATAACTCGACGGTGCTTCCGTTATTGACACTGGGCCTGTGTCAACAGGTTCTGTCTTAATAACAAGGTTGCTATTCTCAGGTTTGAAACGCGCCCTCCATTCCGGCCATGATACAAACAACCTTCCTTCAGGATACGCAGAAGCTAATGTTTCGGCTACTGTTTTGCTTACAAGCCTTCTATCTCTTTTTGTCTCATTCTTATTTTTTTTGGCGTTATATATCTCCACATCATCAGATGGACTAAGCTGCTCCACAATCCTCTGCACAGAAGCAGCCCTTTGCCGCAAATCTTTTAGGGCATTCAACGCCGGACCAAAATCCAATAAAAAAGATTCCTCAAGCTGAATATTGATTCCTGTAAAATAACATCTGGCCATATTAAACCTCCTCTTAAGATTTTATTGATATTAAGAAGCCCGTTAAAAAATTTTGCTTTGTCTGATTATATTATTGCACGGTGAAAGTTTATTTGCTATAAAAGCTTTTATATTCAACAAGTTATATTCCAATTGGAATCCTTGATTGGAGATGTCAAAATGGAATATCTTTCATTGGATGAGATACGCGATAAATCATCCAGGATCAAACAGGCGCTTGAAACGTTGTTGGCGACTAAGGCCATGGTAGGGAAGCCCGGTGCGAAGCAATGGCGTTTTTTTAGGGAGTGCGTTGAATCACTTTTTACTCCTGATCTCACAACCGGATTTAAAAATCTCAAGCCGGTCCAGGCAGCTCAATTTAAATTCGAGGTTGAAGACAAGTTGAATCGGTTCTATCTTCATCCCGGCAAGTCCCTAGAGTTTGTTTTTTCACTGGTGCATAGATCCAAATTGTCCGGCTTTGGGATAGAAAATGATTCTGCTTATCCGAAACTTGCAGATTATTGCGTTTTGATCCGGGATCTTTCAATTGAAAATGATCGGGACTCGATCAATGAACATGTAAAATTAAGTCTCTACCTTGAAAGAGTTGTAGCCGAAGGTATTGAAGCTGAATTCAGGGCTTATCAAGCCCTGCCTGATTTTAAGACTGAGGAGCTAACAAAATGGTTTTGCGCCGACAGCCCAGCACTTAAAGAAATCCTCAATCTCCTGAATCGTCATAAAAAGAAAGGATGGTTCATTAATAACCCCATGAATCCTTCCACAAAAAGGCTACTCAATATCAGAGTGAAGAATATCAAATCCGAAGAGGCTATGGTAACCACAACAGAATATTGGTATCTCAGGTGGTGGGATGAGAATGAAGACTCCTATGTCTATGCCTACCGCGAAACCAATAATCAGACATATATATTAAGGCCTGAGTCAAAAGAATGGAAGGTATTCATGAACTTGCGGCCACAGCCAAGGACGTCTATTCCGCATAGATGGAATAGAAGACAGGGAATACAGCGGTGTTAATAACGGCAATAATCTTGTAGTCTTATTCAAATTTCAAATAGTTTTATAGAAAAAAAGTGTTGCGGACGTAGTAATAATTGATTAATATACCTTTCCATTAACCCGATTCTGTTCAAATAATTTTCTTATTCTTAAGACTGAAAGGTTATACCTATGGATAAAGCAACAGCTGTCAAATGCGTAAAACAATACGCTGAGGTTGTAAGAAGGCATTTTAATGTGGATAAGATAATATTATTCGGCTCTTACTCAAAAGATGTAGCCTATAAAGACAGCGATATCGATGTTGCCGTGGTATTGAATCATGTTGACGATGACTTTCTGGCAACCGAGGCCAAACTTTTCCACTTACGGCGTGATATCGATGTAAGGATAGAACCGGTTTTATTGGAAGGGACGAATGATAGAAGCGGATTTTTAGAGGAGATATTGAAAACCGGTGAAGTAATCTATTCTACCCATTAAAAGGTATTCAATTCTATTAAGGAGGCATATAAGATGAAAAAGACAAAATTTACCTCAGTTGTTCTATCCTTCCTTCTTACGGCTATGCTAATAGCTCAGAATGCCTGTTCTGGGCAGTCGGATACCGTTTAATATTGTTGACCCCCTGATAATAGTACAATAAAGGGGGCATAAAATACCTGAATAGATTGACAAGAAGGAAAAATTATCTGATTAAAGAGGACCGGTGGAGGGTCCTTTTTTATTAACAAAGGCGGTGAGC
>Ga0209287_10000473_pt1 | contig 24083 bp, 19 predicted proteins | sample PPLLak3cmMay2015_2_FD_187255 | JGI IMG/M metagenome (GOLD analysis project Ga0209287, IMG submission 187255) | Freshwater sediment microbial communities from Prairie Pothole Lake near Jamestown, North Dakota, USA - PPLs Lake P8 Core (1) Depth... | ecosystem: Environmental > Aquatic > Freshwater... | reverse complement strand
AGTCCGGTGGCTTTCTGTTCCTTGAGTCCGATGCGCAGCTGGTCGACGGTGATGAGGCCCTGTGACACCAGGGTCTCGCCCATGCGGAGTTTCTTACGCCGTTCCATCGAACACCCCTATAAATCTACTGCGCGTGCGTGATCCGGGCGCGTCCGGTGCTCGGAATCCTCATGTACTTCAATGTACATTCCGGTTCCTGCGCTCCGGGCGCACCCGGCTGAGCGTGGTTGTTGCCGCTTCAGCGGCTTTACAACCACGGCCTGCCCCGCGCGGGTGGACGCCCACTCGCTACGATTTCTAGGGGTGTTCACCGTTGTGTTGCCTGTAGCTGCTGCACGCGCCCCTGTGCCTGGGCGCGGTCGAAGCGGTGCGCGCCACCGAGCGAAAGCGCTTTTTCGTAGTAGCCGAGCGCCGCCGGGTACTGACGCAGCTGGTCGAGGCTGACCGCGAGGTTGTAGGCGTAATCGGCGTTGTCCGGCGCGCCGCGGTAGGCCTCGAAATAGGCGGCCTGGGCTTCGTTCCAGCGTTTCTGGTCGGCGTACAGGTTGCCCAAAGTCTGGAACAGATGGGGGCTGGATTCGCGGTCGATGAGGATTTTCAGCCGGCTTTCGGTGGCCTGGCTGTCGCTGTTGCCGAGCAGGTCGAGCAGCGCGGCCTGGGCGGTGGCGTTGCGCGGATCGCGTTCGAGGATTTCGCGATACAGGCGCACGGCGTCGCTTTCGCGATTCTGGGTGGCGGCGATGGCCGCAAGACCGAGCAGGGCATCGGTGCTGCGCTGGCGCGCCGCCGCCTGATTGTAGAGTTGCTCCGCCTTCTCCAGCCGGCCTTGTTGATAGGCGCCATAGGCGTCGTTGAGCAGGACCGCCTGGGCATCGGGCTGAAAGCGCGGCAGCGAGGCGGAAGGGGCTGCCTCAGATTGCGTTTTCGGGCTGGCGGAGGCCGGTCGTACTGCCGCGGGCGCGGGTTTCGATTGTGCTTGTGCAATTGCAGCAGGCTGCGCCTTGGGTTTGGGTTCAACGGCTTGCTGCGCGGGTGTTTGCTCCGCAACAGGGGCAAGTGATGCGGGTCCAATCGCCGCTGGCGTGGGTTGTGCTGCCGGCGGCGGAGTCTGGATCACTGCGGGCGCGCCCTGCGGCTGCAAGGCGAAATAAAGATAGGCGCCGTAGCCCAGCGCAACGATGGCGGCGAGCAAGGCTGTCAGCGGAACCAGCGACAGGCGCGGCCAGCGCAAGGATTTTTCGCGGCTGGGCTCGGGCGGCAGGCCGCTGTTGCCGAACAGCATGGTCGGCGGTTCGACCCATTCGCGGCCCTGCTTGCCGGGCAGGGCCGTGTCCGGTTCCAGCTCGAGATCGTCCGGAGTGGCGTTCCTGCCGGTGTTGGCGGCTTCGGCCTGTTTCAGAGCCTTGAGCAGCAGGCTCACTGATTGCTCCGTGCGAGCGGCAGCAGACGCTGGAACTGGCGCAGTTCCTCGCTTTCCAGGGTGGGATTGGACACCACGATCGGACGCAGGAAGATCACCAGTTCGTTCTGGCTGGACTTAACTTCATGCTGGCCGAAAATCGCGCCGACACCCTCGGGCCGCGACAACCAGGGGACACCATCGCGCGCCATGTTGTTGTCGTCCTGGATCAGGCCGCCAAGCATCACGGTCTGGCCGCTGCGCACCTGCAGCAGGGATTCCATTTCACGCACCTGGATCACCGGGATGGCGTTCTTGACGCCGCTGGGCAGATCCGGATTGGGATCCAGCACCTCGCCGACCTGCCGCGAGATGGTCGGACGCACGGTCAACGAGACCATGCCGTTTTCGTTGATCTGCGGCAGCACCGACATGACGATGCCGACCGGGATGGTCTGCGGGGTCGTGGTGTAGGTGGTGACCGACTCTCCGCCGTTGGTCCCTGGAACGGTGTCGGCCTTGATGCTGAAATACACCAGGTTGTTGACGACCTTCAGCAGGGCGGTCTGGTTGTTGAGTGCCATCAGCTTCGGGCTCGACAGCACTTTGGTGTCGCCGAAGGACTCGAGCAGGTCGATCGCAGCGGTAAAACCGTTGCTGCCGGTGTAAGTGGCCGTGATGTAGGGCGAGAGCGTGCTGGCAAGGGCGCTCTGGCCGCCGCTGGCTGCGGTCTCGATCGCCCACCCCACCGATCCCTGCAGAGTCTTGGACCAGTCGATGCCGGCGCGATACTGGTCCTTGAGCGAAACCTCGACGATGGTGGCTTCGATCAGCACCTGGCGCTGGGCCGACTGCATGACGCGGTCGAGATATTGCTGCACCAGTTCATGCTGCTTCGATGTTCCCAACACGGTGACGGAACCGGCCACCGGGTTGACTGCGACATCATGCTTGCCGTCCGTGGTGGACGGGCCCGAAAAAGCAGCGGTGAATAGCGTGGCGGCGCCGGCGCCCGCCTTGCTGGCCGCTTCTGCCTGCGACACGCGTTCGGCGCGCGCGGCCTTCTCGGCATCCAGGCGCGCGGCCTTGTCGGCTGTGCTCTGGGTCACTTCCCGGGTACCTGCCAGGATGGTGCGGATGTTGGCTTCGAGCAAGGCCCAGAGATCATTGCTGGAACGGCTGGCGACCGTGGTATTCGAGGAGTTGCCGCTGGTGGTGGATGTCGTGGTCGTGCCACCGCTGCTTACGGTACTGGTGCCAGTGCTGGCGATTTCGGCCGCCACTCCGACGCTGGACTGAGTGGTGCGCGCCACGTTGACATAGTTGACCGTGTAGGTCTTGACGAATGGCGTGTCGGGCATGACCGACACCGTGCGTCCATTCATTTCGTAGCGCAGGTTGGCCTGGCGGGCGATGCGGTCGAGGATCGCCGGCAGTGGTTCCTGCACCGCGTTGAGCGACACCCTGCCGTCGATGCCCGGGTGCAGGTCGATGTTGTACTGGGTGTCGCGGGCGATGGAGAACAGCAGGTCCTTGACCGGCACATCGTTGACCACCACGGTATAGGTCGGCTCAGCCGCCCGTGGCCGCGGTGGCGGCAGGGTGGGGGCGGCCCGCACCGGAGCAGGCGGTGGAGTGATGGTGGCCGGCTGCTTTTCCTGGTGGATATGCCCGGCCGAGGTGTCGAATGCCTTGGGCGGAACACAGCCGGCTGCGAGGCCAAGGCACATCACGGCAGACAAGCGAAGCAGCCCAGATTTCATGATCATTCCGGTGACAGGACAACGGTGCGCATTCTCCCGACCGTGCGCAAATACGGTGAACCTGAAGCCTGCCCGGTCATGGCGGCGAGGGCGGCACGGGCTTCGGCGCGATCGGTAAATTCGCCCGCCAGGATCATCCAGGCCGGGCGTCCCTGTTCCATGCCGAAAAGCACCCGCAGCGGTTCGGGATGCGGGCGCGCTTTCAGTTCCCCCAGTAATACGGCTGCCGGGGCGGCTTCTTTAGCCGCGGCGAGCTGAATGACACGGGTGTCGGGTGCGGCTTCGGCAAGCCAGCGTGCGGTCTGGCGCGCCATCTCGGTGACATCGGGCGGGAGTTCGACTGTCGCTCCGCCGGCCTTGGCCGCTGCGGCGGCGGGCGTGGCCGGGGTCGCCGGCGGCGGCGTCATGGGTGCCCGCGACATCCAGGCGATAAAGGCCAGCAGGCCAAGCACAGCGATCAGGCCTGCTGCCAGCCAGATCCAGCGCGACGACAGGCGTTGCCAGACCGGCACCGCAGCGCTGGGTTTCATTTCCGCATCCCCCGCCGCCGCCTCCAGATGCCGAGGCTCTAGGTTGTGCGTCTGCTCGGCGTAGGCGGCGAGCAGGGTCTTGTCGGCCAGCACGTTGATGCGGCGCGACAGCCCGTTAGACAGCTGGGTCATGCGGGCGATGAGCGCAGGCGAAAACAGGTCCGGTCCGCGATAGCCTGCCACCGCCAGCCGCGCGCGCAGGTAGGCGCCGACTTCCTTTTCGCCCAACGGCGACAGGTTGAGGTTGAGGGTGATGCGGTCCCTGAGCTGACGGATACGTGGCTCGGCTAGCAGGACATCGAGTTCCGGCTGACCGAACAGCACGATCTGCAGCAGCTTGTCGGTGGCGGTTTCGAGGTTGGTCAGCAGCCGCAGGAATTCGAGATTCTCGATCGGGATGCCCTGCGCCTCCTCGACGAACACCACCACCCGGCGCCCTGCCTGATGGCGTTCCAGCAGCGCCGCGTCGAGCTGTGCCAGACGCGCCTGGCGGCTGGTCTTGCGGTTCGAGGCGCCGAGGTCGGCGAGGATCGCGACCAGCATGTCATCGGGAGAGAGGGTCGGGTTGCCGAGGTAGACGCTGTCGATGTGGGCGGGCAACTGCGCCGCCAGCTTGCGGCACAGCATGGTCTTGCCGCTGCCGACTTCGCCGACGACCTTGATGATGCCCTCGCCCTGGTCGATGGCGTAAAGCAGGGCGGCGAGCATTTCTCCGCGCTGCCCGCCGGGATGCCAGTACTCGGTATTCGGCGTTATGCGGAAGGGCGCTTCTTTCAGACCGAAGTGATCGAAATACACGGGGTACGGCTATTCGGTTCCGTAGGTCTGCATGCGGCTGTAGAGCGTGGTGCGGTTGATCCCGAGCAGCTTGGAAGCCTGCGACAGGTTGCCGTGGGTCATGTTGAGCGCGGCCTCGACGTAGGCCTTCTCCCATTGCCGCAGGGTGGCATCCAGGTTGAAGTTGGCCAGGGTCTGCAGCTGCTTGCGCGCCAGTTCGATCAGCATCTTGCCGTCATTGGCCAGCGGGATTTCCTGCGGGTAGGCCTGGTCGGTGTCGAGCTCGGATTCCAGCTGCTCGGCATTGACCGTCATGCCGGGATACTTGGTGGTGAGGCGGATGGCGATATTGCGCAGTTCGCGGACGTTGCCGGGGAAGTGGTAGTCCTCCCACATCTGCTTGGCGCGCGGGTCGAGCGAGAATGCCTGGCTCTTGGCCTCGCGGGCGTAGAAATCGCGGAAGTGATCGAGCAGGTTGAGCTTGTCCTGGCCCATCTCGCGCAGCGGGGGCACGGCGATGGAGAACACCGACAGGCGGTGATAGAGGTCGGCGCGGAAGCGCCCGGCCTTGATTTCGGCGCGCAGGTCACGGTTGGTGGCGGTGACGACGCGGGCATTGGAAAAGCGTGGCTGGGTCTCGCCGACACGCTGGTATTCGCCATTTTCCAGCACCCGCAGCAGTTTCGCCTGCAGTTCCAGCGGCAGTTCGCCGATTTCGTCGAGGAACAGGGTGCCACCTTCGGCTTCCTCGAAATAACCGGCACGCGAGCTGGTGGCGCCGGTGAACGCGCCCTTGGCGTAGCCGAACAGGGTTGGCTCGACCAGCGTGGGTGAAATGGCGGCACAGTTGAGCGCCAGATAGGGTTTGCTGGACCGCTGCGAAAACTGGTGCAGGCTGGAGGCGACGCGCTCCTTGCCGCTGCCTGATTCTCCTTCGATCAGCACCGGAAACGGAGCTGCGGCGTATTGCTTGATTTGCTGCCGCAGCTTGTCCATCGCCGGGCTCTCGCCGACGATGCCGGAGTCCTTGACCGGGGCCGGCGCCTTTTCTGCGGTGCGCTCGGCATCCTGAACCATCAGGGCGTTGAACAGCAGCGACTTCAGGCGTTCCGGCTCGCACGGCTTGGCGACGAAATCGATGGCGCCGAGTGCGCGGGCGTGGCGGGCGTTAGCCTCGTCGCTTTGCCCGGAAAGCACCAGGATCTTGATGCTGGGCGAGATGCTCAGCAGGTCGGCGATCAGCGCAAAACCCTCGTCCGGCTTGTGCGGCTGTGGCGGCAGGCCCAGATCCACCAACGCCAGCTGAGGCGGTTCGTCCAGCTGCATCAGCAGGCTCTTGACCTGGGCCCGCGATTCGGCAGCCGCAATATCGAAATCCTTGCTCAGGACGTAGGTGAGCGTGTCTGAAATGAGTGGATCGTCATCGACGATCAGCAAGCTGGGCTTGTCGGTTTTGGCCACAAATCCTCCATGTCGGTTTATTTCCGCTGCGGCTCGGGCAGCCCGCTGAATAGGGGGTTGCCGGGGGCTTGTCGGATTCTCGACGATTGTGCCAGAGACACGGCGAAAGTTAAATCAATTGCATCGAACAACAGGGAAATGAAGGCTTGGCCAGCAGGAAAGCCGGCTCGATGAAACGCATGGTTCAACTATTCACCAGTTCGGCGCCGACATACATCCATCCTTCGCTGTGCTCGATGGGCTGGCCGAGCGTCAGATACTTGTGTCCTTGAATGCCTTCGACCAGGAAAAGCCTGCCGGGGTGGAAGTGGGCCGGGTCGATGATCAGCTTGCCCGAACCCGAGGCATCGTGCAGCCATAGGCTGGCGATCGGCAGTTGCGAGCCGGTGTTGTCGAGGCCGTCAACGGTGTACGCCGACGACTGGGTGTCATAGAGCATGACCAGGTCTGGATGGGTCGCCAGTATTTCGATGCCGACCGAACTGGACTCGTCGTTGAGCCGTGTCAGGCGGCGCAGCAGGCCTACCCGCCAGCCCTGATCTTTCTGTGGTTTGACCGCAACCAGCGCACCGACGCGCAGCCAGTCCTTGTCCTGAGTCTCGACGATGGAGCCAAAGCCGGATTCGCTTTCATCGTGCATCACCCAGCGCTCGACTTCGCCCTGCTTGCCTGCCGGGAGCGGCTTCATCATTGTCGTACGCTCACGCGTGTGCTCGGTGATGTAGCCATAGATGCGCACATCGTTGGCCTCCATATAGTCCATTCCAGTGTTGTAGGGGGAAGCACTGGCGGAGCCGGAAGCCATTTTCATCTGGGCCAGAATGTTGTTGAGGCCATGCGCCACATCGACCATACGCTTGGTTGGAACGCGGGGCGCGCGACGCTGCTCGCGGCTGGACAGGGCCGACCATTGCTGCTCGAGATGCTTCAGCAAGTCGATGGTTTCCGCGGTACGTGCGTCTTCGGTCAGGCCCAGTTGGGCCGGCGCGGTACCTTGCTGGATGTCCGCCTTGATCTCCCTTAACCTGAGCAACAGGGAGGAGGTGCTCCAGTAGCGTTTGGTGGCGTTGCTGTCTGGATTGCGGGCGCGACGCGGGCCGCTGTCCTGCGACAGGTCGACGGCGAAATTGTGCTGGTCCGCGTCGAGACGGTTATCCAGCTGGAAGGTGGCGTGCCAATTGTTCAGCCAACGATCGACCAGATCGATCTGGCGCGGATAGAGCGTGCCGGAATTGGCCAGGTCCAGCATCAGGGTATGGATATAAGTGGTCTCGCAGGTGCAGCGCAGGGTTTCTTCAGGATAAGCCTGTTGCACGAGTCGCTGAAAACCCTCGTTTTCTGCCACGCGATAGAGACCATGCAGGCGCAGCCAGAGCTTCTCGCCGGGCTGCAGGTAGCGCACGGCGCGCCATTTCAGCAACAGGCCGAAGTTGCGAATTGCCCGCAGGGTGATCAGCGGAATCTGGTTTTCGTACGGACATTTCCTGGCGTGGTGCGCAAACTCGCGCACGAACAGGTGGTAGCCGCGCGCGACTTCCCAGTAGAGGCTGTAGATCGCGTGCCAGAGCTGGCTTTCGACGGCCCGCGACATGCGCGGATTGCGCAGATACTGGCGTACCAGGGTGTCCTGCAGGTCACGCGACTTTTCGTCGAGGACCATCAGTACGGAGAGTCGATCTTTCGAGTAGTCCGTCAAATTTTCATTGAAGCGCCGGAGTTCCTGTACATAGGCGTCCTGCGATTTGACCGGGTCGCCCGCAGGCAGATGCTCGGACCAGCGGGTGGCAGTCTTGAGGTTGGTCAGCGGATCGTCGTTGCCCCTGCCGAACAGGTTCAGTCGGGCAAGTCGTGCCGAGAATTTGTCACTCAGAGCGTTCATGGTGCGTGCACGGTCGTTGTCTGGATAGGAAATCAAACGTATCGGTTTTCACCTTTACGGATATCCCCAGCAAGTTCTGTACCCGCCTACGAGAGTTTTTCCCCGACCCAGGACTGCACCGAAGCCAGGGCCTCGGGGAGCCGTTGCGGCTGGCTGCCACCCGCCATCGCCATGTCGGGTTTGCCGCCGCCCTTGCCGCCGACCTGGGTGGCGACGAAGTTGACCAGCTCCCCCGCCTTGATCCGGGCGGTGAGGTCGGGCGTCACCGCCGCGATCAGGCTGACCTTGCCGTCGGCCACCGTGCCCAGTACCAGCGCGCAGGACTTCAGCTTGTCGCGCAGCTTGTCGGCGGTCTCGCGCAGCGCCTTGGCGTCGACGCCGTCAAGTTGCGCCGCCAGCACACGCACGCCCTTGATGTCGGTGGCCTGCTGGAGCAGTTCGTCGCCCTGGCTGGAGGCGAGCTTGGATTTCAGGCGGTCGAGTTCCTTTTCCAGCGCCCGGCTATGTTCCATAAGCTGCGCCACGCGCTCGGCAGCCTCGGCCGGGGTGGCCTTGACCAGCTGCGCGATCATGGCGAGATTTGTCTCGGTCTCGCCGAGATAGGCGAGCACGCCGCTGCCGGTGGTCGCCTCGATGCGGCGGATGCCGGCGGCGACGCCGGTTTCCAGCAGGATCTTGAAGGCGCCGATGTCGCCGGTGCGGGCGACATGGGTGCCGCCGCACAGTTCGCGCGAACTGCCGATGTCGAGCACCCGCACCTCGTCGCCGTATTTTTCGCCGAACAGCATCATCGCGCCGGTCTTCTGCGCTTCCTCGATCGGCATCACCCGTGCCTGGGTCGCGGTATTGGCGAGGATCTCGGCGTTGACGCGCGCTTCCACCTCACGGATTTGTGCCGCGGTCATCGGGGTGGGCTGGACGAAGTCGAAACGGGTTTTCTCGTTGTCCACCAGGGAGCCCTTCTGCTGCACGTGATCACCGAGGACTTCGCGCAGCGCCTTGTGCATGAGGTGGGTGACCGAGTGGTTGCGCATGGTGCGGGCGCGCGCGACCTCGTCGACGCGGGCGAGAACGGCGTCGCCGACCGCCAGCGAGCCGGTTTTCACCACGCCGTGATGAGCAAAGACCTGGGCCTGGATTTTCTGCGTGTCCTCGACTTCGAACTGGCCGTTGATGCCCTGCAGCGCGCCGCGGTCGCCGACCTGGCCACCGGACTCGGCATAGAAGGGGGTGTGGTCGAGCACCACCACGCCGAGTTCGCCCTCCTTCAATTCGCTGACGGCGACGCCATCCCTGTACAGCGCGAGCACGTTGCCGTCGTGGGTCAGCGTGTCGTAGCCGTGGAAACTGGTCGGGTCTCCCGAGTATTCCAGGCCGGCGCCGAGCTTGAACTTGCCGGCGGCGCGCGCCTGCTCCTTCTGCCGCTGCATGGCGACATCGAATGCGGTGGTGTCGACGCTGACGCCGGCCTCGCGGCAGATGTCGGCGGTGAGGTCGAGCGGGAAGCCGTAAGTGTCGTGCAGCTTGAACGCCAGCTCGCCGTCGAAGATGCCCGCCGCGGGCAGGGCCTTCAATTGCGATTCGAGGATGCCCATGCCGTGCTCGATGGTTTCGAAGAAGCGCTCCTCTTCCTGCCGCAGGATGTCCATCACGCGGTTCTGGGCGGCAACCAGTTCGGGATAGGCCTCGCCCATCGCCACCACCAGATCGGGAACGATGCGGTAGAAGAAGGCGGCGCGTGCGCCGAGCTTGTAGCCGTGACGGATGGCACGGCGAATGATGCGCCGAAGCACGTAGCCGCGGCCCTCGTTGCCGGGGATGACGCCGTCGACGATGAGGAAGGAGCAGGCGCGGATGTGGTCGGCGATGACTTTCAGCGAGTTGTTGGTGATATCGCTGGTGCTTGTCTCGCGCGCGGCGGCGGCTATCAGCGCCTGGAACAGGTCGATCTCGTAGTTGGAGTGCACGCGCTGCATCACCGCGGAAATGCGCTCCAATCCCATGCCGGTGTCGACGCTGGGCTTGGGCAGCGGATGCATCGTCCCGGCCTCGTCGCGGTTGAACTGCATGAACACGTTGTTCCAGATCTCGATGTAGCGGTCGCCGTCCTCGTCCGGCGAGCCGGGCGGGCCGCCGGCGATCTCGGGGCCGTGGTCGTAGAAGATCTCGGTGCAGGGACCGCAGGGGCCGGTGTCGCCCATCGCCCAGAAGTTGTCGGAGGCGTAGCGCGCGCCCTTGTTGTCGCCGATGCGGACGATGCGATCCGTCGGCACGCCGACCTCGTTGGCCCAGATGTCATAGGCCTCGTCGTCCTCGGCGTAGACCGTTATCCAGAGCTTGTTGGTCGGCAGCTTGAGCACGTCGGTGAGAAATTCCCAGGCGTACTTGATCGCCTCGCGCTTGAAGTAGTCGCCGAAGCTGAAGTTGCCCAGCATCTCGAAGAAGGTGTGGTGGCGTGCGGTGTAGCCGACGTTCTCGAGGTCGTTGTGCTTGCCGCCGGCGCGCACGCAACGCTGCGACGATACCGCGCGGGTAAAGGGTCGCTTGTCCTGGCCGGTAAAGACGTCCTTGAATTGCACCATGCCGGCGTTGGTGAACAACAGGGTCGGATCGTTGCCCGGCACCAGCGGGCTGGACGGCACGACGGTGTGGCCCTTGGAGGCGAAGAAATCGAGGAAGCTCTGGCGGATGGTGCTGCTTTTCATGGTGTTGTAATGGCGTTGTGCGTCGACGGCGGGCAAAAAAGGATTGTATCCGCTAAAGTTCCGCGATTACAGGCGGCAAAGGCAGCGAAAATGGACGAAAACGCAGTGATCGCAGCGACGCGGGAATGGATCGAAAAGGCCGTGATCGGCCTCAACCTGTGTCCGTTCGCCAAGGCGGTCTATGTGAAAAACCAGGTGCGCTTCGTGGTCAGCCATGCGCCGCATCTGGACGGCTTCCTCGAGGATCTCGACCGCGAACTCGATTTTCTTGCCGCCGCCGATCCGGACCAAGTCGACACGACGCTGCTGATCCACCCCACGCTGCTGCCGGATTTCCTCGATTTCAACGATTTCCTGCAGATTGCCGAATCCGCGGTGGGCGAGCATGGGCTGGAAGGGGTGATCCAGATCGCCAGCTTTCATCCGGCCTTCCAGTTCGAGGGCACCGAACCCGACGACATGGGCAACTTCACCAACAGGGCGCCGTTTCCCACCCTGCATCTGCTGCGCGAGGCGAGTATCGCGCGGGCGGTGGCTGGGTTTCCCGAAGCCGAAACCATCTACCAGCGGAATATCGAGACGCTGAAGGCGCTAGATCATGCTGGATGGCGCGCCTTGTGGCGCAAACCCTGACCTCAGTCCAAGCGTAGGCGGCAGGGGGTAAGAAATTTCTACTTGCATGAGCCTGTTCGCTTCATTAATCTAACGTTCGTTAGATTGTAATCATGTTAGGCGCCCCATGACCGACCCCAGCCGCATCATCAAGGACCGTCTCTATGCCCATGTGGCGCGCATGGGCAAGGCCATTTCCAGCCCCAAGCGGCTGGAGCTTATTGAGATCCTCTGCCAGGGCGAAAAGACCGTCGAGCAGCTTGCCGCCGACGCACAGATATCGGTCAAGCTCGCCAGCGCCCATCTCAAGGACTTGCGCCAGGCGCAACTGGTGGAAACCCGACGCGACGGCAAGTACATCCATTACCGGCTGGCCTCGCTGTCGGTGGGTGATTTCTGGGTGGCGCTACGGGCCCTGGCCGAGGATCGGTTGGTCGAACTGCAACTGGCCCTGGCGCAACTGGCCGAGCACAGCGAGGAACTGTCGCCACTTGCCCCGGAGGAGCTGCTGAAGCGTGCCGCGCGTGGCGAGGTGGTGGTGATCGATGTCCGGCCGCGTGAAGAGTACGACACCGGGCATTTGCCGCACGCGCAATCGCTGCCGCTGAGCGAGCTGCGTTCGCGCATCAAGGAGTTGCCACGCAACAAGCTCGTGGTGGCCTATTGCCGCGGACCGTTCTGCCTGTGGGGCAAGGATGCCGTTGCGCTGTTGCGTGGACAGGGCATCGAGGCCATGCGCCTGCAGGACGGTGTGCCGGAATGGCGGGCCGCGGGGCTGCCGCTGGAAACCACAAACAACTAATCAGGAGGCTTGCCATGTTTTTCCGTCAGCTGCTGGCCAAGGAAGCCACCCTGTCCTACTTTTTCGGCTGCGGTTCCTGCCATGTCGGCGTCGCCGTCGACCCGGTGCTCGGCGATGAGCAGTGGTTCATCGACGAGGCGGCGAAGCAGGACGTCAGGATTACCCATGTGATCGATACGCATGTCCATGCCGACCACTATTCCGGCGGCCGCAAGCTGGCCGAGTTGAGCGGCGCAGCCTATTGCCTGCATGCGTCCAACGCCGGTCGCGTGAACTACCCATTCGAGCCGCTGATGGACAAGCAGCGCATCGAGGTCGGCAACGTGCTGGTCGACGTGGTTCACACGCCCGGCCACACGCCCGACTCCATCTGCCTGGTGGTGACCGACAAGCGCCGCACGGAAGCGCCGTGGTTCGTGCTCACCGGCGACACCCTGTTCGTCGGCAGCGCAGGCCGCCCGGATCTCGCAGGCAAGGAGACCGAGATGGCGGCGCAGCTCTTCGATACCCTGCAGCAGCGCTTGCTTACCCTTCCGGCGGAGGTCGAGCTGTATCCCGGCCACACCTCGGGCAGTGCCTGCGGCGCAGGCATGTCGGGCAAGCCGATGTCGACACTCGGATTCGAAAAACGCTCGAATCCCTTGCTGTCGATGAGCCGTGATGAATTCGTCGCCGCGCTGACCGAAACGATCCCGCCGCGTCCTGCGGAAATGGATCGCATGGTCGCCTTCAACCTCGGTAAGTGAAAGTGTCATTCGCCCGGGAAATGGCCCAGATGGCGGACGAGTACCGCTACGGCATTCGCCAAAACCTCGCCCAGTTCTCGCACCAACTGGTGCAGGTGTTCTTCGTCGGCCTCACCATCGGCATGTTCCGCACCGTGGTGCCGGCGCTCGCCGAATCCGAGTTCGGCGTCGCCAAGGGCTCGTTCATGATGCTGATGGCCTTCGTCACCGCCTTCGGCTTCGTCAAGGGCACACTCAATTTCGTCGCCGGGCGCATGTCGGAACGCATGGGCCGCAAGAAGGTGCTGTTCATCGGCTGGCTGGCTGCGGTACCCATTCCCTTCTTGATCCTGTACGCCCCGAACTGGGGCTGGATCGTTGCCGCGACCATTTTGCTGGGCGTTAACCAGGGCCTCGCCTGGTCGATGACGCAGACCTCCAAGCTCGATCTCACCACCGCCGAGCAACGCGGCTTCACCATCGGTCTCAACGAATTCTCCGGCTACTTCGGCGTCGCGGTGGCAGGTATCGTCACCGGCTACCTGGCTACCGCTTATGGGCCGCGAGAAGGGCTGATGCTGTTCGGTGTCGTGGTGGTAGCCGCCGCCGGGCTGCTGACCTTGCTGTGGGTGAAGGACACGCTGCCGTGGGCGCATGCCGAAGGCAAAAAGCACGCCGCCGGATTGATGACCGGACCAACGCCGCGCTACCCGTCCAATATTTCCGCCACGCCCACCACTTGGGAAGTGTTCACCCTGATGTCGTGGCGCGATGCGCGCATGGCCTCGGTCAGCCAGGCCGGTCTGGTGGAGAAATTCGTCGATGCCCTGGTGTGGGTGTTCTTTCCGGTCTATCTGTATCAGCACGGCCTGAGCCTCGCCGGCATCGGCTGGGTGGTCGGTGTCTACGGCTTCGTCTGGGGCATGTCGCAGTTCCTCACCGGCCATCTTTCCGACCGCATCGGCCGCAAGAAACCCATCGTGTGGGGCATGTGGCTGTGCGGTGCCGGCGTCGCCCTGGTGCTGCTGGGCGAGGGCGAATTGTGGTGGTCGTTCGCCGCCGCGATGATGGGATTCGGCATGGCGCTGCTGTATCCGACGCTGTCCGCAGCCGTCTCCGACATCGCCCACCCCAACTGGCGCGGCTCGGCTATCGGCATCTATCGTTTCTGGCGCGACCTCGGCTACGGCATCGGCGCGCTGCTGCTGGGGGCGGTGGCGGCACTCGCCGGCGGCATCGAAGCAGGTTTCTGGTTCACCGCCACCGCCATGTTTGTTTCCGGCCTGATCGTGCTGCTGGCGTGCGAGGAAACCCACCCGCGCCTCAACCCGGCCGCCGATTGATTTTTTCAACAAGGAATTCGCATGAACAAAGCACTCATTGCCCTGCTGGCCAGCCTCTCGCTGCTGGCTGCGCCCTCGCATGCCGAGGACGATCCGGCCGTGGTCGACGCGCTGTCCGGTTACATGGACTTCGCCGAGTACGGCAGCAGCCTGATCTGGCCGGAGCAGATCCCCAGGGAGGACTGGAAGAAAGTCTTCATCGTCGACGCCCGCGATGCCGCGCAGTACGCCAAGGACCACATCCCCGGCGCTATCAACATCGACTGGCGGCAGGCCGTGGCGCGCCGCGCCGAACTGCCGAAGGACCGCATGGTGGTGATGTACTGCAATTCCGGCTCGCTTTCGGCGCAGGCGGTGTTCGCCCTGCGCCTGCTCGGCTACGACAACGTCAAGGTGCTGCAGGACGGCATCGAGGGCTGGAAGAAGAAGGGCGGCTTCGAGGCCCACGCCCGTGCCAGCCAACCGGCCGGGCACTGATCCCTGCCAGGCTTGCCCAGTGCGGGCGGGCTCATTGGACCATTCCGCAATCGCTTCGCAGAGGCGATCATTCAGTCTTTCCATCCGCGCCGAACCACCATGTCCAGACAATCGAGCATCCTTGAACTGCGCAATGCGCTGTCGTCGGTCATCGTCGGCCAGCAGAATCTGCTCGACCGGCTGATCATCGGCCTGCTCGCCGACGGCCACGTGCTGGTCGAAGGCCTGCCGGGGCTGGCCAAGACGACCGCGGTGAAGACGCTCGCCGCCGCCATCCACGGCAGCTTCCGTCGCATCCAGTTCACCCCCGACCTGCTGCCCGGCGACCTCACCGGCACAGATGTCTATCACGAGGGCCAGTTCGAGTTCATCGAGGGCCCGCTGTTCCACGAGATCATTCTCGCCGACGAGATCAACCGCGCCCCGGCCAAGGTGCAGGCCGCGCTGCTCGAGGCGATGCAGGAACACCAGATCACGGTGGGCGGGGTGACGCGCCCGCTGCCGCCGCTGTTCATGGTGATGGCGACACAGAATCCGCTCGAGCAGGCCGGCACCTACCCGCTGCCGGAAGCGCAGCTCGATCGCTTCCTGCTGCACGTGTCGCTCGACTACCCCAGCGACGCCGAGGAACTCGACATCCTGCGCCGCGACCGCGCGCATGCGGCGAGCGCCGGCCATGTGCCGGTGACTGCGGTGATCGATACCGCCACCGTGCTGGCGGCGCGCGCAGAGGTGCAGCAGGTGCACGTGTCGGATGAGGTCGAGCGCTACATCGTCGCCCTGGTGCGCGCCACCCGCGCGCCCGGCGAATGGCGCGCCGACTGGGCCAAGGCGGTGGACGTGGGCGCCAGTCCGCGCGCCTCGCTCGCCCTGCTGCATGCTTCGGCCGCTGCCGCCTATCTGCGCGGCCGCGACTACGTGACGCCGGACGACGTGCGCGAACTGGCCGGCGATTGCCTGCGTCATCGCATCACGCTGAGCCTCGACGCGCGTCTGCAGAAACTCGATCGCGACGCCTTTGTCGCCGGTCTGCTCGAGGCCGTGCCCGCGCCGTGAGGCTGGCGAAACTCAGGGACTGGATGCGCGGGAATGCTGCGCCCGATTCGGGGGTGCGGCTCCACGCACCGCTGATCGCGGCGGCCGACATGGCCGCACTTGCCACGCAGGCCAGCCTGCTGACGGCGCAGCCGCTGCGCGAAGTCCACGACCACCATGCCGGCGACTGGGCGTCGCGCTGGCTCGGGCGCGGGCTCGACTTCGAGGAGTCGCGCCTCTACAGCCCGGGCGACGATATCCGCGACATGGACTGGCGCACCACCGCGCGCACCGGCCGCGCCCACCTGAAAGTCTATCGCGAGGAGCGTCAGCCGCTGGTGCATCTGGTGGTGGATCGCGGCGCGACGATGCGCTTCGGCACGCGCCGTCGCCTCAAGGTCGCCCAGGCGGCAAGGGTGGCTGCGGTGCTGGCCTTTGCCACCGTCGGACACGGCGGCGTGATCGGTGCCACGCTGTGGGACGATCAGGACGAAACCCTGCCGGCACGCCACGGCCGTCTGGCAGCACTCGGCCTGATAGGCCAGGCGGCGACGCCGTGTCCGCCGCTTGCCGACCCCGCTCCGACCGACGCCCTGCAGCATGCCGACCGTCTCGCCGCGCTGGAAGCCAGCCTGCCGCGCGGTGCGCGGCTGGTGCTGATCAGCGATTTCGCCTGGCTCGGCGACGCCCACGAGACCCTGCTGGCGCGGCTGGCGGAGCGTTTCGACGTGACGGCGGTGCAGATCGTCGACCAGGCCGAGCGCGCCCTGCCGGAAATGGGATCGGTGTGTTTCCACGACATGGTGAGCGGCCAGCGGGTGTGGCTCGATACCGCGCGGGCTTCGCTGCGCAGCGACGTTCGCAACGCTTTCACCCAGCATCTGGCGACGCAGGCCGCGCGCCTGGCCCGCGCCGGGGTGCGCCATCTGCAGGTCGGCAGCGAAGCCGACGATCTGGTCGCAGTGCTGGTGCATGGCTGACCCGCGCAACGAACTGGCGGACATCATCGCGCCGGCCGCGCCCGCGGTGGCGGCGACTGTGGGCGGCGGCGCTCTGCTGCCGTGGGCCCTGGCGGCGATGGCCTTTATCGCGACCGTCGTTCTGGCTGCCTGGCTGTGGCATCGCCGCCGCCCGCTGCGCGCCCTGAACGCGATTGCCGTTGCCGCGGCGCAGCGGCAGACCAGTCCCTCCGCGCTGGCGGCCCGGCTCGATGCCTGGGCGCGCATGCGTTTTCGGCTGGCGCGGGTGGAGGCGGCAAATTGTCCGGCCCGTCTCGATGCAGACGCCTGGTCAAGCTGGGCCGAGACCCTGGAGCAACTGCGCTTTGCCGCGCCGAAACCCGACGGTTTCGAGGAACTGGCAGCCCTGTGCGAGCGCGCCCGTCAATGGAGCCGGCATGCTTGAACTGGCGCAGCCACTCTGGTTGTTGCTGTTGCTGCCGCTGGCGGGCTGGGTCGGGCTCGCCTGGCGGCGCGCGCAGGGCGAGGCGCCGGCGGTGGTGTTCAACCATCCGGCGCTGCCGCTGGCGGCGGTCACGCGCCTGCCGGCGCCCAGCCTGCGCTGGCCGGTGGTGTTGCGCGGACTGGCCTTCGCCCTGTTGGTGCTGGCGCTGGCGCAGCCACGTGAAGTGGGTGACTGGATAACGCCGCCTCCCGAGGGACGCGACATGGTGCTGCTGATCGACACCTCGCTCACCATGAGCATCAGCGACTTCAGGCAGGGCGAGCGTGAAGTCGAACGCATGACGGTATTGAAGGAGACACTGGGGCGCTTCATCGACGGCCGGTCCGGCGACCGCTTCGGCGTGATCGTGTTTGGCAGCGAGGTGGCGACGCTGACCCCGCCGACCTTCGACCGCGCCCATGTCGCCGCGCAGATTCAGCGTATCCAGGTCGGTATGGTGGGCAACGACACCGCGCTCGGCGATGCGCTCGGCATGGCGCTGAAACAGGTGCGCACGCGACGTCTGCGGCCGGCCATCATCCTGGTCAGCGATGGTGCCGACAGCAACGCCGGCACCCTGACGCCGGCCGAATCGCTGGCGGTGGCGCATCAGGCCGGGGTGGCGATCCATGCCCTGCAGTTCGGCAGCGACCCGTTTGCAGCGGGGCGCGCAGCCAGCGCCGGGTCCGCCTTGACCGAGTCCGACCCGCAGCCCGATCTCGCCGACCTGGCGCGGCTGACCGACGGCCAGTATTTTTCCGTCGCCAGCGCCGACGATGCCGAGCGGGTGATCCAGGCAATCGATCGATTCGAACCGACTCTCTCGCCGCCGGCGCAGCACCGCCAGGTGCGCGAGTGGTACTGGGTCGTATTGGCGCTGGCGGCCGCTTTGCTGGTCTGGGCGCGTTGGCTGGTTTCCAGGCGAAGCGCATGATCGATCAACTGCAGCAACTGCACTGGCGCGAACCGCTGTGGCTGCTCATGGCGGCGGTGCCGCTGCTGTTCGGCTGGTGGCGCAGCCGCCGCCGTGCGCGCTTGCTGCGCTACGCCGACGCCGAGCTGCTGCCGTGGGCGGCCAGCCTGCCCGCCGCGCAAGCAGCAGCCTGGCCGCGCGCGTTGGGACATGCGCTGGCCTGGCTGCTGCTGGCGCTGGCGGCGGCCGGGCCGCGGCTGCCGCTCGAACTGCGCGAGGGCCAGGCCACGCCGCGCCACCTGCTGACCGTGATGGCGGTGCTGGACCTGTCGGCCTCGATGCGCGCTGCCGACATCGTTCCGGATCGCCTCGCCCGTGCGCGACTCGAGCTGCTCGACTGGCTGCCGCGTCTGCAGGGTGAACGCGTCGGGCTCATCGTCTATGCCGGCGAGGCGGGCATGCTGCTGCCGCCGACCGATGACCCCGAATTGTTCAGGCGCATGCTCGACCAGGCCGACCCGCGCCTGATCGAGGCACAAGGCACGAACCTGGCGGCCGCGCTCGACCTGGCACGCACGCAACTCGAAGCTTCGCCAGGGCAAGCCAAGGCCATCCTGCTGGTGACCGACGCCGAGGCCGACAGCGTCGACGATGCCGGCCTGGCTGCCGTCGAGGCCCTGCGCCAGGCCCGGCTGCCGCTGTTCGTGCTCGGCGTCGGCAGCGAGGCGGGCGCCCCGGTGCCGCTCCCCGACGGCGGTTTCGCCGAGGACGACGCGGGCCAGGTGCTGAGCCGTATGGCCACGTCTGTCTACGCGCAGTGGGCGCAGGCCAGCGGCGGCCGCTTCGCCGCAGTGAGCGATGGTGATGCCGACTGGGAAGCTCTGCATCAGCGCGGCATCGCCTCGCTGCCGGGCGACCCGACCGCGCCGCAGGCCTCGACCGCGTGGCGCGAGCTCTATGCCTGGTGCCTGGCGCCTGCGCTGGCCTTGTTGATGGCGCTCTCCCTGCCGCGACGGGTGGTGGTGCTGCTCGCCCTGGTGATGCTGCTCCCTGCGCTGGCGCCGCCCGCCGCGTGGGCCGACGAGGCCACGGCATGGAAGGCCTGGCAAAGCAAGGATTTCAGTCGTGCGCAGATCCTCTATACGCAGGCAGGGGGTTACCGCGGCCACATGGGGGCGGGCGCGGCTGCCTGGCGCCAGGGCGAGTATGCGACGGCGGCGCGCTACTTCGGCACCGCCCTGCTGTTGGCGGAGAACGAGCGCCAGCGAGCCGACGCGCTCTACAACCTTGGCAACGCCCACTACGGCCGCGGCCAGTGGCAGGCCGCCTGGGAAGCCTTCGAAACGGTGCTGAAGATGCGGCCCGGCGATGCCGGGGCGAGCGCCAATCGGGACCTGGCATGGCAGCGTCTTGTCCGCCAGCGCCGCGAGGCACCGATGCAAAGCGATCTCGGCGGACGCCGCGGCTTACTCGCTGAAGGCAATATCCAGCTCGACGGCCAGAGCGGCCGCATGCCCGACGATCCCGAGTTCGCAGCGTCGGGGATGCAGGTCGAGCGCGACGCGACGGCGGCAGCAGGGGCGCAGGCGGCGGGGACGGGCGTGACTGCGGAACGGCGAGCGCCGACGGTGGATCCGCAACTTGCGGCGTCCGGCCTGAAAAAGCTCGATCGCCTGCAGGACCGCCCGACCACCCTGCTGCAGAACCTGCTGAAGCAGGATGCCCGCCACGATGACGCTGAGCGACCGCCATGGTGAAGCCATTTCTGGCCTTGATTCTGCTGGCCGCAGGCGGCGTCGACGCAGCCTCGTTGAGTGCGCAGCTCGACCGCAACGCGGCGGCGCTGGGTGAGCCGCTGAGCTTGACCGTGCAGGCGCAGGGGATCAGCCTCGACGCGCTCGACGTCGCGCCGCTCATGGCAGATTTCGAGGTGTTTTCGCGCACCCTCAGCCGCAGTACGGACAGCGAAGCCCTGGTGCTGACGCTTTACCCGCGCAAGGCTGGCAGCCTGCAGTTGCCGGCGCTGACCCTTGAGACACGTAGCACTGCCGCACAGCAGATCACCGTGACCGACGGCAGCGACAGCGTGCCGCAAGTAACGGCCACCTGGGTGCTTGAGCCGCCAGAGCCGCGGGTCGGCGAGCCGGCTCGCCTCAGCCTGGCGATCTGCGACGATGGCGGGCTGCAGTGGCGGCGGCCCATGCTGCCGATCCAGAGCGGCCATACCTTGCGCGCCCTGGGCGAGGAAGAGGGGCCAGCCGAGCACGCTGGCGAGCCCTGCACCCTGCAGCGTTTTCATTGGGCGCTGTTGCCTACCCGGGCGGGGGCCGCCAGCATCGACCTGCCGATGCTCGATGCCAGCCGCTTCGGCCAGCGCCTGCGTTTTCCGGGCCCATCGATTACCTACCGGGCCACGGCGCTGCCGGCCTGGCTGCCGGCGCAGGTGCCGCCGGTCGCAGCGCAGATCGTGGCCGAGCCGCTGCCTGCGCGCTGGCCGCTGGGGCGCCCGCTGGACCGGCGCTTCGAGGTTACCGGCGGCTACAGCGCGGACGGCCTGAAGGCGCTGCTCGCGCTGCAACTGCTTGATTCGCCTGCCCTGGGCCTGTATCCGCCGCTGGTCGAGGTGATGGAGAACGAAGACATGAATTCGCCCCTGACGCGTCATGCCGTCACTTTGTTCTGGCTGCCGCGTGCCAGCGGCGAGGTGATCGTGCCGACGCTGCGCCTGCCCTGGTACGACACCGAGCGCGGGCGTCTCGCTGCAAGCGTGGTCGAAGGCAAAACCCTTTCCGTGTTCGATCCGCGCTGGCAGCGCGCCAGGCAGGTCGCAGGCGCGCTTGCCTCGCTCGTCCTCGTGGTCGCCGGCGTTTGGCAGCTGCGCCGCATGCTGGGCTGGCGCCTGGCGCGTCGGCGGGGCCTGCGTGCAATCCGCACGGCAGGCGACGTCGCGGCCCTGGCACGGAGCGTGCGGAGCTTCTCGCTAGGGGGTGAAGACACCGCGGCAAGCCTCGATGACTGGCAGCGCCGCCTGCGTAAGGAAACAGGGCAAGACGCCGCAGCGGCAGTGCGCCAGCTCGAACAACAGGCTTACGGCCTGGTTGGGAGCGACCTCGACGCGCTGAAGCAGGCTTTTCTGCGCCCGCTCTCGGCGGTCCGGCCGAAGCGGAACCGGGGTCCTTGAAGACGACGACCGCTCGCGGAGGAAATAAAAAAACCCCGACTCGCAAGGAGGCGGGGTTCATCAGGGCGTGCCCCGGGGCTTGCGCCCCGTTTTCCGGAGGCCTCCGGGTCAGGACAGGCTTCCCCGGTAGCTGGAAATGCCCGGGTTGTTCTTGCCGATGCCGGCGATTTTCGGCGTGTTCAGCTTGACATCCTTGATCACCTTCTTGTCGCGCAGGTAGCTGGCGACCACGTCCCAGATCGGCTCGCCGGTGACGCCTTCACCCACCGGTGCCCAGCCGGCGACCTTGTAGTTCTTGCCTGCTTCCACCGGCTTGCCCTTGATGCGCATGTCGGTGATGCGCTTGCCGATGCTGGCGTTGGGATTGACGGTGTACTCGATGCCGCCGACACGAACCATGTCGCCGCCCTGCTGGTAGTAGGGGTCGGCGTTGAACAGGTTGTCGCAGACGTCTTCCATGATGGTCTTGATGGTCTCGCCGGTCATGGTGTTGAGCGTGGTCTGCGGGTAGGTGATGGCGGTCTGGTCCATCAGCCGTTCCATGGTGATGACGTCGCCCGGCAGCAGCGTGGTGCCCCAGCGGAAGCCCGGCGAGAAGGCGGCGTCGGCGCCCTTGACGGCCATCAGCGCATCGACCAGCACCTGGTCCCAGGTGCCGTTGAAGTTGCCGCGGCGATAGAGGAAGTCGTCGGTGACGGCGAGCTTCTCGTTGAGCTTGTCCTCGTAGGGCGCGCGCACCTTCTTGATGAAAGCAGCCATGTCCTGGTCGGGCGGCAGCAGGTTGGAGAACACCGGCAGCAGGCGATACTTGTAGCTGGCCACGCGCTTGCCCTTGACCTCGAAGTCCATGACGCCGAGGAACTTGCCGTTGGAACCGGCGTTGGTCACCAGGGTGATGCCCTTGGCATTCTTGACCTGCACCGGTTGCGGCACGCCGTCGTGGGTGTGGCCGCCGAAGATGGCGTCGATGCCGGTGACGCGGCTGGCCATCTTGAGGTCGACGTCCATACCGTTGTGCGACAGCACGACCACCACCTGTGCGCCCTTGGCGCGTGCCTCGTCGACCCATTTCTGCATGCTGTCGTCGCGAATGCCGAAGCTCCAGTCCGGCACCATCCAGCGGGGGTTGGCGATCGGGGTGTAGGGGAAGGCCTGACCGATGACGGCGACCTTGACGCCGTTCTGCTCCTTCATGGTGTAGGGCTGGAATACCTGGTCGCCGAAGTCATTGGTGACGACGTTCTGCGCGACGTAATCTACGCCGGCCTTCTTGAAGTCGCCGTTTACGATTTCCATCACCCGCTCGGCGCCGAAGGTCGACTCCCAGTGCGGCGTCATGATGTCGACGCCGAGTTTGATGCACGCATCGACCATGTCCTGGGCGTTGGTCCACAGGGAGGTGGCCGAGCCCTGCCAGGTGTCGCCGCCGTCGAGCAGCAGGGCACCGGGACGCTGTGCACGGATCTTGTCGACCAGGGTCTTGAGGTGGGCAAAGCCGCCGACCTTGCCGTAGACCCTGGCGGCTTCGGTGAAATCGAGATAGGTGAAGGCGTGCGCTTCGGCGCTGCCGGGCTTGATGCCGTACTTCTTCAGCAGGTGCTGGCCGACGATATGGGGGACCTTGCCGACTGCATCGCCGACGCCGATGTTGACGTTGGGCTCGCGGAACCACACCGGCAGCAACTGGGCGTGGCAATCGGTGAAGTGCATGAAGGAAACGTTGCCATGGCGCGGCACGTCGTAGAAATTGGCGGGCGCCTTGCCGGCCAGCGCGGACTTGCTGTCCAGCGCCATGCCGGAAGCGGCGGCAACGGCGAGCAGTTGCATAAACTCGCGACGGTTCATGTGCATAGGAATCTCCTCGGAGGTATACGGGGGAACATGAATTTCAATTTTGAACGGGCAGGAGAGGGCGGTAAATAGTAGCTCCGGCTCATCCGCGTAAACAAAAAAGCCCGGTTTCCCGGGCTTTTCTGCAGCAGCGATGCTTACTTGCGGAATACCGAAGCTTGCATCGGCAGGCCGTTGGACAGCGAGGAGTGGAAATACTCCAGGTTGTTCATGATCTCGCCACCCTGAGGCGGCGGAACCTGGCGAACCTGGCTGAAGCAGCCTTGATAGCGCTGTTGCAGCGTCACCAGATTGTCGCCGCCGCGGAACACCGGCCAGTGCGTCGCATGGCCGATGGGCGGCGAGATCAGCTCGGAACGCAGACGCGTGCCGCCATTCTGCACGTGGCAACTGGCGCAGGCGAAGTTGAGCTGACCCTTGCGGGTGTAGAACGTCTTCTTGCCCGCGTTCCACGCTTCCATGGCCTTGGGTCCCTCGACCTTGATGTTCATCAGCATGCCGTCGGACAGCGTGCGCATGTAGGCGGTGAGCGTGCCCATGGTCTTCATGTCGTTGACTTTGTAGGCCTCTTCGCCGTTGGCGACGCGGCAGTCGTTGATGGCGTCGTGCAGGGTGATCACCTTGCCGCGGGCGTCGTCGAACATCGGGTAGTTTCCGGCGATGTTCTTGCCGCCGTTCGGCAGGCAGTCGGCGTAGGTCTTGCCGCTCTTCAGCGGGGTCTCCCACATCTTTCGGCCCTGGTCGACTATTTCCATGAACGGCGGGAACTCCATGATGGCGTCGTACTGGGATTTGCTGTCGGCATCGAATGCCAGTGCGCCGTAGACGTAGTCCTCGACTTTGACGTTGGGGTACTTGGTGGTGAAGTACTTGATCAGATCCTGCCGGTCCTGCTCGGGTGTCGCATGCGCGGTGGCCGCGCCGAGAACGATCCCCAGGCCCGCGATGCCGGCGATCAGCTTGGTGATGGTTTGTTTTTTCATGCCTTCCTCCAGAAACCTGTGAATAAATCGGAGCGGGGCACTGTGTGCCCCGCCCGTTTACTGCTCTGAATCTCAGCCGACGGTGGCTTCGGCGGAGTTCTTGTCGCCCTTGTTGTCGTTCCAGTTGACGGTGACCTTGTCGCCTGCCTTGGCGCCCTTGACCTTGAAGCCGAGGTAGGGGTTGCGCGACACGCCGCCGCCCAT
>Ga0209287_10000472_pt1 | contig 24102 bp, 35 predicted proteins | sample PPLLak3cmMay2015_2_FD_187255 | JGI IMG/M metagenome (GOLD analysis project Ga0209287, IMG submission 187255) | Freshwater sediment microbial communities from Prairie Pothole Lake near Jamestown, North Dakota, USA - PPLs Lake P8 Core (1) Depth... | ecosystem: Environmental > Aquatic > Freshwater... | reverse complement strand
ATCATCAATCGCACCAATACATCGAGCATTTACGCTTAACGGAGTTCCATCTGTGTATTTTAATGCAGTTAATGCTAAATTACCTTTTGTATTTGATATGACACCTGTTTCAGAATTTTCCGTAGAACCCATTCTGATATTCATAGCGTCAATATATTCTCCATCAGGAAGTAATCGTTCATCAACGATTTTATTCATTCTCCCGGCTATAAAATTTCTTGTTACGTTTGCCATATTATTTGATTATCTTGTCCATTCCTCTTAAATTCATCAATAATCTCCCTGGGTGGATATTGCTTATTCTAATTTTTGCATTACCAAGTAATGCTCTTCTTTCTTTTCTTGCACGAGTAACTATGTATTCTTGAACACCTAGTTTTGAATTAAGTATTTCGTAAGTAATATAAGCATAAACATACTTTTCAAACAACTTATTAACACTTATTAAAGAGTCATCTCCACTTTCCATACCATCAGAAACATATTCAAGAATACAAGATTCTCCTGCCATACTTGAGTCAAAGTTGATAACACCTGCTTTTTTGTCAATATTAAAAGTAGGATTAAAATTTGCTGTCTCAGTATTTAATCCGAAATGATTATCAATACCGCAATCAAAATACCAATTCCCCTCATAATTCCAACCTTGCATTCCGTTAAATTGATTTCCTTTGTTTAGGTAAATACTCTTTTTACTTCTTGTAAGCCTATCGTAATCTATGTTAGAGTACTGTGGTTCAAGTATGTTTCCGTTTTGGTCAAACAATATGTTTCCTTTATTATCTTGAAGATAAGCTTTTGACGATAATGTTTGAATATTTTCAGTTAAAGGCCTTAACCAACCATCTTTATATAAAGAGATACGAACCCAATTCACATAATCAGAAGGAAGCACAAATCTTAATGTATCAGCAACAGTAAGTTCTAATACCTTAATTTCTTTAAATGCATCATAATTTAGCTCTTGAATAGCTCTTTTTGCGTGAAATATTATTTTGTAACGCTCTTCATTATTTACTAACGAATGGTTTCCTGAATACATTAATAAATAATTATTTACAATATCTTGAAGACTTATAAACTGATACGAGCCCCAATTAGCGTCTTCAGGTTGATTTCCATTATTATCGTAGTATTCGTATTGAGATAAATATGCCATATCTTAATATTTTATTGTTGATTGATTTGTTGTTCTTGTATTATACCAAATTGAGTAACCTCTGTCTCTCTAATAGACATACCACAATATTGAAGTATTTTCATAACTAGTCTATATGTATCTTCATAAGGAAGTTCAAAATCTTGATAATCAGGTTGTGATTGATTAAACACAGGTTCTCCATTAGCCAAAGTAGAGTAAGTCCATTTTGGTACTTTAGGGTGTCTAAAATAAACAGCTTCAATTTGTCCAAACTGATTTATTGTTTTAGGATAAATATTTATATAATCTCCTTCTAATGTATATGAAGGAAATATATTATTTGGCTGAGTCAATAAAGAACTATTTAACATAGTTATTTTACCAACACTTACTTTGTCTGCTTCTTTTACAGCTTGAGAAATTACAAGATAATTAACAGGAGTTGTTAAAAATATATTAGCATCTAAAGTTAATGTTGTATTTGAAGTAACAGAAATAACTTTTGCTGTTTTATTTGTGTTTAAATTTACAACTATATCTCCTTGAACGATTCCTAATGAAGTAAATTGAGCACTAGAAGATATAAGAAGATTAGCCCCGATACTGCTATTAGCTCCTGAGCTAATAACGTTTGTATGGCAAAGCATTTTTAATATATAATATGCCGTATCTCCCGTAGTTACAAGCGAAGGAATAGAAAAAGAATTTGCGTTATTAATTAAAAAATTTGTAACTAAAAATCCTTCTATTGTTTCAGCAATAGGCCCTTCTATTTCAGCGTAATCACTACCTGCTTGACGTGCATTCTCCATATTTATAGCTTTATTATAGTTGCTAAAATATTCTTCAAATAACTCCATCTGAGCATTTTCTGCATATAAATTGAAGTCTGAAGGAGAAATATATCCATAGTTGTTCTTATTTAGAACGGATAATACTGTATTTCTAACTTGGTTTATCATTTTAAATCTTTTTTACAAATATACATAAAAAAAAAGCACAGAAATCAATCTGTGCTATTTTCCGACCAGGGACACCCTAATCCTATTTATTCATTAAGAATTGCTTCTAACATTTTCAATGAATCTATGCCTTCATCGCTTTCAAGGAAATGACCTACTACTGCGTAAGGGTCTTCTCCAAAAGGAACAGATAGCATTTTCTTTTTGTTTGTTGAAGTGTTAAACCAAACTTCTCTATCGTTATTTCTAAGTGCCAATAATCTGTTCTCAAAGAACAATCTTATTTTTGCTTGAAACTGAAGGTCAGGATCGTTTAATATATTTAAAAATTCAATTGGTTCCGTTTTAGCGTAAACTAAAATATCTCTTTTCAATATCTCAGTTGGAATTACAGAAGGGTCTTTGTCAAACATAACTCTTGTAAGAGTTTCAATTTGTTGGATAGAAAGTTCTCTTGCTGCTAATAAAGCATCAATTTCTAAATTCATATCCGCAACTTCTGAATCAGCTTCTTTTTGTTCATCAACTTCTGTGAACACAATCCCGTTTAACGGGTGGTAATGTAAAAATTCCTGTAGTACAGGGTTTGTTCTTGATACACTCAAAAACCCATCTTCAAAAATAATAGGCTCCATAATAGCATTACCATCTTGCTCGTCCTCGAACGGAGTTTTTTGGTTTATTGCATATCGTAAAGCTCTGTTTTGATTTTTTGATTCATCAAACCACATTAAGGGAAATCTTTGGTGGTTTCTTGATGCTAAACTATAAGAAAGTGGAGTTCCTACTTTCAACTTATAGACTTTGTCTGTTGACGCTTGTTTTGCCATTTTATAAATATTTAATTTAATTTGATTTACTAACTAAAAAAATATACAGAGCCTCGTAAAGAGGCCCTGTAATATTTAAACTATATATTAACCGTAACGGAATAATACGAAGTTATTTGCACCTAAAGTACATACACATCTTTCAGATAAGAAGTTTACTTCCATCGCATCTAAATCAGATGTTTGAGCACCTCCGGCAGAACCTGTAATCCAAGTTTTGTAACGTCTGTCTTCTGTTTCAGAAGCACGGTATCTTACGTGTAAGAATGGACGTTTAGCGTTTTTACCTAAGATTTGGTCATATACAGAAGTAGAACCCGCAGGAACCATTAAACCTGTAATTGTACCTGTTGCAGTTGCAGCAGTAGCATTTAAACCACCTCTCATTGTAGGATCGTTTAAGTATTTCCAATCAGATTTGTAGAAATCGTAACCTCTACGGAATCCTGTGAAACCTAAGTTTAATGCCATATCAACATCATTGTCGAATAAACCGAATGATGCAGACTGAGCAACACCACCTGAAGTGTATCCGTTTAATGTAGCTAACATATTGTCGATGTCGAAAGACAATCCACGGTTAACAAATAAAGCATTTTCTTCAATAGCTCCTTGTTTGTCTAAACGAGAAACGATAGAATCCCAATCAGATAAACTAGTTGGTGTACCACCACCCCAAACGTTTCCTCTGTTGTTAACAACATAGAAGATACCTTCAGAACCACCTTGACCATTTCCACCTAATACAGCAGAAGCTCCTGAGTTGTTCTCAGCAGGAACAGCCTCAATCATTGCAGTTTCTAAGTAGTCTTCGAAACGTAAACGAGTTTCGTGCTCTGATTTCAAATACCATAAGTATCCTGTAGCACCATTCTCAGTTGTAACTTCAACCCACCCAATTTGAGCCATATCAGACCCATTTACTGAATACTTATCTTTGATGATAATAGGTTTGTTTGAGAAGATTTCATCTTCTGATTCTAAAGAACCAACCATTCCGTTAGTTCCTTTTTTAAACTCAGAACCGTAAATAAATACAGTACAAGTTGTAGATACTGCAAACGCTTGACCTGCTGCTTCATAGAAAGAAGCTGTAAACGTAGTTGCAGAAGGAACAGCAGTAACGATTGCTTTGTTGTAAACACCTGAAGTGTTATTTTGAATCATTACAGTTTGTCCAACTCTAATTGCGATGTAAGTAACACCTGAATCAGCTACAGTAAATGTTGCTGAGTTAGAACCCGCAGCAGCAGCTGAAGTTACACTTGTGTACTTAATGTGAAGACGACCTTGTTCTGCCCATTTGATTTGGTCAGAATTAGAAGGCATCTCTGCACCTACCATTCTTAAGAATGATGCGATGGTTCTATTACCATAACGCTCAAATTCTTTTTCGTAAGTATCAGGAAGATACTGATTTAAGAAATTGAAGTTGGTAATGTAGTTTGTCTGTAACGCTACTTGCTCAGCACTTGGCTGTAATTGAAAAGTAGGGTTGTTTAATAAAGCACTTGCCATTTTCTTTTAATTTAAAATTTTACATTTTTTTTATACTACGGATTTTAAGGCCTCTACCCGAATCAGGATTTACCGCTTTTACCTGAATACCTTCTGTAGCTCTCCCAACCTCAGGCGCTCTATTCTCAGACATTTGGATATTTTTAATACTCCTCATTGTTCCGTCAACAGCATCTGCTTTACCTTGCTCATAAAAGAAATCAGCAAATTTGTCAGGATTCATTGCTACGGCTAATGCTCTATGGTATCCTTCTGCGTCTTTCATTAAACCTTGCTCATCTAAAAACCTATTTATAAAGTTTGCAGGAGTAGATTGTAATTTTCTCAACTCATTTCGGTCCCCAGGATTGAAAGAGACTTTTTTGTCTTTCAGAGCAAATTCAAAACCTTTGAATTTATCTGAGAAAACTTCGTCAGACTTTTGGTCAAACCATTGTCTTTTTCTTTCGTTCTCTTCTTCAAAGCTACTAGCTTGTTCGGTATATCGCTTATACTCTTCGTAAATTTCTCTTTGCTCTTCAGAAATAGTTTCTCCCCTTGACTCAAGAGGTACACTATATTTTTCTTTCTGAGCATTAAAAAACTTCTTAGCTTCAGCAACTGCCTTTTTCGTTTCTAATCTTATTTTCTTAATAGAAGATTCTTCATCAATGTCTTCATCATATCTATAGTCGTCCATAAGAACTTCTATATCGTCAGCATCAAGACCTTCTTGTGTAGCGCTCAAATACTCTCTTAAAAGAGTTTCTGAGTCCATAGAATCTACATCTTTATTCAATTTTATAAAATCCTCGATTCCCCTTCCTGTTTCTTGCTTATACTTTAAATAAGCAGCAACATCTTCAGGCAAATCTACAGATTCTTTTCTTTCAGCCATTAAGTCATCAAATGACTTAATTTCTTTGTTATATCTTTTTCCAATATATGAAAGAACTTTTTCTTCAGACAATTCCTCGTTATCTATATTATTTTCGATTTCAGGAACTTCAATAGGCTCATTTTCAATTACAGGTACTTCATTTCGATTACCATCATTTACTTCTGCAAATTGTTGCTCGTGTCTATCAAGCAATTCTTGTTCTACTTGTACAGCGCTTTTTGTTTCAGTACCGTCTAATGCTCTTACTTTAAAATTTTCCATTTGATTTGATTTAATTTGTTACAAATATATACATATTTTTTTAATTTTTATCTAGGGTCAAATTCTCCTAAATCAAAACCATCTAAACTATCTTCGTTTGACTCAAAACTTAAAGGCGGTAAATTGTTTTTTCTTTGGTCAATTAACTTTGATTGTTCAGTATTTTGCTGACTTATTCTTTTGGCTTTAGCAGTTTCTCTTTCTTTTTCTCTAGCACTAAGACTTTCAACTTCCATACCGTTTAATTGCTGATTATAACTAAATTCTTCAGCCATTAATTGAGATTTAAGTTCAGATTGTCTTTCAAGTAGTTGTATCTCAAAAGCAACTTCAGCTTGTTTTAATTGCATTTTAGCTTCTGTCTCTAATTGTATTTTCTGCATAGCAGTCTGTGAAGCCATCTGTTGAGATTGCATTTGCATCTGAGCGGTCATTTGTTGTTTCTGCATTTCCGACTGCTCTTGACGCTCTTGTTTCTTAACTCGTTTCAATTTCAATAATTGGTTTGCAAGTTTAAGATTTTTAATCTCACGAATATCAATAGCATCTTCAAGATTAATATCTCCTTTAGATAGCGCCATTTGAATATTTCCTTCAAGCTGAGCTTTTTGTTCTTCATCAGGAGAAATCTCAATAAAGATACCAAAGTCATAAATATAAAGGTCTTTAATCTCATTTAATATTGACACATTAAATCTACCTATTTTATTTATAAAGTCTTCTTTAAAATCAGAGTACTCTAAAATATCAGCAACTCTATAAGTAAGAGCTTCAGATAAAGTCTTGTAAATATAAAGACCACCTTCAAGGATATGTCTTGTAGCTGTATTTGAATTTAAAGCTGCTAATTTTTGAACACCAACTAAAGAGTTAGGATCAGGAGTAGAGCCATCTCTAGCTTCATTTAATCCGGTTACTGACCTAATCATATCTAAATAATGATTATAGTTAGCAATCAACATCTGTGTTTTCGCAGCTCCTGAGTTTGAAGTCAGTTGAGTAATAGGCACTCTAGCGTTATTAAATTCCCCATCTTGAGTAAAACTACGTCCAATAACAGAACCTGTTTGGAAATATAATCTTAATGCATCTTCAGGATTATAAGCAGCTCCTGTTCCTAAATCAACTTCATTTAAACCATCGGCATCAATGAACACTCCGTCAGGAACTGTTCTATTAATAACTTGTTGAAGTTTTAAGTGTGTAAGCTGAATAAGGTCAGCAAAAGGAATCATTCTACGAACCAAAGACTCAATAACTCCTTTATACATACGTGGAGCACACGCTACGTAATTTGGTATTGCGTGTTGAGAAGAAGACTTAGGTCTAACCATATTTTTAGAAAGGTCCCATTTTAAAAGAATATTAGTTCCCATAACCATAACACCTTCATACCAAACATCAATAGTTTTTTCTATCTTTTCAAAACCGCCTTCTTCCATCATTTCTGTAGGAGGATTGAAAGTATCATCTTTCTCAATAACTCTTGAATTTCCATTATCAAGTTTTTTCTTTTTATAAACTACTTTTTTAGTAGTCTTATAGTTGAAATACAATAAAGTACAAGTATCTCTTGAAAACACACTATTCTGATAAAACTGAGCTACGTTAAAATAATCATACCAAGCCTGGCTATATTGAGTTATTTCTTGTAAATCTTCTTTAGTAATTGACGGGTCTATCTTATATAATTCAGTAATAGGGACTGTTTTAATTTCTCCCCAATAAAAACAATCTTTAAAAAATGGATCCTCAGTATAGCTATAAACAACATTAGCAGGGTCCACATAAGAAACCTTAACACCTGAACCTTGTAAGAACTCGTGTTTAGCGATACCTATGCCAAGGACAGTCGCATCGTAATCAATTCTTTTTCTTATATCGTAATAATTGTTTTCTTCAAAAATTGTGTTAATAGCTTCTTCTTCAGCTATTTCAATAGCAGGCTTATAGTTAAGCTGCATATATAAATTTAATTCCTCATCATTATTCGGAAGCTCATTAGGGTCCATAACAAATGGATTAACTCCTGAAAGCTCTTGAATTTGAGAAAGTATTTCTTTACCGGCAACTTGAGACTCAAGCATTTCTTGATACTTATTTCTTTTAGATTGAGACATAGCATCTTGTGCGTATGCTTTTACCTTAAAGAGTCTATCGCACATTCCGTTAACGACAACATCAACAAACTTAGGTATAATAGGCACAGGTGTCCAATCTAAGTTTAGATAAGATAAATCTCCATCTATTGCTAGTTCATTTTTATATTTACCTACAGATTGTTCTCCTCTTGCGTAAAGTCTTAATTTGTTAAATTCTGCCCATTGGCTGTAATACCTGCAAGACGTTCCGTCTTTTCTGAACCATTCATACTGAATAGCTTGCCCAACTTGTAAACCAAATTGAGAAGACGCTTTTTCCGCATCAGTAGCTAACTGACTTGGAAATGCTGACGATGTAATATCTATTGTTATGTTTTTCATCTAATTATTTGACTATTAGTTCCATCATTTGAATACCTTGCGAAGTTAATAATAATTTTTGATTCTTTTTTCTCAGGTTGATATAAATGCTTTTGATTAGCCATAATAGCCAATCCCGAGCTAATAGAGGCATCAAATTTGGTTCTATCACTTATATCAAACTTAGCCCAATCCTCCAAAGTTCTCGTAAAAGGCATATTTCCAATCTCATCAGGGTCTCTATACATAGCTGCCGTATCAAAACCAATGTGTTTTTCTATGTACGACTCAATAGCAGAAGCGTGAGATTGTTTTACGTCTTCAGAAGAGTTAGGCATACCACCAAGTTCTCTTTCTGTTTTTGATAATTTATTATATTGCTTGTCAGGTCTATTTAAAGAAAACGCTCTATATCCTCTATTTTTAAAATGATATAAAAGCCTAGGCTTATTGTTCTCTATAAGAATTGGCATACCATAAAATACGCAAGCCATTAACACTTCTTCAAAGAATATCTCAGCAGTTTGAGGTCTAGCTATGTATTCTAAAAAAAATTCATTAGAAGGAGCCTCGTCCATATTAAATTTTGTAAGTCCGTGAAGAGAACCATTTGAACCTCTACCGCCAACTACAGCAGAAATATCATAAGGGTCGCAGCCAAAAGAACCAATGTGTTCATTTCCAGGGTGTTTTAATCCACCTCTTAAATGAACGTTGTTTTGTAAGTGTTTTGCAGGTGTCCAACTAACCAAAAACCTTCCTCTTGTGTCAGGAGTAAAAATAACTTTAGTGTCTTTTATTCCGTCTTGCCAATGAAAAGTTCCTCGAGTTGTGTAGTGCTCTTTTATCAAACTATCATTGTAGTCGATTTGTTGGTATATTTTTGTAAGATTAAACAACGATTGTTTACTCTCATCTCTAAATGCGTGTGATTCAGTTCTCGGGAACTGACGATAAAACTCATTCAAAGCATCGGCATCATTTTTTAAAGAATCAACCTCAGCTTCCCAATAATCGATAGCGCCATTTTTTATCCAAGCATTATCAACACCCATTACAGGTTCTTTAGGTTTGTAGAAAACAGGCACGCCATACTTGTCTATAAATCCTTCCATATTCCATTCCATAGGAATAAATAAAGAATAAAGTCCTGACTTAGTTTGTCCATTCGCGTTTCTAACTAAAACATTAGAGTCTTCATACATATCCTTGTAGTTCTGACCACCTTTTGATAAAGCATTTGAGGTCGAACCCATCATACATTTACCGATAATCTTGCTACCTAAACGCAAACAAGTTTTTACAACTCGCCAATTCTCTTTAATATTATTTGGCTTAATCCACTTTCCACTCTCATCGTGAGCTAAGAACAATAATTTCTCTCCATCATAAGAGTTTTCCTCTGTATTTTTCCAGTCAATCGAGGTGTCTAATCCTTCTATTGTTTCTGCCTCAGAGTCATACATATTTTTTTTTGTAATCTTAGACGCAGGGACTCTAAAAGCCAATTCTGTCTTTGGCTTATCCATACCGTCCATAATAGGTTTAAAGAAAAACGGCAGTCTGCTATTTATAGGAACGACTTTATCTGTAAACATTTTTTTAGCATCGGCTCCTGTCTTAGACAATATACCAATTCGGGAATCTCTTGCAAGAGTACCAATATTTATAGCTTCCGAAGAAGACATAAAAGAAAATCCTGAACGTCTAATTTTAAGATATATCATTCCGAAACATCTCTCATCAGCTTTACAGGCTTCCCAAAATATCCAATAAATTCTATTTGCTTCACGGAAGTCAGGATACCCAACGTCAATACTTGACCATTGAAGATACATATAATGTGAACCTGTTATATAAGTTTTGATTCCATTATTCATAAACCAAAAACCTTGCTCTCTACAATCAAACTCTTGTTCGATGTAATCAACCCATCTGTTTTTAAATTCAGAAGGCATTTCATTCCATTGAAATATTGATTGTATTTTATCTAATGATTTTGGTAGAGGCTGTCTTTCCCAATATTGCTCAGACTTTGTTGAGCTTCTTTGATAACACTCTTTGGGCGTTGCAGGAAGTGCAATGTAAAGGCCTGAGATATTTATTATATCTCCTATCTCTCCTGTTTTGGATATAACCACAACATTATATTGCTCATTATAACCATATATCCAAGACTTAACTCTGTTTTTGTTAGAGATTACAGCTTTGGGTATATAGTCATTGACTATACTATACAGTTTATTTTGACCTTCTTTCTGCAAATCCTTGTTTTGTATCAGTTCGACTTCCTCCTTTTTCTTCTATCTCAAGACTTTCTTTTTCAGATTCAATTCTACTAAGAATCTCGAAAGCATCAAATATAGCTAATTTTTTCGTTGCTGCTGCATTTTTTAACTTATCAGCAGCTAAATCATCTCCTTCACTATTTGGATCCAATATGGAGTCCTCAGCAACTTTTATTAATTCCTCAACAGCTTTATGCCCTGCGGCAATAATTCGAAGTTTTACATCTTTAGTACTCATATCTTATCTATAAAACATTACATATACCATTCGGCCTTCTTTCCAACCTGTATTTGGATATTTACTATGAAAGTAATTTGAAGGATACATCAACGCACGATTAGGCTTATATCCTATCACAGAGTGTAATTCCCAATTATCTAAGTTGTTAGCTTCTTCTGAAAGAAATCTATTTGCTTCTTCATCAGATGTATCAATAGGCATTTCATATCCAATTTTATTATGCTTCCAAAATGCAGTTCCGTGAATACCTTCTTTTGTAGATTCAGATATATAAAGAACTAAAGCTCTTTCAGGCCTAATGTCTCCAACTTTTGAATCTGCGTGTATTCTCCAATCAGTATCTAATTCTTCTGTAGCTACTCTAAAAAATCCTAATAAACATTCTCTTTTCACGCCATCTATGGCGCTTAGTTTTTCAAGAACTAAATTATCAAATTCCTCATTAGTGTATTGTACCCAAAATGGTTTATCTCCAACTTCGACTCTTACAAATTCATTATCTGATAAATGCTGATAAACAGATTCATAAATTTCTTCTTCTAAAAAATTATCAACAATATTTATCATAGCTTAATTGTTATTTGATGATCAAACATTCTATACATTTTCTCTCCATCAACATCAAATTCATATTCGCTGTCCGGAGAAAAACAAATAAGGTCGCCTGGACTTATTCCCTGACTAACTAAATAAGCGTTAGGATAAACCATTCTCCCCATTAAAGGCTCTTCTTTAAAAGGTTTTTTTATAAATGATTCTGTAGCAGGAATTGGCTTAACAAAACAATATCTATCGTAAGCAAACCAATTATCATTATGCTTGTACATAAAGAATTGGTCAGTCTCAATAAAGAACAAGTCGTCTTTAAAAAAACTCTTGCCGCTTTTCTGACGACCTCTCATATCATTATAAAACTTAAATGCGTTGTGATGCACAAGTAAAGTATCGCCTATTTCTATAGGACCCGTATAGCCTAAAGGTAATTCTACGACTTCAGCATAACGGTTAGAGAACTTATAGTCTTCTTCAGAAGTACTAAGTATAAATTCAACACCTGCTATGTCTTTTGTATTGTCGTATCTCTTTCCCTTTTTTGGCTTTGCAATAAAGTAAAAAGGAGATTTCATTAAAAATTGATATTATATTCGATTGAAATTGGTATTTGAGAATTAAATTCTTTCCACAAAACTACTTCTTCTTTTACATTAATAATGTAAACTTTTAAAGAGTTTCGTTTCTCGTCAAATTTTATAAGATGAATTTCATTAGTATCCCCAAGCACTTTTTGACCTACTATGTAGTGCATAGCATTGCTTTTATAATCAGCGCCTATTGATATTTTTCTAATTTCCATCTTACTCTTCAACTAAATAATCCCATAAAAAAGCGATAGATTGTATATCTAATCCTTTTGTGAAAGCAATAAAATCATCTTCATTAATCTTGTTAAGCCCATTTACACTGTATTGTGTTTTATTAAGCTCATTGATTAATGATTGAATTTTAATTTGAGTTTCAGAATCCATATCAGACCAATCATACATAGAGCCCTGTTCTCTTTGAACCTGAGGCACATTGAATTTCTCAAGAATCTCTCTTTGTTCTTCAGAGTGTAATTTAATACTCTCTTCGATTTTTTTTGTAACTCGAATAATAGATAATATTGAAGAAGGGTCCTTCAATTCCTTATCATTTTTGCATTTACCAAGTAGTGTAAATACAGCATTTAATTCTGCGATAGTGTAAGTTTTCATTTGATTTTATTTAATTAAAGTGTGTAAATATAATGTTTTTATTTTATTATTCAATAAATTCCAATGATACCGATTTTAAACCAATTTTTTGATTTAATCCCGAAACAGTATAAAGAGGGCAAAAGTCAATATAAAATGATGGCTCAGTTCCTGCGTTCATTGTGCCACAAATAGGAATAATAACTATTTCTTGATAATTATTTTTTCTTGCATAAGTAAGATTTCCATTTACAACTAAATAATTATTACCACCATCTCTATAAAAAGTAAATTCAACGTCAATATACCAATCAAACCAATCTAATCCTCCTGAAGGTCCCGGAGCAGAAGGAGTTGGTTGCGAATAATATAGGTCTATACGAGTGCCGCTAATTCCATTTCCGGCTGAATCAAAAAGGTCAAATCTAAAATCAAATGCATCTTCTGAACAATAAGCTACTCCATTAGATTTTATTATAAAACTATCGAAATCTTCTAAAGCAGATGAATTAGCAATAAAATTTGTTCCTTTGTAATTACTTTGATAATTATTTATTAAAGTATTAAAAATATATTCAGCAAATGCTATTGGAATAAGTTCCGTATCACTCGAATTATTTGAAGGAGATGTTGTTGCGCTTCCTTTAAACATTCTAACTCTATCAAAACCTTTTACTTTCTCGGTTTCGTATGTTGGTCTATCGTATACATTTATGAATTGATTAATTGGCATAATTATAAAATATTAGCGTTAATATTAGCGTATATATCGCTTCCTGTGTTGTTTTTTAGTTGAATTGCAAAAGGTGTTGAACCTATAATTGATGGAAACTCAAATATAAAAAATAAATCATTTACAAAAGCAGCATTATCAAAAGTCGTTGTATTTGTATATATGATTTTATAAGTGTATTTCTGAGTAGCCCAATCTATTATTAAACTTAATTTTGCAATAAAATATTTATCCCCATTTCCTATTTTTATAACACAATCAACAGTACTATTTGGAGATGCAATTAGTAATAAATCTGTATTTTGACCATTTGCACAATAAATATTTCTTTTAGCATATATCCCCGTTTCATAAGTATTTACCGAATTATCATAAACACCAATTAAGGTTTCATTTGAAGCGTTTGAAATAGGAGTTACATTTGGTAAGTTTCTTGCTCCAAAAATAACAGAGTTTGAAACGTCATTTATAACAATATTGTTTAAGTAAAAAGAAGCTCCTGAAAGGATATATTGAAAAGCATTATTAAACGCTGTCCATTGTTGATTAGTGTCATCAAAAGAAATCATTGTACCACCTACCGAAAGTATAGATGTTGTTTGGTCTGTAGATTCTAAATATAATTGAAAAGTCGTTCCTTTAACATTTAATGCAGAAGTACCGGTCGAACCACCAATAGATAAACTATTATTAGTATCGTTCCAAAAGAAATTAGCATTATCCTGAGCAATTGTTGTTCCATTAAAAAATAAAACAGAACCACTTGTTAATGCAGGTAATGTAAATTTACTATTAAACGTATTCCAATCCGCTGAACTTAAAAAACCATTTGTAGATGTATTAGCTTGTGAAATAGACACTGTCCCGGTACTTACATTCCAAGCTAACGGAGAAGTTGCTATAAGTGTCCTGTATGATAAGTTTGAACCATTATAGATTACAAATTGCCCAAGTATAGGAGTGCCGGCAGGAATATTATTATTGAATCTATTCCAATCAATTGAACTTAACGCTCCATTTGTTGAAGAACCCGATAAACCTAATGATAATTGCTGTCCGATTAAAGACAATCCATTTGCTGTTCCTATAGTTACAGGTGTGTATTCAGGGATATTCAAATCTGTTCCATTAAATGTTGCAGGACCTGAAGTCCCTGTAGTAGTAAGAGTAATCGCATTTTGTTTGGCATTCCAAACTGACGCACTTGCAATATAAGCATCTGCTAAGTCAGTTGTTAAATGTAACTCAGAAATTAAAGTAACACCACCTGTTATACTTGCAGCATTACCACTTCCCGAACCTTTCACAACAGTCAACGCCTCTCCGCTACCATTTTTAGTAATAGATGCAGCTACACCACTTCCGCTTGAATGATTAATTACTAAATCTTTTGCTAATAAAGTATGTGTTCCTAAGTCCAAATTAGCAGTTGCACCTGTATAAGGAACAAAACCCGTTACCGAAGGTAAAGTAGCTAAACTACCATCTCCTCTAACATACTGAGATATTGTACCTGTAGGTATTGGATAGTAGGTAGATGCAGCATTAGCTATAGTTAAATAGGTAGAAGCTGCTGTAGAAATCAATAAGTATGGAGACAAATCTGCATTTGTAATATAACCTGCCCCATTTAATATTTGACTATTGTCAGTAGGTATAGTAATAACACCTGTTGTATTATTATATGCTCCGCTTCCCGCAGCAAAACTTAATGCTAATCGAGAACGTGTATCTGTAAAATATAAGTTAGTTACTCCTTCAGGAATATCTGTCGTAACTAAGCTCACAGCTCCTGTATATCCATTTACAGATGACACTGCATCTGTATTGTCAACTTTTTGCCAAACTGTTCCATCAAATATAGCCCAATCTCCAACTTTCCAATCAGTTATTCCGTCAAGGTTTGTACTACCTGTAACATTTACTATATAATAATATCCTGCTGTTCCAACACCACTTGCCAAAGCAGGAGTGTTAGTAGAAGCATTCCAAGTTCCTTGATACGCAGAACCACCAACTAAAGAATTGATTTGATTTTGCAATTTACCAAATGCCTGTAATATTGTATCAGTAGATATAACAGAGCCTCCTGTTACGTTTAGTCCCGTCAATACCTTTGCTATTACAGCAGCATTACTTAAAACAACACTTGCTACTCCCGGACCTGAAGCAGTTGCTTCTCCTGTAAGTCCTGTAATATAGCTTCCTGAATTTTGTTTATTATTAAAAGTAATCCAATCCGCAGCACTTAAAAAACCTCCTTGAGACGCACCTGACTGCTGAATAGAAAACGTACCTGTTGTATTACTATAAGACAAAGGACTTAAAGCAAACAAAGAAAGCAATGTAATATATGAATTTGTATCCACACTACCATCAGCTTTCAGAAATTGACTTGAAGTACCTCCATTTTTTATAATCGCATTTGCAGTTAAATCATTAAGACCTAAATCAACGTCAGCAGTTGCTCCTGTATATGGAACAAATCCCGCTACAGAAGGTAAAGTACCAAGAGTACCATCTCCCTTAATATATTCCAAAGCAGTTCCTGCCGCAGTTACATCAATAGTTCCGTTTGCAGTTAATGGACTGTTTGTTACAACAAAAGCAGATGGCATAGATAATCCTATTGAGGATATTCCACCACCCCCTCCTCCATCGGTCCAAGTTGTAGTAATTACATCTCCATCACGCTGAGTAAGAGTTAATGTCTTTGTAGTTGTTCCCGTAACAACAGCAGAAATTATTGAATCATTATATGCTCGATTCCAATTAAAGGAATTGTCTGTAATATAACTTATTACTCCTCCATTTGAAACAACAATACCTGTACCTGACAAAGCATTTTGCTTTCCATCAAAATTAATCCAATCAGCAAAACTTAAATACCCATTTTGAGTACCATTTGCTTGTTGAATAGTGATATTTTTTGTAGCAGGATTTATAAACAATGGAGATGAAGCTGTATAAACAGGAACGTCTTGCCATTCAACACCTGTGCCTAAGCTAATTAACATTTGCCCTGAAGTACCTGTCAATCCATTTGAATCAAGAAAAGTTCCACTTAATTCAAAACTATCTTGAACTAAAATATCATTAGCAGTAATTAATTCAGCAGTTAAATTAGCTGTTAAAATCATATCAACATCAGCTTCATTACCTGATGTCAACACTTGTTGTAAAGTAGGCGTAGTATTTACAGGAGTAAACCACTCTACCCCACTCCCTGTGCTTGTAAGTATTTGACCTGCCGTACCTTGTGAATTGTTTCTATCAAATAAAGATGCTTCAATATAAATTGAATCATAAATATATGCAGAAAATATATTTGCAATACCGCTAACTTCAAGACCATCGGTATATATTGTTCCGTTTAAGTTTATATCTTGAGTCGCTGCATTGTTATTATCTAAAACACCTTGCAATGTATTACCAGGTAATAATGGCGAAAATAAATCTAATAATTGCTGAAGACTAAAATTGTATGTAGGATTCTCAAGGTTTCCTATTTGATTCAATCCAACGCTTGTTCCAATAAGTTTATCACTTAATTTTGGATTCCCTTCAAGAGGGTATGTACTTATTTTTGCCATTACCTAATTTTTTAATGAACTATTTTTAATAAATCTCCGGTTCTATAAACCTGTCCAACATTCAAACCTCCTGTTATAGCAGCAGCATTATCAGCATACTCAGTAACACCTGATATAGTGAAACTTGCAGCAGTTAAATTGCTTGATATTAAAGCTAATAGCTCAGCTATAGTAAAATTAAATGTTGAATCAACAGGATTTCCACCAATCTTAGTTCCAACAAGTTTGTCGCTAAGAATAGGTGCTGCTGCAACCGGATATTCACTAATTTTTCCCATTATTACTGTTCTTTCTGAGTAACCTCGCCTGTCTGCATATTAATTACAGCATTAGCTCCATATTTCTCAATTAATTTTTTTTCGTTTTCATTAAAAGAACTTACAATTAACTGTGCTTGCTCTAATAATCCTTGTTTTTGCAACTCAAGTTCTCCAAGAGCTACTTTTATTTTTGTGTAATTAGCAGAACCTGTTTTAATAAATTCGTGCTCTTCTTCTGTTAAATGATAATTTTTCATTTTGATTTAATTTAATTGTTAGATTACAAAGATATAAAAATTAAGGTAACATTTTATGCAATCTATTTCTAGCGTAAAAAAATAATATTACCAATAATATAATCAAAAGCCACCACCAATAAATTGTATGACTTTCTTTTTTGTCAATGTCTTTTTTAAATGTCTTAACCTTAGAATCTTTTTTTACAGAGACTTTAATTAAGGACTTCTCAGACACTTTTATTTTTGTAGTATCTACTAATACTTTTTTTGCTTTTTTGTATCTAATTTTTACGTTATGGTACTTTTTTCCATTAACAGTAATAGACTTAGTTGTATCAATAGGAAATATTTCAATCTCCTCTACATCTTCTGTTATATTTACGTGGTTTTCTTGAATAGAAACAGTTTCTTTTTGAGAAACAGAAACGCTATCTATTTTAGATACATTATCTACTTTATCAATAGCAACCTTTCTTGATCCGCAAGAAGCAAGAATTAAAAATAAAAATATAAAGCTATATCTTAACATAAGTGTAAGTTTTTCCATTAATTGTTTCCGTAAATGTATCTTTGTTATTTATCAATGTTCTCCAAGTATGACCAAAAGTCATTTCAAAGTGAGGTGCATCTTTAAACTTTTTCCAATCTCCTCCCCAAACAAATCCTATTGATTTAAAGTACTCTGCAACTTCAAGCCAATCTACTTTGCCATCTTTATCAAAATCTAACATCTGATAAGTAGCAGTCTCAAACTTACCATCTCCATCTTTATCAAGAAGCAGAACAATATCAAATGCTAAATGATACTGATGAATAGATTGTCCAGGTTTTGAATTAGTAACAACACCAAGTCTTTTTCCTGAAGCATCAAAAAGCTTTGTTCTTCCTTGAGCATACAACTCGGCTTGCTCTTCATTTGTTCTTGTGGTATATGCAAAACGCAAACGAACTCCTTTCCCAAGGAGTTTGTTGTTTATATAAGTATACCCATCTAAAACATTCTGTCTTATTTTTGGGTGTAATGTAGCTATACGCTCAAGAGTTATCTTGTCCATTATTTAATATCTTCAATATTGTCTTTAACTTCTTTTGCTCTAAGAAGCGCTTTTTTAAGCATTTGCCATATATTTATTTTAAAAGTCTCTTCAATATTTTCTTTAATAGAGACTAGCTCTATAAAAATTAATAGTATTGCACATATCTTAGTAAACATATAATCAACACTAAGCCATTTAAAAATAAACTCGTTTAAAATAAACTTATCTATTACAAAAAGAAATAAGATACATACTTCATAAAGAAGCATTTTTGAAACAATATTTGACAACTTCCTACTTTTAACACTTGACCACCCATTTAATTTTATGCTTTTAAATATTCCTGTGAATGTATCAAGAATAATAGCTGCGCCTACCGCTATTAATATTCCGTAAATCGGAACAAATAAAAGTACAAGTGAAGACAATATGTAATTTAGATATTTCATTACTTCCCCTGGCCTTTATATAATTTGACATAGTTTTTGCTAGACTTAGATGCGCTCATCTTAGTCTTAGCGTGAACTCCCTTTCGTTTTACTTTTGGAGCTACTTTAAATACTGATGTATTAGTTTGCTTTGCCATTCTACCAAAGAGCTACAACATTAGTTGCTGTTGTTCCTGTACTTCTAAGTTTCAATACTTGAATAGGAAGTGTCGTTCCGGCAGGTACCGCAAAAAAAGTAGCAACATCATTACCAATTGTAATAACAGACACATTTCCTGTTCCACCTACATATAAGAAACAACCTGTGTTACCTAATCCTGTTTGAGGAGATGCGGCATAAACAGTAAATACTTTACCTGTTGCAGTAAAAATATTTGCATTTAAAGTTAATTCAGTTTCACTATCTACAGAAACTACAGTAGCAGAAGTTTCATCAGTATCGTTATAAACAATATCTCCTGTCTTTACATTATTAGTTATAAAGGTAGCAGTAGAATCGATTAGTTTAGATGCTGTATTTGTAGTGTTTGTGCCTGATTCAATTGCGTTTGGATAGGCTATATTAGCATCATCTGACTTATATGTTCTTAATGCTCTTGAAAATGTTGTTTTAAATACTGACATAATTTTATATTTTATATAATGTTTTGTTTATTATTAATTTTGGATTATTAAGAGCAGCTTTTCTTCCACTACACCCACAATCTTTACCTGTAATCTCTGATATAGTATCAACTACTTTTTTAATACCCGTTTTAGTAGTAATCTTCTCTATAGTATCTCCTAATCCTTTTGATTTCATTTCTTTTTACTTTTAGATGCCTTACTAACATTTCCCTTTAGAAATTTCATTTTTCCATCAAGAGATTTTTTAGATTCGTACTCTTTAGCTTTTTTAATTACATTTTTCATTCTGTAAAGATATTAAATTTTTGAAACTTTTTTACCCATACCGATTCTTGATTTCTCAGATTTTTTTGCAATCAATTTTGACTTGCTAATCTCTGAAATAGTTTTAGGTGTTTTTAATATTTTCCTCTCCTATTTTTTGGGTTAGCAGTAGTAGAACCACCCGGTCCTGCCCATAATTTCTTACACGCCCAATATCTTGGCGTTAACTTATCATTCGCTGTGTCGCATTTGTGTCTTGCTTTAAAACTTCTACGAGCAGCAGGGGAATAGTTATTTCCATATCCCTTAGCTCCAAAGTGCAGGAGTTTTTCCTGCCCATTGGAACAAGCTTTTACCATCATCTTCTTTCCTTCTCTATTAGAAGAAACAGGACGGTTACATTTCATTTTTGACTTATCCACGGAAAGCGCGTGTTGCGTGTCCAGGAGAAACCAATTCTTCAGCGGTTTTTTCTAACTCAACTTTTTGAGTAGGAGCTTGAGTAGGAACAGCAGTAGTCTCAACTACTTCATTAACTAACTCATTTTTTACTTCTTCAGATTTCTTAGCCATCTTGATTTAATTTAAAAATTAACAATAAGGATTACTTCCCTTCATACCTTTTCCCTTAGCTGAGCTCATCACTTTCTTAGAGATTGGTCCTGAAGCACCCTTGATTTTTGGAACAGAGTTCCCGCTTGTGCTTGGCATCTGCATACGAGATGAACCTGGCAAGTTCGGAGTGTTTTTAGAATTTGCCATTATTTCTTTTTCATTACAGATTTCATAGCACTTTTAGCAGCAACTTTTGTTGCACCTTTCATTGCACCTTTTACTGCGCCTTTTACTGCTGCTTTAGCAATAGTTTTCTTTGCACCTTTTGGCATCATCATTCTTGATGACATAGGTAAGTTCGGAGTGTTTTTCATAATTACTTCTTTTTTTGGTTTTTCATTGCCGCTTGGGCGTTTTTAGCATAGTTTTTTCTTGCACTAGCTTTTAACTTAGGATTGCTTGCTTCTTTAATGTCGTAAGCGGTTTTCTTTGTTACTTTCATCGTGTTTATATTTATTTTACTATTTTACCACCTAGAGATGTGTTTAAACCCTGAAGCCTTCCACCGTCTCCTGCTTGTCTTCCTTTAGAGTTCATTGCCTCTCTTCTTTTTTCTCTTGCTACTTTTCTTTCAGCATAAGCCTGTTCTCTTCTCGCAGCAGAATCAGCTTGAATTTTTTTTATGTTCTCTGCCAACGTAGAAGCATCAGCATTGTATTTAGGGCTTTCAGCTAATGGCTTAGACTCTCTTCTTTCTGATTTCTTCTTATTGTCAGCCATAATTATTTATTTTTAACTTTTCCTGAATTTTTTAAAATTCTTAAATCAGAAGCGCTTAATTCTTTTTTAGCACCTACGCTTATATTTCTAATATTAGCATTACGATTTCTTCTGTCCATAGTGTTAGTACTGTCTCTTTTATACTCTCTATATAATTGATCATTAGATCTTCTTGAACCAACGGCAGTACTTGCTTCTTTTACTTTCTTTCCTTTACCATCTACAATAATAGCGTTTGTTCTTTTGCTAGTAGCAGGAATAAATTTTTTCTCGTATGGTTTCGCAGAAGATGCTCCTGTAGTAGAAACTTTCACGCCTGATGGCGCAGGATTTTTCTCTATTTTCTTTTTAGAGTCAGCATACTTTTTAGTATATTCAAAATTAGCATCAGGAGAAGTTGCTAACGGAGTATCTGGTCTTTTAGTTGCCATAATTATTTCTTTTTATTTTTAATATTACCTAATTTTGCTTTAACTGTAGGAAAATAAGTATCATCAGTTTTATTTGCATTTTGACCTTCCCATCTTCCTTTCTCTACGTATTGATTTTTTCCTTGTGTTTTATTTTCAATAGCTGAAACTTTTTTTCCTTTTACACCCATTGCATATCCTTTTCTGTAATCAGCACTATCTTTTTTTGTTGCAGGTGTATTTGTATCTCTACCTGCCGCATTATTAGAAGCACTTCTAGCTAATCCTAAATTTTTATAAGTTATTTTAGGAGTTGGAGCCAATGGCGTATCAGGTCTTTTTTTAGGTTGTTGCATAATTATTGTTTTTAATTAATAACTTTGTACAAATATATAAAAAATAATTAAATGAAATCAAATACAGATGATTACCTAAAATATTGGAGAGTAATTCGCCAATGGATAAAAGTAAAATACGGACTTACACAATGCGACTTAGACTTATTGCTTTTTCTTTATTCAGAAAAGTACTTTGGTAAAGATAAGTTCGATGACTATAACGACCTTCTTGGGTGGGACGTAAATAGATTTTTTAGACTACAACAAGATGGTTGGATTGAAAAATTCAGAAATAGAGTAGGAAAAAGAAAAGCTCTATACAAACTTCCAATCAAAACTACACGAATGATTCAGTTGATATATAGAAAACTAAACGGGGAAGAAATCCCCGTTAGTCAATCACAAAACAGAATGTTTGCGAAAAATGTATCATACACAGATAAAGTTTATCGCGATATGATAATAGAAATGAATGCACTTATAAAACAACGACGACATCACGCTCCTGAATAATTGTGTGTGGCTTGTCCTCTATTAGCATCGTAAATCCGTGTGTTTTGTCGTAGTAAATAACATTATCTTTTTTGATAAAGTTAACCTCGGTTCCCGATTCAATTACTACGGCTTTCTTATAACGCATTGCATCAACATCTTTCCCTGACAGGACCAATCCTGAATCAGTAGTTATTTCTTCGTCAATATTTTTAACGATAATATTTTTTCCTATTGGTTTCATTTCTTAGTTTATTAAATTTATAAATATTATTTTTCCATTATACGAGTCTTCAAGAATATCAAAGAAGTAAAAAGTAGCGTCCTCGTGAGACCAACCATTTCTTTTCATAAGTATCTCAATGATGCTATCAATAGAATATACAAAACGATTTGTTGTACTTACTCCGATAATAGCAGCGTCAAACCCTTCTGCTTTTACATATCCTTCATCGGGATATTGCTCTAAAATTTTACTCAATATATCCATCTTCTTTTAAGTTTTTAATGAATTTTCTTTTGTCTCCGTCTTTTGGAAATAAAGCAATATCAATGAATCCTGTGTCTTGCTGATGATTCAATACTTTGAACTCATAGCGATTAAATGTTCCTAATATGCCAATTACTATTTGACACTCCTCTATACTAGCGCTATAACTCTGCATTAGACCATAAACCTCTATTGTAACGTAATCAATCCCTCTTATTTTCTCTGTCTGACTCATCTTTCCAATTTAACCAAAATCCAACGGCTACTATTATATTCATACCTATTGAGGTAAATACCTCAATGATGTCCTCGTAAATATTCACAGTTAGATGGACGTGCCCTACCACCCAAAATGGGATTGATAGGTTGCACGCTATCCAAATAACAGTAAATCTTAGGAACTTCTTAACCCTCACTATGCCCATAACTACGAGCCATTGTTACAATTGCATTAGTACTCAATATTGTAACTGCCACACTCACAGCATTTTGCAATGCACTACGAGTTACTTTCAGCGGGTCAATAACACCCATCTTGATTAAGTCTCCCGTCTCGCCCGTTTTCAAATTGTAACCTTGGCCTTCTTGAATACCATCAGGATATATGTCCTGTAGCTTCAATCCTGCATTGGCAAGTATCTGTAAGAACGGAGCCATAAGAGCTGTGCTCAATACGCTTGCTGCGATAGCGCGTTCCTCGGTTAGCTCAACATTTGTAGAGACTAAAGCACTTTGCTCAAGCAACGCTTTACCGGCCCCTGGTAAAATCCCTTCCTCTAAAGCTGAACGAACTGCACAAACAGCATCATCAACTCTATCGTATAACTCTTTTTGCTCTAAGTCAGTTTGACCACCAACATAAATAACACCAATACCACCTGTAAGTGAAGCAATTCTCTCTAACAAGAAGTCTTTCTCCGCTTTCTTAGTCGCGTTAGCGTGAGCGTCCCATAATTGTTTTACTCTTTCCTCAGTCGCCTCCTCGTTTGTACGAGCGTCTGACTTAATGATCACAGTTTTGTCTCTGCTCACAATCACTCTAGCTGCGTGTCCAAGGTCTCCGAAGTGTAAAATACTTAAATCGTCTCCTGTTTTCTCACTAAAGTAAGTAGCCCCAACACTAAGCGCGATGTCTTGCATCAACTCGTGTTGTTTGTATCCGAAACTCGGTGGCGCAACCGCACACACTTTAAGATTTCCTTTCACAGTATTTGCCGCCAACGTATTTACAACGTTAGTTGAACACGGAGATACAATTAATAACTTCTTCCCTTCTGTAATAATTGGTTTCAATATCTGCTCAATCTGCAAAACATTTGAAATCTCCATATCAGCAACCAATACCATCACGTCATCAAACACACATTCGTCTTTCTTTTGGTCGTTTACAAACAAGTTGCTCAAGTACCCTCTGTCAAACTTCAACCCTTTGGTTGTCTCAGCGTATGTCTCGTCATTTTGACTCTTCTCCACCGTTACTATCCCCGTTTTTCCAACGTCTTATAGACCTCAGCAATAA
>Ga0209287_10000470_pt1 | contig 24139 bp, 24 predicted proteins | sample PPLLak3cmMay2015_2_FD_187255 | JGI IMG/M metagenome (GOLD analysis project Ga0209287, IMG submission 187255) | Freshwater sediment microbial communities from Prairie Pothole Lake near Jamestown, North Dakota, USA - PPLs Lake P8 Core (1) Depth... | ecosystem: Environmental > Aquatic > Freshwater... | reverse complement strand
CAGCAATGTCCGGTTAGGATTTTGCAAGGAGTAGTAACAGGCACAGGTGTCATGGGAGGGCCAATTTTATTAAATTGAAATGGTGTGGCCTGCTGAGGATTAAGCATCAAGCCTGTAAAGCGGGCGGAAAGGGCCCTCAAATGCTATAGGGATTGAGGTCCCGGCAGATATTATTGATCATACCCGCCCGCTTTAGATCACCTTTTGCCGGAATTTTGCATCCGATCCATTTCAATTTAAAAAAATTGGCCCTCCCATGACGAGGATGCATGCTAATGCAAAATCCTAACCGGACATTGCTGGGTAATATTATATTTATTCAAAAAAACGGCCAAAAATCAAGAGCGCGGAATTTACACCCCTGTTTTCATCATCAATCCCGCCGTTTGATATATGATGCAGCCTGAAAGACAGGAAATAGTCCCCTCTCGATTCTGTGCTGAACTCCGCTCCTATTCCCACCTGCGGGTTGAAGTTTATTTTCAGGCCCTGGCCCTTTACCTGAAAGTCCGTATAGATTATTCCAATGCCGCCTTCAACATATGGCATTATATCATCATCAAAAATATCCAGGTAGTAAAGGGCAAACATATTAAGGGAGGTCATAAAACGCGTCCCTTTCTCCCTTGCTGATCCAATATTATACTCCACCTTGAATCTCAACGGTTCGGGTGCCCTGTTATTCCATATCCTTTCATAATCATAGAGGACAGATCCTGAAAGCATATAAAAATCGATATCGCCGGTCGGGTCATAGGCCTTCCCAAGGATTATCCCCAGCCCGTAACGGGTATCGACAATATCCGTCTTTGTCTCTTCCCCAAGGGATCTCCCGGCAGGAAGCAGCACTGCCGATAAAATCAGGAGTATTGCAAGGGGCATTATCTGTCTTTTCATTCCATTCATGGGAAATATTTTTATCCGTGTTTTAGTGTTATTAACCCATATTCATCTTTTTTTGCAAGTTTAAGACAGACAATAGATTCAGGAGCCATGGCGGAAGGCTCCTTGATAATCCTGTACCTCTCCTGGCCCGCGACCGATTCGGGTGATGCAAAGATCTTGCCCTCATGGATTGACAGGGCGGCAATGGCCATGTCAAAGGCAGGGCCGACAGGGAGGCTCCCATAAAGAGGAGAATAGCATGCGGCATCTATCCCGGAGGGAGTCATATCCCTGTAGAGCCTGTCACAGTCTTTGTGTCCGTCAGCCCCTAGAAAATATATCGCCTCTCCTCCCGGAAAATCAGCTGCTTCGCCTTCCAGTCTGCCGGTGCGAATATCAACAACAGCTCCGTACCCTGATTTTTCCTGTTTGTCCTTTGACAGGAGAAAAAAGGCGGCGCCCTCTCCTGGCACGGCGCTTTGACGCTCCTGTGAAAGGGGCGTCATAATCCCCATATCATCCTCTCCAAAGAAGCGACTCCAGCAGTAGCCGAGGACATCGCAATACTCATCCACAGCCCCGAACAGAACCTGATCGGCACGCCCCTCATGCAGCCATTGCCGCGCGGTCAGGAGTGAGGAAGGGACAGACACCCCAAACTGGCTGACCGTCAGGCAGGGCCCGCCCAGCTTCAGTAAAATAGAGATATGCCCGGCCGCCGAGTTGTGGACGGAGTTGGAAAACAGGGTGGGAGACGCGCAGGCATCTCCGTCATTTATAACCGAATCAAGAAAGGAAAAGGTCGTCTGTGAGGCGCCGTAACCGGAGCACACTATAAGGCCTGTGCGCCCGGCCGCTAAAGAAGGAGAGCCTGCATCCTGCAGGGCAAGAAAGGCGCCGAGGATGGCCATCTGTGAAAAATGATCTATCCTGCGAAGTGATTTTTTCGGGACAAATGCCTCAAGGCGCGATGTGTCCGCGCGATAAACAGGGCCAGGGCCTTGAGTTATTAAAGGGGCTGCACCCCTTTCAAGACACGCCTTCAGGTCGCCGATGCCGCTGCCGAATGCGCCCACAACCCCTACTCCGCTGATAAAAATTCCCATGCTCACACCCCTTCAATACCTAATACCAGGGCCCCGTTGTGGCCTCCGAAGGCAAGGGAATCCGACAGGGCAGTTTTTTTGGCAATCCTTGTATTCTCAACAACAGGAGCCGCGCCAAGCTCAGGGTCAGTCAAGATAAAGCCGGCGTTCGCAGGGATCATCCCTGCTTCGAGACAGGCGATGGTGAAGGCGGCCTCGATAGCCCCGGCAGCTCCGAGGGTGTGGCCGGTATATCCCTTTGTGGAAACAAAAGGCACATGGGGAAGCATTTCGCGCAGGACCTTGATCTCTGTCCGGTCATTATCCTTTGTTGCGGTCCCGTGGGTATTTATAAAGGCGATATCCCCTGCTGCCTTTCCGCTCTCCTTGAGTGCATCTGCCAGGGCCTTCGTCAGGCCCCTGCCGTCGGGGCTCGGGGCCGTGAGATGATACCCGTCACAGGCTGAGCCGTATCCAAGGACAAAGGCCCGGATATGTGTTTTTCTTTTCATGACGGCCCTGTCCGATTCCAGGATAAGGATGGCCGCGCCCTCTCCCAGATTAAGGCCCTTCCGGTCCCTGTCAAAGGGCCGGCATGGCAGGTCATCAGTGATCATCAGGGAGATAAACCCGTTATAGGTGACACGGCACAATTCATCCGCGCCGCCTGCTATTACCATATCACACATGCCTGACCTGATCCATGAGGCGCCGATGCCTATGGCGTCCGTGCCGGAGGAGCATGCGTTGACGACCGTCTGGCATGGGCCGGTCAGGCCAAATTCACGGGCAATAACAGAAGCCGGGTTGCCCTGGAGAAACCTTTCTATTGTTATCATGTCAGGGTGCATACCGCTGCGGTAATCCCTGTAAAACTCCTCATTATTCATGGCGCTGCCCACGGTTGTGCCTATGCACACCCCGGCCTTAAGGCCGGCAAACTGCCCGGCCTCCAGACCGGCATCTTTCATGGCCTCAATGGCCGCGGCCAGGCCAAGCCTGCATGTGCGTGATACAGATTTATTTTCAGGGGCATTATTGGAAAGTGCGTCTTCAGGAATCTCAAAGACCGGGTAGGGACAGGGATGGCTGCTTGAAAATCTTACAGGCGGGGCGGCACGGCGTCTCCCTGAAAAAAGAGATGCCATATTTTCACCCAGGGACATGCCTGCCGCGCTTAAACATCCTATCCCTGTTATTGCCACAGGGGCGCTTCGGTTCATGACGTCTGCCGTTCCCTTATAAATGAGGCAAGAGAGTTAATCGACTGGAAGGCAACGCGGCCTTCGTCCATGTCCTTTATCTCTACATTAAAGTGTTTCTGGATAATGACCACCAGCTCTACTGCATCAAGTGAGTCCAATCCCAGCCCCTCCCCAAAAAGAGGGGCGTCATCCTCAATCTGGTCCCAGGTTATGTCTTCAAGAAACAGGTCCTTTACAATTATCTTCTTCAGCTCTTCATTAAGGTTCATTCAGTCGGGTCCCCGGTTGTTTAGTTTACATAAGGCGTTTTCCACATATCATAAAAATTGAAGAATTGGAAGGGATATTCCATTGTGAATTTTTCAAGCGCGCGGACATACTCCTCGAGATAAGGAAGGAATTGTTCGCCGGACCTGCCCTGCCCCGCGGGAACGCGGATGACCTTTGCCAGCTTTAAACCATATCCGGTTGCTCCGGCCTTATAGGGGAAAAGAACAACGACCGGCGCACCGGAGGTTGAGGCAATTTTCATGGCGCTGAATGGGAACAGGGCATTTTCACCCAGAAACCTGACGCCAAGGGCATTCTTCAGGTTGCCGAAAATACGGTCTCCCATTATGCATAGGGCCTCTCCCTTTTTCAGCGCCTCCATCATTTCCAGTGTGCCCCCGAGGAAACCCTCAGGATCTATGACCCTGTAGGGCCACTCCATTGACTGATGCTCGAAATAATGCCTGTCAATATCCCCTTCCTCCCTGTGTATAACCATATTGACAGGGATTTTAAGGAAGTGCAATGCCGACAGGGCTACCTGCCAGGACCCTACGTGGGCCATCAGGAAGATAACCCCTTTCCCTTCAGAGATAAGGTCAAGTAGGATCTCCCTGTCATTGAATAATGCCTTTATCCTGTCAACACCCAGTATCCCCACGACGGCGCGGTCGATCAGGATCTTCCCCAGCTCAAGGGACAGACGATAGCTGCTGACGAGTCTCCGGAAGGATTTTTCTGCCGGGAATCTGCGGGAGAGGTAATAGCTGCATCTCTTTCTGACGGCAGGCCTGAACAGGATGTAATAGAGGACAACGAAGTGAAGGATAAAATAGGCGAGCCTCCACCCCCCTGTCCTGATAAGAACATAGAATATATTATGCTGAAAGGTTGAGCCTATGCTGCGGCTCGTCCATTGCCTGGCTTGTGGTTTTTCTGTCATACTATCGATATATTGCCCTTTTGCCTTTCACTATCAGCAGCGCCATTATATATATTATGATCCCGACTATAAATCCCATAACCGGTCCGATAATAAAAGACCCTATGAGCCATTCATAGAGCCTCTGGAGGGCCTGATACCCTATTGTATCAAGGGAGATCTCAGTAAGGAACCTCCCGTTTCTCATGAAATAGCCGGCCTCAATGCACAGTGCAGGCACAATGGGCGGCATGCAGAGCTGGCTCGTTGTAACGGCAACCACCTTGTTTAACCTTAAAAACCCCGTGGCAAGTATGATTACAATGGTATGGCAGGCGATGAGCGGAAGCGCCCCGAGGAAGACCCCGAGCGCCCCTGCCGCGGCAAGCTTTTCAGGGGAGGCGTTTTCGGTCAGAAGCGCCTTCAAAGACTTGATGGGATGAAGTACGGTTACCGGCTGCCCCCCGCCGTTAAAATGGATCTTGCGATGAGGCATGGGAAGGATGGATCTCATGGTAAGCCTGGCATTGAGGAGGCTGATGCGCAGATTGTCCAGAAAACCGCGAAAATGCGAGACGCGTTTATCAGGAGGGGGGTAATAGACGGATATATCCGTCTCCAGGATCGTCACACCTGCCCACGCGGCCTTTACAAGGACTTCAACCTCAAATGAATAATGCCTTTCCATCAGGCTCAATCCCTCAAGCACCGCGAGCGGATAGGCGCGGAAGCCGCTCTGGGTATCGCCGACAGAGATGCCTGTCTGGAGCCTCATCCAGAAATTTGAAAAGCCCCGGCCGAAGACGGAAAGCCGGGGGACCTCTGTTTTATCAAAGATACGTCTGCCGATAATAATGGACCGGGGGTTTTCCTGTATGAGGGGCATGAATCTTCTGAAATCAGCGGGGTCATGCTGGCCGTCCGCGTCAATGGTTGCAATATGCGTCATCCCCAGCCTGCGCGCCTCCGCAGCCCCTGTCAGGATAGCAATGCCCTTCCCCATGTTTTTCCCGTGGCGGATGACACGGACATCCAGGCCGGTTAATAAATCCGCGGCAGTATCCCTGCTCCCGTCATCCACAACCAATACCCTGTCATGCACCCTGAGCGCGCGGGCCACAATATCCCTTAATGTCCACGGATTATTATAGACAGGGATTACTATCATTATTTTTGTGTCGTTATGCGCCAATCCGGTGCAATTCCTTTTCATATAATTTTAATAACCCATGGACTTCATTAAGCGCCTCATGCCTTGCGCCTTTCTACATATCGCCCAGCCGTCTGTCGCTCCTTGCGAATGTGATAAAGCCTTTAAGGTTTCCCATGAAACGCACCCAGCTGTCCGGTGAACGCCAGAGCATGGTAAAATAGTTCCAGAGGGTTTTGATTCTCAGGAAATGGGCCTTGTAAAACCTGATGAAATGTCTCTCCAGGACCGCCCTGGTCATCCCCTCCGGTATGAAAAGAAAGTTCATGCAGTCCATCTTCTCCCAGTCCTCTTCAAACTCGCCCAGCTGATGAATGTCCCGATAAAGAGGGGTCCCGGGGAAAGGGGTGAATTTTGCCACATTGAGGTCGTCTATGGGGAGGGATAAAAAGTACCTGATGCTTTTATCAATGCTCTCCTCTGTTTCTCCCGGAAGGCCGAGCATGAAAAGCCCCTTTGTCCTGATCCCTGCCTGCTTGATCAGGCGTATCTTTTCCGCCAGCATCCTGAGATCGGCATTTTTCCTGTGCATGGCAAGCAGCTTTTCATCTCCTGTCTCTATGCCGAGGCTTATCATCCAGCAGCCGGCCCTTTTCATCCGGCGGATAAGATCTGCATCAATGTGCTCAGCCCTCACCACGCAATTGAAGGTCAGTGAAAGGGATTTTTCCATCATCATATCCGTTAGGGCTATGATCCTCTCCCTGTTGAAGGTAAACTGGTCGTCGTAAAAATTAATATGGCGCACGCCAAAATGCCCCTTGAGATAGGCCAGATGCTCATAGACATATTCAGCTGAATTGTATCTGAAGCTCCTCTGGAATACGGACCTGTCACAATAGGTGCATGCATAGGGGCAGCCGCGGCTGGATATGCAGCTGGCGTTCGGCGTCGCAGGATAGTTGAAGATGGGAAGTTTATATGCCTCCGGGTACCCTTTCAGCCTTTCATAGGACGGAAAGGGCAGGGTATCAAGATCCGCTATGTTGGCGCGATGACCGGTTGAGGCTATGCCGTTCAAACCGTCCCTGTAGACCAGCCCCTGTATGGATGCGGCGTCTTCCCCCGCGGATTTTATAAGCTCCGTGAGGGTGACCTCCCCTTCTCCGGCAACACAATAGTCAACCTCCGGGAAATCCTCCAGGATCTTTTCCCTGAGGGCGGAGACATGGGGCCCTCCGAATATGACCTTTATGTCGGAACAGATGCCCCTGGCCATTTTAGCGATCCTGATGCCGTCAAGGAAGCTGGATGTCGTGCAGCTCATGCCGATAAAGGCAGGCCTTTTCTCAAGCAGATATCTGCCGACCGCCGGGTCCGATTCAGGATATGCGTAATAATCGATTATGGCAGAGTCAACCCCTTCCCTTTCAAGATAGGCTGCCAGGCCTGCCAGCCCGAGGGGCGGCATAATGTTTGCCATTCTTGAAACATCCCTTCCTGAGGCCTCCTTTTTATAGCCCAGGGGGTGAACAAGCAGTATGTTTGAATAGTCGGGCATCTTCATTTCTCAGATCTTCCGTTTCCGTCTGTTTTCATCCCTGGAAAAGGATATCATCTTGTCCCAGAGCAGGCCCTTGTGCCCTAGGGTATTCATTGCGCTGATCATCATCTTTCCCTTGTCCGGAGGGAATATAAATCCCCGGTGGCCCCTTGACTCCCTTTCAATTGTCCTGTTCATGGTCTCGATATCTATCTGGGGAGAAAAATAATAGACAGGCCTTAGAAGGGGCGACTTTTGTGAAAGCAGGCCCTCCCTGATGGCCCTTAAATAGAGATCCGTACCCGGCAGGATGCGGGCCCCGGAATATGCAAATACAACGCTCTTTTCCAGCAGCCCTATATTCTTAAGGCCCTCATTCAGTGTCTTTTCAGTCTCACCGGGACCGCCGAATATAAAGAAATGCGCGCTGGGTATCTCCGCCTTTATGCAGGCATTGTTGAATTCAATCACATCCTCGAAATGGAAGCCTTTTTTGAGACTCGCAAGGGTCTCATCGCATCCCGCGTCAGTCCCCACCTCCATCGCGTAAAGGCCGGAACGCTTTAACTGCTCCAGTTCCTTGTACCCGATCCCCTCCGGCCGGAAATAAGCGGCCCATCGTATTTTAAGCCCCGACAGTATTATCCTGTCGGCCAGTTCAAGATATTGCCCCCCAGGGTCATTAAAGACAGAGTCTGTAAAAAAAACCGTATCAACATTATAAACAGTCTGGAGCCTTTCAAGATCGTCTATTACGGCCTCCGGCTCGCGAAAACGGAAACGCTTGCCCTCCAGCGATGGGTAGACGCAATAGGAACAGCTATAGGGGCAGCCCCTTTTTGTCTGCAGGTTCACCATGCCGCTTTGACTGACATAAAACTCTATGAGGTCCTTTTTCCATAAGGGGGGACACATCTCCGCCCCCTCAAGGGAGGCGTCCGGGCAATGAAGGATACTCGGCGCAGCCCTGCCGTTCTCAAGCGTTTCTATCAGGTCGCAGATTATCCGCTCGCCCTCGCCTACAACCCCGTAGTCAGCGCCCACATAATCAAGTATCTCCTCCGGGAGGGCGGAAAAGGCGGCCCCGCCAAGGATTACCGGTGCATCCGTGCACCCCCTGATAAGGGCGACCATCCGCTTCTCGTTTGAAAGGCACCATGAGTCATCACGGCTCAGGGAGTCGACATTATCGATGTTCCGTATGGATATCCCGACAAAATCCGGTGAAAAATCCCTGATGGTTTCCCTCAGGCGTTCTTCAAGATTATCCCCGACAATTGAATCAAACTGGTTGAGTGTGTGCCCCCTTTCCGAAAGGGCGGAGGCGATAACCGCCATCCCCAGGGGATATACATGGTAAGGGGACACAAACAGGTTTGAGGATATCAGGAGTATCTTACTCATCTCCCTCCTCTCTGTTAAAGGAGCGTCTCCTCCGGGGATTATATCGGCGATAGGTGCCCTTCTCCATCTCACTGGCAATAACATTTTTAAAGAGGTAGCTCATCCTCAGCCTCGGATTGCTGTCTTTGTAAAATGTGTCCCAGGCATAATGATACATCCTTTCCAGTGTTTCAGGCGTCATCTGCTTCGGCCTGAACACAACCCTGTCGCAGGTGTAGTCCAGCCAGTTATTATGGATGATCCTGCCCTCCCTTTCAAATTTATCCCGTATGGGCGTGTGCGGAAAGGGCGTCAGTATTGTAAATTCAGCCATGTCAAGCTCGATCTCCATCAGGAAGTCCACAAAACGCCTGATGCCGTCCTCATCCTGGTCGTCAGTCCCCAGCAGGATAGTTCCCTCCACGCCGATTCCGTGGTCCTTGAGACGTTTTATCCTGTCCCTGATCCCGTCGGATGTATTCACAATGGCCTGATACACATACCAGCATCCGGCGTCTTTGGCCAATCTGAGGATCCTCTCGTCATCAAGTATGGGATGGGATACCCATGACTTTTTAAGGGGTATCATGGCCGTGAAAAGCTCCTCCAGCCATTGTTTCTCCTGTGCCAGCGAATTGTCCACGATGAACAGACGGTTGTTCTGAATGGATGCCATTTCCTCAATAACCCTGTCAACGGGCCTGGGACGGAACACCCTCCCCCCCAGGAAACCCACGCAGCAGGGAAAACAGTTGAACCTGCATCCCCTTGATGCGTGGACGAGATCAAGCATCTGGACACCTCTATAGGAATAAAAATCCCGGTTCAGGATCTCCCTTCGCGCTGTGCCTACAATGCCTATATCCGGCGGGCTGCTCATGTAGTCGTATACCCTTTTAAGCCTGTTGTTCCGGAGGTCGTCCAGGACGGACCGGAAACGTCCCTCCGCCTCCCCCAGAAAAACGGCATCAGCGTAAAGGCTGAGTTCCTCCGAGTGGAGCATCGCCGCGATCCCCCCGAATATAACGGGGACATTCAGGCTGCGATATCTCTTCGCTATCTCGATAGCGCGCGGGACCTGGCATGTGAGCATTACTGAGATGGCCGCAAGATCGGTACCGGCGTCATAGTCTATTTCCTGAAATGCCTCATCAATGAACGTAAGCCCTACGTCTTCAGGCACCTCCGCGGCAAAGACTACAGGACCGTGGGGAGGCAGGTGGAATTCAGTCTGGCGTTCCAGTTTGGGCCATTTGGGATAGATCAATGTCATTTGCATGGGGACTAATACCTGTTGTTGTTTAATAGTTTATTGGTTGCGTTCAAAATATTCCAAAAACCGACTGTGTAGATAGAGGCGCAAGGCTCAGGGCGCAAGGCGCAAGGAAAAACATTAACGGCTTTTCCTTTTACCTTTAACTTTTTGCCCTTAAGTCTTCATATCCTTGTATCCAGACACATCCTGACACACATTGATATGTCCTTTATTTCTGGTTCGTTAAAATACAATATACCGTCTTTATCCATGGAGATCCTGCCATACGGCTTAATCTGCCTTTCAATGGTCTTTTCAATTACTGCAAATATTGCGCCGGGAGCCGGTTTCATGGAAACAGGAAAATCAGGCGGAGGCTCAACATCACAAACACCCGCGAGCATGGTATCGCATTCTCCCAGTGAAATGCAATCCATGGCTGAACGGACTGCGGAAATCCCTGAACCTGTTTTTTCGTTGATCACATAATTCGTCCCTGTCAATCCGAATATTATTGATGCATGTCCCAGAAAGCAGTTGGGCAGCGTATAGGTAAACAGGTTCGGATCTGCAAGGATCCCGTTTTTCGTCATTACCGTATTGTAATAGTCCAGATCCGTTGCCGTACAGCCCAGCACCGTGGAGACAATAACCCCGATATTGCGTTTTTCATTCCACGCATCAAGCCCCGCATCCTGCAGGGCATAGGCGATGGCCTTAAGGCCGAGCCTGGAGAATCTGTCCAGCCTTCCGAATCTTCTGAAGTTCCGGCTCGCAAAGGGGCTTTTCCCTGTTAATCCGGGCAGTGCCCCTTCAGAATGCCCGAAGGGATCGGCGTTTCTACCCCTGCCCTCCCCTCCGGTGGTCACCCAGCCTATCCCTGTGATAAGGAAGCTCAATACTTAATCCCCCTTCCCTATGACAATGGCTGCATTAACACCGCCGAAGCCGGAATTTGTAGAGAGCATGTAATCGCAGTCCCTGATCACCGGCTCACTGCTCACAAGCCCGTCAGCGCCTGCATCCGGCTCTTTAAACCCTGCTGTAGGAGGGATAATCCCCGCTGCAAGGCCCTTCAGGCACAGGGCCGCCTCTATGCCGCCCGCCGCCCCCATTGTGTGTCCGATTGCGCCCTTGACTGAAAAAACCGGCACGCTTCTTTTTCCAAAGACCGCCCTGAAGGCCGTAAGCTCCATGGAATCATTATAGACGGTGCCTGTGCCGTGTGCGCATATTGCGGAAACGGCATCCTCCGGAAGGCCGGATTTTTTCAGCGCCTTCCTGATTGCCAGTATGAGCCCTGATCCATTCATATCAGGGGCCGTGATATGAAAGGCGTCATTTGAGACGGCCCATCCCGCAAGGGCGCCCAGGGATGCCCTGCCCTCTCTTCCTGCCCTTTCGGGGCTCATCAGGAGCAGGGAGGCTGCGCCCTCTCCTATGTTCATGCCTTTTCTGCCCCTGTCAAACGGCATGCACGGCACAGGAGACATGGCCTGCAGGGCGCAGAAGCCGGAGAATACAAATTCCGTAACAATGTCGTAGCAGCAGACCAGCACGGAATCGGCCCTCCCCAGCTCTATAAGGGACGCGCCCCTGGCAATGGCGATTGCCGATGATGCGCATGCAGCGCTGATATGCAGGGTTTCTCCGGTCAGGCCGAACCTCCGCAGGATATAATCGGAGACATGGTGCATAAGACAGTCATCGGCATCGGCAGGCATGCCGCGGGCTGATCTTTCCAGGCTGTCTATGCCGGCCTTGGTTGAGGCTGTAATCAGGAATGAATCCGCGGGCACAGGGGCCATTGCAATGAACAGCCGGTCGAGCAGCTCATAAACCATGGACCTGCCGCCGGAAGGTTTCAGGTCCTCAATGCAGGCCGCTATCCCGGAGCTGTAGTTTTTTGTCCGGAAACGCCCCACAGGGGCGATGCCTGTATCCCCCTGCAGGAGCCTGTCCCATAATGTGTCGAGGTCCTTTCCCAGTGCCGTGACTGCGGCCGCGTCTGTGATCCGGATAGGTTCTATTTCAGCTCACCTGCCTTCCATCTTCCGCAGAACTCCCGATAGAAGGCCGGCGAAACCATGTAAAGGTTGTTTTCCTTATCCAGCATGACCTGCACCGAATAGCCCGTGGTAACAATGCCTCCCCGGCTGTCCCTGATGATGAATTCATAATTGATCCTCGCGGCATCAGACCAGTGCAGTATCCCCTCAACCGTAAAATCCTCAGGGTATGTCAGGGGCCGGTGATAGTCCGCGTGCAGCTTTTTAATAGGTGCAACTATCCCGTTCCTGAAAAGATCCAGATATCCTATGCCGTAGCTGTCACCCAGTGCGCTTCTTGCATCCTCGAAATAGCCTGGATACCGGCCATGCCAGACTATCCCCAGGGCGTCAACCTCTTCAAAGCGCACCCGTCTCTCCACCTTGATGCGGAGCGGTTCCGGGGCGTCCTTCTTGTCTGTAAAGTATGGCTTCAGCACATTATCACTCCTTTACTCTGAAAAGGTCATAAAAAAAGACGCTGCGATCTTTGCGTCCAGATGGATCTCTATCCTGCTCCCTGGCGCACCTTTTACCTGACAGTCAGTGCATTGAATCACTATCTCATGGCCCGGCCTTATCTCCTGAAGAAATTTTGCGTTCTGGACAGAGGACAGGAGCAATGGATGACCCTTCTGCTCCTCAATAAGGCATTGCGCGACGATCAGCTGCACAACCGCGGGGAGTATCGGGTATCCGGGGAAATGCCCTGAAAACCCCGGGAAGTCGCCGGCAAAACAGTATCTGCCCGTTATCTTCCCGGGGCTGTCTGTCTGTGACGAGCCGACGGCTGACCTCCTTACGGCGTTTATAAGTTCATTCATGGCTTGTTATCCGTATCTCCTCTTGAATAACTTCATACGTATGTTTCATTTAAAATCTCTTTCTCCTCCTTTTATGGGGAGACGCAAATTACCTCTCCTCTAAGGGCGAGACGCAAATTACCTCCCCCTCTAAGGGGGAGGCAGGAGGGGGTCTTGACCTTTCTGAGAGACCCCACCTTAATCCTCCCCTGAAAGGGGAGGAAATTTTGAAGATATCCTGTCAAAATTTTCATTGATTTAGCGGTTTAACCTCCCTTGATGTCCCTGTACTGTTACAGAATGCAGGTATGACAAACATTGCCGAAGGGATGGCGGCGCCGATCCCCAATAATACTGTAATCCCTATAGAATGCAAGGCAGGATGCCTGGCAAAGATCAGCGCGCCGAAACCCGTCAGGGTTGTCAGGCCCGACAGCAGCACGGCAGTATCCGTGTCGTGCTCATAATCCTCCGAGCACTTGCATACCATGAAGATCCCGTAATCCACTCCCAGCCCGATAATCAGGATTGTCGATATGATGTTAAAGATGTTGAACGGAATGTTAAGCATGCCCATTACGCCGAACATGAATATCATCCCGGTCGCGACAGGGATAAGGCTCAGCAGGACCTTTTTTATATCCCGGAACAGGAGCAAAAGGAGTAAAAAGATCAGGAACAGTGCCCCGGCAATGAACCTGAGAAAATCATGGCCGACTGCCTTTCTGATCATTTCACTGAAATAGGACTGGGATACGAACCGCACCCCGGGAAGGCTGTCCCTGCCCTGATCAATCAAGGCCCTGATTTCAGCGGTGTCAGGCGCCAGCGTCAGGATGCTGACCTTTTCATCCGAACGTATAATCATGGAATCAAGGATAGCCTCCACCCCTGACAAATTCAGATCACCCGGAAGAATGGTTGAAGGGGATGAATTAAGGCCCGAAAAAAACGGATCAAAGGCATTGCCGGAAAAGCCCAGCCGCTTGCCTTCCTCCAGCAGGGTCCGCCGGACCCGGTCTTCCCTTTCCGACCAGAATACGGCCCATGCCTCCCGGTTGGTCTGCTGGGTCTTTATTGACGGAAGCATGGATGCGATGCTTATGATCTCTGCGCCCCCTGTGCTCTCTTTCAGATAACGGAACAGGGTGTCATTTATCTGAAGCGCCGATTCCATGTCCTTCCCTTCTGAAAAGATCATCGCATGGCCGCGAAAATCCCCCCATGTCTCTTTGATCATCTGCTCAACCGCATGAAGCCTGTCCGGGACAAAATTCAGTGCATTCAGGTTGCCGCTGAAGGCGATATGGCCTGCCTGCCACAGACAGCCTGTCATCAGAAGGACCCATATGACGACTGTTATAAGGGGGCGGGCCTGACGCCGATTCTTAAGAATAAAACAATGAGCGTCTTTTCCGCCGGGCGACGCCTGCATCATGTGCGGCAGCAGTATCAGGGACATGGCCAGTGACGCCAGGACGCCTATGATTGAAAAGGCGCCCAGCTGGCGCTGGCCCGGCAGGGATGAGAACATCAGAAGGGAGAAGGCGCATATAGTGATTACACCGCCGAACAGGACAGGCCTGGAGACCTCGGCCATGACCCCTGATATGTCTTTTGTTTTGTCTTTTAGCCTGCCGGGGCGGAGTGCAAAATAGACATGCAGGCTGAGATCATCGGACAGACCCAGGAGCACGGACCCGAAGCCTATGGTAATCGCAGAGACCGTCCTGAAGATCATGGATACGCTGAACAGTGCGACGGCGAAGGATGAAAACGATATCAACAGGACAAGCAATGCCTTCCATGTCCTGAGGAAGAAGACAAAGAGAAGAATAATGGACAGGGACGAGATGCTCAGCACGACAAAGAGGTCTTTCTTGATCGTATCGGCATTGGCAACGGTATAGTTATATGTGCTCAGGACGGACATCTCAATACCCTGAGGCACAATGACTTCGGCAAGGCTGTTGAGCCGGGAGAGCATCTCCCCGGCCCCTTCCGCATCCGTAATATCCACACCGGTCTCTGCGATCATCAGGACATTTTTCCCGTCGGCTGATACAAAGTGGTTGTCCTGGAGACGCGCGCCGGGGATTACATTCAGGGAGGAGAGTTTCTTTATCCCCGTGGCCTTAAGGTTCAGTGGGTCTGACCTGACAAAGCCCTTTAAAAACCAGCCCTCAGGGGAAAAGAGGCTGTTGTAGTCATCGGCCAGCTGTTCACCTATTTTTTCCGTTGTGAGGTTTGCGCTGATCTCCTCCAGGTCCTGGCCGGTCGCGAGATTGGGAAGGTTCCTGATCAGCCAGTTATAGATGTCCATGTCCTGGTTAACGGCAGGACCTGTAACGACCGCGGTAAAGAAAGGGGGCGTCATGGCCTCCGCAAGCCGGTCGGCGGCATTTATAAGGCTGCCGACATCGTCGCCGGATACGTCTTTCAGGTTGATGACGATCTTGCGTGTAAAAGGGGCGCGCTGCAGCAGTTCAAAATTAAGGGAAAATTCCTTCCGGTTGTCCGGGAGCATTGACCGTATGTCTTCAGAGATCCGGATGTATCTCAGGGACACGACGCTTATTATAACAATTGCCGCCGCGGCCAGGAAAAGCACGGGGCGCCGCCTTGCGAAAAGATTGTAGATGCGGCGGAATATATCGAAGCCGGACATCAGAAGGCGTCCTCCTGCAGCAGCGTATTGACAGCCATGCCGACAAAGGTGATCAGGGTATAGTCTCCGCCTGACTCATGCACTTCAATCGCGATCACATAATCATCCTCAGGCGAAAAAACAAGCTTTATATATTCCAGATACTTTTTCTCAGTCGCGGAAAGTGGGACAAGCTTCAGGGTGACAGGACCCTCTCCCATCACTGTTATGTCATATCCCGCCCCCAGCCTTTCAAAATCGGCCCTGGCCCAGGCGAAGACCTGGTCTGAGATGATCTTTATGACAGGCTCCTTTTTAAGATCAAAGGACTGCCTGGCCCCCGACTGGCCTTTCCATCTTTTGCCTTTGTCGCCATCGACGATAAACCCCATGGCTGCCGGCTCATAGACCTCCCATCGCAGGCGGTCAGGGTTCTGAAAAAAGAACCTCCCCTTTGAGACAGGGGCGTTTTCAAGCATCTCCAGGTGTTTTTCCTGTGTGAATTCGCCGGCGAGTGTCCGGACGGTTGAGGCGGCCTGCCTGATCCTGCTGAATACATCGGCCTTTATAGCTTCGGTGGCAGGGGGCTCCTGTGTCTCCTGGCACAGGGCGCTGAAGGGAATAATAAGAATTAATATAACAAAGATCAATCGGTTCATATGCTGCCTGATTCTTTTAATATAATTTTATTTTATAACCCCATTGGTGCAACTAAAACATCGTTTACATTTTATCTCCCCTTAGGATAAGGGGAGGAAGGAGGGGTTACGTTAACGTTTCCTGACTTTCTCATAACTCCCCCTCACCCCCTCTTATCTTAAGAGGGGGATTTTCAGGAGTTAGTTGTGCAATCTTCGTCAAAACTCAAGAGGGAAGCAAAATATCACACCTCAATCCTCATCCAACATCCGCCGCTGTCTGATCCGGTGTATAACTCTCCTCCGGCACCCAGATTTTTATGGTGCCCTCGGCAATGATCACCCCGTTTTTCCCGACCTCGCCGTGAATGACCGAGAATCCGGATATGGTCCTTATTATATCAACCTTGATATGCAGTGTGTCGCCCCGAAGGCATTCGCCCGTAAAGCGGATCTCGCGGACATCGACAAGAAACCCCTTTTTTATCGGTTTGCCCTGCCTCAGGTCATCGTAGCCCTTTACGGCTGCAGACGCCTGTGCGATCAATTCCACAAGGGTCAGAGAAGGCATCGCCCCATTCTCCTTAAGGAATATATTGTCCTGCCCTATTACCGATTCCACTATGCCTGTCTGTCCCGAAAACTCCAGGAGGCGGCTTACAAGACAAAGCGGCGGACGGTGAGGGACAAGCGTCTCGGCGGATAATGGGAGAGATATATCATTATTCATGGATAGCTTTCACCTCATCTTTTCAATCTCTTGAGCCATAAGGGCCTTGACATGTTTGCGCATCTCCATGTGGCCGTAAGGGCCGGGGAACCTGTCGGGGCTGACCGCAGGCAGGGCCTTCAGACGGACCTTTGCCGGTCTTAAAAGCCGTTGTCCCGGCGGATACATCTCGCCTGTCCCCGCAATGCAAACGGGCACGACAGGCACCCCTGTAGCAACCGAAACCTTGAATGCCCCTGAGTAGAAGCGTCCGAGCCTTCCATCGCGGCTGCGGTGGGCCTCAGGAAAGAACAGAAGGGCTGCGCCGTTTAAAAGCTCCCTTTTACAGGCCTCGAAAGAATCCTCCCACGGGGTTTCTTCTACATCCAGGTAACGGGCCAGCCTCATAAAGGGGTTATACCAGGCCATCCTGAAGGGCCAGGAACGTATAGCAAAGCAGACATTGTTGAAGGGAAGCGCGGCCAAAAAAAAGGTATCGAAAAAACTAAGATGATTAGGCACAATAATGCAGGGAGTGCTGATATCTCCCTTATTAAGCCCCTCCGTCTGAAACCTTGTAAAGGGCTTGACGATGGCCAGCCAGCCCCTGCCGTAGATCCATACGAAGAGGCGGATAATCCGGAAGGTCTCCATCCGCAGGGTGATTTTAAATACGAGAAATGCCGGAGAGGAAATAATGATTCCAATGATTGTCATAACGGCAAGCAGGGGAAAAACCCATAAATTCATCAATATTACAGTAAAATTGTTTTTCCTCGGGAAAGCCGCGGGCTTAAACAGAAGTTTGCGCTTTTCCCCATGCAATTATGAAACCCTTTCGATTTCACGGATCTTATTGATAACAAAGCTGTGTATATCGCCGAGCGTTCGGATATCCCGTATCTCCTTTTCCTCTCTTATTTTAAACTTAAAGGCATTTTCCAGCACTATCACCATATCAACCCTGTCAAGGCTGTCCAGCTCCAGGTCATCGTAAAGCACCGCCTCCGGGACCATTTTTTTGCTGTCCAGTTCAAATTCCTTGATTAAAGAATCATTTATGATCCGGATGATCTCTTCATTAGTCATTCTCATATCTCCGTAATATCAAAGACGAATTAACGCCGCCCAGGGCGAAATTGTTCTTCAGGGCATATCGGATCTCCCTGGTTTCCAATTCGAGCGTCAGATTTATCTTTTTACATAATTCATCCGGATTATCAAGGTTTAAGGTTGGGATTATGCAATTCCTTTTCATCATATTTATTGTAGCTATCAATTCAAGACCCCCGCTGGCTGCCATGGTATGACCGAGATGCCCCTTAAGGCTGCTCACGGGGACCTTTTCACCGAAGGTTTCAAGGATCGCCCGGCTTTCCTCAATGTCCCCCTGTATCGTTGCCGTGGCATGGGCATTGATGTAATCTATATCCGGAGAACCGATCCCTGCGTCCGAGAGGGCCATCCTCATGCAGGACTGCATCGATGAAGCGCTGGGGTCCGCGATATTTTCGGGATATGAGTTGGTAGCAAAACCTGCAACCTCGGCAAGGATTACAGCCCCCCTTTCCCTGGCCGTCTCCATGGACTCCAGGAGGAGTATCCCGCTGCCCTCGGCGCACACGATCCCGTCCCTGTCCCTGTCAAAAGGTCTGGGCGTTTTATGGGGGCGGTCATTATAGCCTGTGGACGCTGCATTTATTATATCAAATGACGCGGTTGAAAGGGGATGAAATTCATCGGCCCCTCCGCAGAGCATGAACTCCTGTTTCCCGAAGGCAATCATCTCATAGCCGAGCCCCACTGCCTGGCAGCCGGTGGAACAGGCGGCAGAGGGCGCTATCACCCGCCCCTCTATCCCGAGGGTCTGGGAGACGTTGAAGGCGCAGGAATGGTTCATTATCTGAAAAAAAATGGTTGACCTCATCTGTTCCATATTTTTTTCAGCAAGATATTCCTCAAAGAATTTCTGCAGGGTATCGATGCTGTCTATGGTGGAGCCTATGCAGATGCCCATATTCCCTCCGGAAAGGCGTTCAGGAGAAAGGCCTGCCTGTCTCAATGCCTCCTGGCAGGCGAGCACCGCATAGATGGACATCCTTGACATTGATCTTCTGTATTTCCTGGGGATTACGCCGGGGTCAACGCCCTGCACAAGGGCCGCCACATGGCTGCGCACTCCTTTTATGGATTTCAGCTCGGGCACAATGACCGTCCCGCTTGCACCCCTGTACAGGGATTCCATCAGGACATCCGCGCCTACGCCGAAGGGGGAAACCGCCCCCACGCCCGTTACCGCCACCCTTTTCAACTGCATTTCTTAAGCTCCCTCCTAAGATGATCATGCCCCAGGATATGACCGCACGCGACAAAGCCCGAGATTATGGCCCCTAAAAGACCCGGTGAAACAATTGATTGACCTGCAAGCAAAAGGCCGGGCAACCTGGTTACAGGCAAAGGGTTAAATTGCTCTGTCCTGTGTTTAACCCCATACATACTACCAAAAGGGCTGCTTGTATAGTCCCTTAAAGTCAGTGGGGTTGAACATTCAACCGGTTTTATTTTTCCGCGGAGTTCCCCGCAGGATGATTCGATGTGCCGGAGCATCCTTTCCGCTGTCTTTTCCTTGAAAACACGGTATCCGTCCGGGCGGTTCCCGGAAAAAGAGTCCCCCCAGCGCCTGGTTTCATCCATGGAGGCAGGGCATATGGCGATAATCCCGCCCCTTGTGGAATCACCGTTTTGGCTGCATATGGAGGCAATATTAAAGGGCCGTTCTTCCAGGGGGCTGTCTGTGCCGAAGGAACCAATGCGTACGGTCGGTGATATATAAACACTTGATCCTGACAGGATATCAGGGGCGCAATCTGTTTCCCCGTAGAGCATAAAGGCTGAAGATGTTTCCTCGAGAGATTTTAAACGGGTAATATAGGCGGGACGGAAAAGGGGCTCAGGCACCATTTTCAGCATGCTGAGCGGGTGGACCGTGCTGATGCAGCCTTTAGCCTCCATGAACGCGCCATCCTCAAGGCGCACCCCCTGCAGGACCCCGGCTGGAGAAAAAGAAATCTCCTCAACGGCCCTGCCGCAGAACACGTCAACGCCTTCCCTGGCCAGGCTGTCTTCGAATTCCCTGATTACCGCAGCGCCTCCGCCATGAACACGGTGAACGGATTCATAGTATGGACCGACTATATAGGCGTAGTTGTTCAGCGCCTGCTCCTGGGGAGGCACACCGTTCAGGAGGCAGTGCACTGAAAGCACTGCCTTGAGCAGGTCATTGTCGGTGAGGTGATCCAGAAACTCCCTGAGGCTCGGGCCGTGGACGCTCTTCAGGACCTCCAGCGCCCCGAAATCCGCATCCAGGTTCAGATAGGGAAGGGCTGCGCATTGTCTTTCTACGACATCGAGATATTCATCCACAGCGTGTCTGTCGCGTGTGAATGTCTCATGGAGCCTTTCTTTGAGATGATCATAGCCCGAGGGGAACCGGAACTCGAATTGGGGGTCTAAAAAACGAACAATATCAAAACATTCGGGGTTGCATGGGATTTTTTTAAGTCTGTCGGAGAACCCGAGGTAACGAAAAAAGGTATCACCTGTCTCACCTTTGCCGATACTGCCGGCATGATGAAAGCCGGTATCGAAAAAGATCCCCTTCCTATGAAAGCCCCTTAGCAGCGGGGCGATTTTGTGTGACTTTTCAATCAGTCCGACTCTATAACCGTTTTTAGAAAGGATGATGGATGAAACAAGCCCGGATATCCCTGAACCTATGACAATATAGTCATATTTCATGTTTCCGTCCTGATAATGATGCAGGCGTTTGTCCCGCCGAAGCCTGCGGAATTGCAGAGTATTTTTTTAGGCGGAGATTCTATCGTCTCCTCAACGATCTTCAGTTTTTCAGAGCGCTTATCGGGTTTATTGAAATTAATGTTCGGGGCGATGAACCCCTGCCGGCCCATAATTATGGAATAGACTGCCTGGGCTGCCCCTGACATCCACAGCTCATGGCCTGTCATGGATTTCAGGGATGAAACCCATGGTGTATTTTCTCCGAACACGCTCAGGATATTGTCGGCCTCGGCGCTGTCCCCCGCAGGGGTGGATGTGGCATGGGCACAGATGTAATCTATATCGGAAGGTTTAATGCCTGCGTTCTTTATTGCCCGGGTCATGGCACGATGAAGCCCCTCATGGCTGGGGACGGACAGGTTAAAACCGTCTGAGGAAAAGGCATAGCCTATGATCTCGCCCAGTATCCTGGCCCCTCTTTTTTCCGCCAGATCGTATCTCTCAAGGACCAGTGCCGCGGCGCCGCCACTTGGCACAAGCCCGTCACGATCCATGTCAAAGGGGCGGCTCGCGGCCTTGGGATTGTCCGTGCGGGTGGAAAAGGCCCCGAGGCCGTCAAAGCTGCACATGGACTCCCAGGTTATCTCCTGGGCGCCGCCGCAGATGATCCTCTCCTGCTGTCCTATGGCAATAAGGCCCGCGGCCTGGCCTATTGCATGGCCCCCGCTGGAGCAGGCGGAGCTGATGGTCCAGCACGCGCCCTTTGTCTTGAGGATGGTGTTGAGGTTCATGGTGACGGTGGATGTCATGGAACGGAAGATAAGGCCGCTTCCTATGGATTTGGTTTCCTTGTGTTCGCGCAGAAGCTCAACCTGTTCAATAGCGGCTACACAGCTGGAGTCGCATCCGAAGATAAGGCCGGTATCCTCATTCTGTATATCGGCCTGGTCCAGCCCAGACATCCTTAACGCGTCCATAACCGCGGCAAAGGCATGGACTGCAAAGTCCGGCATGGTTTTGCGGTGTTTTTTTGAGAGATATTTTTCCGGATCAAACCCGGTTATCGCCCCTGTCAGGGGACTGCGGAAACCGAGCCTTTTACGGTTTTCATCAATGACAATCCCTGATCTGCCGTATCGCAGGGCATTGCCGACGGTCTCAACGTCGTTTCCAAGGCATGAGATGATGCCTATGCCTGTGATTGCTGTCCTGTGCATATTTATGAAACCATGCCTCTCACGTGCTTGTGCCGCCGTTCACTGAAAATACCTGTCCTGTAATGTATGATGCGTCTTCGGAACAGAGAAAACCGACTACTGCCGCCACCTCCTCCGGCCTTCCGAAGCGGCCCAGGGGGATCATCGGCAGGATCTTGTCCCTGGGCAGGTCCTTTGTCATCTCGCTCTCAATAAACCCGGGGGAGACCGCATTGACAAGGACATTCCGCTTTGCCACTTCCTTTGCAAGGGACTTTGTGGCGCCTATAAGCCCCGCCTTGGCGGCCGAATAGTTCACCTGCCCGGGCAGGCCTATCTCCCCGGATGTGGAGACAATGTTGATGATGCGGCCCTGCCTTTTCCTCAACATCCAGTTCAATACCAGCTTTGTCACGTGGAAAAAGCCGTCAAGGCTGACCGACATGACATCCCGCCACTCCTCCTCGCTCATCCAGACCAGCAGGGCGTCCCTGTTCAGGCCGGCGTTGTTTACCAGGACATAGGGGGTGTCCTTTTCCAGCAGAGGGTTCAGCGCCCCCCGGACAGACTCCACGTCTGATACGTCAAACGGAAGCAGAAGGCAGGAGACGCCTGCCTCTTTTACCATGGCCGCCACCCTGGCCGCCGCCTCATGGTCGCTCCTGTAGTTAAGCCATATGTCAAAGCCCTGCCTTGCCATGGTAAGGGCGATTGCCGCCCCTATCCCCTTGCTTGCGCCTGTTATTAGAGCAATTTTCCGGTCTTCCATATAAAATTCATTTATAAAATAATGAGCAAAATAATAATGAAGTGATTAAAAAAAATGGTCAGACTGCTATTTTTATGTGGAATAAATATATGTTAAGCGTAATTGGAAGTCAATAATATCCAGTTTCAACAACCTGAGGATTGTGAGGGGAAGAATTAAGTCGGTGTATGTTTTCCCCGGCTAGAGACTGGAATTCTTATCATCATGAGATTGAACATACTCAACAAGCACATCATTTATCTGTGTTTGCCAGCCTTTGCCATGCAACTTGAAATAATCTACTACTTCTTCATCTAACCGAAGCGTAAGCTGTTTCTTTGTCGGCATAATTTGAGGACCGCGTACACGAGGCGGAATTTTGGGATGTGTCTTTTTAACATCTTGCATCTTTGACAATATCTTTTTGGAAAGCGGTGGAGAATCGACCGCATCCCAATCTTTTTGTTTTATATAGTCAGGTTTTTTTTTCATAACAATCCCTCTCTCGCCTATTGGCCTTACGAAGGCTGATTAGTCGAATGTTATTACCTCGAATAGTATATGTAAGAACATGGAGACGACTTTCGATAAATCCCAGTGCAATCCATCGTTTCTCGCGATAATCGGCCCGGTCGTCAATTGTTTCAATGGCTGAGCTCCAGTCAAAACGCTCAGCTTCAGAAAAATTGACACTATGTTTTATGAAATTGGCGATCCTTTTATTTTCGTCCCATTCATATTTCATAGGCATATCGTAACTACAATTAAGTCTTCTGTCAAATAAATAAAACCCACATTTTTTGTCCTATTTCCTTTGATATATCACTATCCGGCCTTCTAAGGCTCAGAAGGTTTCTTTATCTCCAGGGTTCTGTCAAGAAGCAGAAATGCCTTCTCAAAATTCTGGAACCGCTGTTTCCATCTGATGTCCTTTTTATTCGTGTCCATGTGATGCTCCTCTTGGCTGGTTTGCAGTGTTCATCAACAATACCATACTGTATCTGCATCAAGCAAACTTACTGTCCCTTAAGCCGCCTCCGCCAATACAATCATTTACTTCCTCTGACTTTATCCTTTTTAACGGTTTGAATGAGTCTCTTTTCATCCCCTTGAAGTTTGCGTTGAACCTTCTTTATATCCTCAGCAGGAGGCAGTGCCTCCGGTTTAACACCGCGTTCGATCAGCATCTTTCGAACAGCGCGATTGTTTTCGATATGCTCGCCTGAGATTTGGGTTTCGCCGGTCAAATCTTTTTCGATCACATTATGACTGGTGAGTTCGGTCGCAAAGTCTTTTGCCTTGATGGTCAGCGTAGGCAGAAAATCCGCCAATGGTCTGGAGTCGGGGATCATTAATTTCTTCTTCATCTCATGGGTGGAATATCCGCCAAACAATGTCTGGTCTCCCTTGGAGCGGATAATTGCAAAACCCTTATCGTCCACCCCTCGTTCATAGATGATGCCGGATAGCTTCTTTTCTGTTCCTTGGATGAGAATCTTTTTGTAAGCACATAGTACCCGGCCTCCACCAAAAGATCTGAAGTCTCAGATGATGAAACAATAGCATTTGGTTTTTTCCCTGATTCGACAGGCCAGTTGCGGGAAAGGAGCTCTTTTTCAAATGATCCCCATTTTTCTGGCCATTTCTTTACTAAGGACCATGCCGTTCGATAATTGAACGAAGCTGAATGAATCGGATATTTCCTGTCGGCTTAATCCTTATCCCGGGAGGTAATTTCAAAAGTCCTCAGCTTGTCATTCCGAACGAAGTGAGGAATCTAAAAGGCATTGGTATTAAGAGATTTCTCCCTTTGGTCGAAATGACAATTGATGCTTTTTTGAGTTTTGAAATTAC
>Ga0209287_10000468_pt1 | contig 24232 bp, 25 predicted proteins | sample PPLLak3cmMay2015_2_FD_187255 | JGI IMG/M metagenome (GOLD analysis project Ga0209287, IMG submission 187255) | Freshwater sediment microbial communities from Prairie Pothole Lake near Jamestown, North Dakota, USA - PPLs Lake P8 Core (1) Depth... | ecosystem: Environmental > Aquatic > Freshwater... | reverse complement strand
TTATCCCCCCTCTATATTAATCTATAAACTTTTTCCTTGAATTTCTCTTTCCATTCTTCATCTACTTCTATTTCATGTTCATTATCATATCCACATTGAAACCTAATCGGATTGTATTCCCACAACTCAGGATTTTCATCCCTCATTACATTACCTCTATCATTAATATAAAAGTATAAATCAGCTCTCTTGATAATACATACTATATCCCCACCACAAACTTTACACTTTCTTTTCTCCATTATTTTCTCCTTCTGTTTCTGTGCTTGATTTATGGTCAACTCCAAGAACTGTTAGATAAGAATTTAATAGTTTAACTGATTCAGGAACTGTATCTATTCTTTTATTATCATCGTTTATTAAATTTGATGTTGTGAAACTTCTAATATAATTATTCTTTAAATCAATACAATCTGATTTTGTTGTAAGAAATTCAAAAAGATTTGTTGGTGCATCATGCCCAATTAAACATGCAGTTTCCATTTCACCACATCTCTGTCCACCCTTATTTTTTCTTCCCCCTAATGGTTGAAGGGTTCTTCTTGCATATGCACCAATACCACGAGCAGATAACTTTTCCTCTGCAATATGAACCATTCTAAAGAAGTAAATAAACCCAACTGCAATCTGGTTGAAGATATTGATTGAGGATACTGGGTCATATAATTTTTGTTTAAATGATGTTCCTGTATATTGTAAGGCTTTCTTTACATCTTCAATACATGATGATTCAAAGGGTGGTTGAATCAAAGATAAATTCTCTATAAATTCTTTAGTAATTGTTTCAGGCATTTTTTCTACAAATTGTGTGTAGTACCATCCCCCTATAGTTTTATCAACTATTTTAATATAATCTAAAAGATAACTTTTTATTTGTTCCTGTTCAAACTGTTCATCTAACATTTTTATTATATTGATTTTCAAGTCTTGGAATGACATACCTAAATGTAATTCGTATAATTGGCCAATATTCATACGTGAGATAATACCCAATGGATTAATGCAAATATCTAAATGTCTTCCATCACTTAATTTTGGCATTTTCTCATGTGGAACAATTCTTGAAACAATACCTTTATTCCCATGCCTATTTGCAATTTTATCTCCAACCTTTATTGGTCTAAAATATAAACCAAATATATCAATTTTAATACCGTTAATTCTTTCTCTTTTAAATTTATATTTTCCAACATATGAAAACTTATCAAGCCCGTTTTCTTTTATGAATCTTGTTGCTTTATCTTTATCAAACGTATCTTGTATTGTCTTTTGTATATATTGTTCTTTTTCTTGTTGTTCACCTACTCTTTTCTTAACCCAGTCCCTAAATTCTGGAATTTCTTGATTCCAATCGTTTACATACATTTCTACATCTGAAATTATGAAATTCCTTTTTGCTTCTAAAACAGACTCTTCCCCGAAAGGTGAATTCTGTTCGTCACCTGTTAATTTTTTAATTATCGCATATTTATCACCTATTTTTAATCTATCTAATTCATCAGGTAATGGTTTGTATTTATTTTTATCTAATGATAATAATACTTTATCAGGGGTTAAAACAAAAGACAATTCTTCAAAATGCATTGATGTCAATACACCATCATTAACTAATCTCTCAGATATTACAATACCATCTTCGTAATTGTTACCATAGTAAACCATAACACCAGTTAAGAGATTTCTTCCGATATTTATTTTTCCATCTTTACAGAAACTACTCTCCGCTAATATATCTCCCGCTTTAAATTTATCTCCAACTTTAACATATACATTGATAAAATCCATATGTTCAACATAGATTTTTCTTTGTGATACATTAAATATATCTGGAGTCCCATTTGTATACATAACGATAATATAATTCTTATTTAAATTGATAACTGTACCATCATGTTTTGCTCTTTTTACAAATTGAGTTTTGTCTGTGTATAACCCTTCGCATCCTGATGCAATCAATGGCTGATCAAATTTTCTTAATAAAATAGATTGCCTCATTTGAGAAGCAGCCATCTGTAATCTTGTTTGATCGTCATGTTTCAAAAAAGGAGTCATTGAAACTGGTATTGATAATGGCTGTCTTTCGCAAATCTCTCTTGTAAATCTTAAATCATTATCAACATGCACATTAGAAATTAAATTTTGCAAAACACCACAGTTATCTCTGTCTGGAGTATCAACAGGGCATATTCTACCAAACATCGATGGGCAAATATCTCTTAAATGCTTAGGAATATTTTCTCTTTTAAATCCACCTGGTCCTAATAAGCTAATTCTTGATAATTTTGTTAACTCTTCAATTGGATTTATAGAGAAATCAAATTGAACAATATCAGAAACATTACACTCTGATAAAATTTGAGTTGAGTTTGTATTAAATTTTGGTTGTCTTGATGTTCTGTTTGCAAAACAAAAATCAAATATTATTTTTGAAACTTTCCCTAACACCATATATTCAAAACATCGAACTCTCTTGTTTGTAAGTAAGGTGTCATCAACAAAACCAACTTGACTTATGTATAAAATTTCTTCCAATATACTATCTGTGGTTAAGAATTTCTTACTTAATGGATCCACTTTTGTAATTAGATCTAAAGCATAAAGAATATCTTCACCTTTTGACTTTGCATTATATTTGGAATACTTTCTTCCCAATTCAATAATGAAATCATCTTGTGTATATCCTCTTGATTCATTTATAATTTCATTTAAATCCCATCTTAAATTTTCATATAAATTCTCAGAGTTTTGATCAATAGGTGAAGTTAAATTGAATTTATTAATAAGTGTATTAATATCATAATAAGCACAAAGTATTAATGCCAGATTAACTTTTTTTCCTAAAAAGCTTAATTTAATTGATAGCGAATCTTGTTTCTCTTTACTTAACATTAGTGTTGCAACATTCGTTCTGATCTTTATTGTTGATCCTCTTGTTACAACAGGAATATCATATAATTGAAATAGAGGTACTTTTCTTCTTCCGTTTATTATGACATAATTATCATCTATCAACTTTGGAATAAAAACACTTAGATCTATAAGTGCTGCACCTTTTTGTAATTTAATAACCAAAGTTTGTTTTATTGTTTTTGATAATTCACCAGAAGAGATTCTAGAATCTTTCAATAACAACTCACTGATTGTAAATCCAATTTCTTCTACTGGTTTTATTATTTCACGAACCATTGGTAAAATCTGTTCATAATCTGATCTTCTGAATGTGAAGATGTTCTTCTCTTCGTCCCGAAGTTTAAATGTAGGGTTAATTATTTCCAAATTGTCTCCCCCTCCTATTTACTGGTTTTTTTATAATACTCTAATGCTTTTTCTAATATGTCATCCTCTATATAATAAGGATCTGCACTCAAAGTTGTATTAAGTAGAAGTTGCATTAATCTTAAATCTGGATTTTGCTCCCATATCTCTTTTATTGTACTTAATATTCGATCAATTCTTTTTGGATCTCTCATCATGATGATTTGGGCCTCCATCCCAATGACTACTATATAGTTTTGATATTTCGTGAGAAGATAATTTATAATGTTCTGGTTTTACCTTTACTATATAATAGTAATAACCAAGAGGTAATTTTTCTGCCATAAACCATTTTGTGTATGCATTTCTTGGTTTTACTTTAACAATATCTTTTTCACATGCAGCTAATTTAACATCATAATCAACTTTAATACCATGAATCTTATTAGTGACAAACCATTCTATATAATAAAGATTTAAATAATATGTGTTATTAAAAGTTTCTTGTTTAATTAAACCGCATGTTTTACAATAATATGCGTTTTGTATTCCTCCCCAATCACTATCAAAATGATTTTCTTCTACCCACTTGTGTTTTTTAAACATACATAAAATTCTTTTTATATTCATGTGTCACTTCCGTTTTAGAGTTTGATGGGTGTAAGAGATAATTTTCTTACACCCATCTATTTTTAAGAAATCTTTTCGCCTTTTAATATCTTGTCTAATACTCCTGAGTATCTTCCTTCATATAGAATACCTTGTAATATCGCACGTTTAGGGTTCGAGAATGCCATAGCTAATATCCAACTTTCTCTGTTTGGTACAGATTGGATACTATAATACTCTGGATCTATTTCATTTCTGTTATCTAATAGTCTCCATTTCTTATAACTGCACCACATTAACTGAGCAACAACACATTCAAAGTGAACATGATATATATCTTTATCATACACTGCAAATAAATCATTTACTATATCTGTATATGTTTTATCTTTGAATTTATGTAACAATTGTGATACCGTTGATAAGTCACCAATAATATCACTCTGTCTCATTGTTGGATCTGTTTTATCTTGTTCACCTTTTGTTATTGCTGAACCAGATGTGTGGAATGTTCTTAATACTAACTGTGTGCCTCTCTCCCCAAGAGTTTGAGCTGCAATTATTCCAATAAATCTGCTGTTTAATGTTTGATAAAGATCACCATAACATTTCTGGCATACCTTTGGATTTTTACATAAAATTGGACTTCTAATTTCAATCGTTTTACCAATTATATCTTTATAGTTATCTATAGTTATTTTAACTAAACTATTGTTATCTTTATAATATCTATTGACTAACATTCTTGCTTTTCTATCAGAATTTACATTAACTGACAAGCAGTCCTCTGTGCCACAATCTTCTACATCTGAATCAATCTGTAGATTGGCACATGTGAAAATTAATTTTCTTGATAAATATCCACTTGTTCCTGTATTTAATGCAACATCCAGAAGACCTTTACGGCAACCATATGTTGATAGGAAGAATTCTTCAGGTGTAAGTCCTTCTAATAGAGAATGTTTTATAGGAGTTGATAAAATCTCACCGTCAAAATTTGAGATAAATCCACGTGTTAAAATTAATTGTTTAACCTGATCCCAACTGCCTCTTGCTCCTGATTCTATCATATATGCATATGTAAAATTATCTTTCAGAAATGTTGATAGAGATGATCCTGATAACAACTCTAACTGATTTTTTACATCTCCTGTTGAATAGATTTTGTCTTTAATTTTCTCAATACCTTCAATTGGAAAATCGTCTAAAGACATCGTTGTTCCATAAACAGTTGCGTATTTGAACCCTGTCTTTTTGATGTTATCCAATACTTGGGCAACTTGTTGGGGTGGGTAATTATCTTTTATATCATTTAATATTTGTATGAGTCTATTCTTTACAACTGGTCCTTTAATAATTTTATAATCTTCTGGTAATTGTTTATTAAATTCATATTCCCCAAGATTTAAACTTTCATTTTTAAAATTTATTTTTTCTCCAGATTGATCAAATTCAGGTGTAGTTAAATAATAAATACCTAAAATAATATCTTGGCTTGGAGTTGTTGTCAAACTTTGATTTGCTGGACTACTTAAATTGTTCACAATTGAGATTTTATTTATTATCTCTTCTTTGGCTTCATTTGTAACTGGTATATAAACAGCCATTTGATCCCCGTCAAAATCAGCATTGAATGGAGGGCATACCAACGGATGTATTTTGATTACACAATCTGTTGTTAATTTTATTTTAAAACCAAGCATCCCAAGTTTGTGTAACGATGGTTGTCTATTTAAAATACAATATTCATCTTTAGTAATGTTTTCACAAATTCTGTACAATATTAAATTGTTCTTATCAATACATTCATTAACAAAATCAATTGCCTCATTGAGTGATTTATATTTACCAATCGATATTATTCTTTTTGCTATTGGTAATTTGAATATTTCCAGGACCATTAAATAAGGTAATTTACATTCATCAAGAAATAGGGTTGGGTCTGGAATAATAACAGCTCTTCCAGAAAAATCAATTCTTTTTCCAAGAATGTTTCCTCTAATTAACCCTTCTTTTTTTGCCATCTTTTCTAAGATTCTAATATACAACTCATTAACATCTTTCTGTAACTGTTTGAAATAATTATAATATAAAGCTTTGTCTTTCTTTATAACTTTTGTTTCATTCATTATTTCTTTTTTTGTTAGTATTTGAGTGTAGTATCTATTTATCTTATCCATTAATTGTTTGCTTTCGCCTGCATTATTTGATGTTGGTCTCAAGTCTGGTGGTAGAACAATGATACTATCTAATAGAAGATTATCTATATTATCAAGGACTAATTTCCATTCTGGTAAATTATCTTTGACAGCATCCTCAGCTAATCTTTTTACTAATTCGTATATTGCCTCTGTTCTTTCCCATCGTTGACACCCTTCTGGTATTTCTTCTTCATTTAGAGAAACTATAAATTGATCATTGGTTATATATAAAACACTTTTATCGTTTCTCATCAAATCATCCAAACATTTCTTTAATGTTTTTCCACCAAGATCAGATAGTAAATCATAAAACAATGGATTAACAACTTGTAACGGAAGAACGATTTTTGCAAATCTCTTTCTTCTCTCGTCACTATTAACAATATCAACTTCACATTCGCTACATTTACCACCAACTTTTGAAACCCCATGATATGTTCCGCATTGGCATGTATAATTTCTTACTGGACCAAATATTTGCTCAGAGAACAAACCTCTTGGGTGAAACTTTCTTTTGGTGAATGTTTTTAGAGACGTTATTTCGTCTAAGTTTTCACAAAAGTTAGAATAATTTAAAATTTTCGGCATATTATACTCCTGTACATCATTTAAATTTTTCTGTCATGTAAACACCTAATTCATGGAAATGTTGTTTCACTTTTCTAGAAATGATCATATCAAGATCTGGCATTAATTCCCTTGCAATAATTTTTATGTCCTCACTTGAAATTTCAATTAATCTTTCTTTTAAAGCTTTATCAACTAATCTTATAATCTCCCTTTCAAGTGGTGATGGCATAGTTTCTTCAATTTTAACTATAGAATCGTCACTGTCTTCGATTTGGTTTGGAAATGTATATCTATGTTTCATCTTTTGTTTTTCCTTTTTCTCTGATTTTCTTTTTAATTTTTTCAGTTGCATCATTAAAAAATTTACAGATAGATTCATAAGTTTGATCAGCCAATGCATAATATACTCCCCCAAATGAGTCTTTTATCGCTTCACTAACTTTTTCAACTGCTTCGTTTGTTTTGTCACATAATTCTTTAGAAGGTTTTAGTTTAATTCTTTTTTTATCTCCCATATGTTTCTCCTTTCTATTTTATTTTTCTACATTCTATTTCGTTCCATGGTGCAAAATAACAATCATCTAGATTAAAGTTACATAACATCACTCCAATCATTCCCTTTGTTTTCTTGTTTAATTTAAAAGACCTCAACCTGTTTGGTAAACAGAATTCTCCAGTTCTTGGATTTGCATTTGGGTGTGGGTTGTTTAATATAACAGAATCAATCATGTTGTCAACTGTTTTGATTTTATAACTTTTTATTATGAACTTTTCATGTAAATCTATAATTTGATATAGTTGATTCTTAAAAATTAATTTTGATGGCGCATACACATCATTAATTATATGATCTTGTATTTTCATTATGCTGCGCCTGTCTCAGGAATTAATTCTATTGTTATTTTTCCTCTATATTCTTGAATGGAAACTACAAAATTGTTGAAGACTGTTTGATTGGAAATGATCTTTGAAAAATTTACTATAATATCACAACTGTTGTGTAATGTGTTCTGAGGAATTTTTATTTTGTCTAAAGGAAATAATCTACTTCCTATAAATACGTCTATATCTGATTTTTTGTTTGCATCTAATATAGGAACTATTTTATCTGGTAAATTAATAAATTGATTTTCATCACACACATTCTCATACACAATATCATATGTATAGTTATCAATGTGTTTAGTATGATCTAATTCATATTTTTGAACACATTGTTTTTCAATTAATGATTTTATAGTATTGTTATATATAAGCATTGATATAAGAGTTGCTGCGTATCTCAAATCTTCTTTTGATAATTCAACTAAATATTTTCCTTCTTGTTTTACTTTATATTGAATATTCTTTCTTGTATCGAGCATCAAGTATCTAGATGACATATATAATCTTGCATCTATTTCATTCCCTCTGTCGTATGTATAATCACGACAATCTAATAATAAATCACACTTGGGAATTTTTGTTTTTCCTTCTATATATTTTTCATTGATTGTCAATGTTGTAATATTTTTATTTTTATTTCTTATAATTTCTGTTAATGCATCAACTTTGTATATAGAAACATGTTTTTGTTCATATATTGCATTTTTTAGATTTTTTTCCTCAACTTTATCATCATCTATAAATACCAAAGTATTTACAGATTCTAAGTTCTGAATGGCATTTGCAACGAATCCTCCAAGTGTTCCGATTCCTAATATTGCAATTTTGTTATATATCAATTTCACAATTCTCCTTCTATATTATTGAATTTGGGGGGCTCCGAAGAACCCCCCTTGGTACTACTAGATATGGATATAATTAACTTCTATGAATTAGAAACCCTTTTTAGATGCAGGTTTGAGGAATTCCAAATGATCCCCAGGCTGCATAATATAATCACCAGGTACTTCTGCACCATTTACAAGCCCGGTTGACAAACGATCCACGTTCAGAACTTCACGAAGGAACTCTCCGATTTCAAGAACGCTTCTACCAACAACTGGGAAACTACCTGATGATGCACCACAGGAAACATGAATGGTTGTCGTTGTGCGTTTACCGAAATCCTCGCCCGGTTTTGTAACAATGCTTTGTCCCTGGAATTCAACACCTGAGATTTTGGTGGGGGCAGCAGCAGCTGGCCTTGATTGAGTATCTTCCATACGAGCTTTGGTTCTGTAGTAAGCAAGAATTGCTGCAATAACAACTTCCTTCGGTTTCTTCGAAACACCAACAATACCATAATCATCAATACAGATTCTTTTAAGTTCTTTCGAAGTCATGTTTTCCATTTGAGTTTGTGTCATTTTTTCCATTTTAAATTTCTCCTGTTCACGTTTTTTAGTTTAAACTTCTGATTTTCGAGTTGGAATTCATTGTCAGAATATCAAAATAGATTTCTGACCGATCATATACTTCTTTAACAACAACATTATAGAACGCCCAGCACATAATTGTTGCAGCTCCCAGATTAGCAAAATATAGTTGTGGTTCTGACATAGCTAATTCCTGACATGACATTTCATGCGGCATTTTGTCATCTGGCTTTGCTATTTCTGGATGATACCTACATAGATCGGGGGTTATATCTTTATTGTCTTTTCTTATATATATTTGAACATTTCCATCTGTATAATCATTGCCCCCTGATATTAGAATAATATTTGATAATGATTTACAATAGTTAGATACGATCATTCTTGTTTTGTGGTTATCTACACACATAAATACTACATTACCATCATTTATAATTTCTTTTATATTTGTTGTATCCACAAAACTATCAAATGATCTAACATTTAGATGAGGATATGTCATTTGTAAATCTTTTTGTTTTACCTGAGCTTTATTCCCTAAAAGGGAAAACTCTTGTCTCTCATAATTTTTATCTTCATATGTATCGCCATCTACTAATAAAAATTCAGCACGAATATCACGGGAGTAATTAATAAATTTTGATATTCTATCAACTAATATAGACCCAATTCCACCAAGGCCAATTATAACAATATTCATTTGTTTCATTATTTATTAGCCCCTCCAAAGATACGCTTGAACATGTATAACAACCCATCTTTTTCTTTTTGTTCACTCATAGTAAGACTCTGGTCTGATTCTGGAATAGGAATAGTTTCTTCTTCTGGATCTTGAATTTTAATAGAAGTTATTTCTTTTAATGCTGCTTGATTTACTACTTCATTTTCATTCATTATTCTATTTCCAGAATCTATACTTGCCTGTTTAATAAGTTCGTCCTCTGTAGAGAATTCACCTCCCTCCTTTTCTGTTAAATCATAATAACAGAATGGGCATGTTGTTTCCCCATGAAACAAATTAAATACATTGCCACATTCAGAACATTTTATATAACTAGATATAACTTTCTTAGCTTCTTCTTTAACAACACCCTCTGTTTCTGATTTATAATGATCAGGATAAGAATCTTCATCTAATAGAATCATATAATCATCAGTTTTACAATTTGGACATATTGGCATGTTATGGCTAAGTGGGTCATCTGAAATTACAGCTTCACATTGTTTACAAATAAAGACATCATCATCGTCGATGTCATCATCTTTTTCAATTAGTAATTTAAAGTTCTTATGTTTACAAGTGTAGCATGGGGTATCTTTATCTAATTCAATTTGAGGGCCACAGACTGGTCCTTGCCCCTTTACTATAGGGGCCACTGATTGACCAATTTGATGTGGTTTAGGAATAGTAAAATTACCTTCTAATGGATACCCAAATTCATTATCATACCAGAAATTTGAATGATAGTTATCTCCCCATCTGTTAATAAAATTCTGATTTCTGGAGTGTATATTCCAAACATACGTCCCTTTCTCAACCATTTTCATCCATTTATCAATAACTTTATGATACTTATCTGAAACATCAACTGTATAGTAACTATGCTTTTTTACATTAGTTTTAATAGAAGGTGTTTTTGATGTTTCTACAAGCTGCCCGCTGATATACTGATAAGTACGAGTTAATGGAGAATAAACTTCCTCTTCTTCAACAACTTTTAGTTTTTCAATATACTCTTCAGGCTCAACAACAAATCTATGCCCATTAGCTACTATTGAAGCAGTGATACTAACATTCTCTTTGTTTAAATTTCCAATAGTTATGTGCAACCCATCGAAATGTTGTTCATCTTTATCATCTGTTCCTGAATGGAATGCTGACATTGCTGCATGGCTATGAATAGTCCCAATCATTTGCATACCTTCAATAAACATCCCTTTGTTATAATCACACGCAGATGCAGTTACTTTTTGGGGAGGAGCAACTATCTTATATGTTTTTAAATTCTCATCATAGAAAAGTAATACAATGGCTTCTGCAAAATATTGTTTATAAACTTCTTTAAAAAATGCAATGGTTCTTGCAAATTTTGTTCCTGGGATCTTTTTTATATGCATTTTTGCCATTGTATTTACACTTTCAAGAATAGAGATATTCTTGACAGGTGCAATGCTTTCCATGATCCCCAATTTCTTCTTTAGAAATATCCCCTCTTTAGCAACAATGTAATATATATCATCTGTTGGTGTTTCTGTTTCTTTATTGTTGATGTGTATTTTGAACATTCAATCTAATCCTTCCATTGGCTTTAAAATTTAAATATGACGTTCTTGATTCGCAGTATACCCCATGTAAGTTATAAGTACCTTTAAAATTCATTGCTCTTTCAAGTTCAATCTTACTTGCACGTGGGTTTATAATACAATCTAACTTTGATCTGTCCCTCACATAATTATCAAAATGGTTTATATAAGGACCTTGATGATATTGATTTAAATTTAAATAACCAAACCCTAATCTATATCCTGGTCTATTTGTTAATAAATAAGTTATTTTATCATCCGTAGAAGATAATATATCACCTGGTTGTAATTTGATAGTTGAAATATCTACTGCAACGTGGTCCATTTTCTTCCATTTTGGTGATGTCATTGGTATAAAATCAAAATCACGAATACAATCATTGAACCATAATGTGCAACAATTTGAACATAAAACCAAAGGTTCATCTATTCCTGTATCTGTTATGAATCCGATAATAATATTAACATTTTTCTTTGGGAACTGCGGAACATGTCCTGTTTTTGATTTTATCTTCGTACCTGCTAAAACATTATTATATTGGCTTACTATCTTTCTAATTTTTCCAACTTTTATATTATAAGTTACATGTCTACCAAGAGTCCTTGTAAAATATCTTACAGGTGTTATATTATTATTTCTATCTTGTAATATAAAATCAATAGTTTCATTTTCTCTATCAACTTTGAATCCCATGATTGTTTTTGGAATTAACATATTTTCTGGATTAAGCCAATCTGCTACAACAACCCTGTCTCCAATAGAGAAGTTTATAGTTAAATCAAACCCCTGAACATGGAAAGTATTTCCATCATTTATTAATATATTTTCTAATATTTCCCCAAATGTCATTGGTTCTATATCAGAGAAATCTAAATCAGAAATAATAGAATCTGGAGTTTTCAATACGAATGGTTGTCTGCTACCACCAATAACTTTATATGAAAATAGGTGTGTCCCAATCATAAATACTGATGGTAAAGTCTCTAACGTTTTTACATCAAACAACCTTACATTGTCTCGTCTTGGTTTTAAAGTTTCCATGTTCAACTCAATATTATATCTATCATCTTCTCTTGTTACGAACTCCATAACAATTGTATTCATACTACCATCTGTTATATTAAAACCAGTGAACTTTGAAAGTCGGGCCAGTTTATTAAAAGGAGTTTTCTGTGTTTCAACTAATATATAGTTATTCCCAATATCCATCTTTAAACCATCATAATAAATATCTTTTTCAATATTGAATATTTTTCCCTCTATATTTTCCAGAATGAAAAAGTCTTTTCCTAACTTACCTTCAATTAATCCATCCATATTCTTTCTTATTGGGCCAACTTTTCTATAGAAATTTCTTCCGTTCAGTTCAATAATAACAATATCATTTTCTTTTATAACAACACCATTCTTCATAACTCCATGTGTTTCATATCTAAGTTTTCTGATTGCATTTAATACATAATTTCTAACATATTTGTTGTTTTTAATATTTATATATTTTCCGTTTGGTAAATTTAGTCTTAGTTTTTCAATACCAGTCCTATGGCCAATCAATGAATCAAGATATACTAAATTCGCACCCCACATGAAAGAATCACCAATGCTAACATAAATATCATTTGATAGACTTAATGATTGTGCTACATCATAAAACATTGCCTTATCTTCACTTGGTGCTCCTGATCCTTTCATTTTAATAGGTCTTGTAAATAAATCTTCTAACGTTTGAAAGTGAATACTGTTTTTTTCATGTAGATAATAATTATTTTTTATATTATCTATTGAATTACTAATTGTTTTATAAGTATCAATCCAATCAACCTGATATATAAATAGGGGATTTATCTTTGACATAGCTTGCCATTCAATATATGTATTAACATATTGAACATTGTTATATGCATTGTAATTGCATGTGTAATCAGTATTAAATGTTGATGACCAAAACTTACCTATTGTTTCTTCTATTGTTCTATTGATTGTTAGACCTCTCGGTACATTTCCACTTCCAAAACAAATATAATTACTATTACTGATATTCATAAGAGGTGCTAAATATAGAGAATCCCCTAATCCAATCATTCTGGATTTTCTAAAGTAAACTCTTCCTGCTGACAATTCATTTTTATCACTAATGAGAATAATGAAAATAACATATGGTAATGCCAATGTAAATTTAAAAGGCCTGTTTGCATTACCAATATAGAAATATTTATCTATATTATATTTTTTCAGTTTTTCATCTCCCAATAGATGTAAGTCATTATCAAACGATGAATCAACAGTTATAGTTCTATATGCAGGAGGCTCTTCAATTACAACAAGAGTATGCCCATTCATTGTTTCCAAATATCTACAGTTTGGAGGAAGAATATTGGGTTCAGTTGTTTGTGTAAAGAGATTTTGCATCTTTTCTAAATATTTTGATGTTGTCAATAACGACTGTCTGACTAATGGGGTTGATTCCTTATGTTCATCATTATCTTCATAAACTGATTTAAGACAACTCGCATATGCGTTATTAATTCGGATTTCTGGTTCTATCATTCTTTATTCACCTTTCAAATATTTCAGTTTGTGAGCGTAAAAAGTTAAAATCTTTTCTGGTCTTATATCTTCAATCTCCCATACCTGTTTTCTCTTTAAAGATTCTCCTTCATTTTGAAGTTTGTTTTTTAATATTGCATAAAGAATTACCAAATATTTTGATGGTGTCTCTCTTTCCAATGTTAAAAATGCTATTTCCTTATCGGTTTTACCTGGGGCCTCAATTGATAGAAATATATTTGGCCCTTTGGGTTGAATATCTTTATTATGACTTTTAGATTCCTCTATCTGAATTTGATCACACAGTTCTCTCATTTTTTGTGTTTGATCATCAGTTTTGATTTCATCTAATATTTGTTTAAGAATGGTCAATGGTTTTCTCCTTTACCAAAATGTTTATCATAATATTTCTTTGTATAATATCTTTGTTTTTTAGTATCCATATATTGGACTGATTCGAACGGGACAGACCTCCATCCCTTCTTTTCTAAATCATATACATGCATAATTTTATTCTTTTGAATTAATTTTAATATTTGTTGAATGTTAACTGTTTTTGGTTTATCCTTTTCTGGAATCTTACTAAAATCGAGTGTTACTCTCATAACACGTTCTGTGTTGTCTTTTTTTATAAATTTAATAATAACATCTTTTTCTTCATATATTTTCTGCCAGAATTTTAATGCACTTACAATTATATTGGAATCAATCTCTTGTTTGTTTTCCTCTGCCATTAATTAATCCCCCTTTTATCATAATGAATCAGTTCGTCTTCTCCATTTTCTGATTCATCAATATATTGACTCATCATTAAACATGAATGATTACATAACTTACATAGAACTTTTTTATCAATAAATATAGAGTCTTGCAACAGATTAGATAATTGTCCTGGGTATTTTGTACAAAACAAATTATCTATAGATAAGATGCGTGGAGTTACTGTTCCTCTTATTCTTAAACACAATCTAACACTTCCGTCTGCATCTATAGTTAAATTATGAATCCCTTGATCTAACATACAATCATAATTTGAAGGAAGTGTGCTAAACATTTTGGGAAGCAAAATGTCCTTCATATGAATTAATAAAGATTTATCATTCTCTAACTCTGAGAATATTGCTTTAAGTTCATCTGTTGGCATTACCAATTTGTCAATGTGTGTTATATTTGAAAAATCATAATGAGGGCTTTTCGCAATATCTACAAATGTAATATCACTATAAATATCATTACTACTGAGTTCTTTTACAAGATCATATAAAAGATGTTTGTTATCGTTCATTACTGTTATTTCTGCAACAACATCTTTCACTTTACCTTTTTGTTGAATCTCTTTTAATCTCTGCAACCCCTCAATGCTTTTCCTTATACTATCTTCTGGTTTCACTCCTACTGCTATAATAGGGTCAACGGAACTTGTAAACCCTTCAACATGACCAGTTGCGTCAAATAATCTTTTTATTTGAGTCTGTATTTCCTTGGTATTATTACTTATAATTGTGTATGCAATTTCATTATCATTACAATAATTTATAATGAGTGGGAGGTCTTTCCTCAATAATGGTTCACCCCCATAGAAGATATGAAACATGTTGGGGTTATGTACTTTAAAAGCTCTTAACCCAGCAATCACTAATTCAGTTGGCATTTCATTTTTAATATAATGTGACATGTTTGGGTATACGTCTGGTTTATTACTATAGTCTTTTACTATAGCACAATAGTCGCATTTCAGATTACACTTTCTTGTTAAAATCCAATTTACTATTCTTACTTTACTCATAGTTTTTTCCTTTTTTACTCCCAGGGAGAAGGGTTATTTAACATTACCCAATCTTTCTGTTCGTCAGTTACTAAATAAGCTGAGAAATAAAATGGAGTCTTGTTTGTCTGTAATATCGTAATGCATTCTTCGTATTCCCAATTTGATAGATTTTTGTATTCAATTGGCCCGGTAATATCTGTTATCCAGTCAGACTCTTGTCCTTGTGTATATTTTATAAGATCCTTTTTATTATAAAATGATATTCCACCAATTAATTCAATAAAGTCAAAAATGCTATACTTATTCAAGAATTCACTATTCATTATATTTTGGGAATATTCATTTTTAATTTTCATAAATTTAATCTCTCCATATTACCATATCATCATCTACTTTGTCGTGGAATATTTCAGTGACATTATAATCAACCGCTAAATACACTAATATACAATCATCAATTCTTTCTTCACATAAATCATATTGGTCTTTTGACAGACTATTATATTGTAGACCTCTTGGTTTTGAAGCCCAATCATATGGCCCAGCATTAGTGTACTCATCTAATTGTTTTTTATCTCTCAATATTTGATAAATTCTAACTCCTTCATTGGATGCCCTTGGATTTTTATTTAATCTTTTTACGAATTTTTTTAACTTACCTAATTCAATGTTATTATTAACAGCAACTATAAATGAAGAGGACGAACTATTTGTTACAAAATCAATTTTAATTTTCATGTTTATTATTCCTTTATCTAAATGTTAAAATGTTATCAGCTTCTAAATGATCTTGATGTTGATGTGAGATAATATAAATCGATTTTCCAATCTTTAACTTTGATAATACCTTTGATACATATTGAATATTCTGTTCATCTAATGCATCAAATATCTCATCGAAAAGAAGAATATTCATTGACATGTTTTGAATATTGGAAAGTAAATCTCCTAATGTTAAAATGATTGCAATATCAATGATTCGTGTTTGACCACCAGATAACTGAACTCTTGAATTTGCTTGCGTGTGTGTATCTAATACTCTAACAGATATTTTGTCTCTAAACTCACCAGCTTTTGTTTCTGCTAATGTATCAAAAGAAACAACATATCTTCCATTTGTTAACAATTCCAAATAGTAATCAACCTTTTGATTCATAAAAGGAACTGCTTCATCAATTAACATTGATGGAATACCAGCAGCAGAGAATCCTGTTTTCCAGAATGTTGCAATATTTTGAGTTTCAGTTAATTTTACAATTTCCCTTGTTGCTTCAGATATAAATATTTCGTATTCTCTTTGTTTCTTTAAATTTAAATTTATCTGAGCTTCGTCATATTCTGATTCTATAAGTTCTTTTATCTGTCTTTCTATTTGTTTAATATTACTTTCAATTGTTTTAATATTTTCTGAAGCTGCATTGATTTTACTTATATTCGTTTCTTGTTTTAATTTTTTAGTTTGCAATTCATTTTTTTGTTTTTGTAAATCAACACTTTTATCTTTTGCTTCTTTCTCTATAATTTCTTGTTGTTCAACTACTATTTGATTTACTTGATCGACCGCTGTTTTTATCTTGTTTTCTAATACAGACTCTTCATTGTTCTGTGCCCCTTTGACTGCCCTTTTTTCTGATTCAATAGAATTTATAATTTCCTCATAATTCTTTTGTTTTTTCTCATACGCACTCTCTATGTTTTTAATTATATCTTGTTTCTCGTTATAAGTTCCTTTTAATTCATTTATTTTTTCTTGATACTCGTTTATTTTTTTATTTAGAGTCTCGATTGTATTACCAGTTACAGGTTGTTTGCATAAAGGACACTCGGAAAGATCAGCATCAATAACATGGGTTTTTATTTCGTTTATTCTTTCTTCTAAAGATTTAACCTCATTTTTTATTTCGGTTATTTCTATTAAACACTTATGTTTCTCTTCTTGAACTTTACTTGAAAATACTGCAAATTTTTGTTGGACTTCTGATTTCTTTTCTTGTAAATTATTCAATAGTGCATTATACTTTTCTTTTATTTCTAGTCCAGCTTTTTGTGCAGAATTTTTCAATTCTAAAACTTTTGTATTCTTTCTGTTTTTCAAATCTTCTAATCTTTTACCATATACTTCATTTAACTCTTTTAGAGTATTTTCAATAGTTGTTAGACAAGATATGGTTTCTTCAATACTAATATCTTCTTTCTGTAGTTCCTCTAAGGTTTTTGTCCATTGGTTGATTAACCTTTTAGATTCCTCAATCTCTTTATTTTTATCTTTGACAATGTTTTCTTTTTGTTTGTAGAAATCCATTTTGGATTGTTTCAAAGATTCTATTTGCTGTTTTGTATTTTCTAACAAACCATAATTGATTTTTATATTTGTATTTATTTCAGATACCTGGTCATTTATTTCTTTAAATTTTGTATCAGCAAATTTATAATATGTAAGAAACATTTCCAAGTCTAAGATTTTTCTAAAGATTTCTTTCTTTTGAGAATCTTGGAGATCAGTAAAAAAGTCTTTAACTTTCTGCCCAAACATAAAAGCATTCATAAAAGCTTTTTGTGGGCAAATGATTCTTTCAATTAAAGGTAAAACTTCTTTATGACCTTGTTTTATATTTACTCCATTTTGATTAACAACTACAGTGTTATTATATTTAGTATATTTGTGGTATCTTGTTACTACGAATTGATCATCGTTAATTTTAAATTTTACCCATGTTTTACAATCTTTACCAACTTTATTATTTACAACATCATCACCTTTTGCACCTTTTGATGTTGTCCCGTATAAAGTAAATGGAATAGCATCAATTGCCATTGTTTTTCCTATTCCATTCGGACCCGTTATAAGATTCAATTTATTATTTTCAAAAGTTAAAATCATCGGATCTGTATAGGGGCCATAATTTTTCATTCCAACTTCTTCAAATATAATATTTTTCATATTACAGATTCATCCCCCTGTCTTATGATCTCCATAGCAATTTGCATATATGCTTCGTGTTGATCTTCACTTATTCCTTTAACTTGTAAATATCTTTTCAGTTTATCTTCTGTTGACATATTACTTGTTATTCCTCTATCTGTAATATTTTTATCAGTTTTATCAATTATATTGAATTCTCCTTTTATTTCAGATAGATCAACCGCATCTTTCAAAATTACTTTAACATGATTACCAGCAGCCTTTGCAGCTTTTGCAGCTTTGATTGCATCATCTTTATTATCAGATGTGATTTCAATCTGAACATGTTTCTTATAATTTTGAAATGGAATACTATCGACTTGTAGAGTATTTGTATCAACTACAAGAAAACGCTTTTCATCTTCTCTTTCACCCCAATCTAATTGAATGGGCGAACCAACATAAAATAACGTTGTACCGTTTGATGTTATCTCTTGTGGTTTATGATAATGTCCCAATAACACCAATTGATACTTGCCTTCTAAATCTTTCATTGATACATTTGATACAATACTTAACCCTGAATTTAAAACACCTTCACTTAAACCAAAATGCGAAATAAGAATTTTTGCTCTTGATTCTTTTATGATTTCAGGTAGTTGATTAGAGTACGGTACAAATAATATATCTTCATTTTTTAAATGATAAGTTTCTGAATATTTGATCCAGTGAACTTTCTCTATTTTCTCCAATGGGCGCAATGCAGAAATAACATCATCTCCCTTTCCAGATAAATCATGATTCCCATCAATGACATAAAATTGAATTGAATCATTGAAGTCTTCAAAGAATTGAAGCATTATTTCTTGTGCAATAGCATAAATGATTGATTTACCATGAAGAACATCACCGCCAATGATTAATGTATCGATACCATTCTCTTTACAATAGTTTGCTACTTCATACAAGGCATTCTTTATACTATGTAATCTCTCAGGTAAACTTGATTCGTCTTCAATTTTATCTTGACTATATCTTGATAGATGAATATCTGCAATGAATGCGAATTTCATATATAATTTCTCCTATCTTAAATATTCTTTAAATTTCCATTTGAAACTTTTTGATTCTCCGCCTCCTCTTAACATATAATCATACACTTGCCCAATTAAAGTTCTTTGTTCATCACCAAATACACATAACTTTTTTTCTTTTGGGTCGAAAAGCATATCATTTTCTTCAGCAGATTTAATCAAGTTTTCTTGAGTATATTTTTTATCATCTTTATACCAATTATATTGGTCTTTAAATTTTTCAATCAAATAAGGAGTCTCTTTTACAAAATCAACAAGAGTTAATTCTTTATCAGTTTTATTTGAAATAATGAATGATGTAGAGCTACTGTTTGTTACGAAGTCTGTTTTGATTTTCATTTTCACTTTCCTTTCAATATATCATATGCTGTTTCTCTATCAACCTTTATTATTTTATTATCTTTAAATAGCAAGAATTGAATTGGCCATTTCTTTGATTCATAGAATTTCAATCTTGTATTTACAGTTCTTGATATATCCTTACACCCATAATCAACCATATCAATTATAATTGGAGTTTTCTTATCTTGGTATGATCTAACAACTCTACCACTTAATTGATCTATATTTGATATGGGGGATGTTACAATCATAGCGTCTTTCCAAGGTGCATCAATTCCATCTCTGCATTTTCCTGGTGTTGCGAATGTGAAGTATTTTGTTAATTCTGCTAATGTTTCTGATCTATAAAACTTTGATTTACTTGGAAAATCTAAATTGTTATATAACTCATCAATTAACTTTATTCTTTCTGCAATTAGTAAAACATTTCTGTCTACTTTTAATTTGTCCATCAATGATTGAACAACTGTCATGAACGGTTCAGATTTTTTAAGTAAATTCAAATACCTGGCTCTTTGAAACTGACCACCCCATCTAAGGTATCTGTTTCTCTTTGGTGTGTCAATTTCATAATCTAATAACATTATGGTTATACTTGCGTTCATTGTTCCTTGCATATCTTCATCAGAATATATATCACCAAGATGAAATGTTATAATATCACCATTACCATCATACCTATATGGTGTCGCACTTAATCCATATGTATATTGGCATGGAATGTGAATAGAACATTCCGAAAATGTTGGTGCCCCAACTGATGTATGCACTTCATCCGCAACGAATATACCAATATTAGCATTATGCAATTCTGTTAAGAATTCTAATCTTTTACGATTTAATAATGATAGAAATGTTTGAACTGTTGAAATTATTATTGGTTTCTGTAAATCTTCTTCGAATGTTGTTGATGTTAATCTTGCAATCTTGTCAAATGACAGATTTGTAAAATCTGTTAATCTTGTTTTCCATTGGTCCGCTAAACTGTCTCTATGTACTAAAATTAGAGACTTCTTCTTTCTTGTTGCAATCATATAAATTGTTATAACTGTTTTTCCTACTCCTGGAGATAACTGAAGAACTCCACTATCGTTGTTTAATATATAGTTAATTGCTTTCTGTTGAGCAACACTTCTTGGCTGAATTAAATGATCAATATCAATATCTGATCCATTATGTGTTTTGTCTTCTATGGTGTAATTAAATAGATATTGTTGAATCGGAAAGTTTCTCGGGATTAGAAGAAACTTATCCGATTCAACATAAAATTGATTAACTAAGTATGTTGATTTATTGTATTCTTTAAATCTACGCTCCAAGAAGTTTTTTATTTGAATATAAAAATCTTCATGCTCGTATTCTTTTGGAATAAGTAATCCCGAGCGTTTTATAATATCTATCATTTTCTGAAGTTACCTTTTCACTTTATTTTTTAATACTGACATCATATCTTCTTTTGTTATTTCTGAAAAACTATCTTTACTTTCCCAAAGCTTTATTTTTTCGATACCTTTTAAATGTCCTTTAAACATCAACTGCTCCCAACACCAAACAATGATATTCTCTGCTGTTGGGATTGCAATCAAATCATTTAATGTGTTATGATCCAGAATATCAATAATCAAAGATGTCATTTTTGTTTTTAATTCTTTAAAGTCAACCACCATCATTGATATTGGATCGATTCTCCTTTTAATTGTTACTTCAATATCCCATTCATGCCCATGCCAACTTTCACATTTCCCCAAATGATGAGGAAGTTTGTGTGCTGATGCAAATGACATTGTTTTTGATACACTTGCAAATGGTTGCATTCTTGAATTAAAATGAAAATCACCATAACAAGGAATACATAATACTTCTAAATTTGATAGTAAAAGATTCGATGTATCTTCGTCAACATAATTTACTGTTAACACATCTTTGCATTGACATCGATTACACTTTGTTGTGTCCTCAAACTTTCTTATATAATCCATATGAAGAAAAGTAATTTCTTTTGGATCAGTTGATGCATTTCTTATAATCGGTTCCATATGATGATTTAAAATATCTTTATATGTTAACTCAATCCATCGATCTTTTTCAAATTTTCGTATTTGATCTGTTACATTTCCTCGAAATATCGGGTTGTTCTCTGACATCTCTCTTGAATATAAAACTCTTGTTTCTCTTTCTGGTTCTATTTCTTTTATTCTTTGTGCAATATAATGTTTACTTATAATGAAATCTTTCGATTTTAAAATGTCTTCAATTTCAACAATATATAAATCACTTTCAGTTATCAATGGATCCAATCTTAGATTTAGTCCTTCTATATAACTTTTGTGAGCATCATCAGTTTCACGCAAGATATGATTCATCATATTACTGTAAACATTCCCACATACTTGACAATATTCTTTTCTAATTATCATACCATATATCTCCTACATTATATTTTTGTTAAACACTCTACATACTGATTCATTACAAATGTTGATAAATCATTGAGATTATTATTAATTTCTATTTTCTTATTTATTAATTGAGATGTATCAACATCTATTGTTATTAATTTACTGATGCGATATTTACTTATCAATTCCTTTGCAATTTGTTTTGTAACAGGTGTATTTTTCTCAATGTCATCTATAATTTCTTCTATGCTTTTTTTGGCTGTAATACCAGAGATAATTACTGGTCTGATAATTGATAAGTTATTATATTCAGAAATAGTCTCATCTATTTTTACTATTTCAGATTTCAACATGTTTTCGTTTGTATTTGTAAACATCTTATATGTATCTAACAACATGTTATCAATTGATTTTGTTAAAACGTTTTGATTAGAATCAACAACAACAACTTCAAATGAAATATACCCCTGTATAACTTCTTTCATCTTTTCAATAAATTGTTCAAATATTTTATCTCTGTTTCTTTCTCTGATTACTTGGAATACAATATTTGTTTCTGTTACTGATAGATCAGTAAATCCTATCAAGCCTTCATTTAATTCTTTTGAAAATTTATTTAAAAATGATTCGAATCTTTTACCAGCTGGCCATGACTTTAATTGTGCTGTATTGGTTTTTGTATTTATATCTACAATCCCCTCAACATGCACTTTTGCTTTTCCTGTTGTCAATAATTTATCTAATAACGCTTTATCTGATAATATTTTACAATCTGTTATAGGAGCAATGATTGGTTTGTTTTTTCTAAGCCCTAATAACCACAATAGTCTTTGATATAAATCTTTTACATGATAACAAGGGATATATGTTTTATATCCAAACCCAATTCCTTGTGTGTAATCCGTTCCCATCAAACAAATTGGAAACATTGTTGGGAGATAGAGTGGCTCCCTATCTCCTAACTCACTATCTACCCATTGCACATTATCAACATATTTAAATGCCATCTCGGTTGTTTTTGGGTGAATTTGACATTCTGTATATCTTGGTGCAGCAGGTCCAACAGGTTCAACTCCAACATTTGTACCAAAGTTTCCTTGCCCGATGAGAAAGCCCTGTCTTACTAATTGAACTATTGATCCATAACACTCGCCATGCGGATGATAATGACCGATTGTGTATGCATCAACTTGTCTTGATTTTACAAATTTACCTCTTGCTATTTTGTATGCTGATAACAGAACTCTTCTCTCAACAGGTTTTAACCCATCAATATCTAAAGGGAAGTTTCGATAATTAGAATAAGCCCCATAATCTTTATACAATCTTGGTAGATTGGAATCCATATTCTTTTAGAAGGTCCTCCATTTCATTTGCTTTTATAATTTCCTTCTTTATCATTTTGGGAAACTTTACCCGCCCACGCCCAACATCAGCTCCAATTACATCATACCCTTGGAAAATTCTAATTGGGTCAAGCAGATTACCTCCAAACTCGCATACATATACTTTCTCTTTACAAACATCAAATATATACGAATAAGGGGTCATACAACTATCCTCCCACATCCATGGCCATGACGATATTCCATTGTTATTAATAAACCCTTCTTTTTCTTCTAAATAGTCAACTACATATTCTGTAAACATTTGTTTATTATTCTGAATTATTATTTTTAGAGGGATATCAATTGGGTCCCCACCCTTTGAGCTACTACCAATCCACTCCATTGATTTGTCATGATCCATTATATAGAAGTCACATTTAATATTCATTATTTTAGTTCTCTTTCTTTCACAGGTCAAGGTTAAATTAGTAATTTACGTCGCCATTTTCTTTGATTTTTGAATCCTCATACGGTTGTAGGAGGCGTCTTCTTATTTCTTCTGATGCTTCGTTTAGTTCTCCCAAGAAATTCTTATAATTATGATAATTACCA
>Ga0209287_10000467_pt1 | contig 24329 bp, 20 predicted proteins | sample PPLLak3cmMay2015_2_FD_187255 | JGI IMG/M metagenome (GOLD analysis project Ga0209287, IMG submission 187255) | Freshwater sediment microbial communities from Prairie Pothole Lake near Jamestown, North Dakota, USA - PPLs Lake P8 Core (1) Depth... | ecosystem: Environmental > Aquatic > Freshwater... | reverse complement strand
TAGCCGGTGGCGGATAGACTCATGTCTCCAACGCTTAAATGCTCTTCTGATATATCCTGTACCTGCGAAGCGGTTTAGCGTCAAGCTTGTTTATCGCATTATTCATTGGAGCATTATCTTCCAGAACATAATTTATTTCCAGCCAGATATCCGGAGCATAAAGTGCTTCGTAAAGAGCCCTGTACAGAAGGCTGTCAATCCCTTTTCTCTGGTATTCCGGGAGAACTCCCAGGGCAAACAGGCGATATCTCTTTAAACCGGGCAGTCCGAACAAAACCTTAAGCCATCCGAATGGCAGGAGATGCCCTTTGAGACTTCTGATCAGGGAATTAACATCAGGTATGGTAATTGCAAAACCGACAGGGCGTCCGTCTGAATCCTCAGCGAAAATTACACCCTTAGAATGTATTATCGATTTCAGATCGGCTCCGATTGCTTCAGCCTCTTCCCTGGTAACCTGTGTATATCCCCAGTTGTCGATAAGGCTTTTGTTTGACAGTTCAATTATCCTGGATAACTCGTTGTCATAATCACGCATGTTCAGCTGCCTTGTCCGGATATTGTAGCGTTTTGCCACATTATCGGTAAGCGAAAGGATCCTGTCAGGGATTTTATACCCTTCTCCGGCAGAAATATAGTATACCAGCAGATCCTTCACCTTTTCAAACCCGTATCCTTCAATATGGTTTATATAGAATGACGGATTGTAGGGAGCCATTACAGTTGGTGAGGGTTTAAAACCTTCGACAACAAGGCCCCATTCCTGGGATACAAAACTCCATGGTCCCCTCATGAATTTCATTCCTTTGCTCCTTAGCCAGCCGGCCGCAGCATCAAGAAGAGCATTTGCAGCGTTTCTGTCATCAATACACTCAAAATATCCGAAAAGTCCCACAGCATCTTTCCATTCCTGCAAGGCAACATTATCGGTAAATGCAGCTATGCGGCCTATCATCTCATCCTCATTTTCCAGAAGGAAGAGTGCATATTCGCAGTGGTTCAGAGTCGGATTCCGCTTCCTGTCAAATTGCTTTGAGACCTCTGTCAGCAGTGGCGGTACCCAGACCGGATCATTTGTGTAAAGTCTGTATGGCAACCTGATGAATTTTCTGAGTTCAGCAGGGCTGGTAACAGGAATGATCTTCATGATTCTTTAATTAACACTATATATTTACAATAAAAATGACTTTTTGAGTTTTATAAATTCCTGTAATTTACAAAATTTAAACAGGAAAAAGACTCCGGAATAATAGCTGAATCGAATGGTTTTTGTTTCATACATTTGTTTAAGTACGTAATATTAAGGAGCCTTCCCGGGACAATAGAGTAGTGGGATTTACTTCTTCCCTGATCATTTGATTGATTTAATTAAGCTATGGAGTTTTAAGCATTAATCTGAACTCACAGTACTGTTTACTGACTTTGTTACTTTAATCTAAATTCACTATTTTTAAATCTTTAAACCTCATTTATATGAAGACAAAACCTTCCCGCAGACAATTTATCAAACAGCTTGGCGGAACATCACTTCTGCTTGCTGCAGGTTCAGTTCCTATACTCGGATCTGATGAATCAAAAAAATCTCAATTCCTTTATGAAGGGGCCTTTGGTCCGAATGATAAAATCCGGATTGCCACCATCGGCATGGGTATCATGGGACATGCAGATACTGATTCGGCACTGAAAATCCCAGGTGTGGAACTTGCAGCCGTTTGTGATCTTTACAACGGAAGGCTCGTACGTGCAAAAGAAAAATATGGAAATAATATTTTTACAACCCGTGATTATCGTGAGATCCTGAACAGGAAGGATATTGACGCAGTGATAATCGCAACAGCTGATCTGTGGCATGCAAGAATTGCAATTGATGCGATGAACAGCGGGAAGGCAGTCTACTGCGAAAAACCCGTGGTACAGAAGATCAGTGATGGTCTGCCCGTTATTGATGCTCAGAAAAAAACCGGAAAACCTATGCAGGTGGGAAGCCAGAGAGTGAGCAGCATTGTATATCATAAGGCAAAGGAACTTTATAAAACAGGTATTATCGGTAAACTTAACTGCGTCGAGGCTTCCTTTGACAGGCAGGATGCACTTGGTGCATGGGAGTATACTCTGCCTACCGACGGATCTCCCATAACTGTCGACTGGGACCGGTATATTGAAGGAATGCCAGAAATACCATGGGATCCTAAGAAATTCTTCTGGTGGAGAAATTACAAAGATTTTGGTACCGGTGTTGCCGGAGATCTCTTTGTTCATCTTCTTTCAGGTATTCACCTGCTGACCGATTCAACCGGACCTGAAAAAATATATGCCTCAGGGCAGCTATGTTACTGGAAAGACGGACGCGATGTTCCCGATATTATGACTGCTATCATGCACTATCCCGAAACAAAAGAACACCCGGAATTCCAGGTTATGTTACGTGTAAACTTTGTAAGCGGGCAGGGTGATAAGGGGATTACCAGATTTATCGGAAGTGAAGGTGCCATGGATATGCTTGATAACGGATTCCAGGTTACCCACAGCATAATGTCAAAAGCACCGGGTATTGGTGGCTGGGATTCATTCGATACTTATCCCGAGGCAATGCAGAAAGAGATTCTGAACGAATATAACAGGAAATATACGACAGAAGAGCAGAAGAGGCCTGTCAAACCACCGGTAAATTATACTGCACCAGACGAATTTGATGAGCACCTGGAACATTTCAGGAATTTCTTCGATGGTGTACGCGACGGTAAACCACTGGTTGAAGGTCCGGAATTCGCTTTCAGGGCCGCTGCTCCTACCCTTGCATGCAATGACAGCTATTTCCAGAAGAAAATAATCAACTGGGATCCTCTCAATATGAAAGTATTGTAATTATTGTACCGGGGCCTGGCATCAGCAAATTGATGGTATTGTACAAAACCACTATAACACGTTATAACTAATCCCCACATTCCACCTGAAACCAGGCCAGGGTGATATATTGGTCTGTATGGCTTGAGTCGCCTGGAAGAAGATTGAAACCGGTAAATATCTTATTGACAGGGAAATCCTTGGTGAGGCAAAGAGACCGTCATTGGCGCCATTGTAATTGATATAGAAAAGCATGAGGTTGACTGATGTAAATGCCTTTTGTCCCAGGTTAATTTCTGACCTGTCAAATGCCAGGGCAATAAAATGACCGCTCAGGCTACCTGTTTCCTGGCCGTTATCGCTCCAGTAATCAAGACTGAGGAAAGAAACAGGAGAAAACCTGTATGTTCCGGTCATGGAAAAGGCAAAGTATCTTTCGGCTTTCAGAATTTCCTCATCATTAATCATAAATCCGGAGCAGAAGGTGCTGAAGTTCACTCCTGCCCTCAGTTCAAATTCCGGTCTGCGGACAATCTTATAGTGGAGCCAGTTATCAATATACCAGGGCTTCATCTCAAGGCTGTAAGCAAGCACAGGATCATAGCTGAACCGGCCTTTTGTAAGGTTCACTGAGGCCATCACAGCGGGCTTATCGAGTGAAAAGGCGGGTATTGAGGCTATACCGTTGCTGTTAAGGCTCACTGATACAGCGGACTCTAGCTTTCTTTTAACAGTATCCTGCTTCACCTGAGCAAAACCAATGGTCGTTATACAGGCCAGCAGAAAGCAGATCGAAATTCTCATTATTTTAGTTCAATATTGATGGAGATCCATTTTCACCATAAAGAAAAATGAAATTTATGAAAATTCCTTAATATTATCTCCGGGGATCCTGCACCTGCTTTACCCTGAATCGTTCATTAAAATAGTATTCCCGGGTAATCATGAACTTACAAAATCTTTATACCCCTGCTTAAAGTCTTTATAAACTCTTTATGAAATCACAGTCATATTTGCGCCCGATATGACTGAATGTATTTCATAATGCTGAAAACGGACACCTATAAGATCACATTAAAACAGATCGGAGGACTGCTGATGGTTCTGAGTATAGTTACAGTAGTCCCGGTAATTGTTTGCTTAATCTATTCTGAATGGTATTCACTGACAGGATTTCTGATATCCGGCTTTATCATTTTTATGGCAGGATCAGAATTGTATGAGAGGTATAAAAACACGGAAGATCCTCAATATAAGCATGTTCTGATTATCGCTGCTTCGGGCTGGCTGGCCGTGACTATTTTCGGCGGACTTCCTTTTTTTATTACAGCTCTCATAACTCCGGTTGAAGTAATGAACAGATTCATACCGGAAGGCGCAGCATATACAACATCAAGCATATTATATTTCAAAAATCCTCTGCATTGTTTTTTTGAAAGCATGAGTGCATATACAACAACAGGCCTTTCAATGGCTGTACATGAGCCTTCGATCGGCAAGGGACTTCTTTTCTACCGGTGTTTTGCGCAATGGGTAGGAGGAGCCGGATTCGTTGTGACCTCGCTGGCCCTGTTTAAAAGCACATCAGGTAAAAGTTCAATGCTTCTCTATGGTTCTGAATCGACCGGGATAAAGCTGCTTCCGCAGGTTAAAAAAACAACAAAAGCGATCTGGAAAGTATATGTGCTGGTGACACTCTTTTCGACAGTTTACCTGATAATCGGGACATGGCTGATCCTTCCTGATTACCCTCTGTCTGAAAATCTTTTCGACTCAATAAACCATGCAATGGCCGGGCAATCAACAGGCGGGTTCAGTACCCTTGATGACAGCATTGCTACTTATAAATCGGCAAAAATGGATATTTTGTATCTCTTACCGATGATTATAGGATCCTTCTCCCTTCCGTTCTTCTACAAAGTAATTTTTGAAAGGAAATATAATGAGATATGGAAGGACATTCAGACACGCTCACTGATCATTGCATTTTTTGCCGGGAGTTCAGTTCAGGTATTATTGCTCATTAAAGATGATTTATTGTCTAATCCGGTCAGGGAGGGTATATTCCAGTTCATCAGCGCTATGTCGACAACCGGATGGCAGACATCCAATGTTAATAATTGGCCTTGGTATTCAATAGTCTATATAGTGTTTGCAGGAATGTTTATTGGGGGTGCTTCAGGAGCAACCGTTGGAGGTATCAAGATGATCAGGTTCCTCTTAATTAGCAAGGGACTGAGATGGCAGGTCAACAAGGCATTTTTTACTGATAATACAATTAAGGTTGTTAAGTTCAACGGGAAAACCCTGCTCCCACGGGAAATGTATGAGGAATTCACAAAAGCAGCTTCGATGGCTATAATATTCTTCCTGCTGCTTATTGGCTCATCATTTATAACCTATCTGCTGACAAATGAAAATTACTCTTTTGCGGCTGCGCTCTTTGAATCAGGGTCAGCACAGGGCACTGTGGGCCTGTCAAGCGGCATAACCGATCCCTCTATGTCACCTCTGCTTGAGATAGTTTATATCTTCCAGATGTGGACAGGCAGGCTTGAGATCATACCTGTATTTGTATTGATCAGGGCAATTTTCAGGGGTACTAATCCCAAAATTATCTGACCATCCTCCAGGATAATGAATAAATAAGCTCTTAATAGTGTAAATTTGAACTAATTGAAATTTCCGAATTAATTGAAGCCTGAAAAACAAATAAAATTTCCGGTATTTACCTCAGGGATCATTCAGTACACAATTGTATTGCTGGCTATCACGATAGTAGTATTTCTATGCAGACCCCTTGCAACCCAGCAGGGATATCATATAGTTTCATTCATCCTGCTTTTTGTTGTCTCAATAATGGCTGCGTTTCTGGGGATTGGACCTATTTTGCTTGCTTCGACTATAAGTGCCCTCGTATGGAACTTTTTCTTCATTCCTCCACATTTTACTTTCAATATTGCCGCCACAGAAGACAAATTCATGTTTGGATCTTTCTTCATTGTGGCACTTGTAAACGGAGTCCTGACCAACCGTATCCGAAGACAGGAAAAGCTGGTTCGGGAAAGGGAATACCAGACAAATGCATTGTTTCAGCTTGCAGAGGAGCTTTCAAAGGCCAGGAGCATTGAAAGAGTGTTAGAAGTGGCTCGTGGAAATTTTAAGAACCTGTTTAATGCCACTTCATTCTTTATTCTGCAGGATGGGAACAAAAATCTGGGTTCTTATAACCAGCATGTAAATGAGCCCTTCGCAGAAATTGTTGATACAGATATTGTAAAATGGGTTTTTCAGAATTCCAGGAAAGCAGGCAAATATACAGATTCCTTCCCTGATTCATCCCTTACGTATTACCCGTTAAAAGGGGCACAATTGAATCCCGGTGTTGTTGCAATTGAGTTTAATAAATCTGTTTATGAAAAAAATGATGCCTTCTGGTTTGCATATTTTACGCAGGTATCCAACGCACTTGAGCGGGAATTCCTTGGGGAACTTGCACTGAAAGCCCGCATCCTGAACGAGTCGGATAAATTGTACAAGACATTGTTTAACCTGATCTCCCATGAATTCAGGATACCGATAGCGACAATAATGGGAGCTTCTGATACATTGCTGATGTCTCATACTTCAGAAAGAAACAGGGAGGAGCTGATAAATGAGATCTTCAAAGCGTCAGGGAGATTGAATCATCTTATGGAAAATCTGCTGAACATGTCACGCCTGGAGAGTGGCAAGATATCAATACACCTTGACTGGTGTGACATCATCGACCTGCTGAACAAAGTTGTAAAAACCTTAAAACTGGAACTGGAAAAATTTCAGTTTGTAAGTGAAATTTCACCTGAAATGCCTCTTGCGAAACTCGATTTTGGGTTAATGGAACAAGCTGTATATAATCTGATACTTAACTCGTGTCAGAACTCCCCTGCCGGATCAACCATCAGATTTGAAGCTGAGTATGAAAATGGATTTCTGGTAATTCAGGTGGAAGACAATGGTCCCGGGTTCCCGCCCGACACTCTTGACAAAGTATTTGAAAAATTTTATAAAGTAAATAATTCAAAATCCGAAGGACTGGGGTTGGGTTTATCTATTGTGAAAGGTCTTGCTGAGGCTCACCAGGGAACTGTTAAAGCAGAAAATCTTCTGACAGGAGGAGCACGGTTTACAATCTCAATTCCTACAGAAATCCCGGATATGATCGAAATAAAACTGGAATGATGAATGAATCAAATACCATTCTGATTATTGATGACGAGACCCAGATCCGTCGTCTACTGGAAATCTCCCTTACTTCAAACGGGTATGTAACTTTATTTGCATCAAACGGCAAGGAGGGTCTGACAACTGCAGCTACATTTAACCCATCTGTCATTATTCTGGATCTTGGGTTACCTGATATTGAAGGGCTTGAGCTTCTGGTGAGGCTAAGGGAATGGTTTACAAAGCCCATAATTATATTGAGCGTAAGAAATTCCGAAGATGATATTGTATCCGCTCTCGATAAAGGAGCAAATGATTATCTGACAAAACCTTTCAGAAGCGGGGAGCTGATTGCCAGAATCCGCTCTGCAATCAGAATAAGCAATGAAAAAGGTGATAAACCCGTACTGGATTTCGGATTCCTCAGTATAGACCTGGTAAACCATGTAGTAAGAAAAAAAGATGAGATAATTAAACTGACCCATACTGAGTTTTCTCTGTTATCACTCCTCGCAAAAAATCAGGGACGTGTCCTTACCCATCAGTTCCTCCTGAAAGAAATATGGGGATACAGCTATCTTGAACAAACCCAATACCTTCGAGTTTTTATCGCACAGCTCAGGAAGAAAATAGAAGATAACCCCTCTAAACCGGAACTTCTAATTACTGAATCAGGAATCGGGTACAGGTTCGGAGAGTGATAACATGAATTCTTTCATTTACAACGATTGGAGTTAAAAAATCTTAACTTCCTGTCTTATCTCTTTGTCATTTTAATAATCTTAATATATTTACGGGCGCAAAAACAAACTTCTGAAAAAAATGGAAAACAATTATTCGAAGTCCCAGCTTACTTTCCTGGTGATTCTCAGGATCTTTATAGGCTGGCATTTCCTCTATGAGGGAATGGTAAAATTACTCAACCCGAACTGGTCGGCTTCTGCTTACCTTATGGACTCAAAAGGTTTATTCGGCCAGTTCTTCATAAATATGACAACCAACCCCGGACTCATGAAAGTCGTTGACTTCCTGAACGAATGGGCCCTGGTTGCTATCGGACTGGCACTTATCCTGGGCTGCTTTGCACGTCTTGCCTCACTCGGAGGAATACTCCTTCTTCTGCTGTACACATTTTCGCATCCCGCTCTCATCGGGGTCAAATACATGATGCCTATGGAAGGATCATATTTCCTTATTGACAAGAACCTTGTGGAGCTGGCAGGACTGGCTGCTTTGTTTGTCTTCCCCGCTTCAAGGATAATTGGCATCGATTTATTACTGTATAAAGTATTACCGGCTTCTTTCCGGAAATTCATATTATAAAGCCATGGAAAAAGAAAAAGACAACACAAAAAAGATAGCACGGCGTGATGTGGTGAAAAGCCTTGCGACAGTTCCGCTGCTTGGCGCAATAGCTTACGGAGTAATCAAAACCAGGAAGAAGGCGCTTTTAAGCCGCGATATATCGGATGTTTTCCATATCAGCAGCACCGACGCAGCATACCTGCAGCCAAAACCCGACGGAAAACAAATAAGACTCGGGGTTATTGGATACGGAATACGTGGCAAGCAATTGATGAGAGCCCTGGGGTTTGCTGATCCTCAATATATTGACACCCTTATTGAGGCAAAAAAGAACAATCCTGATGATACCCGCCTTGACGCATTCCGCGAACAGGACAATCTGAATGTTGTCGTTACCGGAGTGTGCGATATTTTCGATGCCTATGCTGATGCAGCCATACGGGCATGCTCGAACATAAACAGGGAAGGCACAAGCGGAAAGATGGGTACGGCTCCGAAGCGCTACCGGACATTCAAGGAAATGATCGCCGCTGATGACATTGATGCAGTCGTAATTGCAGCGCCCGACCACTGGCATGGCACAATGGCAATGGAAGCCGCTAAGAAAGGCAAACATGTATATTGTGAAAAACCACTTACCTGGACCGTACCCGAAACTTATCTGCTCCACCAGACTATAAAGGAGACAGGTGTCGTATTCCAGCTCGGCCACCAGGGCCGCCAGACAGCCAGTTATCAGAAAGCCGCAGAGATCATTAATAATAACCTTCTGGGGCAGGTCAACCTTATAGAGGTGTGTACAAACCGTAATTCACCCAACGGTGCATGGGTTTATGACATAATTGAAGGCTCTAATCCGCAAACCATTGACTGGAAGCAGTTTGAGGGTGATGAGGCCCGTATCAAAGAATATAACGACTATATGAAATCAGCAGGGCTTGAACGCTATATGGGTCCTGATGAGAGAAGCAAATTCAGTCTTGAACGTTTCTTCCGCTGGCGCTGCTGGTGGGATTACAGCACAGGCCTCTCCGGCGACCTCCTTACTCACGAATATGATGCCGTTAATCAGATAATGAAAATTGGCATTCCGCATTCAGCAACATCCTCAGGAGGGGTATATTTCTTCAAGGACGGACGGACCGTGCCGGATGTCCTGCAAACCACATTTGAATGGCCCGACAGGAACCTGTCAATGCTATATAGCGCAACACTTGCGAGCTCAAGGAACAGAGGCAAGGTGTTCATGGGAACAGATGCCTCAATGGAAGTGTCAGATATCCTGAAATTGGTTGCCGACATGGATTCTGAACGGTATGCAAAAAAGATAGAACAGGGCATTATCCCTACAGACCAGCCGTTCTTCACATATGTCCCGGGCCAGAGTAAGGTTGATGCTGTTACTTCTGCCACAGAACTTTACTTTGCACAGCGAGGACTATTGTATACTTATGTCAATGGCAAACGTTATGACACAACCCACCTCCACATGAGGGAGTGGCTTGAGTGCATCCGCCAGGGACAGACTCCCTCATGCAACATCGACATGGCTTTCCAGGAGGCTATGACGGCTCACATGGGCACCAGGGCTTATCTCGAAGGCAGAACAATGTACTGGGATAGTGATAAGAAAGAGATTGTCAGAGGCTAAAAAGCCTGAAATGTTAAAATGCTATGAGAACCCGCAGAACCTTTTTCAAACACTCATTCCTGGCAGCAGGCGCAGTAATGACAGGCGCTGCGCTTGATCTGTCATGCACTTCTGATCCCGCGATTAAGCTGTCACTGGCTGAATGGTCATTTAACCGGGCACTATATGGCGGTAAAATGGATCATCTTGATTTTCCGGGAATTGCAAAGAACGAATACGGCATATCGGCAGTTGAATACGTAAATGGTTTTTTTGGCGGCGGAAAAGTGAATTTCAAGGATGCTGCAAAAGACAAAACCTATCTGAACGAATTGCTGAAAAGAAGCAGGGATGCCGGCGTTATCAACCACCTTATAATGGTCGATGACGAAGGTCCTCTATCTTCTGCAAATGAGGCAGAAAGAATTGAATCGGTCGAAAATCATAAGAAATGGATTGAAGCTGCAAGCATCCTCGGATGCCTGACAGTCAGGGTCAATCTCCATGGTGAAGGTTCCCCTGATGACAGGAAAAAAGCCTCTGTTGATTCACTCGGACGCCTTGGAGAATTTGCCGCTCTCTTTAACCTGAATGTTATTGTCGAAAATCACGGATCCGTAACTTCAAATGCTGAATGGCTGGTTGACGTGATGAAGCAGGTAAATATGAAGAATATTGGGACTCTGCCCGATTTCGGCAACTGGTGCATATCACATCCGTGGGGTACAATCCAGGAGGGCTGCAGTGAAATGTATGATATCTACAGGGGCGTGGAGTTACTGCTTCCCTATGCTAAGGGAGTCAGCGCGAAAACCTATGACTTTGACTCATCCGGAGAGCAGCCAAAGCTGGATTATAAAAAACTGATCGGTATCGTCAGGGATTCAGGATTCAAGGGTTATATCGGTATCGAGTATGAAGGATTGAACCAGCCTGAAAAGGAAGGTGTTATTAAAACGAAGGATCTTCTGATGAAATACTTATAGACAAAACTTCAATCACTCGGTGATTTTGAACAAGATCCCTCATTCCCGGTAACAGGTTTGAGGGTTCTCTTTTCTCGTTATTGGAGAATAACCACTCTCATAACCGGGTTTTAATACCTGTATTTCTTTCTGAAAAGCACGATACCAATAAAATAATATACCAGGGACAAGGCCATAATCCATAATATCTCAAATGACACATCAGAAAAGCTGGAATTGTAATTGAGAATCTTGTTCAGGGCTCTTGTTGCTGTAGCTGTCGGAAGAATGTCATTGAGGTAAACCTGGTTACCTGAAATATTGAACAGATCAATTTTTGGCAAAGGCAAAAAACAATCTGAAAAGAACATAAGGATAAAAAACGGAAAACAGCCTAGTGTCAGAAGACCAAACATTGTGTTTATAAAGCAGGAGGTTATTATACCTACAGCTATCACAGAGAAGCATGTAAGTGCTCCCACGAGCAGCAGCAAGGGTACCGACCCCGATGTTCTGTATCCGATAGATATGGCCGCCAGGTATGACAATAAAAGACAGACCAGTCCCAGAATAATCTGATTAAGGCTCAAGGCTGTCATAAACTCAACCGATCTGACTTTCGACAATGAGAGCCTTGTTATAGTGTCTTTTTCAACCTCACGTACGATGGATGCTCCGGTTGTGAAAAGGATCATTATGATTGACAGAACAAACAATGCCGGCACATATAGATCAAATTCCTTTAAAGTCTTTCCCCTGCCGGCATATTCATACTTTATGCTGACCGGTATTTCTGTTCCGGTTCGCAGGCATATATAATTGAATAATGTGTAATCAAAAAAAGAAGCTGCTATCATGTAACTTGTGTTAGCCTGATCACCGTAACTCCTTACTGTCGGGAATAAACCGTTTCTGCTGTTAATGTATCTATCCAGAGAGGACGAAAAGCTTTCAGGAATAGTAATCAACAGATCTGCATCTTTGTTTTTTATCATGTTCCTGGCCTCTGTTGAATCTGTGATTTTTAAGATATTCAAAACAAATCTGCCATCCTCTGTTTTTAGATTTTCCAGTTCTTCCGTGAGTTCGGTTGAGAATGAGCCGTTGATATCATTGTTTATTAAGACCACATTGTACGCTGCTGATCCTGAACCATTCATGTATAAATACATAAGGTAAATGAAGAATGGTGCAAAGACAATTGCAAGGATCAGAATTTTCCAATCCCGCAGGTTCTCCTTGAATGTTTTTATGAAACATGCAAATGTTTTCATTCACGCAAACTCCTTCCCGTGAGATTTATGAAAATGTCTTCAAGGCTTTTCTTCCGCATTTGAAGGCTTTTTATCTTCAGGTTGTTCTCCCGTGCTGATTTCAGAATGTTTTCAACCAAAGCTGCCGGATTACTGCTGTTAAATGTGATCCTGCTGTCAGAGATGGAAAAGGCGGGGATTAGTTCCTTATTAATAAAATGCAGGAATTCCTTATTTGTATCACCTTCAATATCAATTTCAACAAGGTCTTCAAAGCCGTTATTGGTGGTAATTTCGCCTGCTGTCCCGATGCAAAGAAGCTTCCCTTTATCAATTATGCAGATCCTGTCAGAGAGCTTCTCCGCTTCTTCCATATCATGAGTAGTAAGGACAACTGTTGTCTTATTTTTAATCGTCCTGATGTATTCACGCACCAATAACCTGCTCTGAGGATCGAGTCCTGCCTGGGGTTCATCAAGAAATACTATATCAGGGGAATGAATCAGGGCAAGTGCAATATTAAGCCTTCTCTGCATACCTCCTGACAGCTTCCTAGCAAGACGTTCTTTTACTCCTGTAAGACCAAGTGCTTCAAGAAGTTCTATTCCCTTCTTTTTAATCTCTTCCGGAGGCAAATTGTACATTTTCCCCATAAACAAAATCTGTTCTATGCAGGTCAGGTTTTCCCATATAACAATATGCTGAGGGCAGATTCCAATGGATATATTGCTGTTCGAATTGTCAAGTAACACTTTACCGCTGTCAGGCTTTAGCAAACCGCTCATCATTTTTATTGTTGTTGTCTTTCCTGCTCCGTTCGGACCCAGAAAACCAAATATCTCTCCGCGGAAGATCTCGAAAGAGATATCATTAACGGCAGTGATATCACCGTATCGCTTAACCAGTGCGTCAGCCTTCAGTATCCAATTCATTTTTTGCTGATCGAAAGACTTGCGAGTATAAATATAAGCAATAAAACCTTTTTTCTGATGAAAGTAAATTGCCTGTCTGCCGGCTGTTGAGCTATTCTTCCTGAAAATTCAATCCAAATCCGAATTTATACAGCGGATTTTCCGAGTCATAGGGCATATCCTCCTTCTGCTGCCTGACGGCTTCCATTGATGATGGCAGCTCAAAGGGCAGCTTCCCCCGAGGATTGAAGTCGCCGAAAATGATATCCAGAAGGGCTTTATCGTTTGAGCCGAAATCAGCTATCAGACCTTTACATGCAGCTGATATCTCAGGGATCACAGCCGGCCTGTTAAGGTTAATATCTACAATCGTTGGAACGGAATTAACCAGATCCAGGATTTCTGATTTTTCTTTATCCTTGAAATCAAGATCGCCGCTGCCAAACATCCTTCCAAGAATACCGGAGCCTTCAAGATGCTGTGTCGGTGTGGTAAGCCTGATTATCGCAAAATCGGCTTTTTCCCGTTTCTTAACTACTGTTCCGTAAAGCGAAGCAGCTTCCGGATTTAAGTTTTCAATATATAGCTTAAGGCCTTTCTTCAGGGGTAAAACCGGTTTATTATCCACAGTATCGTTCTTCAGCAGTACCATTGATCTTCTCTGTGCAAGCTCTCCTGCCGCTTTGAAGTCAGGTCGGCCAATTGTTCTGACTGCATTATCAACATCAACATATGGATTATCGAAAAGGCCCTGGATGAACTTCATCCTCAGCAATCTCCTTACAGAGATGTCGATCCTGCTTTCACTTATCTTCCCTTCCGTTACAAGCTTCACAATCATTTCAGTGGATGTTTCTCCTCCGAACTGGTCAACACCGGCATTGATCACCTTTTCCATTCTCTCCTCTTCCGAATAGTCGCGCATGCCCCATGCTCTTGCCGGCATCATGACCTTACCGAAAACTATCCAGTCTGAAATTATTCCCCAGTCGGTGCAGACTATTCCGTCGAATTTATACTTCTCACGAAGCAAGCCTGTTATTATGTCCCTGCTGAAAGAAAATCCTACCTCCTCGGTGTTCTGATCCATCGGAACACCGTAGTAAGGCATTATCTCTGCCGTTCCTGCCCTGAAAGCTGCCTCAAAGGGAAACAGATGATAATCGAAATTACCTCCCGGGTAGACCTGTCCTTTCTGGATTTCAAAATGTGGATCAATCCCTTCCTTCTGGGGTCCGCCGCCCGGAAAATGCTTTGTCATGCAGGCTACACTGTTCACATCCATGCTGTCGCCCTGGAAACCTTTTATATACGCATATGTCAGTTTTGAAGATAGGTTAGCATCCTCTCCAAATGTCGAGTTTATCCTCCCCCACCTTGGTTCGGTGGCAAGGTCAATCTGCGGATGCAATGCCACCCTGATGCCTGCCGCCAGATACTCCTGCCTTGCAATATTTGCAAACTCAAATACAGTAAGGGAATCTCCGATCGCTGCAAGCCCGATTGGTTCAGGGAACTGTGAAAAATCACCGGCCAGAGCCGATGCAAGGGGGTTGTTTGAAAAATGGTTCCTCGGGTCGGTCCCAATGGTGACCGGGATTCCCAGCCTGGTTCTTTCGGCAAGCTTCTGGATATTGTTATGCCATATGGCCATCTCCTTCTTTCCGGTGCCAAAGAGTATGTTGAAATGGTTAATATTCTTCATGAACATCATATTTGATGTTCCGGCAACCACAAATGAAAAAGGATCGGAAAATGAAGGTTTTTCCGATATTGTTCCGTTCTTCTTCATTGATATCATGCTGAAGAACATGGTTCCGGCTTTCTCTTCAATTGTCATCTGAGAGAGAAGGTCATTCACTCTCTCCTCAACAGTCATCCGGGAATCCTCATATAAATCAAGCTTCCCGTTCTTGTTAAGATCCCTGAAACTGAACCCGTCTATCGTAAGTGTTTTGACTTCCCCGCTTTGAAGTCCTTCGCTATACCTTACAGTTTTAGAAGAAGTGACGCTGATGGAGATCCAGGTGATAATAAATATCAGGATTATTACTCCGAGCAGTCCGCCAATTGACCAGAGCAGGATTTTGAGGAATCTTTTCATAATTATTTCTTTATAAGTCCCTTAAATATACAAAGATATATTTCTAAGAGTATTCATACAACAGATCAGGCCGGGAAGATGTACAAGGTTACAAAAAGCATAAGTACCGGATTATATTACCTCCACGCAAACGGTATCGATCCAAATACCACAAAAAGTACAAACCTTGTTGCAGTAAGAGCAAGTTTTTCAAATATAAGGCTTTCGGAAAAATTTTACATGAGAATAAATCCCCAGGTCTATTATCTTAACATGGATGGAAGTGATGGGTTTTATTTTAACTCAACATTGGCCATCGCCATGAAGAACTTCCCCTTATCTGTTTCCGGACTGATAAACCAGCCGATAAAGACAAACATCTCAGCAGGTAACGAGTTTCTCTGGAACGTAAGCCTTGTATATGCGTTCAATAAGGAATATACTGAATCCGGAAATAATGTTTTAATGAAAAACAAATGAGCAAGAGTGTTCCGGTACTCAAATTGAGGTTTAATTGTTCGTGATTATCCCCCCTTTTTTCTTTTTAGAGTCTTATTTACAACCAGTTATTTATGGATTTGTCCTATTTTTACGTATTCATTAACAACCAGCCCTTTAAATGAGAAGTATCAAATTTCGAAAGAGGGATCTTAAGCTGGATTTCCTTGAAAAATATTCTCCCTTCAGGCTCCTGCTGATAAGCCTGATCTTTGCAGTTTTTGTTCTTTACCCGAACATCACTTTCTTCTCTATGGAAAGAGAGCACCTGGGTGAAGCAAAGCGCACATGGCATCTTCTTTACTTTTTATCAAGATATCTTTTCTTTTCAATCTTGATCTGGTTATTAATTATTTACAATCTCAGAAAGCTAAAGAGCCCATCCTTCGGCAAGCGATTGCTTCATACGTTAATTCTTACAGCAATCGGTTATGCAGCGTACATTGGCTTCTCAGTCCTTTTAAGTCCGAAACCCGAGTGGTTTTCAGGCATGCTGCTCTTCCAGTTCTTTGTGATGTTCATGTTCTGTGCTCTCATCGGACATGTATCACATCTGTATGCCGAGCAGCGAAGAAAAGAACAGGAAATTGAAATATTGAAAATTGAGAATCTTCAAAGCCGCTATGATGCCCTTTCGAACCAAATCAATCCTCACTTTTTCTTCAATTCACTTAATGGCCTTACTTCGGTGATCCGCAAAAAAAACGAAGAAAATGCCCTGGAATATGTCAATAAGCTATCTGATGTTTTCCGGTATATACTTCAGAGCGACAAGAAAGGAATGGTAACTCTCGGCGAGGAACTGGAATTCGTAAAATCTTTCCTTTACATGATGGAAATCCGGTTTGCAAATAAACTGATATTCAATATTAATGTCGGGGATGAGAACAGAGACCTGAAATTACCGGTACTTTCGCTTCTGCCTTTGATTGAAAATGTGGTTGTTCATAATACAATTGATAGTGAACATCATATGGAGGTGAACATATGTCTGAACCCGCATGGAGAACTGTCAGTTTCAAATCCTGTGTTTCCCAAATTGGATCCTCCTGATACAAATGGAATTGGTCTTAAGAATCTTGAAAACCGTTTTCTCCTGTTACTTAATAAACAGATCAGAATCAAAAACGACGGGCAGAGATTTACCGTTTATCTTCCACTGAAAAAAGAAAAGGATGAAAATACTAATAGTTGAAGACGAAACTGCAGCATACGAAAATCTGGTGGATATACTGGCAAAGATCGAACCCGAAATCCAGATTGCCGGGTATACTGAAAGTGTCAGGCAGACTCTCCGCTGGTTAAAAACAAGTCAGATGCCCGATCTGATCCTGATGGATATACATCTTTCTGACGGTTCAGCTTTTTCCATATTCGACACATTTAAGGTCGAAATCCCAATAATATTCATCACTGCCTATGATGAATATGCCATTGAGGCTTTCAAGGTCAACAGCATTGATTATCTTCTGAAACCGATTAAGGAGGAAGATCTGAAACGGGCTCTGGAGAAATTCAGGAAACTTACGCGTCATGATGTTTTGAAATATCTGTCCCAGATCGCACAAGTTACATCATTTCCGAAGTATAAGGATAAGATATTAATCCCTGTCAGGGACAAACTACAGCCGGTTGACCTTAACGAAATTTCATGTTTTTATACAACCGAAAGAAGCACAAGGGTATTCCTGAAGAACGGAAAATCATTACCCTGGTCAAGGTCGCTCGACCAGATCGAAGCCAGCCTGAATCCGGCTGATTTCATAAGGGCAAACAAGCAATATATTATTTCCCGGAGAAGCGTACTTAGTATTACGATCTGGTTCGACAGCCGTTTGCTGATAACGATTGATACAGAAACACCAGAACGGATATATGTCAGCAAAAACAAGGCTGCTGAGTTCAAGGCATGGATGGTAAGCGAAAAACCTTCGTGATAATCCCCTTCTTTTTCCTTTTCACGAATTATAAAACAGAGCATTGCTATTAATTAGTAAAATTTGTCAGTTTTAACAATTTAATAATCATTGAATAATAATTTTGTACAAAAATAAGAGTAATGAAAACGAAACAAATAAAGTTGTATATCCTGGCGATAGTCTTTTCAGTCAGTATAATAAATGTAAGCGCACAGGGCTGGCCGCAGTTCCTGGGACCGAACCGTAACAGCACATCAGACCAGAAAGGTCTATTACGTTCCTGGCCGCAGAACGGACCGGAAGTACTATGGACAGCCAACGTTGGACCCGGCTACGGCGGACCTGTAATTAAGGATGGTAAGGTATACCTGCTCGACAGGGACGATAAAACCGGCGATATCATGCGATGTTTTGATTTTAACAACGGGAAGGAATTATGGAGCTACAGTTATGATGCACCAGGTTCTGTCCAGTATCCGGGTTCAAGAAGCGTACCCGCACTGGACGGTAACCGCGCATATTCCTGCGGGCCATACGGAGACCTTTATTGCATCGATATCAACACACATAAACCGTTATGGAACAAGAACATCATGAAAGATTTCGGTGGAACGAAGTTACCGACATGGGCCATATCCCAGTGTCCCCTTGTATACGGAAATCTCCTTATCGTGTCTTATTCAAAGGATCCTGACGCCGGAGTTGTAGCTTATAACAAACTGACAGGAGACATCGTATGGAAGACCGAAGCCGTAGGAAATGAAACTTATGCCAGCCCCTCTGTCGCAAAGATTTCAGGAGAGGATCATATCGTAATGGTATTCTCATCCACAAATACATTTGTTCACAGGGGAGCTAATGTAACTTCAGGGAAGATTATCGGGCTAAAACCGCAAACAGGTGAAATTCTGTGGGAATACAATAACTGGACAAATGTAATCCAGATAGCTCCGGCTCTTGATGCCGGTGAGGGAAGGATAATTGTTGCCGGGGGATATGATCATGGTACGGTTATGATCCAGGTATCGAAAATGAATGATGGAAAATTCAGTGTAAAGGAACTATTCTATCACAACGATTTTGGAGAACATACCAAACCTCCTGTATTGTATAATGGCTGTTTCTACGGACAGTTCTCGACAAACAGCAGGCGCGATGGCCTGTGCTGTATGAGCATGGATGGAAAAGTATTATGGAAAACAATGCGTGCACCAGGTTTCGATAAAGGAAGCATGATACTGGCCGATGGACTGATCCTGGCTACAGATGGCAATAAAACACTATATCTCATACAACCGGATCCTTCAGGATTCAAGCCCCTGGCTTCTGCCGAGCTCCTTGCCATGGGCCAGAACTGGGGACCGATCGCACTTGTCGACGGTAAGCTTCTGATCAGGGATCAGAGCAGGTTGATGTGTGTGAAGGTTGCCAGGTGATGACTGTAAGTAAAGGCAGGTAAACTGCCTGCCGGAAAATCACCTCCGGATAGATCCTGGTATAGTTGACATTTTACTTAATATCAGATATCGGGTTAAAATCAGAATCTGAATGCAGGGCTCATAATCGGTATAATTCACTATTGATCCATTTCGATACCCTTAAAAGATTCTGCCCAAAAAGAAAAAGTATTGAAGGAGGCCTTTGAAATAATATCTGCAAATCTGTGTTCTGCACCGGCAATCACATAATACTGATGCTTAATTTGCAGATCATCAAGCAACAAGTGAAAGCTATTGACTACATTGGAGAGCTTTTCATATGTATCGCCAATTAGAATCCTTAGTTCTGTCCTGCCTCTTAAAAAGCCTGCATTTTCTCTAACATGTGTCCAGGGATCATTTAGCGAATAATATTCCTCATCATAACCGAAATTTTCCTGCACATGAATGTTCTCCTCTTTCATGGGCAATATACTTGGAGCTAAGGCAGATACCACACCAAAAAGTCCATGATACTTCAAGCCAAGATGCAAAGCCCCATATCCACCCATTGACATTCCTTCAATAGCTCTGTATTCCCTTTTATTTAAAGTACGATATGTCAAATCAATATGTTGTATTAAATCCTTAATAATTACATCCTCAACAGGTCTTGTTCCATCTTTAGTGTTCACGTACCGTACAGATGGAAGACCTTGTACTAAAACAACTATTACTTCAGGCATTGTATTTTCTTTGATGGCATTATGTATTTGTTCAACCATCCAGGCGCCTTCCCGCTGATTTCCACCCCCTCCATGCAGCCAGTATATAACCGGATATCTTTTATTTATATTATCCTGATAGGATGGTGGCAAATAAATTAAATAACTGGCTTTCGTATTCTCGCCCCTCGAGGGTGAATCAAATAATCTATATAAGGTATGCTCAGGTGCTTCTGTGATCGAATCAATCCATTCGTTTTGTCCTTTGGTCCAGTCTGGTTGTGCAAGTACAATCGTAATGTTTAACCAAACTAATCCCGTACAAATAAATCTTTGATACATATAACTATTTATAAAGAACAGGGATTGACATTTCAATTAGTTTAAAGAATAGTTATTTCACCTATCCACCTGATAAAACTCTCCGGATCATAATCGGCGCAATGTCCTCCATCCCAAAACAGCAGGTCATTCACATGCTTATTCAGGTTCTCGAGACTTGTTGCCAGGTTAACCATCACTGTCTGCGAGGTATGGTTATCACTGGTCCCGTTACGGAGCCACCAGTATCCTGCACAGCCAGGGTTCTTCTGACCGATAAAGTACATGGCATTCATCATGCTGACCAGCACTTTTACGTCACTCTCAATTTCAGCTTCCGGATTGCCTGTTGATTGCCTCAGGCTGAAGTTTGTAAAATGCCTTGAGTCGGTAGTCTTATTGCCAAAAAGATTCGGCTCGGGTTGCTTCAGGTCAAAATCGTCAAAGGCAGGCAACCCTTTCATTCTTCCTGCATGCGCAGCATAGTCAACAAAGGTGAATGCGGCCTTATTCTCTCTCCATACTATCCATTTATTTTTTTCAAGGTACTCATTACGTTTTTCCTCAGTTAATGCGTTAAGATATTTATCTGCTGACGGGAAAAGGTAATATTTAAGGAGATACTCATCGTAATTGGCTGCAGTCAGGGTTCCAAAATCGTCCTTTCCCTTAAGTTCCAGTAAGGACTGATACTCTGCATACAGGGTTTTCAGTTGTTCTGAGAGTACCTGGTCCACCTTTCCTGACCGGCCCGCGATGGTGCCATAATTCCATTCATAAGCCATATCGGCATGTTCCAGATCCGTAATCGGGCTGAAACATGCACTTGCGAAAATGTCATCCTTCTCCTTGGCCGCTCCAATCTCTTTAAGGTATTTATCATAGAGCGGACTGTTACCTGAAGCGCCAAGAAGTGCAGAGAGAGCTCCTCCGGCACTGCATCCGACAGAAATGATCCTGTCAGTATTCCCCGGTATAATTCCTGTATTATGGCGTATATATCGCACAGCCGCTTTGAGGTCAACAATGGCAGCCGGAGCTTTGCCATAGAATGTGCCGTCTGCGGCTTTATTGTCGCGTCCCCGGCAGCCGGATGATACAACCACATAACCTGCTGACATGGCAAGATCCTCCCTGCCGCTTACACCTCCGGCATTACCCGGCCCCCTTCCTCCGCCACCGGGAAAACCTCCCATTCCGCTGTGTGCATTATTGACTGACATATAACCTCCAACACCAATTACAAACAGTATCGGTGCATTTGAAGCAACAACTGCCTTACCGTCAATTTCAACCGGAACACTGACATTAAGGCTCTGGTAATCCTTATCTACAGGCTTCGACACATAGGGAATATGCAAATAAGAGCGGTATGTGACCTTCTTTTCACCTGTGGATGTCCGGACCGTCTTTATCTCAAGAGTAAATTCATCCTTTGGAAATAACAAGGGATCTATAGCCTGGCAAGATGCAGTAAAACAGATTATAAAACTACCTGTGATCAGAGTCAGTATTATCGCCTGGGGGATTGATTTTTTCATATGGCAAGTCCTCCTATATTATTATATTAAAACAGACAATTATTTCCGTGGTTTTATTCCCTATTGAAAGACCGGTTGAACTCAGATTTTCTTATTGACCCCATTCAGCTTGCTGTGCTTCATCCCGTACAGGAAATAGATCAGGAATCCTATAATGGTCCATACCAGCAGCCTCTCCCAGGTTGTTATTGGTAGTGAAGTCATCAGGTAGAAGCATCCCAATGCACCGATTGAACCGACAAAATAGACTACAGGCGTTTTGAAAGGACGGGGCATATCGGGACGTTTAACCCTGAGGATAATTATGCTGATGCATACCATTGCAAATGCAAGCAGAGTGCCTATTGAGACCATATCTGCAATAAGGTCAATCGGAAACAGCCCCGATATCAATGCGACAACTGCACCGACAATTATTGTAGTAATATGCGGCGTACGGTATTTTTTATGAACACGTCCCATCACCGGAGGCAGCAGTCCGTCAATCGACATAGTATATAGTATCCTTGGCATGCCGGTTATCAGAACAAGAATAACTGAACTCATTCCTGCAATGGCCCCGATCTTGATGATCGGTCTCAGCCAGAAAAGCTTCTGCCCGGCAGCATCAATTCCCACAGCTATGGGATCAGGCACATTCAGCAGTTTGTAGTTTACTATTCCTGTAAGAACAAGTGAAACAGATATATAGAGCACTGTTACAATTGCCAGTGATCCAAGTATTCCGATGGCCATATCCTTCTGCGGATTTTTTGTCTCCTGCGCAACAGTTGAAATTGCATCAAAACCTACAAAAGCAAGAAAGATTATCCCTGCTGCCCTTAATATTCCGCTCCATCCGAACTGCCCGAACTCACCTGTGTTTTCAGGAATAAAAGGTACATAATTATCAGGTTTAATGTAAGAGAGCCCGAAACCTATGAAAAGCAGAATTACGAAAATCTTAATTATGACAATAACATTATTGACCCTGACCGATTCCCTGATCCCGAATACAAGTATCGTAGTGATCAGAGCGACAATAAAAACAGCCGGAAAATTAAGAATCGCTCCTGTTGCTATCCACCCGCCATCATATGTAAAAGGGGCACTGCTGAGGCTGGCAGGTATAACAATCCCAAAGTCCTTAAGGAAGCTTACAACATAGCCCGACCATCCTACTGCTACGAGAGAGGCTCCGAAAATATATTCAAGAACAAGGTTCCAGCCGATGAACCATGCAATAAATTCTCCGAGAGTTGTATAGGCATAAGAATATGCGCTCCCCGATATCGGGATCATTGAGGCAAATTCAGTGTAGCAAAGGGCAACAAACATGCAGAGCAAAGCAGAGATAAGGAAGGATATGCTGAGGGCCGGTCCGGCATACTGAGCTGCTGCAGTACCGGTGATAACAAATATACCAGTACCCACGATACACCCTATCCCTATGAATATCAGATTGGTTGCAGTTAATGTCGGCTTAAGGCGGTGCTCTGAATCCGAAGCATTGAGCATCATCTCCTGAAGCGATTTTGTCCTGAATAATTTTGAAGCCATCCTGTAACTAATAGTTTAACCCGGTTTTAAAGCTGATGCCAAAAATAACTGAATTGTTCAATAACCAGTCACTAGGTATGATTTATTATCGATAAAAAGATTGACAGAATTTTATATATTGCACATCTATTAAAAACAAGTAATATGAAAATAAAATTTTTCTTAGCCACTCTCCTGATTACAGGATTTACAATACTAAACTCATTTGCCCAGGAACAGAGATTCGGGATCTCACTGGCAGAATGGTCACTTCACCGGACACTGAGTAAAGGGACAATCACCAACCTGGATTTTCCCAGGATTACAAAGACCGTCTACGGACTGGATGCAGTTGAATATGTTTCCACATTTATGAGGGGGAAAGCTGAGGACACTCAATACCTGACATCGCTGAAGGACTCCTGCGCAAAATATGGGGTGAAAAGTCTGCTTATCATGGTCGATGGTGAAGGGAACCTCGCAGATACATCGCTGGCAGCAAGAACAAAAGCTGTGGAAAACCACTACAAATGGGTAAAGGCTGCGCAATTTCTTGGCTGCCATTCTATAAGGGTCAACGCAAACGGAAGAGGGACCATGGGTCAGATGCAGGCTGCAGCTATTGACGGGTTAGGGAGGCTGGCAGAGTACGCATCTAAATATGGAATCAATGTAATTGTCGAGAACCATGGTGGAAATTCATCCTACGGCAAATGGCTGGCTGAAATAATGAAAGAGATCAATAAGCCCAACTGCGGAACTCTTCCTGACCTTGGTAATTTCTATGAATACGACCGCTATACTGGTGTAAAAGAACTCATGCCATATGCAAAGGGTGTAAGCGGAAAAACCTATGATTTTGATGCCGAAGGGAACGAGACAAGGGTTGATTATGTAAAAATGATGCAGATAATTGCTGACTCTAAATATTCTGGATACATTGATGTTGAATATGAAGGCAGCAAGCTGAGCGAGGACGAAGGCATCAAAGCATCGATCCTCCTGCTTAAGAAAGTGATCGCACCATACAATAACTAAAAGGCTATTCCTATATTCAGGCTGAGTGAGTTGGTATACTTATTAAATATGAATATGAAGATTCTCTACGAAGATAAAGATGTTCTAGTAATTGACAAACCGTCAGGCGTTGCAGTACATCCTGACGGCAGAAATAGTGATCCTTCGACACTGCCTA